>ERZ772948.171-NODE-171-length-40091-cov-7.330902_pt1 | contig 40091 bp, 40 predicted proteins | sample MGYA00511945_ERZ772948 | MGnify/ENA primary metagenome ERZ772948 (study PRJEB29015, sample SAMEA2737927) | human oral metagenome | biome: human oral; feature: human-associated habitat; material: dental | place: China | collected 2141 ... | reverse complement strand
TGAGATACTGTGTATCAATCGCATCACGGTCATATGGTACATATGTAATATCTTCAAAGGATAAGAACTGTCCATAGAAATTCTTTTCTTCCTTTTGAACGATCATCTCATTTTCAATACGGATACCTAACTTATGCGGTAGATATACCCCTGGCTCATCTGTAACAACCATTCCCTCTTGGAGAATAACTGCCTTACCATTTGCTGGCATGCCCCAACGGATACCGTGTGGGCCTTCATGTACAGCTAATACATGACCTACGCCATGGCCTGTACCACATTGATAATCAATGCAGTCATTCCACAACGGATTTCTTGCAAGAATGTCTAGGTTATTACCTGTTGTTCCATACAAGAACTTCGCATGCAGCAAATCAAGATGCCCCTTTAATACCTTTGTATATAACTTCTTTTCTTCCGCAGTTAAACCACCTAACGCGATTGTTCTTGTGATATCTGTTGTACCATCCTTGTATGTTCCACCAGAGTCAACAAGTAAAAAACCTCTTGCCTTCACTGCCGCATGTTTTTCTTCTGTTGCAGTGTAGTGCATCATTGCGGCATTTTCTTGATATGCACAGATTGTTTCAAATGATGGTTCGATGTAGTTCTTCTGTTCTGCACGTAATGCATATAAATGGTCTTGGGCAGTTACTTCTGTCATCTTGCCCTTTCCAACAGTATTCTTTACCCAATAGATGAACTTCACCATCGCAACCGCATCCTTTACATGTGCGTTACGAATGTTCTTGATTTCTATCTTATTCTTGATTGCACGGAAGTAAGCAACTGGTGAAATTGCATCATAGATTTCATTCCCTGCTAATGCTTTATACAGATTAGAATTGAGATGTCCCATATCTCCCCAAATCTTCTTACCTTCTAATTTCTGTAAGTCCTTCATTAACGCATTGTACGGACGTACTGTTACCTTATTGTCCTTGAAGTACTGAGCAACTTTCGCATTGATCTTCTTTGCGTCTACATAATAGTAAAGTTTCTTATTTGTAATTACAGCGAATGCATAACTAACTGGTGTACACGCAATATCATTACCACGAATATTCAATAACCAACATGGATCTTCTAATGCAGTTAATAAGATTGCATCGCAGTTGCTAGCCTTCATCGCTTCTCTTGTACGTGCAATTCTTTCAGAAGCTTCTTCACCTGTATACTTCTTAGGAAGTACATATAATTCCTCTGTTGGCATAGTAGGTCTTTCGTTCCCCCAAACCATTCCAACAAGATCTTCTGTTGTATATAACTTCGCATTTTTTTCTTTCAATGCTTGTGTTAGATGTAAGTAATTTCTAGCAGAAACCACTGCACCATCAAAACCTAATACACCATTCTTTGGTGTATTCGCAATCAAGAAGTCGATTGGATTTGGCACGCCTTCTTGACGCAGTCTCATCAATGTAACACCAGTTCCTTGAAGTTCATTTTCAGCCTGCGTAAAGAATCTACCATCGGTCCAAAGACCTGCGAAATCCTTTGTGATAATTGTGCATCCAGCTTCACCACTGAAACCAGACATGTATGATTTACACTTAAAATAATCAGCTGTATATTCGTCAGAAAGATGATCATCCTCATTTGGAATATAATATACATCAATCTTACGTTCAGCCATCAAAGCTCTTAACTGTTTGATTCTATCCTGTATCATAATTTAGTCACCTCGTTATAATTATACTCAATATTTGGCAAACAAAAACAAATCCGCATCAATTCCATGCTTTTTGTTAGATTATACTAACCAAAATAGTTCAATTAGTCTTTCACAACAAATACAAACTTACATTTGTATTGTTAATATACACAAAAACTAGTTTGTATATGCGATAAGAATGGTATAATTCTTTATGGAGGGCCAACAAAATATGGAAAAGAAAAAAGATTGGGTCGGAATCGTCTTCGGTACAATTTGGTTTCTATACGCAGCAGTACTTCTAGTTCTACATCTAACTGGAAATCTAAGCGGCAGTTTCAAAGTACCAACTTTTCTACTAATCATTTACGATACTCTTGGTGTATTACCAGGCTCAATCGTGCAACTAGTAGTAAGTGCTATCATCGTAGTCTTCAGTTTCCGCGGAAGATAATTTGTATCACAAGCACATGGATTCCATGTGTTTTCTTTTATCTATCACAGAATTTACATTCCTATTCTGATGATAATTTTGTAAAATATAACAGAGGATATCCATGGAAACAGTCAAGCAAACATTTTCAGTCGCAAATCTATATTTAAATGCAAGTGCTGATACAATCCATCAACACCTAATCAATACAAAAGGAATCGTTACTGTAACGGTTACTTTAAGCGACCGCAATGTGACTGTAGAATATGATCCAACTATCATTACTGCAGATATCATTATCGAAAAAATTAAAGCATGTGGATATCATGCATATACACGCGAAATCCCAACTTCAGATTTTCTCATCCAACAGGACACAAAAAATCCAAAAAAGCCAAATTATCGTATCTTATTTGTCTTTGTGTTTGAGGTGATTCTACTAGCGATACTATGGATTTTACATATTACACCTTGGATTGGATTACTATTCTCAATCCACTCCTTGTATGTAGGTCGTGTAATTTTCATGCATGCAAAAAAAGAAATTCAAAATAAGAATCTATCTTCCGCAACCATTGATAGTATTGCGATTGGAATATCATTCTTTTACGGTATCTTCCTAACAATTCAAAATACCGTAAATGCATACCCATTTATGATATCAATGATTACGATACTTGGTACAAATCTCTATAAAACAAAGTATTTGAAATACATGCAACAAACTTCCACAACATCATTGAATATCAAACAGTATATTCCAGAAAACACAGCAGTCTTTAATAAGACTGGCGAAGTTATCGAAGAGACAAGTCAACTTAAAAAGAACCAGATCCTGATTATTCGACCAAACGAAAACATTCCTTGCGACGGCATTGTTGTAGAAGGTTACGCATCTGTTGATGAATCTACATTAACCGGTGTACAGTCAAATATCACAAAGTCAGAAGGTTCCTATGTATATGCAGGCACACGTTGCATACAAGGCTCTCTACAAATCAAAGTAGAGAAGATTGGCGAAAAGACCACCCTATTACAATTCGCAAAACTTGCTAAGGAAACAGCGAACGATAAATCGTTTGATTCACCATTTAAAAACTTCTCAAAATACTTATTCTTATATTCCATTATTGCAGCTATCATCTTATTCTTTGGTTGGATTTTAGTTGGTAAATCTTTCTCTATCGCTATCAGTGTATCTATTGCAGTACTAGCATCTGTCGCAATGAATGCATTAACAATCGCCTCTGAAAAAGAAGTGCTAGAAAAGGCAATTTACGCAGCGAAAAATCATGTGCTTTTCCGTAATGTAGATGCGTTAGAAACAGCTGGTAAAGCAGAAACATTATTTCTCGAACAAGACGATATCTTGATTACCTCAAAGCCTGAGGTGACTGATTTTATCCCACTTGAAGAAACAGATTTAAATATCATGCGTTATATTGCATATACGCTATCCAACAAACGACATGATAGTTACTCTAGAGCGATTACACGTTACTTAAAATCACAGAAGATTTCTTCTGTAAATCTAAGTGTTCTAACAAATTTTCAAAAGACACATCAAACTGATACGATTCAAAGCACATATCAGTTAAACAATACACATGATTTCTCTAACACAGATGTAATCAACTCTACTATAAACCAAATGATTGATGAACTTACAAATCAAGGAAAGACAGTATTTATCCTAATTGGTGAAAATCAAGCACTTGGTTTAATTGCAACACAAAGACCAATTGTTCCAAATAGCTTACAAGCAATTCATTCACTCAAGGAACTAACAGATGTACATCTATTTGCACGTGGAAATATCAAAGAGATTCAATATATCAAACATACCTGTGATATCGAAAACATTCATGCAAATGTAGATATGAATGAAAAAGAAAATCTGATAAAATCATGCTCGCATGACTCTATCAGTATGTACGCTAATGCAGATAGCTCTTCCTCTTCATCTACCGCTGATGTAAATATTCAATTTGGCATTAGTCAGAATTTAGATTCCGAAGATAATGATATTATATTAACGCGCAAACGCTTAAGTGATCTGGTATTTGCAATCCAAACATCCGCAAAACTAAATGAACAGATTCAATTTAAACAAATTGCGATTATTGCATACCATGTATTGGCTGTTGTACTATTTGGCTTTATTACGCCAATCTTCTTCGACATTCCACTACCAACAATCCTACCATGTATCACTTCCATCTATGTCATTCGATTCTTATTCCAATCGCATAAATAAAAAGACAAACTCGAGCAGAATTAATGGCATAAGTTTCTATACAGCTATAGCATTTTAAAAGCAGCACACAAAACCAAAACGGTTGGATGTGCTGTTTTAATACTGATTAAAAAAATTGCTATGCTTATCCGTTCTAATTAATTTAAGAAGTAATTCCTGTTTTATAACCCTCTATACCAACAACCAATCTAGCTCTATATGGCATGCTCTCATATCTTTATCATTCCTAGAATTAGTGAATGCATAATCTCTAAATATTTCTGGTAGTGTAGTTTGATTACATAACAGTACGATTATTTCCTGCAGTATAAACCTATCGAATCATCTAATAGCTCCATCAGTTCTTCAACACTATCGAAAGGGCCATTTAAATCTTTTCTTTTTATGGCATCTTCCATCACTGCATATGTCTCTATATTTGGTTTTTTATTTTCACATCAAATGGTAGTCCATGATGTTGTAATGCTTGTCAATAGAAAATTCCAGTAGCAGTACGCATATCAAGCCATAAAGATTTGAATAACTTTGTTGCTTGCACTTTAATATCATGATCGATTCGTAGTGTCCTATTCTCTTTATTTTTCATATCATTCATATTGCAGTGCAATGCACATAATAATATAGTTTTTTAATATAATCAGCAACATTTCAAAGTTTCAATCAAATTGCTTTTTATAGATGCTTATCAAGTAAATTCTAAACTAACCTTACCATACAGACATAATGAAAGGTCTCGATTAAACCCTGCTGTTTCAATCCGACGGTTTGTTTTTGCGAGACCTTTCTTGATGCTATAGATTTACTGCATTATCTTTTTTGCGATACTTCGCTACTGAAATACGAATCTCAGAATAATTTGTGCTTCACAAATGATTACTTATATTCTATTTTCATTTTAAATTGTCCATTGGTCTGTCCTCAACTTTTCTTGAGAAACATATCATTTAACGATCTTTGTTAAATGTTGGAGCGTAAACTGTAATTGAGTAACACTTCCTTCATGAGCTTGTACCTCCTTATCCTTTCTTCTAGGGTACTTCTCTTTGCACCTTTACTATAGCATCTACTTTTAAATTTAATAGTCTTACAATTAAAATTTTTTTGTTCTATAATATTATTGTTGGTCCGATAAGGACCATTTCTTATTTCCAGGAGGTCATAAGATGATACAAGATATATACCCACATATTTATAAGAATGCGTTTCAAACAGGTGTTACACCTACTGATAATGATATTATCTTCTCTTTTGAAGAAGACCAAGTCTTAATGAAAGATGAACATCAATTCTATCGTTATCATGAAATTTCCAAGAAGAGTAGTTGTTATTATCTATTTTCAATCGACAATCTGAAATTCTTCCTCGCCGACTTAACCAGTCTTAATCATATTAAGGTATCCTTCCGCGCGATGCGTACCTTTGAAAATCGGATGTTAGGTTTTGCGGCGATTACAGCTTGGCAACTGTATCGTTGGATTCAAGATAATAAATATTGTGGTAAATGTGGTCATCCAATGGACTTTGATCAAAAAGAAAGAGCGATGCGTTGTCCGCATTGTTCAAATATTGTATATCCTAAGATTTCGCCTGCTGTTATCGTTGGTATTACCAATGACAAAGGACAGATTCTTGTAACGAAGTATGCACATGGTCACTACCAAAGTTATGCACTCGTTGCCGGTTTCTGTGAAATTGGTGAAACGATAGAAGAAACCGTAAAGCGTGAAGTAAAAGAAGAAACAGGCCTAGACATAACTGATATTCAGTACTATAAGTCACAACCATGGTCCTTCTCATCCACATTACTATTAGGATTCTGGTGCAAAGCGCACGGTGATACTCCTATCCAGATGGATGAAAATGAGTTGCGTGTAGCACGATGGGCAGATCGTGATGAAGCTATTAACAGTCTAGATGATGCATCACTTACAACTGAGATGATTCAATATTACAAACAAGGAAAGATAGTCTAACTACTTTCTTTTCATATCTTCTGGTAGTGATTTCTCTAGAATCATCTTCTCTTTGGTAAATGGTTGTAAAAACTCTATTCTTGCACAATGTAATGCTGGCCGCTTGATCCAGTGTATACTACCGCCATATAGCGTATCTCCGCAAAGTGGATGACCAATACCCGCAAAGCCAGCACGTATCTGGTGTGTTCTTCCCGTTTTTAAATATACTCTGATTAAGCATTCTGTTTGATAGTGTTTAATCACTTCATATTCTGTAACACATTGTTTTCCACCTTGATTGAAGGATTGTGCCATCTGTCCATCTTCCTTTATCAAGGAAAAAATCAGTGTATCTTTATCTTCTAGCTGTCCTTCTACGATTGCATAGTAGTGCTTCTGAAGTATTCCATCCTTCCTTTGTGCTGCTAATCTTGCGGCCGAGAGTTGATTCTTTGCGTAGATCATAATCCCTGATACATCTTTATCTAATCGTCCAATTGGACGAATTACAAAGTGCTCATCTTGATAATAATCTCTTAAAAGTGTTCCCATATCATCCGTTAAGTGATGATGACTGGGATGAGGTGGCATACCTGCCGGTTTACACACAACCACAACATCTTCATCTTCATACAAGATATCTGGTCGTACTGTGCTTGGATGGAGTGTATATGTTTCTATATTCAGTTCTTGAATTACTAGTACATCTCCTGTATGCACAACACGATTGACCTTCACTGGTTTCTCATTTAAATACATCTGATATGTTGAGAATTTAAAGCGTGAAATCTCATGGCAACTAAAACCCAAAGACGATAAAACGGCCTTTACTGTAAGACCGTTTTGTTTATCTGTGATTTGATAGCGTAGTTCTTTATTCATCTGCCTTAATCATACTACGTAAGTAACTATCAATGAAGCCATCAATTTCGCCATCCATGACAGCTTGTACATTACCCGCTTCATGACCAGTACGTAAGTCTTTTACCATCGTATATGGCGCAAAGACATATGAACGAATTTGAGAGCCCCACTCATTTGCCTTCACTTCACCTCTTACCGCAGCAGCACGCTCTTCATTTTCACGAATCTTAAGCTGTAATAGCTTTGACTTCAACATATTCAAGCACGCTTCACGGTTTTGAATTTGGGAACGCTGTGATTGACAGAAGACAGTGATTCCACTAGGGATATGTGTCATACGTACAGCGGAATCTGTCTTATTGATGTGCTGCCCACCAGCCCCCGAAGCTCGCATTGTGATAATATCTAAGTCTTTATCATCAATTTCAATTTCAAGATCATCTTCAAATTCTGGCATGATTTCGACTGATGCAAAGGAAGTATGTCTTCTTGCGTTAGAGTCAAATGGTGAAATACGAACCAAACGATGCACACCGTTTTCTGCCTTTAAGTAACCATATGCCATAGGACCTCGGATGAGGACAGAACAGGACTTCATGCCTGCTTCTTCACCTTCCTGATAATCCATCAGTTCAATCTTGAAGCCTTTTCTTTCAGCCCAACGCATATACATACGATATAACATTGCGGCCCAATCCATTGCTTCTGTTCCACCAGCACCTGGGTGAATTTCTAGAATAGCATTATGATTATCATATGGTCCAGACAATAGAACTTGAATTTCAAACTCTTCAAACTTCTTCATTGTCTCTGTATATTCTTCACTGATAAGTTCATTCATATCTTCATCAAAGGAAGATGATAATTCACCGATTCCTTCACTTAATTCCGCAAAGGAATCAGTTAAGGAATGATGGGTTTCAATTAAAGCTTTTAATTGATTACTCTCACGAATAATTTTTTGTGCCTTCTTCTGGTCATTCCAGAAGTCAGCCTCTGCCATCAAGGCATTGTTTTCTGCTAAACGTTTCTCTTTCCCTTCCAAGTCAAAGAGAGTGGCCAAGCGACTCCAATTTTGCTTGGCACTGTGAAACGCTTTGTCTCATCTCATACAATTCCATGATTACGCCTCCTGTTCAGGTCCATCCACGACACGGATATTCATACAAAACGCTACGATTTCACGAGAAATTGTACGCATCATATCTTCAAATAAGTTAAATCCTTCTGTGACATATGCCTGTAGAGGATTACTTTGCGCATAGGAACGCAAACCAATACCATCACGTAACTTCGACATCGTATCGATGTGGTTAGACCAAGCACGGTCAATCATACGTAAGGATACTTCCTTCTCAATTGGCAACACCTTATCTTTTACCTTTTCAATCTTCTGTTCATAGTCAGACCAAGCCTGTTCTAAACAGATATCAACGACATCATTTTCAGTACGTCCCTCGATATCTTCTACACGAACAACACCCTTGAAGCCAATACCATCTAAAGCCGCAATGAGTTCATTTAAGTCTTGATCTCTAGCTTCACTGTTGAAGTGTGCTGCAACAATATCAGAGATGACACGCTTAAACATATCGTGAATGACTGCGTGAACATCGTCATTTTCAAGAATGAAATTTCTTGTATCATACATTGTTTCACGCTGTTGACGCATAACATCATCATATTGTAATAACTGTTTACGAGCATCGTAGTTTACACCTTCAACACGGCGTTGTGCACCGGAGATAGAACGTGTAACCGTCTTAGATTCAATGACCGTATCACCAAGTTTTGCGAATAACGCTTCCATATGTTCCGCACCAAAACGAACCATTAGATCATCCTGTACAGATACATAGAAACGTGACATACCTGGGTCCCCTTGACGACCAGAACGTCCACGTAACTGGTTATCGATACGTCTAGATTCATGTCTTTCAGAGCCCAATACACAAAGACCACCTAACTCACGAACACCTTCACCAAGCTTAATATCAGTACCACGACCAGCCATGTTTGTCGCAATTGTAACTGCACCCTTCTGACCAGCCTTAGCGATAATATCTGCTTCACGAGCATTGTTTTTAGCGTTCAATACTTCGTGTGGAATATGACGTTCCTTTAAGTACTTAGAAATTAATTCAGATGTTTCAACCGCGATTGTACCTACTAGTACCGGTTGCCCTGCCGCATGACGTTCTACAACCTCATCCACAAGTGCATTGAACTTTGCCTTCTTTGTGCCATATACCGCATCCGGATAGTCAATACGTGCAACTGGACGGTTTGTTGGAATCTCAAATACGTACATGTTGTAAATCTCTAGGAATTCTTCTTCCTCTGTCTTCGCTGTACCAGTCATACCGCAAAGCTTGTTATAGAGACGGAAGAAGTTCTGATATGTAATCGTCGCAAGAGTGGTTGTTTCTTGCTTGATAGAAATGCCTTCCTTGGCTTCAACTGCCTGGTGTAAACCATCAGACCATTGTCTACCCTTCATCAAACGGCCAGTATTTGGATCGACGATTACAATCTCATCATTTTCTTCATCTACGACATACTCAATATCTCTTAACATCACATAGTTAGCCTTTAAAGCTTGATTGATGTGATGTAATAACTGTGTATGTGCTAGGTTAAATAAGTTTTCAATACGGAAAGTAGCCTCTGCTTTTGCGGTACCCTTTTCCGTTAACTGAACTGTACGTGACTTTACATCTAATTCATAATCTTCATCTTTTACCAAACGCTTTACGAAGCGATCAGCCTGAAGATATAGATTGGCAGTATCTTTTTTACCACCAGAAATGATTAGTGGTGTACGAGATTCATCGATTAAAATGGAGTCAACTTCATCGACCATCGCAACATTTAAGCCACGTAGCACACGATCTTCTACACGCGTTACCATGTTGTCACGCAGATAATCAAATCCAAGTTCTGAGTTTGTTGTATATGTAATATCACATGCATACGCTGCACGCTTTTGAGCCTTTGTTAATTGGCGAAGATTTAAGCCAACTGTTAGTCCTAAGAAGCGGTGAATTTCTCCCATCCATGCGGAGTCACGTTCTGATAGATACTCATTTACAGTTACAACGTGAACACCTTTACCCTCTAAGGCATTTAGATATACCGCCATAACAGATGTCAAAGTCTTACCTTCGCCCGTCTTCATTTCAGCGATATCGCCGCCTTGCATAACAGCAGCGCCCATCAACTGAACAGGGTATGGGAATTCTCCAATCACTCTTCGGCAGGCTTCACGTGCTGTTGCAAATGCCTCCACAAAGATATCGTCTAAAGTAGCACCAGCAGCGAGCTTTTCTCTCAAATACGGTGTCATCGCTTTGAGTTCATCATCACTTTTTGCTTTATATTCTTCTTCCAAATCCAAAACTGGCTTGATCTTCTTTTGAATCTGTTTTAACTTACGGGCGTCTTCGTTGAATAATCGACTTAAAAAATTTGCCATAATGCCTCCATATTTTTATACTAAATAACTATTTTATTATATATTTTCGACATGTAAAAGGCAATGCGACAAGCACTGTCAACACTTTAGAGTCACTTCATTTCCCGAATATTTTAGGCTTTTTTAGCCAGAGATGATTCACACTGACTACATAAATTACAATCTTACAGTCATAATCCTTCAAACAACGAAGTGCCCCCAACAAAGAAGCACCTGTTGTAATCGTATCATCTACCAATAGAACCTTCTTTGGCACAACACAATCTTTCTTTAATGCAATGTTATCAGCCATCCTCATTCGTTCTTCCACACTACGATTTTTCTGATCAAAATCATTCACTTTTTCAAAGAGATCCGCCTGACGTAAAAAAAGTAATGAAAACATCTTTTCTAGATGGTGAAACCCACGTTTTGCGATTTTTTCTTTTGAACTTGGTAAATAACAGACAGTATATCCAAAAAATCGTATCATGAACCACCAACGAAATGGATAGAGAAATACTGTTTTCAAAGCTTCATCAAAGCATTCCTTGTATTGAACTAGTATCTTCGCAAACGCATCATCATAAACATAACTCGCATATAGCTTGTATCCATGAAACTTCATACGAAATCTGACATGTTTTAAGCTACTGCGGCATGTATGACATAAAGGATCATCATTTTCTAAAATATCGATAATATCCCCATCCCCTTTTTCCAATCCACACATTAAACAATGCATACGTGATTTGCCTGCTCAATCTTCTCTTTGCAAAGCTGTACAAGTTCTGTCTTCTCACTACACAAAAATAATACATCTCCCTCTGGTGATGTGAAGCTTCTCCCTGCTCTACCAGCCATTTGGATTAAGCCAGCTTCATCAAATACCGAGTGATTCGCATGCCATACACAGATATCTGCCTTTGGAATTGTGACACCTCGTTCTAGAACTGTCGTCGCAATCATGATACCGTTTGATTCTTTTTTAAACTCATAAATGATCCTGTCTCTATCTTCACTTTCACTTGTACACACATAACATTTCATAAATATGCTCAGAATTTTCCCTAATATACTTGCAGTTTTTACCGTTGGCACAAAGATAATTCTTGGATTGCATGTATGTTTGTTTATCCATCGTAATAATACCCAAAACAATACTATCGATGGATAAATACAAAGTCTTGGGACTGGCAAATCATGTCCATGTGGTCTTTTATTTAACACGATATGACGCATTGTCCCTTCTTGTACTCTACTCAACAAATAATTGTCTGGCGTCGCTGTTAAGTAGATGACATGCCCTATGCACGCATGTTGTGCAATCCCATGTAGTACTTCGTCGCCACGATATGGAAAAGCATCCGGTTCATCCAATATCAGTAACGAGAATTGTCCTTGGTAGCGATATAACTGATGAGTTGTACACACAATTAAATCTCCATCAATCTCATCTGTATGACCACCACATACTGCGATGATTTTTGCTTTCTTGAAATAGGTCTTTAGTCTTTCTGATAGTTCTAATACAACTTGTCTTCTTGCAATTGCAAAACAGACTTTTCGATTCTCATTTAATGCATCCGCAATACTAGCAAGTACCATTTCCGTTTTACCCGCACCACATACACACTCTAGTAATACATCCTGTGTTCTTATATTCATTTGACACTCTTTAGATACTGCTTCTTGAAATTTTGTTAAGGGATACTGCATGGTATATTCACTACAATCCTCTTGAATAGCCTGAAGTTCTAGACTCGTTTCCTCTTCCTCTAACAAAAGCCTTCCAAACCTAATACATTTTCGACAGTAATAGCCATGACTACCTTTATAAAAGTATGATTTTTGTAAGTTCCCACAACGTGGACATTTCATCGTCTCACCTCTACAGAAATATTCACGAAAACGCATTCATTTCCACAAAAAAGTTTGATAGTTTTACCTAGCTTTAGCTTGACGAACTTCACTTCAAAGTTAGCTGTCATTTCCATCTTATCCAGTTTGAGTGGTAAGTATCACCAGCGGTTGATATTGTGCCTGTCATATAAAATTTATAGCTGTCTTAACATCTGTGTTTATGCCTTCTTTCCAGTTACCATCTACACCATTTTGAATGTAAGACCAACCATAGTATTCACCACCTGAAATAAACCTGTGATTTGGATTCCATGTATCTAATAGGTCACGTTGAGGGCGCACGCCATCATATTGTGCAGAAATTGTACCCAAATCAACCTCGATAAACTTGATAGAATCATTGATATCTAAACCTAATGCTGTATTTGTAATTATCACAAAAATATTAAACTTCTGTAAGATACTCACGCTAGCTGCACCACCAGCACACTAGCGGATGTCCAATAGATATTTCCATACACCATGTCATTGTCATATGAAATTGTTACACCACGAATGATAGCAGTGTTTGTACCATCAATCATCATTTCAATTGTCTTTGGCGTTATTGGAGCTGCCAGTTCAATCTTAATCAGCAAGGACCCTAAACGCACGTTATATGTATTATATTTTATAAGCCTAGGTGACCTCTGTATCTGTTAAAGCATAAGAATCTACCTTCTATAGATCAACATTATCCTTCATCTTAACTATTATTGTAGAAACATTACAAGATATACAATCAACATTTGGCGTATCATCCCAAATTTTCTTCTTAAGTTTCCTTAAAACACTATTGAAGGTTGACCACTTGCACAAGATAGAATTTGCTGGAACCTTAACATGTGGTGCAAATATCGGAGTTCAAGAATAAGAACCTGGCTCATCCCATTCTACTTTTGTAGTTTTAATACCACCACTCTCTGCTATAGATACAACCGTACCATTTATATGATAGAGTTGTGTTTCTTCAAGAGAAACACATTCAATATCACTTGGATATTCAATTTCAACCATCGTCTTGCTACCAGCCTCCCTTAAAGACTTACCACCAGTAATCAACGTCATCAATGTCGTAGTTGTATCACCTTTGTTAATAGTTTCAGTTGATTGATCCAGAAAATATACCTAAATTCTTCTGTAAACGTGGAACCTGGAAGTGTTGTAATATACGCGCCATTACCAAGATTTAAATGAAAATAGGCATTTGAAAACTGTAGGGAGGATGGAACTGCATATTCTACATTCAACGAGTAAATAACTCCTGCTTTCAGTTCCGGAATATCTCCTTGTAATAGATTTACGACCTACGCACCGGTAGATAAATCCTTTACAATAACTTTCTGAAATTGAAAACCGGTTGTATCCTCAACCCAAACGATCGCTTCTCTAGGAATAAAACCGATGATTACGATTCCAAATGATAATAGAAACGTAAATACCCTCTGTATTCCCTTTATAAAACGATACTTGTTGCAAATAGATCTCTTTCTCTCTCAATGATTCCTGCAGCGTTTTACTTTATACGAAATCATTGCTAGGAACTGTGATATCTACCATCAACGATACTTGCTAACGTGGATTCATTTGCTGTTTTTAACTGGTCTAGTCTAGCAATTTTCGTATTCAAAGGATGTATTCACAAACAAAAGAAGCTTTCGTTTCATATATCAATTTTAAGTTACAATGTATCTTTAAGATTTTATTAACTTTTATAATCTATCAGTTAGTATCTCAGTTGCTTTTATCAATTTAAAATATTCAACCCGAAATAAAAGGTAGTCCCCAAATGAAGTATACCTTCTTAGGACCTACCTTTTTATAATTCTATCCCTTTCAATTGTTAATTAGTCGATTACTGCACGAGCAGCTGCGTCTTTGTAATACTTAAATTCTGTAAATACTTCTCCCTTGTATGGATTCTTCTTTGTCTTCATACAAGTGCGGATAATATAGATGATTGCAATAAGGTTTACCACAAGAGCTAATCCACTCACAATCGTCATCATGGTTGGATTTGCGTTAGCACTTCCACCTGCTACGATACCATTTAATGTTCCATCTGCGTATAACGTTGGTAATGTAACCCATGGGAATGCCTTTGTGCCATCAGCCAATGTTTCCTGGAATAATGGGAATACCTGTGCAAACATGCACCAGATACATAATGTATTCGCTCTATTTTGAATCCATCCACCCTTATTCCATAACAATGCAGGAATTGTAGGTGAAAGTAATAGTGCAACACCGCAGAACCAAGTATGCGTTGGCAAGCAGTTATATGTATATGCGAAATTCCATACATCATAAATCAAGATATATACCCAAATCATATCTGGCCATACCATATCCTTCTCATCTTTAGAAGAATATACAGCCCACCAGCCTGTCATACAGAAGATATTAATTAAACCAGCTAAACCGTTGAATACATTGTGCCATCCACCATATAGCCAAACACCTTCAGAAGATAACCACCACTTATACCATCCGTTAATCGCTGATTCGAAGTCACTAGCTACTGCAATTAAAATATTAATTGCAACAATCGCAAATGGGAATGCACGGAACCAGTGCTGTTTCCCAATACCCCATTTGTATTTAATCATCATAAATCCAATACATCCAGTTAGTGATGCATATAACTTTGCGTAATGGAACCAACCATTCATATATAGATATGTCTGATTGTGTAATGCCCACTCTGCACCCATTCTAGCTGATACATAAATTGCGATAAAATACACTGTTAAAATTAATGGCAAAACAAAAAACATCAAGATACCGCCAAGCTTTGTTCGACGAGAAAACTCGTTTAACAAGATCAAGCTGGCAAGTACCCCTAACATTGCGACCCATTGATATATGGCCGTATCCCCGCTAATGTGAAATAACATATTGTCCTCCCCTTTTATGTTCTCACTCAATCAATTATGCATGTATAAAACATGTGATTAATTTCACTTATATTTTATATAACAATGATTTGTTAGACAATGCATAACCAAAATATTTCTTTTATTATTTTGACAAATATAAAAAATTGGATAATTTTTTTCAATTTTTTATATCATATCTTCTGGTGTTGTGATTTTATAGTTCGAGTATTTTCCTTCAACTACTGCCACTTTTACATCAGAATACTTCTCCACTAAGGAAGTATCATCCGTACCAATAAAGTGATCTTTTTTTGCTTTATGCATGCATGTGAGTAATAAATCCGTTTCAAATGCCTGCGGAGTTTGTGCACACTGTAAAGTACTACGTTCATATGTCTCTACAACATATCCATTCTGAACATGCTTTACAGTATCCTTACATGGAACGCATAGTAAAGCTGCTTTCTCTGTTTCCATTGTCTTTTTAATCTTTTCTAATGATTCTTGATCCAAGAAAGGTCTAGCACCATCATGAACCAAAACAACATCCGCTAGCACTGCACGCAATCCATTATAAACACTATCCTGTCGTGTCTCTCCACCACTAGCAAATACAATCCTACCGTCTTTTCTTCCGTGCACTTTTTCAAAGTGTTCTGCACAATCTGTTACCAGAACAATTTGTACACAATCACTATCATTTAAAAACACAGAAAGTGTTTTATCCAAAATAGTTGTACCATCTGATAGTTTTGCGTAAACCTTATTATATCCAAGATTCATTCTTGTTCCACTACCTGCCGCAACGATTAGAGCACTGTATTGCATAACTATCTCCCTCTTTTTTCATATATTAAAACACAATCAAGTGTCATACGCATCAATAAAATGTATAATAATCAAAAAAGGAGATACCATGCGCTATAACGGAATTATTTTTGACTTTAACGGCACACTATTTTTTGATACAGACATCCACATTCAAGCTTGGGATACTATCGCAATGAAAGTCATAGGAAAACACATGACAAAGGAAATACTTGTCCAAAAATACTGGGGTCTAGCCAATGTTGATTTAATTCAACAAATGACTAATAACACACTTTCCAAAGAAGAATGCAAACGTTTATCTGCCGAAAAAGAAGCGCTGTATCGTAAGTATGTAAAAAATAATCCTAGCGCGACATTAGCACCAGGTGTCATTGAATTCTTTCACTACCTTAAACAGCACAACATTCCATTTACAATTGCCTCTGCATCCATCAAAGAGAACATCGACTTCTATGTATCTGAGTTTCACTTAGACCAATGGATTGATCCAGATACAATTGTCTATGATGATGGTACATATAAGAATAAATATGAGATGTATATAGAAGCTATGAGACGTCTTCATATAAAGAATCCTGTCATCGTCTTCGAAGATTCAATCAATGGCGTCCTAGCCGCAAAGGAAGCTAACGCAAAAGTAATTGCTATCTCCAGCGATTCTTTAGAAGCACACGATCTTCCATTCTTATCTGCTACAATCAAAGACTTCCAAGGTATTGTTGAACTACTTGAAACTTTACCCGAGTAATTTCATCAGTATACATAAAGAAAAAGACCTCAAATTGAAGTAAACCCAATTGAGATCTTATCCAAACACTACACCTAATAATCCATAGGATACTAATGTCATAATCACTGCAGCCATCGCAACTCCAATCAAAATTGATATAGTTGCCTTTTTTAAGTCCATTTCAAATAAAGCCGCAATCAAACACCCTGTCCAAGCACCTGTGCCAGGTAATGGAATGCCTACAAACAGCGCCAAGCCCCAGAAACCATATTTATCAATTTTTGGTTTATTCTTAATTGCTTTCTGTTCCAACCATTCAGCAATCTTTGATAAATGGTGTGTAGATAACCAATGAATTAACTTTTTAATCCCAAATAAAATAAATGGGATTGGTAAGATATTTCCAATTACGCACACAAATACTGCCTCCCACATAGGGACTCCTAGCATCTTTGCAAGTAGTAAACCACCGCGTTCTTCAATAAGTGGTAATAAGCTAACTAAAAAGATTGATAATTTAGGTGATAAGAGCTTTCCAACAGTTCCTGCCCACCAGATAATAAAACCTTCCATGCAAAACCTCCGCATATCCTTGCTAACTTTACCATAGACGACTATTCATCGCAATTACACTAAGAGAAAATCAGCTAAAATCGGCAAAAATCAACCTGCGCTCTCTGTTTCTGAGGTTTCCAAATTATTTTCCGAAAAATTACAAAAATGTGTTGACACTAGGTGCTGTGGTTGATATTATATTAAAGCATTCGATGAAGTTGGGCCTGTAGCTCAGGTGGCTAGAGCGCACCCCTGATAAGGGTGAGGTCGCTGGTTCAAGTCCATTCAGGCCCACCATTTTCGGTAAACTCATCGAATTGATATACATGGGGTTATAGCTCAGCTGGGAGAGCACCTGCTTTGCAAGCAGGGGGTCAGGAGTTCGATCCTCCTTAGCTCCACCTATCAAAAAATACCGTAGAAATGCGGTATTTTTATTTGCTGAAAAGGAAATGAGAATAATAAAATAGCAAACCAAAAGCAGACTTCATGTGTGTATATAAGATCTGCTTTATTTTTATTATTCAGGCTTTGCTAATACAAAAAATGCATTACGTTCATAGTCTTCGTTTCCTTCTTCTGCGAAGAAATCATATATAGACTAGTTATAGTAAAAACGTTCAGCACCATAAATAAAGTAACCATCTTGATTATAATCGGTTGTGTCACATGGGTCTACCATGACCATTACATCATCTTGTGTTGTTTCTGCTCCCATATCATCATAACCGATTACTACTTGCCAATGTCCACCCACTCAATCTAGCAGACCACGATAGGATATCGCTTGAATTTCTTCTCTTAAGCATAACAGAGGGAAAACTTTATGTGAATCTTCTCCTACATGATCATAATTGGATTCAACGGAGAATCCGCCAACACTCTTAAATATTTCTACTGCTTGTTTTACAGATGTAACTTTGGTTATGCATGCTATCATGAGCAGCGTAAGTAAAACAAAATAAAACTTTTTTCATTTTCCCCTTTCCCAGTTCCCAACAAAAAAGGCAGTATCAGCCAATACCACCTGTATGTACTCGATTCGTCACACACTCATCTATAAAAGATTACTACAGGTACAGAGTTAATTGCTCAATATGCGGGAAATCCTAATTAATCAGGTAGTCCTTCTGCCCTACTGCATCCACGATGCAGTCCCTGCTTCTTCAACAGGTCTTCGGATTTGCCCCAGTCGTCTGTGTAGCCTCAGTTTATAATAAGTCAGCAAACGTGACATATTTATCACAGTGATAGTTTACAAAAAGTAATACATAAAAATAAGTATATTTTATGAAATGTTGTATCATGCATGAAAAAAAGATTCACTACATACTTGTAACGAATCTTTTCATAATGGCGTTTTTATAAAGCAACTTTTACTTGTTCGTAAACACCTTCACCATCTAGTTTATACTTAGCCATCAACTTATTGGCATCACCAGATTCAGCATATGTATCTTGGATACCAATACGATGAATCTTCTTAGGACACTTATCTGCAGCAATTTCACAGATGAGTCCGCCTAAACCACCAATTACATTATGTTCTTCAGCAGTGAATACTACATCATACTTCGCTAGTAACTCAGCAATCTGTTCTTCGTTGCATGGCTTGATTGCACATACATCTACTACAGCAACTTCCTTGCCTTCTGCACTTAACTTTTCAGCTGCCCTTAAAGCAGATTGAACCATCAAGCCACAAGCAAAGATAACAGCATCCTTACCTTCACGAACTACATGAACCTTACTGAAATCAAATGCTGTATCTTCTGTATATACATCTTCAACAGAAGAGCGACCAAGTCTTACATAACATGGTGTATTTGTAGATGCGACATGCCGAATGACTGCTTTTGTCTGTGCAGCATCACACGGTACATACACTTCCATACCTGGCACAACACGCATTAATGCGATATCTTCAATTGCTTGGTGAGATACACCATCTTCACCTACAGTAATGCCAGCATGTGTACCACATACCTTAACGTTTAAGTGAGGATATGCGACACTATTACGAATCTGTTCCCAAGCTCTACCTGTGCAGAACATGGAGAAAGAAGATGCAAATGGAATAAATCCACTTGTTGCAAAACCAGCCGCATGACCAATCATATCAGATTCTGCAATACCCATATTAAAGAATCTTTCAGGAGCCACCTTTTTCGCATTTGCTGTCTTAGTGCTTCCTGATAAGTCCGCATCTAATACTACAATCTTTTTATTTTCAGCGACTAATTCAGCTAATGCTTCGCCGTACGCTTCTCTTGTTGCCTTACCCATGACTACTCTGCCTCCAATTCTGCCATTGCTGCTTCAAATTGCTCTTGGTTAGGAGCCTTTCCATGCCATCCTGCATTATTCTCCATAAAGGAAACACCCTTGCCCTTAACAGTACGAGCAATGATTGCTGTAGGCTTGCCCTTTACTGTCTTTGCTTCCGCAAAAGCAACCCGTAATTCTTCCATGTTATGTCCATCAACACAAATCACATGGAATCCAAATGCCGCAAACTTCTGATCTAATGGTTCAGGTCCAATAACATCAGATGTCTTACCATCAATTTGTAATCCGTTTACGTCAATGATTGCACAGAGGTTATCATTCTTATAATGAGCAGCAGCCATTGCAGCTTCCCAAATTTCGCCCTCTTCTGTTTCACCATCACCAATTAAGCAATAAATACGGTGATCATTTCCCGCTAATTTATTTGCTAATGCCATTCCATCAGCCACCGCAAAACCTTGACCCAATGAGCCAGTAGACATATCTACACCTGTTACATAGTTCATGTTTGGATGTCCTTGTAACTTAGAATCAATTAAACGGAATGTCTTTAATTCTTCTGCTGCTAAAATACCCTTTTCAGCTAATACAGCATATAAGAGTGGTGATACATGTCCCTTCGATAATACGAAACGGTCACGATCAATTCCACCAGCATTTTCCTTATTGATATCCATCACATCAAAATAAAGCACTGTAAGAATATCCGTTGCGCCCAATGATCCTCCTGGGTGTCCAGATTGCGCTCCATACACTTGTCTTAAAATATTCTTACGAATATTCTTCGCGTGTAATTTTAAATCTTCAATTACCATTATTTGGCCTCCTGTTTATCCTATTTCTTATATTATCATGTTCATGATAGATACAAAAGTTCTTTTAATTAGCTTATTTTAAGACCTTATTTTAAGAGCTTTTAAGAACATACAATGTCAATACTTGCAAATAAGGTACTTTAAATCAAGTAGACAACTATCATAATCCCAGTTGTTGATATCTGCTTCTTCTCTCTAGCGGTACAGACGATGTATTTGGAAACATTTATGGTGGAACAAAGAGTGCATTCGTTGGTGATCTATTATTAGGATTTACCACAACAGCACTTCTATTAATTTTATATCAAGCATTCTCTGCATTAAGAATCGCAAATGCTTCCTTCCCTAACGTTGACTACAACGTATTTGGTACAGCTTCAAATTTCATTTTAGGCAGTTTCCATTAAGGTGTTTTACAAGAGGGCAGGTTATTTCACTTATCCTCTTTTCAAATAATGTACAATTTCATCCCTTATTTTTCTGGCGTTTGTCCATATTCTATTCCAAAAAGCAGTTATATAGTATTCTCAGAAAGAAGGCAACATATGAAAACAGATAAGGAACAAGTAGTAGATTTCCTCAATATTATGACTTCACAAATCAAGGAATTTATCAACTCTATCGATTATGTCCAGTTATCTGAAGCAAAGCAGTTAATCCTTAATGCCGAAACAGACAAAAAACGTGTACATGTGACCGGTATTGGTAAACCCGGCCATGTCAGCGGATATGCGGCATCTTTACTTTCCTCAACCGGCACACCAACTTATGAACTACATGGCACAGAAGCAGTTCACGGTTCTTCCGGTCAAGTTGTGCCGGGAGATGTTGTGATTGCTATTTCAAATTCAGGAGAAACGGCTGAATTAAAAGCAACCGTAACAACTCTGAAAAATAACGGTGCAAAAATCATCTCCGTAACAGGTAACGGTAACAGTTGGCTGGCTAAGCAAGGCGATGCAGTATTGGTTGCCGGTGTCAAACAAGAAGGTGATACAATGAATAAGCCTCCGCGGGCATCCATTATCGTAGAAGAACTCATCTTGCAGAGTTTATCAATTTTGTTGCAAAACGAAGCAAAGTTAACCCCTGGTCAATATGTGAAGTGGCATCCGGGCGGATCCCTTGGAAAATCTATTTTAAACGCAAAGAAAGAAGGAAAATAATGATGACAATGTTTGAAGGCGTTATTACCCCAATTGTTACACCGTTTCATCGTGATGAAGAACAATCCTTAAATATTGACGCTGTGAAAGTATTGATTGAATTCTTAATTGCACATGGCGTTGACGGAATTTTCCCATTAGGTTCTAATGGTGAATTCCATGTACTCAATGATGAAGAGAAAATAACTTTCATTAAAGAAGTTGTTCGTATTGTGAATCACCGTGTTCCAGTATATTCTGGAGCAGGTTCCTGCTCAACAAAGGAGACCATCAAATTGGCAAAAGCAATGGAGGATGCCGGAAGTGATGGCTTATCTGTTATCACACCATATTTCATTAAACCTACTGACGAAGAAATTTATCAGCACTATGCAGATGTAGCACGCGCCGTTAAAATCCCAGTATTGCTTTACAATATTCCAAAATCAACCGGTTGTAATATTCCAGCATCTGTCGTTGCACGTTTAGCAAAAGACGTACCGAACATTCTTGGTATTAAAGACAGTTCCGGTGATATGGAAAATCTTAAAGGATATCTCAAGGCCGCTAAAGATACAAATCTAAAAGTTCTTATCGGTTCAGATTCCAAGATTTCTGAAGCATATGCTCTTGGTGCAAGTGGATGCGTAGCAGGTACAAGTAATTTAATTGTTGATACAATTGTTCCGCTTTGGAAAGCGTTAAAGGAAAATAACATAGATGTGGCCAAAAAACTGCAAAAAGATATTGATGTATTACGTGGAATTCTAAAACTCGGTACAGTACCATCTATGTTAAAACGTAGTGTTGAACTTTCCGGTATTGCACCGGTTGGATCGGCAAGAAAACCGGTATTTGATTCAAATCATGAACAAGATAAAAAAATCCAAGACATGCTTGCATATTACGGATTACAAAAATAATAGTTCACTATACAAAGGCGGATTGTTCTGCCTTTTTCAATTTTACAATACCCAATTATTCTGCAACCTTTTATAAAAATATTTGACATTTTGAAACAGTATCAACACATTCTTTAAAAATATAGTTAAAACCAAAGGTTATTAAACTCCATCTAACCACCCACATTTTTCCATGAAAATTTTGTTATGAAATTATTTTTTCGATTTTAAAGCAATAGTAAAAAATATAACAGCCATTACAAAGCAGCCAATACCAGTCAATATATTTAAGGTAAGAATTGTTGCTGAAAACTTCGATAAATATGCATTAACAACAAGCAAAATACCAAATGCAATCAATGCTATACCACGTAACATCAATCTTCCTTTGGACATATTTTCTGACAGACTTTGGATATATCCTTTCTTTTCATCTGGTACAAAATGCTTCTCTCTGACAAGATTCGGTAGAAATTTCAAACGATAATATAATTCTAGTCCCAGACATATCGCTAAACTTACCAATACTGCAACGACCGCATTCGGCATAATATTTATCAAAAGTACGAGAAATGCACTTGAGAAAAAATAACGATTAGTCATCAAAGATAATTTTGTTTCCATTGACTTTGGTACGAAATATCCCGTCTTTTTACTTGGAATATAATAAATCGTTCTTCCTTTTATATAATAAATATTTTTATTATGCATGAATGACTGATTATTCGGCCGCATTGCTACCCCTCCTGATTTTATAAATTCATATTTTATCTGTAGTCGTAACATTGAAGTAGGATTTTTCATCAAATGGCGAAGTTTGAAAATAAGTTAAAACATTTTTTGTATATAAATATGCAAAGTCCACTTTGTCCCGCTCTGTTAGCCATGATGAAATTCCATGATTTTTAAGTTTATTTGATTGTGCTTGGAATTGCACTTCCTTAATTTGAAATCCGTTTTCAACACATAAGCGTAATGTATGCACATCTTTAAAAATTACCATCGCCCTATGGTTGTCATCTTCAAATATCGTTTCAGAATAATTGATAAACCCCAGCACATCTAAAATCTTTACTTTTTGCCCAGGCATTGAAAGCTTTACAATCTGTTCAATAAAAAGATCTCTAACGTATTCACTATCCACTGTAACAAATTCATCAACAGTGATAAATCTATTCCAATTTAATGCTACAGTTGCATGTAACAGTCGCTCATCAACGCGAGCAAGTTTAATGATAGGTTTCATATAATTAATATCCGATGCTTTCCTTTCTTTTCTCGTTTCGCAATGATAGTGCTATTAAAGTAAACACCATCCTGCCTTTCATACTTCCTGTGATATTCAAGTGGAACACATCTTCATATTTTTTTAATTTATATAATAGTGTATTTTTATGAAGGAATAGTTCTTGAGCGGTTCGATTGATGCTAAAATCCGCATCAATCAAGTATTGTGCAATATTGATTAACTCATCCTTATCAATATTCTTTTTTTTCAACAAACTATTGTCAATTAAAGGTAAAATCGCACTTTCTTTGATTGTGCCAAGAAAATATTCATACAAGTGATCGGGGAAATATAAAACAGATCCCTTTATATTAGAACGATATTCTAACCATTGACAATATTCATAGCCAATATGATACTCATGAATTTTCCAAATCGGCATTGATACAAAACAACGGTTTGGCTTAATTTCTATTTTCTCTAACTCTGATAAATAATTTTTGATAATATGATGGATATCATCATCTTTAATATTCTTATCAATAGATTTGAATATCACTAATCGATTTGGATTTAGTACAGAATAAAACGTATTTTCTTCATATGGAATTAGGTTTAATTTACTCACAGAATCCCGTGCAAAACCTTCATCATTTATCAATACCAGTGCAAATCTTCCACAATCAATTTTAATTGCTAATTTCTGACAAAGTTTGATTACTTTTTCTACATCAAACATTGCACTATCTATCAGCATTCTAACCAATCGATCACCATTGCTCATCTTATTTGAAATGCTTTGTTGCTGGATTTCAAATCTTATACGTGTAACTAAAGCATCATGCAACAATGGTGCAATAACCTGCAGATTATCATCGTCACTTTGAACCATCAGTATTCCATAATCATTTCTATCGATATCTAAGTGATAAAAAGAATGCGTCAAATCATCTTTTAAATCATTAATTTGTGTTCCATTCATTTTTGGAAGTGTAGATTGCACTACAAAACCGTCTTTATCTAAAAGACTGATTTCATACTTACGATTTTGATCTACAATTTCTGCAAATTCTTTAAAAACATCTTCAATAATCATATATATACCAATAGAAGCTGTACATCAGAAATATACAGCTTCATTTTTACTCATTTTATCATTACCTAATATTCTTGTCACCGTTCCTATTTACTGCAGATGCTCGATTACAATTTGAGAAGACATCTGACACGTTCTCGTTTCTGCCTCAACAGCACGTGACGCGATATGCGGCGTTAAATGAAAATTGCTTAAATCAACTAACTTATCGTCTTGTGCCGGAGGTTCCGTTGAGTAAACATCAAAATAGGCTGTACGAATAACATGGTTACTTAAAGCATCATACAATGCTTCTTCATCAACAACACCGCCACGAGCTGTGTTGATTAAACATACTGTTGATTTCATTAGTGCAAATTGTGCAGTTGAAATCATATTTTTTGTACTATCTAAAAGTGGTACGTGCAATGTAATGTAGTCGCTATTTTTATAGATTGTATCTAAATCTGTGACTTCAACACCATACTTTTTCGCTTCATTTGGATCAATTGCAAACGCATCATATGTCAGTACTTTCATACCACAACCTTTTGCATATGTTGCAATATGCTTTCCGATGTTGCCAAAACCAATAATACCTAGCGTTTTGCCAAATACTTCTGTTCCTGTCAATTTGTCCCATTTTCCTTCTTTCACACTAGTAAACTCATAAGGAAAGTTTTTCGCATCAGCAAATAAGAATGCAACAACAAGTTCTGCAACTGAACGCGAATTGGAACCAATTGTTCTGCCCACATAGATATTGTGTGCTTTGCAATATTCCAAATCAATATTATCTACACCAACCCCAAACTTACAAATCACTTTCACATTAGGGCACTTGCTCAAAAAATCTGCATCTACTTTATCAACACCTACAATCATTCCATCCGCATCTTTTCCATACTCTAAAAACTGCTCCGGTGTATACTGTAGCCCTGTATCATTATAATGAACTTCAAACCCAAGTTTCTTCATTTCTTCAACTTGTGCAAGTCCATATTTTGCAAATCCACGCGGTGTAATTAAAACTTTTGTCATATTTTCCTCCACTGGTTTATTTATTTAATTTTGCAATACAATCAGCAAGAGTATCCTTCGGATAATCCGGTGTTGTTTGGAAATATACCTCTATACCCTTATTTGCAATTTCCTGTAATTCATCTGCATCCTTTTGATCTAGTGTAATTGCATTGGAAACTGCTTTTCTGCCAGGGCCGCCACCCAAACCGCCAATCTGAATTATCTTCACATCAAATCCTTCTTTGATTGCCTCACTTAATGCTGCAACCGTTCTAAATAAAACCAAAGTATTTTTCGTATCAAAATCCCCTGCCGACTTTTTTTCTACCGCTTTGGCAATAGAAAGGATTTCCACTTTTACACCACGTGGCGCTGCCATTTTATAAACTTCTTGCATAAAATCATCTTCTGCTAGTTCGTCATCAACCGCAATAATATACTGCGTAGAAAATTTTTTTACCCATTGTGTAATGACTTGCCCATGGATCATTCTGAAATCAACTCTTACTAAATCAATCATAAACTTTTTTACTTACTCCTTCTTCTATTTACAAAAACGAGAAAGATTTGGTCACTTGTGTAGCACAAACCTTTCTCACAATTTAAGATTATAAGCACAAGTTCTAAACAGAACCCAGATTTACCTGAATTCATATTTATTTAATTTATTAAATAAATATATAAGCTTACAAACTTACTACTTAATGCATTAAAGAATCCCAAAGAATGTTAATGCGACACAAGCAATAATTGTAATAACAATCAATCGAATATATTTAGCACCGAACTTCTGAATATATGCATACATACCCATTGTTACTACAAATGGAAGTAACTTCGGTAAAATTCCATTCAATAAATCTTGTACCATCTTTACATCTTGCCCGCTTTGGAAAGATAATGGTGTTGAAATCTTTACATAGTTCGCCGCTAAGCAACCAATCATGAATGTTCCAACGATAGATGCAATTTTAATAACAGACTGAATTCTTCCGGATTTCAAAATTGTAAATACAGATTTTCTACCAAATTCATATCCTCTATTAATCAAGAACCATGATGTTCCAAAAGTATATGCGAGGAAGATAATGAGAGGCATAAATGCAGCCCACAGTGCACCATCTAACGCAAGTGGTGTGAAAATTGCCAATACTAATGTACCAACAATTCCCTGATCAAACGTGTCACCGATACCGGCAATCGGTCCCATCAGCCCAAGTTTTATCGAACGAATTGTTTCATCTGTAATCTCTTCGTTTCCTAATGCTTTTTGTTCCTCCATCGATATAACGATACCGTGAATAATAGAGCCCCAATCACAGTTGGTATTAAACATGGAGTTATGACGAATATATGCTTCTTTCTTTTCTTCCGGTTTATCTTTATAAAGTTTGTCAATAATTGGATCCATTGCAAAACCAAAAGACAATGCCTGCATACGATCGAAACAAACCGGAACTTCTACCGCTGTAATCCATCTAATCCAAGCTTTTGCAAGATCACTTTTCGTAATCAGACGCTTTGTTGATTGCTCATCTACTCTTGTTATCTCAGACATTATCCATTTCCTCCTTCGTTTGCTGTATGTACACTTTCAACAATCATGCCTAATGCTAATGCAAGTATTGCACCTGTTAGCATTGAGAAACCACTGATTGCAAATGCAAAGAATCCCAATAAGAAGTACGGCATATATTGCTTGCCCATAACAACCAGCGTCAATGCAAACCCTAATGCAGGAAGTACATTACCGGCATTTGCAATACCTAACTGTAACTTCGCAGGAATCGCAGTAATAATTGTCTGAATTAATGCAGGTCCAACCAATGTAATCAAGAATACCGGCGTCATATAGATCACACCATTAATCAACCAAGGAATAATAAATTGGAAATGATGAACCTTTGCGTAATTTCCCTCTTCAATAGCCTTGTCAACAACACCAACTGTAAATGTATTAATTGTTCTACGCAGATTATTTGTCATTACACCTAATACACCGAATGGGACAGCAATTGCAACAGCTGATCCTGTATCTAACCCATTCACAATTGCGGCTGGAATTGCAATTGAAGCAGCCAAAGCAGGATCATTAGGAATATTTCCTCCAGCCGCCACAACACCAATATACATTAACTGTATATTTGCACCATACATGAGTCCGGATCTGACATCGCCATAAATTGCGCCAATGATAACACCTAGTAATAACGGTTGGCGTAACTCCATGGATAAGAAGTAATTTGCACGACCCATAGCTAGCCAATAAAACAATGCAACAAGTAAAGCTCTAACTAAATCCATACATTTTCCCTTTCTTTCATTTCTATCCTACAGTAACAGAGAGTTGATAACTTCTTACTGCTAGTATATTGATATAATAAATTTAAGCGCTTTCATTTTGTATGTTACTGTAGAACAAACTTAGAATTATTTTTTTGTACACTTGTACAATTCTATAGAAATCATCTACGAGTTATATGCATATTGTTTGAAATGTTCCTGCGCCCTTTGTAAAAATACTGTAGCTTTTTCCTTTTCACCGATACTTTCATATATTTTTGACACCAAGTATTCAGCAATCATTTGTTCATGCCCTATCAATGTGTTTGCACGATTTAAAACCTCATCAAGTTTATCTGTTTTTTTCTCAATGACAATTTCATAAATCATTTGTACCGTTTTCTTCGTTTCTTCATTATTATCAAGTGATTTTAAGGCATTCATACACTTTTTCGCATTTTTCTGATCTTTCAATGGAATAAAATAATTAAATCCTTCTAAATAGACGCTCTTTTTTTGAACTGAATTTAGTTTCAGCTTTGATAAGTTTTGTAAGACAGAAACTACTTGTTCATGCTTATTTTGTAAGATTGCGGACTGTAAAAGTACCTGTAGGATAGAAAATGTGCTCAATAATAACTTTGCGCCTATATTCGTTACAAGACTTTCTGCTTCTTGATACCGTCCCTTTTGTAAAAGAATTAAAGCATGGTATAACCTTTTATTTCCAATTGTTTTTCGTGAAAAGAATGTAATAAAGAATAGTACTATCATAATTACAACAAGTAATATTGGTTCCATTTTATTCACCTCATGTTTAAATCATATATTTCGTAAACGCTTACGTCATTATTTATTCAAACAAGCTTTTCAGTTTTTATTTGTACATATGAACATATATTTCTTTTAACGATACGATGATAATATACTTAGAATAATGGAGGATATTTATTATGGATGTAATCAAAAAAGCAAGTATTACGAAGTACATGTATGATATTTGTGCTTTCGCAGTTGTACGTGCCAGTGTTACAAGAACTTTAGAAATTGCCGATGGGTTAGTAAATGGTGGCTTACCATGTATGGAAATTAGCTTTACAAATAATGATGCTGGAGAATGTATTAAAGCTGTGAAAAACAAATATGGCAATCAGATAATCGTGGGTGCCGGAACTGTTTTAGATTCCGAAACAGCGCGCATTGCTATTCTAAATGGAGCTGATTTCATTATTTCCTGTACTGCTGATGAAGATGTAGCAAAAATGTGCAATCGTTATCAAATTCCATATGGTCCGGGATGCACAACTGTAACCGAAGCAGTGAATGGATTATCATGGGGTGCGGCATTTATTAAAGCTTTCCCTATTTCCAATTTCTATGGTCCAAAACTTGTTAAAATTTTCAAGACACCTACTCCTTTTATGCCGGTCATGGCCAGTGGCGGAATTGATTTAAACAATATAAATGAATGGCTCGAAAATGGTGTGGATTTCATGGGTATGGGGTCTTTATTAACAAAAGGCAGTGCTGAGGAAATTGCCGCAAACGCCAAAAAAGTCAAAAAAGCTATTGATGATTTTAGAAATAAATAGGATTCTTTCATTCGTATAATAAAAGATTGTGGTTGATAATTCATCGTATGATGAGTCAATCTCGCAATCTTTTATTGTTGAAATTATGGATTTGTAAATTAAAATGTCAAAAAAATTGGGTTCACTTCAACGCATTCCAAGTTTTTTTCTATTTTTCAGATATAAATAATGCATATGATTTTATATTAACTATAGATGTAACACTTGATTAATACACTTGATTCCATCACGACCTGTTTCCATAAGTGCGTTAATATCTAAATCTTTTATATTGTTTAGTCCTTCTCTTAACCCCATTACTTCTAACAACATTGTAAAATTCATCCCCGTAATCACCTTAATAGAAGACGCCAAACCGGAATCTTTTAAAATCATGGCGGAACGATTTCCTGGTGTACCACCAAACAGATCAACAAAAATAAGCGTCCCATTCTCGTTTCCCATTTTTTTTATTTCGGAAGTAATCTGATGATCAAATTCTACCGGATCATCACCCGCATGAATGCATAGGGCACTGATTTTATCTATTTCATCTCCAAAAAATAACTTAATTGAGTCTAACATGCCTTCCGCCATATTACCATGACTAGCTAAAATAATATTAAACATAAACTTTTTTCTCCTTTTTTAAATTTTAAAGAATATTGCAAGTGATTTCATTAGACATACACACTAAAATATATTTCTGAATTTGTATAGTAAAACAAATTTTTATTGCACTAAAATAATTCAACTCAACTTTTTTATAATAATATCTCAGCTATTTCATTTGACCGTATTCTTATAAATCAAACTTTACTATAATATCTATGAGGTTTATATGAAAAACAGTTTATTACAAGAAATATCCATCCATGCATTCACTGAATTCAAATTAGGCAGTGCCGAATACCCAGAGTCTAATACCGGATGTACAGTTATCTTAAGTGAAGCAGGTTATCCAACTGGAATCGATATCCGTGGAGGGGCTCCTGCATCTAGAGAAAGTGGGCTACTCAATCCCCTTGCAGCCAATGATGGAGTACATGCGATTGTATTATCTGGAGGTAGTGCATTTGGTCTTGATACAGCCAGCGGAGTTATGAAATTCTTAGCAGAAAGAAACATTGGTTTTCCTACTGCTGCAGGTGTTGTGCCAATTGTATGTGCTTCTTGTTTATTTGATTTAAACGGGAATCCAACACAGAAATATCCAGATGCAAATCTTGGTTATCAAGCCTGTGAAAATGCATATCATGGAATCTTTGAAGAAGGAAAGCATGGAGCGGGTACTGGAGCGACCATCGGCAAAATCTATGGTCCTAAACAAGCCTCTCCTTCTGCTCTTGCAACCTATGCTGTACAATTAGGAGATTTAAAGGTTGGTGCTGTCGTCGCAGTCAATGCAGTCGGTAATATCTATGATCCTACTAGTGGCAACACACTCTCTGGTATTCGTAATCTGAAAGACGGTGGTTTTATCGATGCTGAAGAAGCACTTTACACTGCAATCTTAGGTCGTGACCTATTTCATCAAAACACAACCATCGGCGCAATCATTACCAATGCAAAGCTAGATAAGACAGCACTCACAAAAGTTGCCGGCATGGCACATGATGGATATGCACGTGTCATCAAGCCGGTGCATACTACATTTGATGGAGATTCCATCTATGCAATGAGTTCTGCCACCATATCAGCAGATATCAATGTTGTAGGTACCATCGCTGCATACATCATGGAAAAAGCAATTCTAAAAACAGTCGATTTTAACAAATAGTTAGGAGCATATCAATTATGAATGAACGTTTACAAAAACAAATGGATTTTATCTTAGAAATCGATAAAGAAAAGAATATCTTCCGTCAGACTCACCTAACCAATCATGGAAGAAATGAGAATGACGCAGAACATGCATGGCACATGGCTATCATGACTTATCTTTTAAAGGAACATGCAAACGAAAAGATCAATGTAGCTAAAACAATGATGATGTGTCTTATACATGACATCGTTGAAATTGATGCAGGTGATACCTACGCATACGATGCAGAAGGTTTAAAGACACAAAAGGCAAGAGAAGATCTTGCCAAAGAAAGAATATATTCAATTCTACCAGACGACCAAAAAACTGAGCTCATCGCACTATTTGATGAGTTTGAAGCTAACGAAACTCCAGAAGCACGTTTTGCACATGCAATGGATAACTTCCAACCACTCCTACTAAACAACTCCAATAATGGTGGTGACTGGAAGGAACATCAAGTCACTGCCGAAAAAGTATATGGTCGTCAATCAAAAACAAAACTAGGCTCAGAAGCCATCTATGAAATGACTGATCAAATCCTTCAAAGTCATATCAAAAAAGGTAATCTAAAATAACTTGCAAGCATGTAAAAAGTCTCTCTAGGCCTAGCAAATCCTAACAGAGACTTTTTAAATTGTTGATTAATGTGGCTTTATAAAGAAGAGATAATAATAGCTCCAACTAATATCAAACAAACTCCAGCAATCTTCTTTACTGTAATTTTTTCTTTCAGAATAAAATAGGATAAGATCATTGTCCAAATATACGTTAGGGATGTTAGTGGCAAGATAACGGAATAATCCAAAATCTTCAATAACCATATATTTAATACCGCCGAAGATACATAAAGAAAACCACCTATATACAAATTGATATTCTTTAACATATCTATAAGACTATTTAAACCTGAAGCTTTTTTTAAGAATAATGATGCTACAGACCCAAACATCGTCATAATTAATAATACTATATAGTAAATCACCATTATTCATCACCCCCTGCAATCATAATGACACCACAGGTGATGACAATAACACCTATCACTTTATACAGAGTTACTGCTTCATGAAGTACAAAAGCAGCCAATACTATACTAAGAACATAATTCAAACTAAGCATTGGTTGTAATACAGAAAGTTTCCCAAACTTATAGGCAATAATCATGATTAGTGCACCTGCACCATAAAAAGCAAAACCTGCTAGCATGAAAATAAGTCCTTGCGTAGCAGATAATTTCCATAATAATTGCCCAACACATACACAGATAGAGGATACTAACATCAGTAGTATCCCTTTCTTATTCTTTTGAATCGATTCGATCATACTATCACCTTATAGCGGATTATATGCACCTTGCATATTTTTAAATAAAATACGTAACAACTCTGAATTCCCTTTAAAGAAACTAATCTTTGTTGGTGTCTTTCCTGTTTTTGGATATGCACGTGTAACAGGAATCTCACATGCCTTCATTCCAATCTGTGTTGCACGCACAGAAAGATATGCAAGTAATTCATATGTCATAAAGATATCACGCAATGGTTGGACGCGAATATCTGTTAAATATTTTCTTGAGTATGCGCGATATGCGTTCGTTGTATCTGTAAATTTTTGATGTGCTGTTAAAGAAATAACCGGTGCATGAATGAGGCGTACAGATACTGTACGGATAAATGGTGTATTGATTGCTTTACCACCTTCAATAAAGCGAGAACCCTGTACTAAGTCATATCCTTCTTTTAATTTTTGGATAAAATTCGGAACATCTTCAATACTATCTTTGTTATTTCCATCAATAGTAATGATACCTTCATAACCTCTTTCAAGAGCCCATGAAATTCCCATGCGCAATTGAGCACCCTGTTTCCCTTCGTCACACTTGATCAATAATGTATTTACATCAAGACTACGTAATGATTTTTCATCTGTACATCCATCTGTAGAACCACCATCACAAATCACAATATCTGCATAATCAGAAATATGATGTTCCTTTGCTCTGGTAAGTTCCTTTGTAATGCGGTCTCCTTCATTAATAATTGGAATTAGAACTACATAATCTTTTGTTTTTTCAGCGTACTCAAAACATTCATACTTTGGTACTCCAGGCCTTTTCTCATATATCATTTAATCTCTCCTTACATGTCAAAATGATTGCTTATCGAAATATACGTGAAACATATGACATAGCATTTTTTATATCGCCTAAATCATCTACTTTTCCCATCTCTATGGATATAAATCCTTTATAACCTTCTTTTTCTAATAGATTCTTCAATTCTATGTGCAGCTCTCTATTTTTAATAGGTTTTAAGTACGGTTCACTAATATGCACATGATTAATGAGATGAATATTACCCACTAATTCAGAAATATTTTCTTGATTCTGAATCATTGTTCCAACATCTAAATTTAATTTAAAGCCATCCAAATTAATTGTTTTTATCAACTTTATAGCAGATTTTGTATCATTGATATAGTTAGTATTATAGATCGTAGGATTTGCTTCCAAAGCAAATACTGTATGATATTTTAGTGCAGCTATACCTAGCTGCTCAAAAAAATTTATAGCAACATTTTCGTCAGCACCGTCTGAAAGGTATCGGTTGCGTGGGCATCCAAAAACCAAATTATTACACCCAATAGAATTTGCAAACGACATTGCCTCTATTGAATACTCAAACAGTTTTTCCCTCTCAATATCATTGCCGAACAGCTTTTCTTGTTTACCATACCAAATCGATTGAATAGATGGGATGATAAAACCATATTTTTCATTTAATTCTCTACTCCACTTAGTTGCATTCGTGAGGTTCTCATATGGTTTTGTTGGAAATATTCTTGTTGGTGCAATCTCTAATCCAGTAAAACCATATTCTTGCATCCATCTGTAGACCGTTTCATCATCATTATTGCCCCATGCAATATTTGAAATCGCAAGCCTAGTCATTTTTAGATCCATCCTTTCTAAAAATTCTGATTGATTTGTCTAACAAAATATAAATGCAAATTTGTATAAATCCAAAATACCATATTATGAAGTTAATATGCGTATGTATATAAGAGTGGGATTTAGCTAACACCAACCAAGAAATCGATCCAAAGAAGCTTAATGCATAAAGTGTAATGACTCCAATATTTTTCTTGTTATTGTGGAAATCAGATACAAACACAAATATTGGTAGAATACTTAGTAGTGGGAATAAATTTCCATTGATACCAGTTATGATTTCTGTTTGGAAGTTAAAATACATCATGCAAACCTGCCAGATTGACGCATTAAACGAAGGCCAATACACAGGATCGAATTGATTTAAATCTGCACCAGACGTTCTTCGCATCACGTCTTCTTGGATGATGTGTTTTATACCTAATAGTATATTCCCATCGCCTTTAATACCTGCATGCATAATTATTGCAATAATAAATCCAAGTAATGCCATCAAGCCCATAATAAATATTGTTTTGAACAGAAGTATAACTCTTTTTTTATCTTTCTGACTTAAAGCTACAACTAAATCTGCAATCAAAAATATTATCAGTCCTACCATAATCGTGGAAATGTATTCATATCCACATAAACATTTAATACAGATTGAGACGGTCGAAAGTACATACGACAGTATTCTCCATATTCGATTATCAACTTTTAATGAACATGCTAATCCCACAGCCATTGGAACGAACCATGTGAATTCGACCCAGTATAAATTCTGAGCAAAATTAATAATCCACGGAGATAACCAAAACGTGATAAAGAAACACACAGATACTAGCAAGTTATATTTCTTTTTCAATAGGAAGCATATCAAAATAAATATAGATGCGGTTATTAGCGAACAGCATAGCCTCAAAAATGGAACTGCTTGTTCTAATGTAAGAGATTTGACCATTCTCCTAAATATTTTCCCTTGAAGACCATATTGACTCTTATACGGCTCCAGATATGCGCTTGGGAGTTTATCACCATGTGTATCTAAAAATGAAATTGAAGCAATCTGACCATTTTTATTTGCATTAATATCTTTACTATTTAAATCTAATCGGATACTATCTTCAATTGTTGTAACTTTTAAAATTTGATATGTCTCACCATTTGCAAATTGAATATAATTACCTACAATGGATACTTTCTGATTATACAAATTATTTTGAATTAAAATAGCAGTACCATCATTAGCATAACCTGATGTCCAATTTTCATCCATTCGAATTGTATATACATTTCTTACAAGTTCATCTATATAACCGTGCGTATCAATAAAATTGCCCAAGCCATATTTCGCCTCTGCCCCAGTAGCATGATATGCATCCATTTTATCGGCTTTAAGTGTACCTATAACTATAGATTCACTATCATTTTGGAATCCTGAAAATTGCGTATTTAAACTATCCATAAAGTTAAATGTATAATTCCAACTCAAAACTACCAAAAGCAATACAAAAATACCTGTATTTTTTAATATCTTCTTAATACACGGCTTAAATAAATTTGAAATATATATTACCCATATTGAAAGAAGAGCAATTATCAAAAATAATTTTTCTGAAGCAATAAAAGTTGATTTTTTATATGCAAATACAATTAATGCATTTCCTTCGGTTATTTCAGATACCAATTGTGATAGGTTTGTCGTTACAAGAGATGGAAATATATTAGTATTTTCCGCTGTTATATGTAAAACATATTCCTTTCCTACTGTATATTTTTTATGTAAATAAAACTTATGCCAACTATTTTCTTTTATTGTATTTAACGCTATCTTCTCTGATTCTATTTCGTTACCTTCAGCATCTTGGATAGAGATTAATAAATCTCCAGCATTCTCGACAGGGTTGTTTTCGATATAAATTTCAATACCTGTAAGATGACGATTTAATGGAACAAAACTTGTTACATATTCACCTAAAGCCAAGTTATAACGAGATAAATTAACGTCATCTATTTGAGAAACATTAATCTCATTTGCAAAATAACCATGCGAAAAGAAATCTAATGGTCCAATCAAAAATGTTAAACAAAATACCATAACACTTACAATAATTGTGATGATAATTTTTAGTTTATTTATTTTCATTCGATTCCTCCACAAATTTCTTTACTTCATTTAATACAGTCTCTTTATTACAAATATACCCATTAGAACCACCATACAGGGTGTCATAGATTGTCTTATAGTCATAATTTGCAGGTGTACCATTTATTTCATTTACAAACTGTTCTCCAGTTAAATATTCATATACTTCTCCTGCAGATACAGGTTCTGTTGCAGGATGCCACATATGAAGATTATTTTCTAATGCCACTTCAATATCACTCCATAATCTTCCAAGATTATAGAACTGATATATACTTCTACTATCTGTAAAATTTAATGCCGAGAATTGCAATGCCTTAAATTTACTCTTTAATAGTTCTCGATCTTCTTCAGAACAATTCACTTTGTAGAAACCATTGTCCTGTAATACATAATACTTTTCTAAAGAAGAATCCCTTTTAACTAACTCAGCAAATTTTTCTTTCTTTAACATGAATGGAATGACATTGATAAAATCAAAGATAAAATTCTTCTTAATATTCTTTCCAAATAATCCAGGCAAACGGATGATTAGTGCATCTGGATAATGTTTTCTAACCCAAAGTTCTAGTTGATAACGATTGTATCCATATGCATGCAGGTTATTTGTATCGATTGTAGAGTTTTCATCCACATTAACAGGCACCTTGAAAATATCAATTGTTGAAATTAGTACAAGTTTTTTAGGGTTGATCTTTGTAATATTTTCTTCGGCTTGTACAATTAATGCCATATCTTGTTCTGGCGCATTATTTGCCAAGTATTTTTCAGCACGCAATCCAGCATATACCAATAAATCTGGATTTGTACCAAACGCTTCTTCAATATTTTTAGAATTGTATACTGCATCAAAATCAGTAGCAGCATAAATATTACTTCCTACAAAACCTGTATATCCAATGAGTGCCTTCTTCATAAAAATCTCCTACTTCGTTAACTTCTCAATATTTTCAAAACTATATTGTTTTCTCTTAAACACTAAATCAACTAATAATTGTAGATATTTGATGATAATTGTTAAAATTCCAAATAATCCGAAGAATGCAACAGATAAGAATAAGATGGTTGTTGTCCATCCAACAACTGGATTAGCTGTAAGATACACAACGACAGAATAAAGTACCATAAATACGGAAACAACCATCATAAATACTGTCATAAACTTTGCAAAACGATAGCCAATATCTGTAAATAATAGCAATGAATTGGCAGCGAGGTTAGAACGATACTTCTTTTCACGTACATCCTCATCAAATGCAATATTATTTATAACATCGTACTTAAGATTATCCGTCTTAAGGCCACAGTTTGCATATACAACCTTACGATATGGTATTGTCTTATTCATTGAACTAACACGGTTAATGACACGTCTGCTCAAAACCCTAAAGCTTTCTGTTGTCATCTTATATGAATAATCCGTGAATCGATCAAACACTTTATAGAATAAGCTTGATGTAAACTTTTCCTTACGATCTGGAGATGCACTAACAATATCGTATCCCTTCAAGGAACGATAATAAATTGTCATAATCATTTCAGGATCAAAGTCTAATGTTGTATTATCAAATTCAAACACAAAGTCTCCAATAGACATATCAATACCTGCATCCATGGATAACTCTAAACCATGGAAGTAACTCATATTAATCACAGATACACTCGTGGATTTTGCTATCTCACTTGTTTTCTTGATGATCTCTAATGACTTATCATCAGAAGCGTCATTGACACAAATTACTTCAGAATGCGCAAAATTATCTTCCATTGTAGAAATAATAGTCTTTAAAAACTTCTCTAATCGATTTTCAGCGTTTCTTACGTAAACTACTGCTGATGCAAAATTCTTTTCCTTATTCTCCATCACTTAACACCTCATCTAAGTCATATACTGTATTAATCTTTCCAGAAAGAACACCAATAAATGTTGGATTCTCGGAATACTTTCGAATTACTGTAGGTCTAGAATCATCAATCTCCGAACTCATTAAAATTGGTTTCATGGAGAACAGTGATCCTTTATATTCAAATCCATACTCATCCAGCATATATTTTCTCGCAAGATTTGCCATATATGGGAAAGCTGTCTTTGGCTTTGCCGGACAGTCATTGCAGTTATCTAAATGTGTTGGAGAACAGTAACCCCCACTCTCCTTCTGACATTCAAATGTAGGCAAACCATCATAACTTGTTGTATGTGGTGTAAATGTTACTGATGTCAGAGAATGTAGACCTGTTTTACCAAACGGCATAATGGAAAAGAACGGTCCGTCCATGACAGTGAAACCAATATCCTTCAATTTCTCATTTACATCGCACAAGATGATTTCACATAACTCATATTTAATGTCAAACTTTTCAAATCCAACTTTCTCTAAAATTTGATTTGTGCTAGCGTAGGTTGCATTCAGTACAAAACATGATTCATAATCAATTCCTTCAGCCGTATGAATGATATAGGAATCACTTGTCTTATCAATCGTTGTAATATCAACTCCATACTTGATTGCAGCTTCATTAGGATATTTCTTTAGTTCTTCCAAGAAGTAATCTAATAGGATTTTTGCATCATATGTATATTCTCTTGTTCTAAATACACCATCACACATCCCTGATTTGAAATAATTTTCTGGCACCAATTGTTCACAAGGAATATCTGCTGCCTTACAGAAATCTTTGAATTGTTTTCCATCAGACCAAGAATACTGGCTAGACGTTGCATAAATCTGGTCAAACTCTCGATTGATACAAAAATCATAATCTTTATTAAAACGTTCAAAGTAGCCAGCCGACTTTAATGCTGTAGAAATAGAGCGTGGATAATGATAACCTTGGTGGACTCTAGCCTGGTTAATATAGGTAGCCCTTCTGAATGGTGTTGGGTCGCATTCTAATACAATAACTCTCTGTCCTCTTTTTGCACAGAATAAAGCAGAATATAAACCATATAACCCTGCTCCAATAATAATCTTGTCAAATCTTTGCATATCCATCATCCTCATAATCACTACGAACACATATTATACATTGCAAGACATCATAAATTCTAGGCTTAATTAACTTACCGTGGACTTGTAATTTATTCTTGTATTGAGAAACTAAATAAATTGTGGTTCTGTAATGCTTTTGTGGTTATCCTAAATGGATAACGTATCATCCATGCAAGCTTTTCATATAATTCATTAAGATCCATCTCCATAAACCTACGCATACATACAAACAATGCGGTATATCGGTTAATATACTACTCTATAATTCTTACATTCTGCCAAAGAGTTATAACACTCTGTTCCGTCTGTGTAGATGATAGAGCGTTGTGTAATGTTATTTTTGAAGGTATCCTGTATAATATCTTTGGTTG
>ERZ772948.168-NODE-168-length-40334-cov-26.316294_pt1 | contig 40334 bp, 49 predicted proteins | sample MGYA00511945_ERZ772948 | MGnify/ENA primary metagenome ERZ772948 (study PRJEB29015, sample SAMEA2737927) | human oral metagenome | biome: human oral; feature: human-associated habitat; material: dental | place: China | collected 2141 ... | reverse complement strand
GCATCGATTGCGGTTCTTGCGAATCCGTTTGCCCAGTTTCTGTAATTTCCGCTGAATAGTACAACAAATTTAAAAGACCAGTAAACGCTTATGTTTACTGGTCTTTTTATTTTTGCAAAACGGTAAAAATTACCTAATTTCTTCTCGGTTGCTCAACCGTTGCTCACCTTTTAATAGGGCATCTCCGTAAGGTAACTTATTCACCGCATCAATATATTGTTGTAGTGTTTTATGCGTATAAACGTCTGCAGTGATATTATCCTTGTTAGCGTGGCCGACGATCCGTTTGATTATAATTTCATCAATACCTATGTTGCTGCACATCGAGATAAAGGTGTGTCTAGTATCGTGTGGCTTGTGCTCGCCTAAGTTCCATTTCTTACATCTCTTTTGCAGTTCCTTACGATAAATGTCCTTGTGTATCACACCATCTAATAAACACTCGGAGCGTTTAAATTTTGCTTGCTGATATAGCTCCTTGATGAAAGGGGAGATGCATTCCGCAATAGGGATAGCTCGATTACGGCCTGCTTCTGTTTTAGAGCCGCCGGTCATATATCGTTCTTTAATGTGGACATCATCAACTCGGATTGTTTGTAATTCGTTCAATCTGAGCCCTGTGTAGGCGTATATGAGTGTTAGCTTGGATATTATATCGTCAGAGTGTTGCCACATAGCGTAGAGGTCGATATTCGTGAAAATATTAGCTTTCTTAATTGGCGTTGCGTTTTTGTTGATGATAATATCGGAAAGGTAGTTGCGAGGAATGACTTCCTGCTTAACTGCGAGAGTACCTACAGAAACTATGATCGCTTTAATTAATTTTTGATAAGACTTTGTGTGCGTCGAATTATCGAATATAGACTGCAGATGAGCCGCTCTAAGATTTTTCATTTCTATATTAAATAGGGGTTCTACCAATTTTCGCACAACGTGCATGCTTTTGATTCGCCCTTTAGATAGCCCCTGGCGTTCAGCTTCTTCCATACGCCAATCAAAGCACTGTCCAAAAGTAATTTTGCGTTCCTCCTGGATTTGCGGATTAGTAGAGAATAGAGCAAGGGCATTATACGCCTCTTTTTGCGTTGAGAAAGTACCTATGGATTTCCGTAAGGGTTTACCCTCAGAATTGTATCCAAGAGTCACCACGGCTCGATATGGCTTACGTAGAGCCTTATGTTTCATCTTATACACGGTGCCAGTACCATTGGCGCGTTTCATGGCCATAATTACATACCTCCTAAAATACCCCTATCACGTGATAGGGGTATTTCTGAATTTATTCAGGCTTAACAAACATATGCTTTTTAGGATCTATAAACCAGGACGTGATTGATATCTCTCGTTGCGCCCCAGATGAATCCAATACGGTTAATACATCAGTTTTCGGGTAGTCAATACCTGATACGAAATTAAACATATTATTAACTTTATCATATTTTATCTTTTCCCCGTTTACTTTAAGTAGTATTTGGCCTACTTTTAATCCTGCAGCATCCGCAGGGCTGCCCGGAATTACCGCAGATATTGGATATCCGCCTTTATGCTTTTTGTTATCAACGTCATACCCAAATCGGTATCCGCCATCAAACTCTATCTTTATATTATTTAGTGTAGCCAATTCGGATTGAGCCGTACCTACAGGACGTGATAATTGCCCGCCTGTCATGGGGTTGTATGCGGTTGCCACCTCATTAAATGTTACTTGAGTGGATCCGTCGTCCTGCGGCAGGAATGTAAACGTTGCTCTATTTTCAGTAGACGCTAGCATTTGACCGAATAACCCTACTTGATGCATCCGAGTTAATAATATCGTTAGGCTGTTGTCTGATACATTCTCGACCGTAGCGTTGGTATGAGTCTTTGAAATACCTGAGATAATAAAATTCCTAACTTGAAGCGGCGTAGCATTTTTAATTAATACTGATGACATTGCAGATGCGTATATGGGCGCCCCAATAATTGATACTGCTATTAAACATTTAGTGAATCCCTTAATCATACTAACATCTCCCTTATTATTTTTTTTACAAAGTCACATTGTACATAACAACCTTACCGATCAGGTATAAGTCATCTGTATTCTCGTAACTAAATATGATGTCCCGAAATGCCATATCCGAGCTATCAGGTTTAAATACAAATTCTTGATGTTGTTTATCATTGTAGAATCTTTTAACTGTATAATCCCCTCCATTCTTAATAACTACAATATCTCCGTCATGGATATCTAGTAGTTCTATATTTGTTAAGATAGCAATAACAGATCCATTTTGGATAACATTATTCATGCTTTCGCCGTTGACAGCCATAAGTAATATGTTCTTATTGCCCGCATAGCGCCCCATCATGAAATCAGGGATAGATATAGTAGGCATGAAGTTAATGGCGTCTATCGTGGTTAACGCGCCCGCTGATACAGATGCAGGTACGTAGTGATAGGAATTCGTGCTCACTGTTAACGCTTCTTCAGCATCTAAATTGTCCTTTAGCAGGTCCATGATACTGACATGTAGTATATCTGCCAGTTCATATAATTTGCCTACTGGTGGCTCGGCCATTCCTGTTTCCCATTTCTGAATAGTAGTAAATGACTTATACCCGAGCCGTTTAGCAATCTCATCCTGTGATAAGTTTCTTAATTTCCTAAAGTACCTAATATTATCTGAAAGTTTCATAATATCCTCCTCTCGATCTCCCAAACTTATATACTAATTATATAATGCATTTGAATTAAATTCAATTAGATTTTATATTTTTTATCGTAAACTTGAAAAAAAATCAAATTCATTATTGACACTTGAATTTAATTCATGTTATTATGAGGTCACGATAAGGAGGTGGTAGTAATGCCAAACAAATTTTATATTTCCGAGTTGAGAGCTCGGAAAGGGGCAACACAGGCGCAAGTTGCCGCCGATCTTGGCATATCTGTTGCTACGTATAATGCGTGGGAAAAGGATATATCCAATGTGGCCATTAGTAAAGTAGTGGCACTGGCAGAGTACTTTGGCTGTACGGTTGACCAAATTTTTTTGACTAGAAACTTGAATTAAAATCAAGTAAAAGGAGGTATTAAATGCTAAAAAAAGTAATATCTGTTTCGCAGATGGCTGCGGTACTCGGAATTAGCTTAACCGCAGTCCGAGAGGGCATCGCGGTAGGTAAATTCCCATTTGCCTACGCCTGGAAGTCACCTGGGAAGAAGTCAAGAGCCTTTGTCATCGACAAAGAAGGCTTTAAGACTTACCTAATGCACTCCCTGGGTTGGGATTTAAAAATTATCGATGCAGAATTCAAAGCTGCACATATTCAATAGGAAGGATAAATCATGAAATGGAGTAATACATCCTACCATTACACAATTTCCGTAATTAAAGGAATCGTAGGTGGTTTCCAGTATAGCCTCGACAGAAAATGTAATACAAAACGATGGGCGCTGATGGATCTTGAAGAGTTGGGCACCTCAAATTGGGGATTTTCTAACTTAAAAACGCGATTAATCGACAACGCCATTCGGAAGGCCATCAACTATGTTAAAAGTACCGACATGTCAAACTGTCAGGTATCGACTGTGTATCATTCTGGATTTAGGCACGATCATGGTTATTTTAAAGGTTTAAAGGAGATGTAAATCATGACATGGATTGACGCAGGAATGCATTTAAGTTTAGCTGCAGCTGCAGTAGCATCTATTTTATCAATGATGATGTTATAGGAGAACCATAATTATGAAAGCTATTCCAGTAAACAAAATAGCAATGGCTGCACATTTAAAAGCAGTCGAATCCGATCGCATTCTAAATAATATCGATAGCGATATTATGGATGCTGCGTATGTGTTGCAAAATTTTATGTGTGATTACGACGAATCGGAAATCCGTATTATCGTGACTACAGACGGCGTTACGGCTGAATGGATTGAGGAGGACGATGAATAATGGGTTATATGTTAATTGGCACGTTTTTGGTCGCAGGTTCTATGGGGGCCTTAGAAGTTGACCAAATTGGATATATGCAATTCCTTATTCAATCAATCATAGGCCTAGCGTTATCAATATATGGTTATAAAAAGGATATGGCAGAAGTAGAAGCCGAGGAATGTGAAGTCAATTATATTCCTAAAATAAGGAAATACGGCGAATACTGCCATAATCCATATTACAAATAGGAGGTGGAATATGAATTATATTGATGTGATTTGCGTGTTATTTATTCTCTTTGTGATGGCTGCTTGCATTATGTTTTACGGCGGTCTGGTTTGGGTACTAATACGATGAGACGTCCGGTTCGAACATGTACTAAATGTGGAGTTAGGTTAATTCCACACACTTATAACTACATTTATGACGGGATAAATCGTAAGGCGATTAGAGTGTGCAAGCATTGCCACGATGAACATGTTCGCCGTAAAAGTAAAAATGCCCTCACGCACGGCAATGCGTAAAGGGCAAAGATAAAAATATCCTATATAAATTATACCAGATAAGGAGATAAAATGCCTGAAATAAAAGCAATAAAATCTAAACCTGCTGTAAATGCATTTGATTTTAATTTCTTTGTAGATAACAGGGGCAAACACGAATCATTACAAAAGGTAGCTATAGTTACTACAAATAGCTATATCAAACTTTCAATGCCGGCTTACAGGAAATTAAAAGGCCCGGAATATTTCAAAGTCGGTATAGATATTAACAATAAAGCCATTTGTGTGGCGCCTGCGATTGCAACAGAGCCATATGTAATTAAACCAACAGCAGTGCAAATTGAAAGAAATACTATTTATATATCTAAAAGCCACAGTGTAATTCGTAAGCTCCAGGAGATTGGAATTCCCAAAATCGTGGAAGGAAAATTAGTTGATGATGAATTACTGTTTAAATTCTAAAGGAGAAATAATCATGGAAAATCAAAATATCTTAACTATTAAATTCAATACATTAGACGATTTGGCCGTACAAGTAGCAGATTGGAATGAACGACTTAATCATCAATGCTGCGGTAATTGTCATGATGGCAAAGAGTCTGCCGTAACCGTTTGTGAAACTATTGATGTAGAGGCTGTAACATCTAAGGTCGAGCCTAAAGTGGTAAAGGTTGAAAAAGCTGAAGTAAAAGAAGAAAAAGAATCAACTAAAACGGTTAAGACAGAACGTAAACAAGACGTGCCAGTGACAGACTTTGAAGGTAAGCCGACAAAACCTAAAAATGAAGAAAAGGTTGAGCTAGTAGCAGAACCTGAACCTGTTGAAGCAACAAAGTCTGAAAATCCTGCTCAGGTAGAAACATCTCAACAAGATACAGAGTTAGACGTTGCCGCTGAACCTGTAGATAAAAAAGCCTTTTATAAGGAATTCCGTGAATGGATGGGCGAGGATGGGGTAAAAGCAAAAAAAGCACTTGCAATTTTTAGCAAGCACGGTGTTACTCGTCCGTCCAGCGACTCTTTGACAGATGATCTTATCACCGATTTAAAATCCATCATGGCAGAGAAGGAGGCTTAAATATGGCTAAACAACAATTTAAAAGCCAAGCAGACATATGTAAGAAGTCGTTAGATATATTACATAAAGCAATTGAAATGGACCCGGGTAACGCTGAAGAGTACCAGGCGGGTATCGCATATACAGAGGATGTCATGAAAGCCTCTAATGCAATTGTAAAAGCCTTTGATGTGGTAGAGCCTCCTAAGACAGCTAAGCCTAAAGACAAAACTGAAGATGCGGCAAAGGAAGAAAAGCCAAAGCGTACCCGTAAGACTAAAACAACTAAAGAACCTGCACCAGTTGATAGTAAACCAACTGTAGATGAAACGCAACCAACGGTTGCGCCTGGTGTAGAAGATAACGCTGACCTCTTTGCTATGTTTGGCGATTAAGGCGGTGGTGTTCTGTGGAAACTGTGTCTAGTTTATACATCCGTAAAATGTTCGATAGCATCATAATTGAAAAGGGTTATGATGCTTCGTACACTACAATCCATCACTGCGATTGTGGACATACGTTCGGTGGTAGTTGGAATAGAAAATACAATATGGGAAGAGGATATTATACTGCAGCTAAGTACTATACTTGCCCAAATTGTGGCATTCATTCTAACCCATTTACGCACAAAGTTTTATTGGCCAACAGTGAACATGAAGTGGTTCCTGAAGAGATGCAGATTGACGTTCTAAGTTATAAGAACTTCATTGACTTACGAATACGATATAAAGGCATCCGGTTATATTGGGATGGCACATCAAAGGACGGCTCTTACAAAGAAATTTTGCGATTTGACTTTAAAAATAAACAGGCTATTTATATTGATAAATACAAAAATAAACATCCTTTGACAATTGATTATATCCGTGATCATGAAAGACCAATTATGATGGTGCTTAAATATATCGGCAAATCTTATGCGGTGCACGACGTTAACAAATCACGTTTGGCTCATTTATTTAAAGCATTGCGTCTCGAGTTTGAAAGGCGCTTAACAGAACAGTGTGGATATAAGGTAAAAGGCATTTACATCCCACACTCTATTGATGAATATGGAGGATATGGACTTTCTATGTTAGTCAATATGGCTTTAAAAATTTCTGCCCCTGATATGCCGCCTGTTACCAAGTTAATTAAAAGCAACATTAGATGGGGCGAGTTTTATTGGCGCTGCACAGCTTGTGATATTCCATTTAGTGATGAAATATTAACTATGACTAAAAAAGGAATAGGTTTTCTTGAAGCGTTACGGATTTACCACAAATCGCCTAATAGCAAATTATTACGCAGCATGATGGTTGAAGACCCTATGATTGTTAAACTATCCGATATGCTAGGTATCTTTAAGGACGAAAACAACCGTAGGACAATATTAACTCTTAAGCGGAATAAAGATCCAGATAATGAATCTGCAAAAATATTTGACGCTAGCCATTTTGGCGAATGTATGGGGGTTAAGTCTTCAAAAATCAAGAATATGTGGATTAGACTTTCTAAACGCTATGGGGAACGCAATTTATTAAGGTATCTGTTAAATGCTGAGTCATCAGATATTAAGGATATTGTTAATATGTATAGTCAAATAAATAAGGAATATATATCTCAAGTTTGGGATGCTGATTGCAAGTTAAAAGACTTTCATGATGTGGTAGTTAATGTTTACAACAAGCAGGAGTACGGCGACGTAATGCTTCCGGAAGTTCCACAGCTACAGGCAGATGTAAACGGCATGCATTTTATGGTGCCAAAAACTGCTGCAGATTTAATGACGGCTGGTAAACGATTAAAGAATTGTGTTGGATCATACCGAGATAGAGTTATGAAAGGGGCTATCGCAATAGTGTTAGTTACCGACGATGCTATGAAGCCAGTTGCGTGCCTAGAATTGGCCAATAAAGGTAAGAAAAAAGGCCGTCAAATTTTTGACTTAGTGCAGGCGAAACTCTTTGCTAATGAAAAGCTTAAAAAGAATGCTCAGATTAATTCGACGGTCATGAAGTGGGCTAATCAGTTAAAGATTGAACCCCATACCATCGATGTAGATGCCACTGTTGTATAGGAGAATGATATGAAACTCACAAAATTAGAACTACTTAACTTCAAAGGATTAACGTCCTTTACGTTAGATTTAAAAGGCGATGTTGTAATCCGTGGCGATAATGCTACCGGTAAAACGACTGTATTTGACGGTCTGTGCTGGCTCCTCTTTGGTAAGGACAGCCTAGATCGGGCTGATTTCGAAATTAAGACATTGGATGGTGGCGAACCTATCCATAAAGTCAATCACGAAGTAACAGGGACCTTCACATTAGATGAAGGAGGTGCTATTGAGCTCAAACGTATCTATCGTGAAAAGTACTCATCCCCTCGTGGCGGTGAAGTAACTCTCACAGGACATACGACAGATTATTTTGTCGATGGTGTACCTAAGAAAGAAAAAGAATACAAAGAGATTGTAAATTCTCTGGTTGATGAAAACATCTTCAAATTGATTACAAATCCATTGTACTTTAACGAAACGTATTCCTGGCAAAATCGTCGCAAATTACTCTTGGAAATGTGCGGAGACATCTCAGACGAAGATGTTATCGCAAACCATGATGAATTAAAAGCTTTAACAGATATCTTATCTGGTCATAGCGTTGACGATCATCGAAAAGTGGTCGCATCTAAAAAGGCAGCTATTAATAAAGAATTGGATATGTTGCCAGTTCGTATAGATGAGGCCCTACGAGGTAAGCCTGAAGTTACTGCTAATCCGGAAGTGTTAAGAATTAATATCGATACCTTAAATGCAGATATCGAAAAGTTAGAAAATGACAAAGCCTTATTACAGAATGGTCACTCTATCGTTGATAAACGAGCGAAATTAAAAAATGTACAACGTAAGATTATGGCTCGTGAAACAGAACTGCAGATGGAATATAAAAAACAATGTTCCCTGAAGTCTAATGAATATGATGCTGTTGTATCTGAAATAAATTGCCTGACAGCTAAGCTCGAGGATACAAAGCGACGTATAGATGACTCAGCAGCGACCATCAATCTTATTCAAGGTCTAATTGGAGAATTAACTATTCAACGAAGTCAGATTAATGCAGAAATATTTGTTGCAGACGTTAATGACCATTGCCCAACATGTGGACAAAAACTTCCTGCAGAGCAAATTCAAGATGCTCATGCTAAAGCAGAAGCGAATTATAATCTCAAGAAGTCTAAACGACTAGAAGAGATTGAACACTCTATCAAGCTAAAGGAACAGGATATTGAAGGCATCAAAAAACGAGATTCTAGTTTAGAGCCTGTGGAAACAATAGAAGCTCTTATTAAAGCAAAAGAACTCGAAAAGAAAACCATAACCGAAGAAATTGAAAAGTTAACGACTGAACCATCACTTAATGATGACTCTAAATATGCTGATTTAAAAGCAGAGGAGCTCATGCTACAGATGGCCATTGATGACGATAACTCTGATCACTCTGAAGAAATTGCTGAACTCGAGATTAAAATATCAGACAACAAAACCGAACGTATGAAGTTAGAACAAGAGCTAAATAAGTTTGCTGAAATTAAACGAATTGAAGCTCGTGTATCTGAACTCGAAGCAAAGCAGGCTGAATTATCCGAAGAAAAAATGAAACTCGATGAAGCATCATATCTTATGGATGAGTTCGTTAAGGCTAAGGTTAATATGCTCGAAGAAAGCATTAACGCAAGGTTTAAGCTAGCGCGCTTCAAGATGTTTAACATCATGCTGAATGGCAACGTTGAAGAATGTTGCGAAACTACATATAAAGGGGTGCCATACCGTAGCATGAATAATGCAGCACGCATTAATGTAGGTTTAGATATCATTAATGCATTGACTAGCTATTTTAAAGTAAACGCTCCGGTCTTTATCGATAATGCTGAGGCTGTAACAGACTTTGTCCCTGTTAATAGCCAAACAATTAAATTGATCGTTGATGAATCAGAACCTCAACTGGTCGTTAAGGAGGTATAGGTATGACTGATTTACAGATTTTTAAAAATGATACATTTGGCCAAGTTCGTATTTTAGAAAAAGATAACGAATTATGGTTTGTTGCAAAAGATGTCGCTGATACTCTCGGGTACCAAAACGGTAGTCGAGATGTAAACCGACATACTGATGACGAAGATAGAATAAAGACAATGGTATTTGATGGCAATCAAAATAAAGAAACGATTTTGATTAATGAAAGCGGACTTTATTCCCTGGTACTATCCAGTAAGCTGCCAACGGCAAAACAATTTAAACGATGGGTTACATCGGAAGTGATTCCTCAGATTCGTAAGACTGGTGCTTATAGCATGAACATTCCAAAGTCATTACCTGAAGCTCTTAGAGCCTATGCTAATGAGGTGGAATCGCACAATGCAACAAAAGCTCTTGTTGCTCAGCAAGAGCAGCAGATAGCAGAATTTAAGCCGGTTAAGGATTATGTTGATAAAATCCTTTCAAGTAAATCTTGCTTAACCATCACCCAGATTGCCGCTGACTATGGCATGAGCGCTCAAGAGCTGAATAAGATTTTGCATGAAGCGGGTCTGCAACGCAAGGTCGGTGATCAATGGATTCTCTACAAACAGCATATGTCGAAGGGCTTCACTAAATCTGAAACCTTTACATTCTGCAGAAGCGATGGTCGCTTAGACTCTAAAATCACCACCAAATGGACTCAAAAGGGCCGTTTAGAAATTCATAACATTTTATCTAATTTAGATATCCACGCTGTATGCGAAAACGTGGCATAGGAGGTACATAATGGGTGAAGTAACAAAAGCACAAACTCAAACACCATCGCTTAAAACTATGGTGTCTAGTGAGTCGGTAAAGAAACGTTTTAATGAAATCTTAGGTAAAAAATCAGCGGCCTTTGTGTCTAGCTTGATTTCTGTATCTAACAATAATGAACTTTTATCTAAAGCTGACCCTACTACAGTTATTACTGCAGGTGTGATGGCGGCCACTTTGGATCTTCCAATTAACCAAAACCTGGGGTTTGCTTATATTGTTCCTTTCTACAATAGTAAGAAGAAAATTAATGAAGCTCAATTTCAAATGGGTTACAAAGGGTATATTCAGTTGGCCATGCGCACAGGTCAATATAAGACCATTAATGCTAGTGAAATCTACGAAGGCGAAATTAAACACCATAATAAACTTACAGGCGAATTCGAATTGGGTGAGCGAACTGGTGATAATGTAGTTGGCTACATCGCTTATTTCAAACTCATTAATGGCTTTGAAAAGTATTTATATATGTCTAAAGAAGATGCTGAAGCACACGCTATAAAGTATTCCCAAACATACAAAAGGGGCTTTGGCCTTTGGAAAACTGACTTTGATGCAATGGCCATCAAAACAGTACTCAAACGTTTGTTAAGTAAATATGGTATCTTATCAGTCGAAATGCAGAGCATGGCTAATGCAATCTCTGTAGATGGTGCCGTAATTCGTGATAATAATGGCGAGCTCACTCCTGATTTCGAAGGCGAAACTATCGATGTCCAATCAGACGTAGCAGAAACGATTGCTCATAATGCAAATTCTGAAGCCATTGACATCGACGCTGGTTCTGCCAGTGAATTTGTTAATCCTGAAACTGGCGAAGCAGTCAGTATGTTCGGTGATTAATTGTGATTAGTATTCAAGCATTCGGTAGCAGCTCGAAAGGGAATTGCTACCGAATCAAAACCTCAACCAATGGTGATGAACTGCTACTGGATGCAGGGCTACCATTTAAAGAAATTCAACGGTATTGTCGATTTAACTTTCTACACCTATGCGGAACGTTGCTCACGCATCAACACGGCGACCATAGCAAGGCAGTAAATGATCTATTAAAGCTTGGACATCGTGTATACATGTTAAAAGATACTGCAGACGCATTATATGTAGCAGGGCATCATAAAGCGATCTATATTACGCCTAAGGTTCAATTTACAATAGGTAATTTCAGCATTTTGCCTTTTGAATTAGAGCATGACGTTCCTAATGTTGGATTTTTGATTTCCGACGGAGAGGAAAAACTACTCTATATTACTGATACCTATTACTGCCGATATACGTTCAAAGATGTTGATCATATCATGGTTGAATGCAACCATTCCTATGAAATCCTAAATCAACAAGTAGAAGCTGGTTATTTAGATGAAAAGCGAATGGAACGATTAATTCAATCTCACTTTTCACTAGAAAACGTTATTAAATTCCTCAAATCGATGGACCTAACTAAGTGTCAAGACATACGGCTACTACATTTATCTGACAGCAACTCAGATGCAGAAATATTTAAACAAGCTGTTCAAGCTGCTACTGGCAAATTAGTAATCGTAGAACAAGAAAGGAGCCCTTTATGATTATTAAATCAATCCAAATTAAAGATAACGATATCAGCATTGCCTATCAGAAACCATCTGCTACGGGGTTAACAGATGTATTCACGCTAAAATCTAAAGATGATCCGCGTCCTGAGCTTCTGCAAGCATTCAGTAAACTGCAGTCTATTGTGAAGAAGAACTTTGAATTCTTGGAAGAATTTAAAATTCCATTTTTGGTAAACACATTCAAATTTAAGTATGGCGACATTGAAGGTCTTATTAGTCAGGTTTGCGTTGAAGGCATTGTATCTGATATGAACACTCCTAATGAATTTAAGTTCAAAACAGACTGGTTAAATGTTGAATATGCAGACTCTACATTTGCTATCTCTGTTCAAGACTTAATCGATGAATGCGTAAGGTTTATTATGGGACGTCGTGCCCAGGACAGTTTATTTAACGACAATGAAGAGTGATAGAAATGGCGAAAAATCAATCATACTATTTTAGTCATGACATCAACGCAAGCGATGACCCTAAAATCGCTGCTATGATTTCAGAACTAGGAATGATTTCATATGCCTGGTGGTGGATATTGGTCGAAAAATTAGCCGCAGCTGATGACTATAAATTACCACTAAAAAAATATACATTCGTTGCTCTGGATAATAAATTAAGAATGAATGATGAACAAATTTTAACAAGTGTTCAACAAGTGTTCAACAAAAATCAACACGTGTTGGAACAAAACTCAATGTGTTCATTTTGTTCATTTTTGTTAATTTATTTGTTGATTCATGACTACGAATTATTGGACTGTGATGACGAATATTTTTGGTCGCCAAGCTTAATCCGAAGATTTGAATTTAAAAAAGTGAAAGAGGAAACTATCCGCGAAAAACGTAGGTTAGCGGGCCTTAAAAGTGCAGAGTCTCGCAAGGCAAAAAAACAAAATTTAACACATGTTCAACAAAATTTAACACATGTTCAACAAAATCAACTAATAAAAGAAAAGAAAAGAAAAGAAAATATATATTCATATTCATATAATGAGGCGCACGAAAATGAAAAATCAGATAAGGATATCTTATCCATGTTTGATGAATCTAAAAAATATGATCCATATAAAAACGTGTTCAAGATTTATATGAATGATGTAGGTGAAATTTCTTCTGTGACAAAAGAAAAACTAGAATGTCTTGTTAATGACTTTGGTGAAAATGAAGTTATTAACGCTATAAGTAAGTCTAGCGAAGTAGGTAAAGCTAGTATCGCGTATATCACAGCCGTTTTAAATAATAAGATTAGGGAGGAGGCAGCAAAGGATAATGGAGCAAGCAAATGTAACAGCAATGCTAGAAGCGTGTCTCGAAAAAATTCGAGAAAGGACGAGCAAGTCGACTGGGAAGCGGAGTACGAAAAAGTCCACGGCAAAAAATGAGTTCTTTTACCCGGGCTACGATGAACCAGTAGTCATTCAGACAAACGTTAATACAACCTATGCTGCAGTTGGAATTCCTAAGAGGTATTATGATATGGATTTTGACTGGTTACGTAAACACGGTAGCTTTCCAAAAGAGAACACTGAAGCTTACGATGTGGTTAAAAAGTACTCTGATAATCTGAAAACTAATCTTGATTCTGGCAAGGGCCTCATATTAAGGGGCCCAGCTGGTACCGGTAAGACATCAATCGCGGTAAGTATCTTAAAACAAGCTATGGCATTAGATAAAGGGTGCCTAATGATCTCTATGCCTAATTTGTTAGATACCATGCTTACTTTATCTAAAGGCGATAATGTGGCGTATCTAAGATTTGAGCAAAAACTTAGAAATATCCCATTGCTATTACTTGATGATTTTGGGGCGGAGTATTCAAAGTCTGATTGGGTGCCATCCAAAGTTGAAAGCATCATTATTGATCGCTACAACCGGATGAAACCTATCATTCTTACGACGAATTACAGCGATGCATGGACTGAAAAGAATTATAGCCAAAGAGTATATGACCGCCTACGTGGAGAATATGCGGTGGCTATATTCAATGGAGCGTCGCACAGATGAAGATTCTCCTACGATGTCAGTTTAGATTTAGGAAGAAAACTCATGACAGGTTCCCAACACTGAATGAGTACATTGATTGTGAGCGTGGCTCTACTATAGCAGCTGCAGCTATGAAGAAAAAATACACCGAGCAGGTTAAAGAACAATGCCTTTCACAGCAGATACAACCAGTTAATGGGAAAGTGGACCTATTGTTTGAGTGGCACTCTTCAACTAGACATGATCCTGACAATGTAGCGTTTGCTAAGAAGTTCATTCTTGATGGGCTACAAGCTGCTGGTGTGCTAGAAAACGACAATCGAAAGTTCATCGGCACTATGGCTGATGAGATTATTCAGGATGATGAAGACTATGTAATCTTACATATCACGGAAAATATGGGAATATTCCTGTAGTCGTGAATGGCTATAATTTTAAAAATTTCATATGCAGAATGAAGTTTTTATTGCAATAAAAGATTACATCAAGAAAGGACGTTAAAAATGACAGTACGTGAATTAATTGAGTATTTAGAAAAATGTGACCAAGATCAAGAATGTTATATCGGTGCAAACGAAACATTTTATGAGATTGACTACGTTGATAATTTGTATGATGGATTTGGAATAAATATTGTTGCCGGATGGGAAAAGCAAGAAGAAGAGGAGTGATTAAATGTTAACAAGCGAAGAAATTGGCAAATTAGCTAAGTTTATTGAAACCAGAAATACCTATCCGTATATGTTGGGCGTTGATAATCTAACAATTATCGTAGATAGAGATAAAATCTCATATTCATTAATGATAACAGATGAATTTGATCGCATATTGCTTTTGGTGGAAGATAAGCTCGATAGTAATAAAGCCTTGGAAATTAGGGAATACTATACAAGTCAAAGTGAATGCGATTTGGTAGAGACTGCATTGAGGAGTATATTATGCTAATTGAAGATAAAAATAAATGGTGCTGGGTCGATGATGAAAATGCAGGTGAGCCACAAGATACAATACAAGAGGCCATCGATGATCTTATGGAGTGTGAACCTGATTTAAAAGAGACATGGCTCACAGATGAATATGAACGAGTTGTGAGAATAGGACATCCTAATTATTACACTCCAGAAGTTGATGCAGAACGAGTGATTGAAGACATAATCAATTATGATATTGATGATGAAATAGCTGAGTGGGCTTGTGATTATTTATCAAATATTAAGACTGAACATCTTGATGAGCTAAGCGTAGCCTTAACAAAGGTATTCCGTGAATGGGAAAAGAAACATGGCTATGAGAATAAAGGCCATGTGGTTTTAGAAACAAAATCGTATCCTGTTGATAGCAAAGGTAGACTTATTGTAGTGTAAATACTAATTATATTAATTATTTCTTATGAAGTTGGTAAACAAATTCGGACTAAAACATAAAATAAATGATAAAGGGGGAAACATATTTGAATGAATATGATATTGAGAAAATCACAAGGTTGGCCACAGAGGTGGCAACCAAAACTTACTATGAATTAGCCAAACAAGAAAATGCTCAACTAGGTCGTAAACTTCGACACAACACGATCAAGTTATTAAAGCATTATAGCCAATTACAGTCGTATGTAGACAATGCTATCTCGGACTCGACACAAGCCGAGGATATATGGCTCAACGAACTATTAGTTGATATGTTTGACGACAAGAGTATTGTGAGGGTGAATGCCATTGTTAAGAGTAAAGAAAAAACAGCATTGATGATGCGACATGTAAATAACATGCTCGATATCTATGCTGAAAAATGTGGTGCAAAGCAATTTAAGTATTGCGAGTGCATGCGCAGGTATTATATTAATGGGGAAACGCTAGAGCAAATTGCAGAATCATTCCCTGAAAAGCCAGATGTTCGCACCATCAAACGTTACATCGCCAGAGGGATTGAGGAACTATCCGTATTGCTTTGGGGCGTTATTGGGTTGAATACAAAAATAGCTTAATAAAATTGTCCCAAAATTGTCCTAGACCTGTCCTTCTTGACAGTTTATAATGATAGTGTGAGTTAATAGGAAAACAAATACTCTATCTCTCAACGACACAGTGAAACCTAGAACACTAAAACGAAAAGACCACTTAATCTTTACGGTTAGGTGGTCTTTTTATATGCAAATTTAAGGAGACGAGGTGAATACGATTGACTGATGTGTATTGTGAGAAACGAAAATGCTTAAACAATGTTAAGGGTTGGTGCAAAGCTAATGGCATTCATATTGATCATATGTGTAAATCGTATGCACCTTCACACTCTTTAATTAAAACTAAAACAGCAAAGGTTCATAAAGAGCGTGGTAAGTACAAACAAAATAAAGGTGTAGTGAAGTAATGAATCTGGGGCGTCCGTTGAAGGGCGTTTTTTTTGTTGCCCAAATTTACATTATCAATATCGATTTTAATTGAGAAAGTGAAAATTTGGAAAAGGTACTTCCTAGAGCAAAAACCGCCGCTGGTCGCCCCCGCGCGATAGTTGTCTCTGTGTAGGGGAAATTTTACTGTTGAAAGTAGATTGGTAAAAGACAGAAAGGAGGTTCGCAATGGCCGACACGAAACCGAGAGTCAAATTCAATACCGCAGGCGATTTGCTCGTATCAAGTGCACAGCTTTGTGACCTTCTTCGAGTTACCCCTGAAATCATTTCGAGACATCACAAAGCAGGGATGCCGAAAGCTGCAACAGGTTGGTGGAATCTTCGAGACGTACTTGTATATCTTGGGCAGGCTAAGGCTGATAAATCCAAAGACCAATCGGCAGCAACCAGAAAACTGATAGCCGAAGCTGATTATAAGGAGTCCAGGGCTGCACGTGAAAAGAAGATGCTTGATGTGTTAAATGGTGAATACGTATCTCGTGCAGATGTGGCCAAGGAATGGTCCGCTCGTGTGTTGGAGTTAAAATCCTCACTTATTAAACTCGGTAAGAGAGTAGGAAGTGAATTTACTGATCCCGAGGAACGAGCAACAGTGGAAAGGGTGGTGAGTGAAGTTGCCGAAGACTACCTCGAAAGCTACGCGCGTAAAGGCGAGTACACGCCTGAAGTCAAAGCCCGCAAAGTTCGAACCAAAAATTGATTGGTTCCCTGAAGAGCTTGATGCGTTTAAACCGCCCGAAAAATACACTGTGTCAGAATGGGCTGACAATTTCAGGGTATTAACTAATATATCAGCTGAGCCAGGGAGATGGAGGACGCACAGAACTCCATACCTTAAAGAGCCTATGGACAGATTCACTGATCCGCTTATTGAAAAAATAGTACTTTGCTTTGGCGCACAAATCGGTAAGACTGAAGCCGAACTCAATATGATAGGTTATGCGTTAGACCAGACGGCATCACCGGTCATGATGGTGTATCCAACGGATACCATCGCTAAGTTCGCTAGTGATAAGCGTGTGCAGCCTATGATTAAATCTGTCAAATCAATTAGTGACAAGTTCGATGAGAATAGTAAATTGCTGGAGTTAGATTTCAACAATGGCAATTACATGGTGCTTGTGGGAGCGAACTCTCCAAGTAGCCTTTCAAGTCGTTCAATCAAATATTTATTCTTTGATGAAATTGACAAATACCCCGCCTTTGCAGGTAAGGAGGCAGACCCAATTAAACTAGCGACAGAACGTACTAAAACGTTTGTCGATAAAAAAATCGTGATGGTGTCTACTCCTACGGTTGAGTCGGGTAATATTTGGCAGGCGTTCATGAGTGCAAATGAGCGCCGACAATATTACGTGCCGTGCCCGCATTGCAGGGTGTCGCAGGTCCTCAAGTTTAAACAGATAAAATGGCCTGAAGAACACAACGATAATGCGGACATGATACGTGATACAGCGTACTACGAATGTGAACATTGCGGCGAACGTATTTACGATAAGCACAAAATAGAAATGTTAAGACGTGGTGAATGGAGAGCGGTAAACGAATCGCAAAGTAAAGTCCGCTCGGTATCGTATCACTTATCGTCGATATATTCGCCGTGGGTCACATTCGGAGACGTTGCTTATGAGTTTAAGAATTCCAAAGGCACGCCAGCTACATTAATGAACTTCATCAATTCGTGGCTAGCTGAACCTTGGAAAAGTTCTAAAACTAAAAGCACACAGAATTTGGAATTTACTCAATCCAATTATCCGTGTGGCGTTGTGCCGGATAAAGCGGTATTGCTTATCGCTTCAGTTGACGTACAACTTGATCACTTCTGGTGGGAGGTAAGAGCGTATGCACCTGGAGTTAAATCCTATCTTATTGATTATGGACAAGCAAGCACATGGGAGGATTTAGAGGAAATTATCATCAACAGAGAATATCCATCAGAGTATGGTGAAGCTCGGCAGGTGATGAAAGCAGGTATCGACTCGGGCTTTAGAACAGATGAAGTATATCAATTCTGTTCTAGGTTCCCTGAAGTCTGTATACCTCTTAAAGGTTCCTCGAATCATACTACGATGACAGCACCATACACAATGACCTCTTTAGAAAAGGGCGTTGTAGGTGGATTGAAGCTATATGTATTAAATACGGATTATTGGAAGGATTTTATATTTGCGCGAATGATAAGACCGGAAGATGAAGACGGAACAATTCATTTGTACAAAGAATGTCCACAAGAGTACTCTGATCATTTACGGTCAGAGGAGAAGCAGGAAATTAGAAATGTGAAAACAGGAGCCGTAACGGTGCAATGGAAACCGCTTACCAGTCATCCTGTCAATCATTTACTTGATACGTGCACTTACAATGCTGCAGTAGCAGATATTGCAGGTGTTAAATATTTAGTTGAACCAGCTGACTATGAAGAAGCCGAAGAGGTTGAAACCTACGAAGATTATGGCGGAGGTATAGGCAATACTGGGCATTGGTTTAGATAGGAGGTGAACCATGAGCGATGTAAATGAACAACTTGAACGTGTCCGTCAAGTGATCGAGGATATCGAAACTAAAGGATACTCTGAATTACAAATTGGCGGCAAGCGGTTCAAGACAATTGACTTACCAGTACTATATGCGCGTGAGCAAACGCTAATGCAACGTGTACATGAAGAGTCAAATGGTTATCAAGCAGATGCATTCGTAACATGGGGTGGACGATGAATATTATTGATAAAGTAATAGGATGGGTAAGTCCACAACGTGCTTATGAGCGCCATGCCTATCGTGATGCACTACGTCAATATGATGCGGCATCTATGGATAGGTTAAGTAGCGATTGGCAACCAGCATATGGGACGGCTGAGCAGCTTGCAACGGGTTCGCGTGATATTATCCGTGGCCGAGCAAGGGCAGCCGAGATGAACAGCGACTTAGCTGAATCAGCAGTTATTGCGTTGCTACGAAATGTAATCGGTGCGGGAATCGTTCCTCAAGCAAAGGTTAGAAATCGTAATGGTAAATTAAATAACGAACTTAACAAGAAAATCGAAAAAGCCTGGGCTAAATGGGCCGAACCTGAAAACGCCGACATTAGGGGTATTTCAAGTTTTTATGAATTACAAGAAATGGCGCTAAGACGCATGGTGTACGACGGGGAAATTCTAGTCAATAAGACTTCACAGGGTGCGTACTTACCATTATCCATTCAGTTGATTGAAGCTGAGAATATCGGCGCAGTAAGTATCACACACGGTAAGAATAACATTATTAACGGAGTTGAGGTTACCGAACACGGCAGACCCGTAGCTTACCATGTAAGTCAAACTGACCCAATGGGCTTGCGTTCGTTTGATACAGTTCGGTTAACCACTGACCAGGCGTTTTTATTATTTAAACCGAAACGACCGTCTCAGATTAGAGGCATAAGCTTATTGGCTTTAGTTTTACGACGAATACACGATATCGACGAATACATGGATGCTGACTTGATTGCAGCTCGTGTAGCAGCGTGCTTTAGCATTTTTGTAACGTCTCAAAATCCAGCAAGAAAAACTGAGATATTGCCCAGAGATAAAAAAGGTAGACCCAATATGACAATGGCACCGGGCATGGTTAGACATCTCAGCCCTGGTGAATCGATTGCGTTTGCAGACCCTAAACGTAATGCAGGAACTGCAAGCGAATATTCGGCAACTCAGACCAGACGTATTGCGTCCGGTCTTGGTATGAGCGCTGACATCGTAGCGCGTAATATATCCGGAAATTTTTCAGCTGCAAGGCAAAACTTGTTAGAGGACCAAAAGACGTTCCGTCAAGTACAGAAATTTGTAATCAGACACTTCTGTATACCGATTTGGAAAGCCTTTATTGACGCCCTTTACTTAGCCGGTGAATTACCATCAGACTACTTAGCGAACAAGGACAAATACCAAGAGGTAGCTTGGCTTGCTCCGGGGTGGTCTTGGATTGATCCAGTCAAGGAAGTCAACGCCAATAAGGAAGCTATTAAATCTGGGCTTACAACATTAGAAGATGTGTGTGCAGCATCTGGCCGCGATTGGGAGGAAGTCCTTGAACAACGGAAACTTGAACAAGACAGAGCTAAGGAGCTCGGGGTTTTACTGGATTATTCCAGCGAGTTGCAACCGCTAACGATGGGCGATGATGACACTATACAGGAAGGAGCTGATGGCTAGTAATGAGTGAACATCAAAAGCGTAGCATTCTTGGTAATTATTGCCGTGAATCTACTATTGACAATGTCGATACCGATAGTCGGACAGTAGAATTATCTTTCTCTTCCGAAACGCCATGTGGTCGTTGGTTCGGCGATGAAATCCTTTGCCATGATGAAGAGTGCATCAATCTTGAGCGCTTTAATAATGGTTTAGGGACAGCGTTGTTTAATCATGATCGTGATGCGGTCGTGGGACACGTTGAAAAGGCTTGGATTGAAAACAATCGAGGAAAAGCGCTAGTGCGTTTTGATGAAGATGAACAATCCGACACTATATTTCAAAAGGTACAGTCAGGAACGCTAAAAGGGGTAAGCGTAGGCTATATGGTCAACCGATATGAAGTATTGGAAGATAAGGATAATAAATCCACTAACGGTCGATTTAATGGCCCGGCCTATGTAGTAACCGATTGGGAACCTTTAGAAATCAGTATTGTATCTGTTCCTGCTGACCCAACGGTGGGCGTAGGACGTAGTGCTGAAGAAATTCATACAAATATTAATACACAGGAGGAAGAGAAAAGTATGGATGAAAAAGAAATTTTAAAAACTGAAGACGTGAAATCTACAGAACCAGTTGAAACTGGTATCACACAAGCGGACCTTGCTAAAGCAATGGAGCAAGAACGTAAACGTACTTCTGAAATTACTGCATTGTTCCGTGACTTCGATGTAGAAGGTGCAGACGAAGCAATCGTAATGGGCGTATCTGTTGACGAAGCTCGTGCGATGGTAATGGATCAATTACGCGCACGTAACAAGGGAGTGTCTGTAACAATTGGTGAAGCAGAAAGCGACAAATTCCGTGCAGCAGCGCAAGACGCTGTATTAATGGCAGCGGGCTTACCTGTAGCAGAACCGGCACCAGGTGCTAATGAATTGCGTGGCTACTCTATGATTGAGTTAGCCCGCGAATCCTTACGTCGTGAATGCGATACTAAAGCCAACTTCGGCGATAACATGGAAATGGCACGTGCGGCTATTAATTCCACATCTACATTCCCTGCTATCATGTCTAACTTGGCCAATAAATCTGTGATGAATGGTTTTAACGAAGCTGAAACTACATTCCAAATCTGGACAGGCAAAGGCTCTAACCGTGACTTCAAAGAAGCAGCACGTTACGCATTGTCTGAAGCGGGCAACCTCGAATTAGTACCAGAAGGTGGTCAATTCCCACAAGATGTATTAGGCGAGGCATCCGCTCGTACTAAAGTAGCTACCTACGGTAAAATCTTCAGTTTGACTCGCCAAGCTATTATTAATGACGACTTGGGTTTATTCTCCAAACTTGCTACTAAATACGGTTCTGCTGCAAAACGCTTGGTAAACAAAATGGTGTATGCTCAATTAACTGGTACAGTTAAAATGCAAGATAACGTAGCCTTATTTGACGATAAACACGGAAACGTAGCGAAAACAGCAGAGGCGTTATCCGTTACATCTTTGGCGAAAGCAATTACTGCTATGCGCCGTCAAAAAGGTATTACCGATGAAGCTAATTTGAACATCACACCTAAATACTTGGTAGTGCCACCTGAATTAGAAGTAACAGCATATCAAATCGTTAACTCTACTGCAGCAGTAGATGGTACAAACTCCGGCGTAGTAAATCCTTATAAAGGCCGCTTTGTTGTAGTGTCTGATGCTGAATTGACAGACCCTACTGCATGGTACCTAGTAGCGGATGCGGCTCAACATGATACTATTGAAGTAACGTACTTGAATGGTGTTGAAACTCCACGCCTTGAAACACGTCAAGGTTTCGACGTAGACGGTATTGAATACAAAGTGGCATTTGATGTTGGTGTTGACACTATTGACTTCCGTGGTCTATATAAAAATGCTGGTAAATAATTAGGGGGTATATTATATGATGACACAATTCGTAATGGAAACCGATCGTATCAACTTTACAGCGACTGCTGCAGTTAAAGTAGGCGATATTGTAGAAGTTGGTAAACTCCACGGCGTCGCACTTACTGATATTGCTAAAGACGAAGTAGGCGCTGTAAAGGTAACAGGCATATTTAAAGTGGCAGCTAATAAAGCAGATACATACGCTGTTGGTGATTTAGTTCAATTCTTAACTGATAAGGCAGTAAAAACTGGTGGTAAAGTTCTTGGTATGGCCGTAGAGCCTAAAACCGCAACACAGGAAACTGTGACAGTAATGTTGTTACAACCTACTGCGTAAATAATTACAAAGCGCCCATTTTGGGCGCTTTACTTTTTGTGAGGTAGAAATAATGCTGAAATATGATGATAAAGCGCTACTATCTGTATTCGGCGAAAAGATTACTTACAAAGGTCAGTCCATAAAAGCTAGTGTGGAAATTGGCGAATATGACGGCAAGGGTTCCGGATTTGTCGATAAAGCATTAGCTGATAAAGCTCAGATTTGGGTACGGGTTAAAGATGTACCTAATCCTCGTCCAAAAGACGAAGTGTATATCAACGGCGAGAAATGGTATGTTGACCACGTTTCAAACTTTGACGGCACGATGTATTGCCTTGAAATCATTCATAACGTGAGGGCGGTGAGACCGTGAGTAATGAACCTATTACGATTACGGACACAGCCACACCGTATCTGAATTTCATTGCAGAAACAAAACCGGACTGGATGCGTAAGGCATTAAAGTCAACAGGATGGATGATGCAAAAAGAAATAAAGCAGGGCATCCGGTCGGGTGCACCTGGTGGACGTAAGTATCCTAACTTTATGGCACCGGCTCGACGGGCCGCATTTGAGTCAGCATTTGGCGCTAAACTTCGTAAAGCATACCAAAGTGGCGGACGAGCTGAACGAGAGGCCTGGGGCTCTAAATCGCGAAATGCCTTACTTGATATGGGCATTAGCGCCAGGACAATCGGATACAGTCCTCTAGGTAAGCTATCGAATGCAGTTGGATACCAGTATGACAAAGGCAAGCAATCCGTCCGAGTCGGGTGGTTATCTAATTCGGCAAAACGATTGGGTGAACGAATCGAAGAGGGATACGCTAAGCAGATTACAGAGCCTATGCGCAAGAAGTTATTTGCTGCAGGCGTACCATTGCCTAAGGGTAAATCGATGTTCAAAATTCAGCCGCGTCATACTTATGGTCCTATGAAAGCAGCGTTACAGCCTAAGCTTAAACCTTATATCGAGGATAAGATAGGCGACTACGCTATATATGGACCGGCAGCACAATCTGCGTCGCGACGGAACTACAAGGTAAGGTGATTTGATGCAACAAACAATTCCACTGTCGCGCATCGTTGAACGATGGGCTGAGGCCTTAGCGAACGATGAGGCGTTGACTAAATTTTGCAATGACAAATACGGAAAGCCGGCGCAACTGTATGTCGGCTATGACGATGTCGAAGCGCCGCTTGAAGAAGATTGCCCTTGCATCATATTACTACCGAGTAATAAGAACGAAGGGCTTGCGGATACTTACACATATTCATTAATGATCGTTTGGGGTATTGTCCATGAAGGTGCAACTCGTGTTAAGAATATTATTCGATACGATGGAGCGCTAGAATCAGATAACCTAGGGCAGTTAATCATTGAGTGCATTTGTAAGGTGAATCCGGCGTTTCCGGTAATCGGCATTGATTATGAATTAGACTCAATGAATTGGCGCCCAGTATTCACTGGACGTTTAACAGCTACTATAGAAATCCCGCATGTAATCGGCGGGAATATTGAATATTAAAGGAGGAAATGCATATGGCAACAGCAAAACGTGCACAGGGCTCTCAGTCCCATGTGGCGATTGCGTTTGAGGCGGATTTTGGTACAACGCCATCTACTGGCGGCGTAATCACGCCAATCATATCTAGCTCCATAAAAGCTAGTCAAAATTTAAACGACTCCACAGTAATCCGTGGTGATCGTAATCCCGCAGCTCCATTCCGTGGCAACATTGACACGTCCGGTAGTTTGGTCGTGCCTGTTGGTGTAGTCGACATCGGCTACTGGCTAAAAGCTGCATTTGGTCAACCGACTTCTAATACAACGGGCCAAGCGCCAAATAAGAAGTCAGAGCATGTGTTTAAAATCGGCAACACAATGCCATCATTAACTATTGAACAGGGGTATCCTGACGTTAACGTGTTCCAACAATTCGCCGGTGCGCGAGTTAGTAAATTAGGCTTTAAATTTGGCGGTGATGCCGAATTAACTGCATCTGTGGATGTAATGGGCTGTAAGGAAACATTAGCGGCCACTACATTTGATGCTGCAGCAAAAGCAGTTAATTTCCTACCATTCCAAAATCTTAACGCAACTATCAAAGAGGGTGGCGTTACTGTGGCCAATATTCTAAGTTGCGATATCAACTTTGATTTTGGCTTGGATGGTGATTCTTACGCTATTGGCGGTAAAGGCTTTAGAACATACATCGACCCAGGTATTGTGTCAATTTCCGGGACGATTAAAGCGTTCTTCCAAAATAAGGACCTTTTAAACAAAGCGGTTAACGGTACGGAATCCAGCTTGGAATTGCGACTTGAACAAGATGACTGGTCGCTTACGTTCAAGTTGCCTGAACTTGTGTACGAACGACAATCTCCAGGCATCGATGGCCCTCGTGGCGTCAATATTGAATTGCCGTTTAAAGCATACTATCGTGCAGATGCTGGTCGCTCCGCATCCATCATTACATTAGTTAATAATCAAGAACAATACTAGGAGGTGCCAACATGGCATTTGAAGATATCACAGTAAGAGGCTTAACATTCGCTGAACGTGGTGAATTAATTAAATCCGGTTTAGACCCATTGTATACCCCAGTTCCGGAGGAAGCACCGGATACAGAACGCTTATTGCGTTCTCGTGACCTTGCACAATGGATTATGCAGCGCATCTACGGATTGACTGAAGATGAAATCAACGCAGCACCAGACAATGATCTTATGGAAGTTGCGCTTGATACGATGCGCTTTACGCACGAAAAAAAGGCTGAAATTGAAAAAAACTAATTGATGCGTGGAGTTGGCTTAACTCCGACAAACCAAAATACTGCTCTGATTGTATCAAGATGCAACGTGAGACTAAACAGAATTTTGACTGCTCGGAGTGTGAGTTTAATTCCCCGCATCAATTAGACGGTACACGACAAGCAATGCGGGTATACAATGCAAGCCGAATGCAACGACGATGGCATTCAGGCGGTATTGCTGGATTCGATATGCCGGCGGTATTAGAAGTGGCGAGGGCTTACGGCATTGAACCACTGCCGCACCTTATCGACTTACTCGTATTGTTAGAAGCTAAAGAATTGGAGGTGGCGCACAAGGATGGCCAATAATTTAATTGATATTGTCGTTCAGCTGACTGACAAGAATACCGAAGCCGGACTCAAGAAAATTACAGCTAGTGCTGAAGGCGCCAAATCCGCCCTTGGCAAAATGAAGAATGACCTCATGGCGATAGGTGCCGGTGTCGGTGTTGTAGGACTCGGCGCCAAACTTGCCAAAGAGGCTATCCAGTGGGATGTAGCTGTTAAGAAACTATCAGGCATTACTGGTGCTACGGCAAAAGAAACCAGTGAACTATTAGCAGTAGCTAATTACATGGGTATTGCTATGGAAGATAGCGCTGGTGCATTTGCTAAGTTTTCAAAAAATGTCGGAGCGGCTAAAGAAAAAATGGAAGTCGCTCGGGCAGAGGGAAAACTCGGTACTGATATATTTAGTAAATTAGGCTACACGCTTGAACAGATTCAAGGCAAAAATACTGTTGAAGTATTTAAGATGATACAGGAACGCCTAAGAGGTATGAAGGACGGGGCTGAAAAGACTCGTGTTGAAATGGAACTCTTCGGTCGTACTGGATATCAAATGCACGCTATGCTTAATATGTCCGCTGAACAGATGGACAAAGTGGCTGAACGTGCCAAAGCAATGGGGCTTATCATTGACGACGAGACTGCAGCTAAATCCGCAAAGCTAAATCGGGAGTTAAAAGATTTAGAAAATACCGGAAAACGCCTCGCAGTATCCATCGGCCATGAGTTAGTTCCGGTGTTTAATGACTACGCAAAGGGTGTGCTAGATGTAGCTAAGGAATTTGAGTCAATGACCGCTGAGCAAAAGGAAGCTATCGGCGGAATTGTTAAATTCGGTGCTGAAGCCAGTGCAGTGATCATAGTCATGAGGTCGCTAACCAGTGCACTCGGATTTATGCGATTGGCCACACTTGCTGCAGCTGGCCCTTGGGTAACATTAGCTACGGTAATTGGACTTGCTGGGAAAGCATTACTCGATTTTCGCTACAACGAAAAAACATCCGGCTCTTATATGGGTGTAGATGTTGATGGGAAGCGTATTCACAAGAATACGAACTCAACAACAGGTCTGTCTGACAAGTTTAGGGAATCACACGATACTCGATATTGGATTGAGGATAGTGCGTGGCTGGGGCTTGTAAAAAATGACCGCTTAGCCACAAAAGAAGAAGGCGCTAGAATCGATGCGGCTTTAAAGCAAAAAGAAGAGGCTGATGCTGCAAAAGCGAAACTCGATGAAGAACTTGTAAAAGCGAAAGAGGACATTGCTAATGGTGGACTAACAAATACTGAGGCTATCAACAAGGCGAATGAGGAAGCTGCAAAAGCGGCCAAAGCTCAAGAGCAGGCTGCCAAGAAAGCTCAACAAGCGGCCGAGAAGTTGACGAGTGCTGTGGAACGCATGGCGGATTTGTACCGATCACTTACTTTGCAAAGCTTACAAATTGACGGCAGTCAATACGAAATTGATAAGTTAACTGCGAAGAACCAATATGAGTCAAACGAAAAAAATATTCGTGATATTATCCGTTCCGTTTCAAGCTTGAATAGCGGTGCTACAGGACAAGCTGCGGGTGTACTAGAAGCAGCTAATGAACAACTCGGCAAAGCGTACAAATTAGGAGCAGATGGTACCTGGGCTACGGATTGCGGAAAGCTATTCTCTGATGCAGTTAAACAGTCACTCGGGGCGGACGTACCTCGTCGAGTCGATAAGCTATGGGAAGCGGCGGCTGCTGTAGGGGCTTGGCATCCAGAAGGTGACGGATATATTCCTAAAGCCGGCGATGGTGTGGTTGTACTTGGTGATGAACACATTGTTATTAGTGACGGGAACGGAGGCTATACTGGTGCTAATACAAACGGAGTGGTCGCTAAGCCATCTGTTACCGCAGATTTTGGACAAATCACTGGATATATTGACACAGCTAAGTATGCAGGCGCTGCATCAAGCGCCTCTACAGACACAGCAGGTAGCGCAGCAAATGCTAAGAAGCTCGCTGAGTCAAATCTAACTGCCCAAGTTAGAGCTAAGAACGAAGAGCTGTATCAAAAGCGATTAGCTGAGGCGCAACGTAATCAAACTATTCGTGTCCGTAAGATGAACGAGGATATTAAGAAACTCGATCTTGAACGTACCGGCGACCGCTTACAATTACTCAAAGCTGAAGCCGAAGCACAAAAGGCGCAGATTGATGATAACGTCCGTGAGTATACAAAAGCTGTAGGCGATAAGGAACTTGCGGAAAAGAAAGCTCAAGCGGAGCGTCTAAAATTGGCGTCTGATACCGAGCAGAAAATCAGAGAGTTAGCCTACACGCAAACGAGTGAAACCGTTGACCACTTAACTAACATGGTTACACTTGGTCGATTATATCGCAGTGATGCGGATGCGCTACTTGCTGAAGAGTTAAAGACCTATATTGACTATGCACGTAGTGAAGTCAATGAGGCCCAGTTAACGGCTACGCAAAGACTGCAGATTGAAAAGAACCTATTAGAGTCTCAACAGAAGCTATGGGAACTTGCAGGTCGCAGTCTGAAAACGAGTCTACAAGAAGCTGCACGTCAATATAAGCAAGAGACTACCAATTATGCTGATTTAGCGAAGTCTACTTTTGATAGTACGATGAGCTCTATTAATTCTGCGTGGACAAATAATCTCGAGGCCATGGCAACAGGAACGAAGTCGTTTAGTAAAGGCATTAAGGACATATTCAAGGATATGACGAACGCCATTATTAAGATGATGATTCAGTTAACGTTCCAACAATACATCATGCCTAAGTTACAAGATCTATTTGGCAGAGCAGTAGGCGGTATCGGTTCATTAGGTGCTGCAAAAGGAACATCGTCCTTTGCTGGTGGTGGCTCGTTTAGTTCTGCATTTACGGGAAATCGATTTGCTGCCGGAGGAAAAACGAACCCAGGGCTTATGCTGGTTGGCGAAAACGGACCGGAACTATTGCAGTCATCCGGATCACACCGCATTTACACGGCGAGCGAAACCCGTAGATTGATGGGCGGTACTACAAGCAACAATGTAGTTGTTAATATCGTCAATCAGTCTGGTCAAGAACTCGAAAGCAAGCAACAGAACTCTCGATTTGACGGCGAGAATTATGTTATCGACGTAGTAGTTCGTGCTATGGAATCAAACAAAGGAGGTATGCGTGACGCCATCAAGGCATCCGCAGTATAACTATGGCAGTATTTCCAGATATACGATATCCGATATATCCAATCCAGGAAACTACACCGGACGTGGCCTACAAAGGTCAAGTTGAGAATATGACGTTAATCACTCGTAAGAAAACAACTAAAACCAAGCGAACATATTCTGTAGGGTACAAGTTGCCAACTACTGAGTATTATCGGTTACGTGCATTCTTTGACGAGGTAAATTGCTCCGGTATTTTTGATTGGATGCATCCCGAAACTCGTGAAACACTTCAAGTGAGATTTGCTGATCAATTAGATTTTGCTGCAAATGACTACGGAGTGTGGACGGGAACCGTAAAACTACAGGAGGTATAACATGTTACCACTTTCAACGGCATCAATGATTGAGAAAAACCAAATCAGTGCTACCGGCGTGTGGCTCATGTTGTTAGATATCACCCACAACAACGAAACGGTTCGACTCGTCAATAATACGGAAAATATCCAATTTAAGGGGAATACATACACAGCCTTCCCGTTCCATTTAGCAGATGTTAATAAGAACCAAACGGATTTACCAAATGTTAAATTATCCGTGTCTAATGTGACTCGGACTATCCAGCGCATGGCGGAAGAAAATAAAGGGTTTACCGGTGCGGATGTCATTATCCGAATTGTAAATACCTCAATCCCGGATGTATGTGAATTAGAGGAGCACTTTGTAATTACAGGTGCGCAAGCTAATGCTGAATGGATGGAGTTTACACTTGGCACAGACTTTAGCTTTAATCGCAGATTTCCACTAATTCGTGTAATGAAGGATTTCTGCCCGTTTAAATTCAAAGGCATTCAGTGCGGTTATAAAGGCGATGCTGGTGAATGCAATAAGACACTAGCACGATGCCGAGAACTCGGCAATAGTACAAGGTTCGGTGGAGAACCTACCATACCGCAGGGAGGTTTGTATGCATCCAACAAATGATTTTACTGATTTACTAGGTAAGCCATTCGAACAGATGAAATGTTGGGATTTAGTTGTTGAGGTGTACAAACGCTCTGGCATCGAGCTACCCAATTACACTGATGTAAAAATGGGAGATTGGCAAGAAATCCGTGAACCTAGTGAAATGAACGTCCTCGTATTTGCGCTCTATGGCTCGGAACTCGACCACGTAGGGGTTTATATAGGGGAAGGAAATTTTATCCATGCAACGCAAAAATCAGGGGTGTGTATTGAACACATCTCAAAATACGTGCCTCGGTTAAGGCATATATACAGGTGGAAAGGAGACACGAATGGTTAATGTAATCATCGTCAAGAATCCGTTTAAACCGGAACAACATGAAACTCAATATATGCCTTTTAAAAAAGGTAAGCCTGTAAGTCACTATCATAAAGCACTAGGCGAATGGGTGTATTCGATTAACGGGAATGAAGTAACTATCGATACGATTGTTAATGATGATGACTATATCGTTGTTATGCCTAAAATCGAAGGCAAGTTCTTTGGGGTATTATTATCAATCGGCATGGCCGTATTTACAGGCGGCATCGCATCAGGTGCTATATTCGGCATCCAAAGCCTAATCTGGAGAACAGTCCTATCAATGGCTATTGGCATGATTGGTAACGCTGTCATATCTAAATTAACAGCACCTAAAGTTGACCGCTCGAATTCTGAGCAGTCTACTACTTATGGCTGGGGAGGCACTAAAACTGTAACCGGTCAAGGATATCCTCTTGCCGTAACCTACGGCCGCATGAAGTCGGCAGGCATGTTGCTATCTCGTCACGTAATTAGCGACGGTGAGAAACAGTACCTCAACTTACTGTATTGCGCAGGAGAAGGCGAGTTATCTAAGATTGAGGATATTCGTATTAATTCTAACCCAATCTCTAACTATAAAGATGTACAAGTTGATATCAGACTCGGTACAAATGATCAAACTGTAATTCCTAACTTTAATGATAACTTCGCTGACCAGGGCTTAAATTATGAGCTCAAAAGCGATTGGAGTGTACAGCAAGTACAGGGCGACGCTTGCGATGCCATTGAGCTAACAATCGGATTCCCTAACGGGTTGTATTACTCTAACGATAGCGGCGGGATGGATAAAACCTCTGTCACCGTAGATGCTGAAATTCGCAAAGTAGGAACGCAAGAATGGCAGTCTTTGCCTTTATCTAATAATAAAGGCCTTTCTTCTCACGTGAAAAAAGAGCCTAAGCGGTGGTTCTTTGTAGATAGAGATAATAATAAAATTGCTAACTCGAATTACACGGGCTACATAAGAGAAGCTACGAATTCCGCATTTTATCGCGTGTTCAGATTCGATAATCTTGATAAGGCAAAGTACGAAGTACGGATGCGGTGCTCTGGTAAGGATGGCACAAGCTTACGCCACGTTAATAAGGTGTACTGGACTCAGCTCACCCAAATAATTTATGACGATTTTGTGCATCCCGGAAAAGCACTCATAGGGATTAAAGCTTTGGCCACATCTCAGCTAAGTGGTTCTGATCCAGATGTATCCTGGATTCAGGAGCGTAGTAAAGTTTGGGTATTTAACCCGTACACTAACCAGTACGAAGAAAAGCCGGCTGACAATCCAGCATGGGCTGCCTATGACCTCTTGCATATCTGCCGTAAGATTGGCAGCGAATATGTAGTCTTTGGCCAACCATATGGACGTATCGATTATGATGCATTTAATGCATGGGCTGAAAAGTGCACGTTAAATAAATTCACGTTTAACTATATCTTTGATACAGCTACTCGTTTATGGGATGCGCTCAAATATCCTGAAGCAGTAGGACGAGGTAAAGTTATTCCTGCAGGAACACGATTCACTTGTGTGAGTGACTATCAATCCTCTCCGGTACAACTGTTTACTGTGGCCAACATCAAATATGGCAGCTTTACGGAAGAATTCCAGGGCGTAGAGGCAAGGGCTAATTCGATTGAGCTATCTTTTATTAACAAAGATAAGGACTATGAACGTGATGTGATTCCGGTGTACGGTGATACATACGACGAATCTAACTCACTCACTAATCCTGCTCAAATCGAGCTAATGGGGTGTACTAGCCTGGAACAGGCATATCGACACGGTAAGCACTATCTCAGATGTAACAAGTACGAAATTCGTACTGTTACGTTTGAGGCTTTCACGGATGCAATCGCTTGTACAGTAGGTGATATTATCCTCGTGCAGCACGATGTACCTGAATGGGGGGAAGGCGGCCGAGTGGTTGCCGTTAATGGACAGACGATCACTCTTGATAAGGAAGTTATAACTCAACAAGGAAAGCAGTACCAGTTATTAGTGCGTAGCAATACAACTGATGCGGTATCGACTTATAACGTCGTTAACGTATCCGGCTTGAATGTTATCGTTAGCGAAACCATACCGGTACAAAAGGACTGCATATATGCGTTTGGTGAGATTTCAAAAGCGGCCAAACCGTTCAGAGTCCTTGCCATTACGGAAGGTCATTCCGAAATGACTCGCAAAATTCAATGTATGGAATACTACCCTGAATTGTACGCTGCAGATGACGGGCACATCCCAACAATCAATTACGCTAATCACAGCGCTTCTGACATCCAAGATATCGGACTCGTGAGCGACGTATACGGCGCAAACGGTATTATGTATTCTCGCATAGCCGTATCGTGGCAATTACCTAGAGACGGCAAAGTGACAAACGTAGTTGTGAATTACAGGAATACGAAAAGCGATACCTGGACATATGTTGGAAATTTCCCTTCTTCAGCAAATGGCACTACGATAACAGATATATTGTTAGGGGCTAATTACGAGGTACGTGTACAGGCTATTAACGATTTAGGACAGCTTACTACTGGTATTACTAAATCGATTAACATACCCAAAATGCAAGCACCGGAGGATGTGCAAAATTTGCACGTACTCAGTCGCTATAATCAGACTGCAGATAAGAAAGTGTATTACGATTTACAAGTGTTATTTGACCCGCCTAGTAATCCGGCTAACTTCGATGTGGCCGAGGTATGGTATATGCTGACGGCTAAAAGCGGAAAGCCGATATCTGACCAAGATTGGCAATATGCTGGCAGTAGTGCCAGCCAGGTAATTATTAAATCGTTAGGCCCTGGTGAGTCTTATCGTATTAAGGCGGTATCTGTTGACCGATTTGGCAACAGGGCGGAAACAGCTCAAATGGTAGATGTGGTAGTTAAACCGATGGACGCTATTCCTGATATGCCTAAGAACTTCACTATTTCATTTAACCGTGAGGCTAAAGCAAAATGGGACGAAGTACTTAATGCGGATGTAGATTATTACGAACTTAGGACTGACAATAATCCCGGCAATGACTCGACAGCTTTACTTGCTAGAGTGAAAGGTACTACCGCAACGCTCACGTTAACTAAACGTGCGGATACAGTATATCTATTTGCTAGGAGTACACTCGGCAAGTATTCAACTCCTGCTAGGTATGACTATAATTTACCGCAACTCGACAAACCTGAAGTCATTGCTAAAAGCACGTTAGGTGGTATTAATTTATACTTCTCTGCTAAACCAGCGCAAGCCTATGCGATTAGATGTCACGTTGTCGGAGATACCAGGACGGATGACTTGGAAACGACAAGTACTATGCTTACGTATTCTAATGAACCAGGTGTGTACACAGCCCGATGTGCCTTTGTTGATGTATTTGGAGAGGGCAAACTTGATGAGCAAATGGTGACAATTAAGGCTACTATTCCTAAGGAAATGTTAGACCGAGAGGCGCTAGGGCTAGCCGAGTTCGATAAACGTGTTAACGAACTCAGTGCAGAATTCAATAAAGTCTCTCACGAATATAGCACTAAAGTCCAAAATCTTGCTAATGATGTAGAAAGCCGTTTTACGCAGCTCGATAATGGCATTGAGTTAAAAGTAAAAGAGGGCCTAAGTGCACTCAATGGTAAAGAAATAGTTAACCGACTTAATATTGGAACGAATGGCATCCGTTTAGATGGCAAGCTATTCCATGTTACGGCGGAGACACTATTTGATAATAATATCATCACCAATAAGATGTTACAGGCAAATTCAGTAGATGCTACCAAAATAAGAGTGGATAGTTTATCTGCTTTATCTGCATATATCGGAGGCACGCTCAGAGGCGGTAAGTTAATTGGCACTGAAATCCAAAACGAATCAGGCAGCTTTAAAGTAGATGCACAAGGTAATATTTATGGGGTAAATATTACGGGGTCCCGAATTGATGCCAATAGTGTCTACGCCGAAGGTCAACAGTTAAAGCCCGTGTATGTAAAACGCCTAGATGTCAGCAGTGGCGATAAGATTGAATTACCGGCAGGATATTCGTGGGATAAGACGCTGATTTTCTTGCGATGGATTTCCGGCGCTATGGACAACGATTATTATGCATTCTCCGGACAAAATATGGGACAAAATGAAGTTGACGCCATCCAACGCATAGCGCAAGAGCGTTTTAAAATCACACTAAACATGAGAGCTGGTTGGGGCATGAATGGGTTTGGCAACGATCTGGTGCAAGATAATGTTAGTGGAGCGAACGAGGATATAGCTAGTAAGAATGGCGGACGATTCATATCGTTCAATCAAGGCCGTCCAGTATATGGTGTCGTGCAGTATTCAAGTGTATCAGGCGAACGTCCACCTGTATTTAGTGTCAGCATAAGTCAAAGTAACAGTTCTCATTATAAGGGGAATCCAACAACGTTATTTGCCTTAGGTGTAACGGAACAAGGCTTTTTCTATTACGGTAAATTATCAGCACGAAAAGGCGGTTGGGGCCGTGCAGGCATTACGATTATGTCATTTTGGTAGGAGGTGCATATATGAAAGAATATGACTTTGATTTACACGTAGGACAGGATTACGGCTTGACCTACGTCATTGAGGACGGCGGGCCATATGATGGGCATACCGCTATTATGAAAATCAGGCGAAAGCCTGATTCCGCAGAGGTGTTAGCCGTTAATGGTGTAATCGAAGGTAATCGCATCACATTCCGTATGAACGGTAATGACACAGTTAATAAGGTGGACGCTAAAGGGGTTCACCAATATGATGCGTTCGTTTACAACGAAGATCATAGTTTGAAATTAGGTCTTGGTGAAGTCAATATCATTCAAGATATTGCACGTCATTAGAAAGGGGAATTATATTATGGCAGAAGAACAAGTAATTAATTTGAAAATTCAGGGCAGTCCGGTATTCAAATTAGAAGGTCAAAATGGTAAAAGTGCGTATGAATTATGGCTAGAAGAAGGAAATACTGGAACAAAAGACGATTTCCTTAACTCCTTAAAAGGTACTAATGGTAGTCCTGGTTTACCAGGTAAAGACGCTACTACAGACGGCGCCTATGAAATGCTATTAGGCTTGAATGTTTATTGTGAAAATGCAACTCCTAATGAAGTATTGAAAGGTCTTATTCGTGGTTTAAGTGATGTGATTAAAAAGCCATTTAAACAACTTGAATTTGACCGTCCTACTAAAGGTCAAACATATATCAATGTATATGGTATGCCTCACTATAAAGTAGCTTTACTAGGCAAAGGTGCAGCTGCAGGAGTGAGTATTGGTGATGATGGTCAAGCAAGGATGGATTTAGATAAGCCGTTTATGACAGAAGATATCCAAATTGAATATTTTAATATGTTAGGAAGTATCGTAGGTACATATCGTGTATCAGGTTATAACGATGTTAAAACAACCATAGAAAGTTATGAGTTTGCAAACACTTATGACCAACAAAATTACGAGTTTCCAGAGGTTACGACTGTAGGAGCTTATGCATTTGGCAACTCCGCCAAGACAATCAAATTGCCTAAAGCAGTTAGAATTGACAAAACTGCATTTAATAATTGCGCAGATGTGACAGAAATTTATATTCCTAATTTTGTGATGCAGCAAGGAAATGAGTTCCAAACAATCGATATGGTAAACCTCGTTAAATTGGTGTTAAATGAGGCGTCCGATGTTGAGGCTTTATCTAATATGCTATTGAATGGTGGAAAAATTTACAATCAAAATGAAACTAAGCGTTTTGATAAAGCATCTAAAACATGGGTTCCAGTTCAGTAAGGAGTGCTAAATGGACGAAATTAGATTATTGCTAATGGACTTCGGCATCCCTGCCTACTTCGCGGACATTGGATTCTGGGTAACCCTGTTAGGGGTTATCTGGGCCGCCCTTAGGGGTTCGTTTAGGGCGATGGTGTGGTTCTTAGAACATACCTCGCTAGTTGCGGTTAAGCAAGAATTAGACGACCATTTGGCTCGACGCATGGATAAGCAACGCAAGGATTATGATGATAAGTTATCCGACGCTATAAACAGTATCGCTGACTTAACAAAAAGTAATCAGGAAATACTAAAGCAATTGGTCAAGTTGGAAGAACGAGATGCTGCGAAGTTTCACAGGCTCAATAACCTAGAAACCACAGTTCAGACTCTGAGTACTGAACTGATGCATATCCAAGTTCTAAACAATATGCCAATAGGAAGAAGTATCACACTCAGCACGGATGATATAGGAGGTGACTGATAATGAAATATCAAATCATGAACCGACTGAAATCAGCATATGGTGCTGTTCGTGTTGCTAATATTAGACCTACTGGAGTACTGGCGACACGGATTCTAGTACTTGTTATGCTAATTCCTATTTGGCTAGTCATAACAGAGTATGTTATGGCGTTTGCTAGGGGATATGTATCAAGTGAAACTAATAAACTGATTGATGTTGGGCTCAATATTATTGACCACATATTCATTCCTAGTGTATTGACAGCCGTAGTAGGCTTCCTAGGACTTTGGTTGGATAGAAACAATAATGGTGTCCCTGATAAATTAGAAGGAGGTAGTAGTAATGACGAAAATATTTATAAATCCAGGTCATGATATTGACCTGGATAGCGGAGCAGTAAATCCTAACACAGGACGTCGTGAATGCGACGTTGCTCGTGATGCAGGAAAGCTATTAGCTGGATATCTGCAAGCAGCAGGGTGCGACGTTCGAACCCTACAAAATGACGACTTAGGCCTTGTGTGTGCAGAGTCCAATGAATGGGGCGCAGATATATTTGTATCCTTACATTGTAACGCTTTTAATACACAAGCTCGTGGCACTGAAACTTTGTACAAGTCTTTCAATGGCCAACGTCTAGCGAACGATATCCAATCGCAAATCATCCGTAGTATTAATACGGTTGATCGTGGTGTAAAACAGCGTACCGATTTATGGGTATTAAACGGCACGGATGCAACAGCTGTGTTAGTTGAAATGGCATTCATTGATAATGATGAAGATCTAGCACTACTTAACAATGACCTTGATACAATTGTGCGTGCTATCGCAAGGGGCATTACGGATTATGCAATAGGAGGGGTATGATGTATGACAAAATCAAAGTATTATTTAATCACCCTACTTACCGCTATATTATTATCGGTAGTATTGGGTTCATCCTCATCCTTTGCCTCGGATACATCTTCTACCAGCCAAGCGGAACTGGAACCGACTATCAGCGTGCCCGTGAGTCAGTGGAACGAATTGAAAAGCAACAACGAGAAAGCCTTGAGCTTAATCGAAGCATCCAGCGTTCCATTGAACGAGGCGCAGAACTTAGCCGTGAAGCAAAAGGAAGAATTGAACGAAGCACACAATACAATCACCAAATTAGAGAACGAATTGAACAAAGCCAAAACGGACTTAGTGAAGCAAGAAGTTACCTTAAACGAAATGCAGAACTCTTTGACCGAATTGAAAGAGAAAGTCGAAAAAGACGAGAAGACTATCAAACGTCTCAAGATGCAACGCAACCTATCGCAGATATTAGGAGCGGGTGCGACAATCGGAGTAGTAATTCATCGATGATTGAGAGGTGATCCATACATCTCCTGAGCATGAGCAGGTGGACTCATGGATTAACTAAAATAATATAAAAGACCTTACCGGGAATATGTCCTGGTAAGGTCTTTTTTTTGTGTAAAAATTAAAAAAAACACTTGCAAATAACACGGTATCGTGTTATAATAAAACCATAGAAAGGAGGTGAAAAGTTGAAAATGAAAAAGAAGTGGTTAAAGTGGTTACCGCCTTTAGTAATCGCAATCATCCAGCTAATCACGGCGGTGATAACAGCGATTAACAAGGAGTAACCACAGGAGCCCGAAAGGGCTCCTACCATCTCTCTTTTATTATATCAACTGAGGTATAATGATGGCAAGGTTAACATTAATAATCAGCGTGATAGCGCTAATCCTATCAATCTATAATTTACTGAAAGCGACGGGGGTATTGTGAAGTTAGACGATGTAATGACAACTCAAGAAGCGGGCGAGATATGGGGTGTACCCGCCGACTCGATTAAGCAATGCTGCTTAAAGCGATACGCAAATAAACAGTTTAAGGATACCGAATGCCGGAAATCCGGTAAATCATGGTTAGTAACTAGACAAGGAATGGAAAGGGTGTACGGAATGGCTAAAGTTAGAATGACAGTAAAAGATTTATATAAACATATTTGTGAGCATAATAATATCTCGGACGTTGTAGATATATCAGATTTACAAGAGGATGGATATAAGCGATTAAGACGTGCGTTAGACTGGAATAACATTCCTGTATTACCTCCAGAGGGCCATATAAGTGGTTGGGATGACCAGGTAGCAACATTTAGGAGTGAACTTGAATTCGATAAATTTATGGAAATTTGGAATCCATCTGAGAAATATAAAGAATCTGTTAAAACTGAGCTATTCGGATTGAATTAAGTCGTTTAAATCTAGAACGGTTGCTTAACCGTTGCTCAACCTAAAATACATAAAATCCAGTAATGACGTGTATAGATGGCACTTTTGAATAATTTCCGCTGAGTAATCACAAATAAAACACGCCCCTCATTGAGGGGCTTTTTATTTTGCCTAAATTTGCGTAACTTAGTATAATAGGACTATTAAGAATTATATTATAGTAAGGGAGTTAATCTTGTTTTATACAGTACTTATCATTTGGTTATTATTGGACCAATTAACTAAATATTATGTAATGAATCATTTTTTGTTAGGTGAATCTTTACCTGTTATTCCTAATGTATTTCATCTTACCTATATTATTAATCGCGGTGCAGCCTTTGGCATGTTAGCGAATCAACGATGGTTTTTCTTACTAGTGGCTTTTGTTCTATTAGCTGTTTGTGCTTTTTATTGGAAGCGATTAGCTAAGGGCCATTGGACTTTGCAAATCGGATCCGCCTTATTAGTCGCAGGTGCAATTGGTAATGGCATTGACCGATACATGATTCATGGGGTAGTGGACTTTTTTGATTTTCGTGTATGGCCTATTTTTAATGTGGCAGATATTGGTATTTGCATAGGTGTAGCTTTTGTTGTATTTTATTTGTTTTCATTGAAAGAGGACCATGAATAGCTTTCATTATTAGGGTCCTTTATAGATCATTGACTTGATTCGTCAATAAATATATATCTTATACTTGACTCAAAGAGGAATAGAGGATGAATGAATATATTGTAAGTGCTGAGCAAGAAGGCATGAGACTAGATGTATTTTTAACTGAACAGATGGAAGGATCTCGTAGCTATATTCAAAGTTTAATTAAAGGTGGTCATGTTACAGTAGGTGATAAAGTAGGAAAGGCTAATCTTCGGCTTACACCTGATACTGTCATTCATGTAGAAATCCCAGAGCCTGAATCGATTGAGGTTAAACCTGAGGATATCCCTTTAGATTATTTATACGAAGATCACGATATTGTTATTGTTAATAAACCTCGTGGCATGGTGGTGCACCCTGCAGTAGGAAATTATTCTGGTACACTTGTAAATGCTCTATTATTCCATTGTAAGGACCTATCAGGCATTAATGGTGAAATTAGGCCAGGTATTGTGCATCGCTTAGATAAAGATACGTCTGGTGTTATGATGGTGGCAAAAAATGATGCAGCACACATTGGCCTAGCAGAGCAAGTAAAAGCACATTCTGCAAGACGTACGTACTGGGCGCTAGTACAAGGCAATATTGTAGAAGAAAAGGGGACTATAAAGGCGCCTATTGGACGCCATCCTAAGGACCGTATGAAAATGGCTGTTGTCTTTGAAAACAGTAAAGATGCAGTAACACATTTTAAAGTATTGGAGCGTTATGGTCATCAAACATTGGTTGAATGTAATTTGGAGACTGGCAGAACCCATCAAATTCGTGTTCACTTTGCTCATATTGGACATCCTGTTGTTAATGACCCATTTTATGGATATAGACGTATGGATTTTCCTATAGAAGGGCAAGCATTACATTCTAAATCGTTAGATGTTAAACACCCTATTACAGGTG
>ERZ772948.164-NODE-164-length-40748-cov-4.489150_pt1 | contig 40748 bp, 32 predicted proteins | sample MGYA00511945_ERZ772948 | MGnify/ENA primary metagenome ERZ772948 (study PRJEB29015, sample SAMEA2737927) | human oral metagenome | biome: human oral; feature: human-associated habitat; material: dental | place: China | collected 2141 ... | reverse complement strand
TACAGAAGCCTAGCCAATCGGTCTGCACCTTCGGCTTGACCTCTTGGGGCTTCATAGTAAAATTTTGCGGGACAAGGTGGATTTTCTTGGAAAACCGTAGTATAATACTACTTAGGAATAGCGCTTTTTCGCTGATGTGGAAAAAGTGGAATTTTAGAAATGGGCATTATATCCTACTGCAGGGGAGGGTCTGTTTTGCAGCCAAGCGATATGGGAACGATCATTGCTTTGATCTATCGGTACAGCCAGAGTTACTTTAACGAGAAGTTGAAGAAGTATGGTCTGGGCAACGGACAGTATGTGTTCTTGCTGCACCTTCTCGACCATGAGGGGATCAATCAGGAAACCTTGGCGCACATGGTGAAGATTGACAAGACGACAGCGGCGCGCGCCGTGGCGAGACTCGTCCATGCCGGCTATGTGAGCCGCACGGTCAGCGACAAGGATCGCCGCGCCTATGTACTGCGCACGACGGAGAAGGCGCAGACCGTGAAGAAGGCGCTGAAGAAGACGATGGACGACTGGTACAAGATCTTAGTGCAGGATTTCTCCCCGGAGGAGTGCCGCCAATTCGACAGATTGCTGAAGCAGACCGTAGAGAACGCCGCAGCGCAGGAAGTTTGATGTCATTGAAAAGCCCCGAAGAATCGCATGCGATTCCTCGGGGCTTTTCGTGTATCTTGACGTATGATTTCAACCTTTCTTTTGCCATTATAGATTTTCGTGCATGGATGTCAAGCGCGCCCGTGGAAGGGCGCGCTCGGCGTCCATTTGTCTTTCAGTGAATCTTTGATTTGGCTCAGCAGCTGCCGACCTCGTCGAGCGCCTTGACCGCGCCTGTCTTCGTGAGGCTTACGGCTCTTCCTTCGCCGAGTCCTGTGAAGATGACGAGGCAGGCGTCGGACTTTGCATGTTCCTTGATGTAGGCGTCGTCGAAGGTCATGAGGCGGTCGCCTTTCTTTACCTTCTGTCCGCCTTCGACGAAGACCTCGAAGCCCTGCCCGCCGAGTGCGACGGTATCGACGCCGATGTGCAGCAGGTATTCCGTGCCGTCAGCGGCCTTCATGCCGATCGCGTGCTTCGTGTCGAAGACGAAGACGACTTCGCCGTCCTCGGGCGCGTAGACCGTCTCTTCCGTCGGGTAGACGAAGTAGCCGTCGCCCATCATCTTGCCTGCGAATGCCTCGTCGGGCGCTTCCTCGATCGGATGCACCGTGCCTGCGACAGGCGTGAAGAGCGTGTGTGCGGCAGTTTCACCGGCAGACGCTTCCTGCGCGCCCGACTCTTGTGCCGAGGTGTTTTTCTCAGGCACGTTTGTCGCAGAAGCTTTTTCCGTCGGCTCTGCTGCGGCCGTCGCTTCCGGCTCGACGTCGGGGGCTGTTTCGAGGTACGTCTCAAGATTCGACTTGATGACGGCGACCTGCGGGCCATAGATGACCTGCACGCCCGTGCCCTTGACGATGACGCCGACGGCGCCCGTCGCCTTTAAGAGCTTCTCGTTGACGAGTGAGGAATCCGCGACCGAGCAGCGAAGGCGCGTCGCGCAGCAGTCGACGGAAGTGATGTTCCTCTTGCTGCCAAGGCCGCGCGCGATTGCCGCGCTCTTGGCATCGGATGCGCCCGCGCCGGACGCTGCTCCCGCCGCGCCTTGCTGCGCCTGGTAGTCAGCCTTCGAATAGAGCTTCGTCTCCTCGTCGTCGTCCTCGCGGCCCGGCGTCTTGAAGTCGAAGTGACGGATCATCCACGAGAAGATGAAGTAGTAGAGGAAGAAGTAGACGACACCGACCGGGATGATGTACATCCAGCCCGTCTTCGCCTCTCCCTGCAGGATGCCGAAGATGAAGAGGTCGAGGAGACCGCCCGAGAATGTCAGGCCGACGGCGATGTTGAGGATGTGCGCGATCATGTAGGCGGCGCCTGCGAGCGCGACCTGCACGGCGAAGAGCGCGGGTGCGACGAAGAGGAAGGAGAACTCGATCGGCTCGGTGATGCCCGTGAGCATCGAGGTCAGAGCCGCCGAGAGCAAGAGGCCGCCCGCGACCTTCTTCTTCTCGGGACGCGCACAGCGGTACATAGCGAGCGCCGCGCCCGGCAGGCCGAAGATCATGAAGATGAACTCGCCCGAGAAGTAGCGCGTCGCATCCGAGCTGAAATGCGTGACATCGGGCGAAGCGAGCTGGGCGAAGAAGATGTTCTGACCGCCCTGGACGAGCTGGCCGTCGATCATCATCGAGCCGCCGACGCCCGTCTGCCAGAACGGCAGATAGAAGACGTGGTGCAGGCCGAAGGGGATCAGAGCGCGCTTGATGATGCCGAAGATCAGCGTGCCGATGTAGCCAGTGCCCGTCACGAGGCCGCCGAGCGCGAAGATGCCCTGCTGGGCGAGCGGCCAGACGAAGTACATGGCGATGCCGACGAAGAGGAAGACGATCGTCGAGATGATGGGCACGAAGCGCGAGCCGCCGAAGAACGACAGCGCGTTCGGCAGCACGATCTTGTGGTACTTGTTGTGCAGCCAAGCGACGCCGATGCCGACGATGATGCCGCCGAAAACGCCCATCTGAAACGAGAGGATACCGCAGCTCGGTGCGATCGTGCCTTCGAGCACCGAGGGTGCGATCGTGCCGTCCGCAAGGATCTGGCCGCCGATTTTCAGCATGGCGTTGCACGCTGTGTGCATGACGAAGAAAGCAATCATGGCAGAAAGCGCCGCGACCTCCTTCTCCGCCTTCGCCATGCCGATGGCGACGCCGACGGCGAAGATGATCGGCAGATTGCCGAAGATCGTGCTGCCCGCGCTCGCCATGATGGAGAGAAGCGCGTGAAGCGGCGTTCCTGCACCGAGTACGGCGGTAAGTCCGTACGTCTCGATGGTCGTGGCGTTCGTGAACGACGCGCCGAGCCCCAAGAGTATGCCAGCGATCGGCAGGATGGCGACGGGCAGCATGAAGCTGCGTCCGACGCGTTGGAGTACACCGAAAATTTCGTCTTTCATGACAGCGAAAACCTCCTTTCCGGGGAATTGCTGGATTCATCCATACCTCCCCAACAGAAGAAATATTACGTTTTGATTATACCGCAAAGGGAAGAAGATTGTAAAGGTGGGAATGTTAAGAAGAATCGTTGATTTCGATATCTACTGGGAAAGTTTACAAGTTGACACATGGAGCAAAGCGTGCTATATTATCCTTCATACATATTCATTCATCTTTAAGGAAAGAAGGAGTCATCATGAATGCACTGATGCTTGTCGGGTGCGCCATCGTTGTCTTTCTCGCTGCCTACACCCTCTACGGACGGTGGCTCGTAAAAACGTGGGGCATTGACGAAACCGCCGCGACGCCGGCGCAGAGATTCGAGGATGGGCAGGACTACGCGCCTGCCTCGCGCTTCACCGTCTTTGCGCATCAATTTTCTTCCATCACGGGCGCAGGCCCCGTCACGGGCCCCATCATCGCCGCCATGTTCGGCTGGCTTCCGGCGTTCCTCTGGCTGCTCGTCGGTGGCGTCTTCTTCGGCGCGGTGCAGGATTTCAGTGCGCTCTACGCGTCGGTGCGTAACGAAGGGCGCTCGATGGGCATGCTCATCGAACAGTACATCGGTAAGACGGGGCGTCGGCTCTTCCTGCTGTTTTGCTGGCTTTTCACGCTGCTCGTCATCGCCGCCTTCGCCGACATCGTCGCGAACACGTTCAACGGCTTTGCCAAGGACGGCAGCCTCGCCGTACCGAATGCGGCGGCTGCTTCGATCTCGATGCTCTACATCTTCGTGGCGATGGGCTTCGGACTCTTCATCCGCCGCATGCAGCCCTCGGGCGCAGTGAAGTTTTTCGTCGCCATCGCGCTCATCGTCGCCATGCTCGCCGTCGGTATTTCTTATCCGCTCTATTTCGATGCGACGGTTTGGCGCTACGTCGTCTTCGCCTACTGCTTCATCGCCGCCGTCCTGCCCATGTGGTTCTTGATGCAGCCGCGTGACTACCTGAGCGTCTTCCTGCTCCTCGGCATGGTCGCGGGCGCCGTCCTCGGCGTGCTCATCGCCAATCCTGTCATCGAGATGCCCGCCTTCGTGGCCTTCGAGGTCAAGGGGCAGTCGCTCTTCCCAATCCTCTTCATCACGATTGCCTGCGGCGCTGTCTCGGGCTTCCACAGCCTCGTTTCTTCGGGCACAAGCTCGAAATCCATCGAGAACGAGCGCGACATGTTGCCCGTCGGCTACGGCGCAATGCTCGTCGAATCGCTGCTCGGCGTCGTCGCCCTTGTCATCGTCTGCTCGGCGGCGACGGGCGGGCATCTGCCGGACGGCACGCCGTTCCAGATCTTTGCGGGCGCTGTCTCGGGATTCTTCGTGGAGTTCGGCCTGCCGAAGCATGTCGCGGCCTGCATCATGACGATGTGCGTCTCGGCGCTCGCCATGACGACGATCGATTCCGTCGCACGCATCGGGCGCATGTCCTTCCAGGAGCTTCTTGCACCGTCGGAGGGCGAGACGGAAGGTGCCGCCGCGAAGCTCCTGCGCAACAAGTACGTCGCGACGGCAATCACGCTCGCGCTCGGCTATCTGCTGTGCCTCGCGGGCTACATGAGCATCTGGCCGCTCTTCGGCGCGGCGAACCAGCTGCTCGCGTCCCTCGTCCTCATCTCCATCGCCGTCTTTCTTCGCACGACGGAACGCAAGGGCTGGATGCTCTACGTCCCCATGACCTTCATGTTCCTCGTCACGATGTCGGCGCTCGTCATGAGCGTCTATGGCATCATCGGCAAGCTTATGAACGGCGGTTTCGTCTTCCTGGTCGACGGGCTGCAGCTCCTCCTCGCGCTCGCACTCATGACGCTCGCGCTCCTCGTTGTCAGGCACTGCGCCGCCGAACTCGTCACGGGCAAAGCCGAGCATGAGGTGCGTACCGATATGTGACGGATTGACGAAAACAGCTTGTCAGAATCCTGCTCCTCTGCTATAATAGTCCTATGGGAACCCCTGATAAATTCAGCCACCCATCTTCACACATCTGGGTGACCTCATTTTATCAGCACCTCCTATATTTTCCAGAGGAGCAGCCGCGATTCTGCGGCGTCCGCCGGACGCACGGTGCGCGGCATATATATGCAAGCGAGACCTTGTCCCGTATCCGGGGTGGGGTCTTTTTCGTATAGGGAAAGGAGAGTCTTCTCTATGAATACGATAAAAACAACGATTTTGATGGCGCTCATGATGATCCTTCTCGTCGTCTTGGGCGGCGTGATCGGCGGCAAGGGCGGCGCGATGCTGATGTTCGTCATCTCTTTGGCGATGAATTTCTTCTCCTATTGGTTCAGCGACAGCATCGTGCTCCGCATGTACGGCGCGCGCCCGCTGACGGAGAGGGAAGCGCCCGAGCTTTATCATCTTGTGGCAGATCTTGCCGCGCGCGCGGGTCTGCCCATGCCGAAGGTCTGTCTGGTCGAATCTATGACGCCGAACGCCTTTGCGACGGGGCGCAGCCCTTCGCACGCCGCCGTCGCCGTCACACGCGGCATCGTCGGCATGTTAAGCCGCGAAGAGCTTTCGGGCGTGCTCGCGCATGAGCTTTCGCATATCAAGCACCGCGACACCCTGATCTCGACGATTGCCGCCGCCATGGGCAGCGCGATTTCCATGCTCGCCTACATGGCGCAGTGGAGCGCGATCTTCGGCCGCTCGGACGACGACGAGGGCGCAGGCGGCATCGTCGGCACGCTTCTCGCTGTCCTCGTCGCACCGCTCGCGGCGACGCTCATTCAGCTCGCGATCTCGCGCTCTAGAGAGTACGACGCCGACAAGTCGGGCGGCGAGATCTGCGGCAATCCGCGCTATCTCGCGCGGGCGCTCGAAAAGATCTCCGGCACGGTACAGTCCATGCCGCCGATGCGCGAGGCCGAGGCGCAGCCTGCGACGAGCAATCTCTTCATTGTCAACCCGCTCGCCGGCTCGCGCCAGGCCTTCGTGAACCTCTTCTCCACGCATCCCGCGACCGCCGAGCGCGTCGCCCGACTCGAAGAGCAGGCACGGCTTCTGGGCCGGTGACGGATTGCATACCGTCAGCTGGATGTGCTGCAAGCAGCGGGAAAGTGGTAACGATACCATGTCAGATACAAGAAGAGTCCTCAAGGCGGCAGCCTTGGGGACTCTTCTTGTCGTGTCGGCAGAATTCCTACAAGAAAATCAGATTTTTCCGCTACTTTTCCTGTTCTCTATATGAAATAATACTGAGCAAGAACATTTCGATTCCAAGAAAGGAGATTCATTCATGCTTGCTTTCCTCAACAAAATTTTCCTCACGGCGCCGGATGCGCCGCCCATGCAGGATGCGGAGAAGGCGAAGAGCATCTTCTACAGCCTGCGCTGGCGTGTCTTCGCTTCCATCACGATCGGCTACGCCTTCTACTACATCATCCGTCAGAGCTATTCCGTCATCAAGAAGCCTCTCCTAGCGTCGGGCGCGGTCGATCCCACACAGGTCGGTATCATCGGTTCGATCTTCTTCGTAACGTACGGTCTCGGTAAGTTCACGAACAGTTTCCTCGCCGACCGCATGAACAACAAGCGGTTCTTCGCATTCGGTCTCTTCATGTCGTCCGTGACGATGGCGGCGATGGGTCTCGTGAACTCGTTCGTGCCGCTCGCCGTGCTCTGGGGCATCAACGGCTGGTTCCAGTCCTACGGCGCAGGGCCGTCGATCGTTTCGCTCAACCAATGGTTCAGCAACCGTATGCGCGGCACGCTTTACGGCGTCTGGTTCACGAGCCACAACCTCGGCTCGTCGTTCGCCTACTTCGCAATCGCGGCCATCGTCAGTGCCTATAGCTGGTCGATGGGCTTCATCGCGGCCGGCCTCATCTCGCTCGTCGGCACCGTCTTCATCTACCTCGGCATGAGCGACCGCCCCGAGACGCGCGGCCTGCCGAATGGCGCCGTTCTCTACGGTGAAAAGACGCAGGCGCAGGTCGATGAGGAAAAGACGCGCTCCGTCGGCTCGATGCAGTGGAACGCTGTCGTCAAGAACCCCGCCGTCTGGATTCTCGGTCTTTCGTCTCTTTGCGTTTACATCGCACGCTACGCGGTCGAGAGCTGGGGCGTCGTCTATCTGACGAGTCATAAGGGCTACGACATCATGGGCGCGGCGGGCGTCATGGCGTACATGCAGGTCGCGGGCATCTTCGGCGCACTTCTCTGCGGCTGGATCTCCGACCGTTTCTTCCACTCGAAGCGCAACATGCCGGCGCTCATCTACGGTCTTCTCTACACGGCTTCGATCGCGGGCTTCGTCTGGGCGCCGCAGTCATTCTACATGGACCTCTTCTGCATGACCTTCTACGGCTTCACGATGGGTGCGCTCGTCTGCTACATGGGCGGTCTCATGGCAGTCGACATCGTGCCGAAGCGTGTCACGGGCGCGGCGATGGGCATGATCGGTCTCCTGTCTTACGCAGGCGCCGCGATTCAGGAGTTCGTCACGGGCAAACTCATGACGATCACGACCGTCGGCGGCGAGAAGATTTACGATTTCGGCTACGCCACGGAATTCTGGGTCGGCGCAGCGCTTCTCTCGACGCTCCTCGCGCTCCTCGTCTGGAACGCAAAACCGGACGATGCGTAAATTACGGGAAATAGCAGAGCCGCCCTCTGGAAGCGAAAATGCTTTCAGAGGGCGGCTCTTTCTGTATACGGTCACATGGCCTTCAGTTGATCCAAGGAGGGAAGAATATATAGGACGATACTGCATATTATATACGAAGAAAAGATCTAGGAATTTTTGTAAGGGAGGGAGATATATCCTCCTTTTCTGCTGCATGTATGCCCGCGAGACGCAAGAAGAAACTTTCGTCGGATAAAAGCGCCGAAAGATGACGTGAGAAAAGGAGTGGGAACGATGCGTGTATTTTTGAATCCGGGGCACGACCCTCTGTACGACAGCGGCGCCGTCAATGCGGAGCTGGGGCTTCGAGAGTGCGACGTCGCCGCCGACATCGGCGAGCGCGTGAAGCTCTATCTGGAGCTTGTCGGCATCGAGGTGTTCCTCATGCAGAGCGACAATCTCGCTTGGGAGAGCCGCCATCTTGAGCGCTGGAATGCCGCCGTGACGGACGAGGCGAACAAGTGGTGCGCCGATATCTTCATCAGCCTGCACTGCAACGCGGCGGACGGCGAGGCGCACGGCACGGAGACGCTCATCTATGAGCGCGGCACGAGGGCGGAAAGACTCGCGCGCGCCATCGGCTGGCAGATCACGACGTCGCTCGGCACGACCGATCGCGGCGTCAAGGAGCGCCCCGAACTCATCGTACTGCACGCGACGGCAATGCCCGCCGTACTCGTCGAGATGGCGTTCATCGATCATCTGCCCGAGGCGCAGCTGCTCACGGAAAAGGCCGACGTTTTCGCACGCGCCATCGCGCGGGGCGTCACGGACTACGAGACGGAAATGCAGGCAGGGGAGAGCGGGGCGTCCGCGATCTCCGAGTGAGGACAGGACACACGGCAGCAGCCCCCGACGTTGGAAAAGCAGCGTCGGGGGCTGCTGTTATTTTATTGGAAGAGTACTCAGCCGCACATCTTGCCAAAATCTGCTCCATCGGTCGCATTTTCGACATAGTTTGGGACTTCAGGATAGAATATGAATCTTTTTCATGTTTTGCTTGCCCCCCCCCCAGCAAGATATGTTATCATTATCAACGAGCAGACCGCAAGCGGGGATATTCTTGAGGGAACGTGGATACTCGGAAGCTCCCCCTTGGATGGTCTGACCACAGTTCATTTTTATCTAGGAAACGCTGATAAAATGAGGTTGCCCAGATGTGTGAAGATGGGTAGTTGAATGTATCAGTGATTCCCCTATTTCAAAGGAGGAGTTTTTCATGAAGAAGTCTCTGACAGCCGCCTTGACGACGGCACTCGTCGTCGGCGCGGCCTCGACGACCTTTGCGGCGGCGAACCCGTTCAGCGACGTCCCTGCCGATCATTGGGCGTACGACGCAGTCGCACAGCTCGCCGATGACGGCGTCATCGAGGGCTACGGTGACGGCACGTATCGCGGCCAGAACGAGATCACGCGCTACGAGATGGCGCAGATGGTCGCCAAAGCCATGGCGAAGGAAGATCAGGTCAACGCCCAGCAGAAGGCGATGATCGACCGCCTCGCCGCTGAATTTAGCGAAGAGCTGAACAACCTCGGCGTGCGCGTCGCGAACCTCGAAGACCGCGTCGACAACGTCAAGTGGACGGGCGAACTGCGCTATACGTATGAGAAGACAGGCGGAGAATTCATGGGTAAGTATGAAGGCGGTGCGCAGACGAACCATGAACTTCTCTTCCGCTTGGAGCCGGAGGCCACGGTCAACGATCATTGGAAGGTCAAGGCTCGCCTCGACGCCGCTTGGAATCCCAGTACGGATTCGTCGGATGAAGACCATGACAGCCATGTGTCGCTCAAGCAAGCCTACGCTGAAGGCACATACGGCACGACGGTCATCGATGCCGGCAAGCTGCCCGTCTTCACGGAGCAGGGCGTCCTCATCGACGACGATTTGTCCGGTGCTGCCGTGACCTTCGGTGCGGAGCAGCCGTTCTCAGGCACGATCTTCGCTGGCCGCTACAACCTCGAACATTCCGCCTTGGGCGACGAAGTGAAGGAAGCAAGGGAGAATGGCTTCACCGGCAGAACAAACGCGGATCTGCAGATGGTGAACCTCAACTGGAATCCTTCGGAGAAATTCCACGTCGGCGCGGACTATGTGCGTCTGAAGAGCAAGGATTTCATGCATGGCGCAGCAGGTCTGGATGAAGTGTGCAACTTCTGGGGTCTCGGCATGAAGTGGCGTCCCGAGAGCACGGTCGCTCTTTCGGGCGGCTATTGGAAGAACACGAGCGATGAGACTGCCGAAATCAAGAACGAGCATCTGAAAGCCTACAATATTGAGCTTGCCTACAAGGGTGCAGAGCCGGAGAACCCGCGTACGTTCGGACTCCACCTTGCATACCGCTATCTCGGCGGTGCTGCAGTAATCGCCCCGACCTTCGACGGTGCGATGTGGAACACGAAGGGCTGGGAAGTCGGTGCAGAGTACACCTTCGCCAAGAACATCGTCGGCACGCTCATCTACTTTGACGGCGATCAGATCTTCTCGGCAGAGCCTGAGGGCAAGACCAGGGAGAAGAAAGGTTTCGCCCGCGTCGAATACTTCTTCTAAGCTGGAACAAACAGCGGAGCCGCTGCACAGGATTCTGTGCGGCGGCTCTTTTTTGTATGCGAGTATCATGGTATAATATAAAATATAGAGAATGGATCGGGAGATGAAGCCGATGTATCGTATCAAGCCGTGGGAAGAGCTGACGATTCAGGACGACTACATGTTCAAGCTCATCATGGGCGTCAAGCGTATATGTCTGAGCCTGCTGCAAAGCATCCTGCACGTGGAGATTGCGGACATCCATTATTTAGAAACAGAAAAATCCGTGGATGCACGCTATCAAGGCAAGGGCATTCGCATGGACGTTTACGTGCGTGACGACGCGAATACGGTCTATAATATCGAAATGCAGGTTCGTATGCCGGAAGGCAAGAGCCTCTTCAAGCGCACGCGCTACTATCAGTCGATGATCGATGCCGACCTTCTGGAGACGGGCGCTGATTACGACGATCTAAACAAGACCATCATCATTTTCATCTGCCCGTTCGACCCTTTCGGCAAAGGGCGGCACATCTACACTTTCCGCAACTTCTGTGCAGAGGACAAGACACTTGAGTTATCCGACGACGCAGCGAAGATATTCCTGAACGCCAAGGGCACGCTGAATGATGTGGATGAAAGCATCAAGGCATTTCTCGACTATGTGAACGGTATCGTATGCAACGATCCCCTCGTGCGGGCCATCGACGAGGAGATTCGGAGGATCAAGGAAGAGAACGAAGAGAGGGTGAGCTACATGACTTTTGCAATGAAGATGATGGAAGAGCGAAAAGAAGGTTTTAAGGAAGGAAAAGCTGAAGGAAAAGCTGAAGGATTGGCTGAAGGATTGGCTGAAGGATTGGCTTCTTCTATTCGCAATATGATGAAAAATATGGGCGTTTCTCTGGAAAAGGCAATGGACGTACTGCAGATTCCTACGGACGAGCGTGCGAAGTATGCCGCACTCGTCAAGGATTGAGTGTACATGATACGATACTTCATGGTATATAAAAAGGCTGCGCATCGTCGAATACGACGTATGCACAGCTTTTTTCATTTCTTCCCCAATATATTGTGCCTGAGCGCGTAGTCGACGAGTTCCGAGTTCTGCGTGCAGTCGAGCTTCTGCAGGAGGCGCGTCTTGTAGGTGGAGACGGTCTTGATCGAGAGGTAGAGCTTGTCGGCAATGGTCGAGAGCGAGTAGCCGTGCACGATGAGTTCGAGGACTTCGCGCTCCCTGGTGGAAAGCGCGGCGGGTTCTTCAGGCTCTTCGAGCGCGCCGTCGATCAGAAGCTCCGCCTCGCGCTCGCCGAGGTAGCGCCCTCCTGCGGCGACGGTGCGCAGGGCGCGGAAAAGCTCGGCGTCGAGCGTGTCCTTGCACAAATAGCCGTTCGCGCCCGCACGCAGGCACTCGCAGACGTACTGGCGCTCGCTGTGCATCGTGAGGATGAGGACGCGCACGGCGGGCTGCATCGCCTTGAGGCGGCGCAAGCACTCAAGGCCGCCCATGCGCGGCATCGAGAGGTCGAGGAGCGCGATGTCGACGGGAGTCTTGGCCGCCTTTTCGAGCGCTTCCTCGCCGTCGGACGCTTCGGCGACGACGCTGAAATCTTCCTCGGACGAGAGAAGCAGCGACAGGCCTTTGCGCAGCACGCGATGATCGTCGGCGAGCAGGATGCGCAGCGGTTCTTTCTTGTTTTCCATCACGTTTCTCCTCCCTTCTTGCGCGGCAGGCACAGGAAAAGGCGCGTGCCCGCGCCCGGCGCACTCTCGATAGCGAAGCTGCCTTCGAGAAGCTCGGCGCGCTCTTTCATGCTCACGAGGCCGAGGTGGCGGTCAAGACGCGCCCGCTCCGCCGTGTCCTTCTCGAAGCCCACGCCGTCGTCGGCGATTTCCACGCATACTTCCTTTGCCGTCGCACGAAGTTTCACGCTCGCCTCGCGTGCGTGTGCGTGGCGCACGATGTTCGTCAGCCCTTCCTGTACGGAGCGATAGATGACGAGTGCGAGCGTGCGGTCAAGCCCTGTGAAGTCGCCTTGTGTCTCCCATCGCACGGTCAGATCTTCGTGCGTACGGCGCAGGGTGTCGATGTACTTCTCGATGGCAACGAGGAGGCCGAGGTCTTCGAGGAGCGGCGGATGAAGATCGACGGCGAGCTGCTTCAGGCCCTGCAGCGCCTCGCTCGTCAGCTCCCGCGCCTCCTGCAGCAGTTCCCGCTGCTCGGGCGTCGCGAGCTTGCCGTGCAGGATGCGCAAGTAGGCGAGGATCGACGCCATCGACTGGCTCGTCTCGTCGTGCAGCTCGCGCGAGATGCGCCGCTTTTCGTCCTCACGCGCCGAGAAGAGCTGTCCGATGAGCCAGAGGCGAAGCCGTTCCTTCTGCTGCAATGCGCCGAAGAGCTTCGCGTAGCGCGTCGCGAGGAACGTCGCGAGGAGCGCGAGCGAGAGAAGCACGAGAAAAAGCTCGAAGCCGCGCCGCTCGACGAGGGCGCGCGCCTCGCGCTCGGTGAGGCCGATGCGCAGATAGCCCGTGATGCCATCGTCGATCGGATAGAGGATCTCGCGGATCGGTCCATCGGTGCTGCTGTAAATATGCGGCTCCGAATCGTCCTTTTCACGAAGCGGCAGCAGTCCTTCGGGCAGGCCGTCGGCGAAGGTGCTCGCGAGGATGCGCCCGTCGGGATACGTCACGAGGATGTAGCGCACCTCGGGATTCTTTTCCAGCGTGCGCTCCAACTGGTCGGAAATCGTGAAGCGGTCGTCGAGGAGGATGTCGCTCGCGATGACCGCGCCGAGCGCCGAGGCGATCTCGCGCCCCGAGCGGTTCAGCCCTTCGATCAGCGTCGCCCGCAGGGTCACGAGGAAGAACGCGCCGAGCAGGAGTCCGCAGAGCAGCACGCTGCCGACGAGGAGGATGTTGAAGCGGACGGTCAAGCTTTGCTTTTCCATGTCACTCTCCCGAAAGGCGCTCGTGCGCGAGAAACTTCTGCCGCAGAGGCTCGTAAAGCCCGCCGTCGGGCGGCACGAAGCGGTCGATGACCGCCGACTGCAGCACGGGACGCATGGCTTCGTCGTCCGCCATCTCGTAGAAGATGCGGCGAAGCTGCTCCTTTTCCTCGGACGCGAGGTTCTGCCGCACGACGACGGGGCCGGTCGGAGCGACGGCAAGCTCGTCGATGATGCGCACCTTCGCGGCGAGCTGCGGATTCGTCTGCTCGATATGCTCATAGATCTGGTTGTCGATGCTCGCTCCATCGGCGAGGTGGTTGGCGACCGCCCAGATCGATTTGTCGTGGTGGTGCGTGTAGAAGATGCGCCCGAAATACTGCTCAGGCGTCAGCCCTTCTTCGAGCAGGCGGTAATCGACGGCGAGCCTGCCCGAATGACTGAGCGGATCGACGAAGGCGAAGACGCGTCCTTTGAGCGAGGCGAAATCCTCGATTTCGCTGTCGGCGGCGACGATGACGAAGGTGCGGTAGAGGATCGTGCCCTTCGTCTCGACCATGGCGAGAAGCTCGATCGGCTCATGGCCGCGGTATGCCGTATAAGCGCCCGTCGAGAGGAAGGCGACGTCGGCTTCGCCCGCCGCGACGAGCTGATCAAGCTCCGCCGCGCCGCGCTTCTGCACCATGGTGACGGGGCGGCCGAGCTTCTCGGCGAGGTAGGCGGTCATGCGCTCATAGGGGCGGCGCGTCTCCTCGGGACTCATGACAGGCGCGAAGGCGATGACGAGCGGGCGCTCTGCAGCAGGTGCGGCAGGCGCGGCCGCATGACGCGCAAAGTCGATGAAGCCTTTCTCGTCACCGCAGCCTGCAAAAAGGAGCGCGAGGGCGGCGAGGATCAGCAGGACTGCCTTCTTGGCCATACTGTCACCTCCTTGCGAATATTCGCATCTTCTGCGGGCTTTGCACGAAACGAGCCGCGCACCTTCTCAGAGCTTCGCGCGGATCTCGCGCAGTTTCGCCGCCGAAAGCCCGCCCGCCAGAGCGGCGCGGTGGCCTTCGTAGTAGCCTTGCGCTTCCCTTCGCACATGGGCGAGCGCCGCCTCAAATACGGCGCAGCTGCCCGAAAGCACGCGCCCTTCGAGGCGTGCGCCCTCTCTTTCGAGATAGGCGCTGACCATGGGGCGAAGCCTTTCCTTGAGCGCCTCCGCCATAATCTTGCTGCCGCCCTTTTCGAAGAACTGCGCGGGACTCTTGAAGAGTGCAAGTTCCTTGGCGAAGACCTGCGGCTCGACGTCGGCGAACGCCGCCGGAAACGAGAGGTCAAAGTCAAACTCCGTCGCTTCCACGCCGAAGGAGAAGTCGCGCTCGCCCTCGGAGAGCGTCTTTGCCAGCGTCTCCTGCAGTTCTTTGCCGCGCTTGGCGAGGAAGCGCTCCAAGCGCACGGCGGTCGCACGCATCTCCTGCGCGAGGTCGAAGCCGAGGCTCGCGAGAAGCTCCTTCATCGCCTTTTGGAGACTCGCTTTGCCGTGCTCGCGACCGAGCGTCGCGGCGTTGAAGCTCAGGCGGAACATGTCCTCATAGCGCAGGAAGACGCGCTCCGCGACGTAATAGAGAAGCTCCGCCTGCTCCTGCGCGGCGCGTTTTTCGATGCCTTCGCTGCTCTCTTTTTCGAGAATGTCCTTCGCCCGCGCCGCGTTCTTTTCGAGCGATTCGCGCCGCTCGGCCTTCTTCTCGGCGCTTTCCTCGCTCTCTTCGATGAGGCGGCTCAAGAGCGTTTGGGCACGCGCATAGTCGCCTTCGGCGGCGCGTACGGCAAGACCTGCGAGGTCGTGGAAAATGAAGTGGTGGAAAGCGTTCTCGAACTGCGTGCCGCGATGCTCGCCCGCGAGTTTTTCCTTGAGGATCGCAAGGCTCGATACGGCATGAAGGCGCGGCCTCTTGATGCCGAAGCGCGCGAGGTTCGCGCGCACATAGGCGAGCACGTCGCTCGCGTCCTCCTCGCTCTCAGCGAGGTCGATGGCGTTGACGATGAAGAACATCTTGTCCATCTCGAAGGCGTCCTTGACGCGCCCGAGCTGCACGAGGAATTCGCTGTCGGCATGGGAAAAGGCATGGTTGTAATACGTGACGAAGAGGATCGCGTCGGACTGGCGGATGAAGCGGAAGGAGAGGTCGGTGTGACGCGCGTTGATGGAGTCGGCGCCCGGCGTGTCGACGAGCGTGACGCCCCGGCGCGTGAGGTCGCAGTCGCTATAGATCTCGATCTCCTCGACGAAGCATGCCTTGTCCTCGTCGACCGCGTAGGCGGCGAAGTCTTCGAGCGTGCAGTCGAGCCACGCGCCCGCCTTGCCCTCGAACATCGCGCGCCCCTTCTCGTAGGCGCGCAGGAATGCCTGCTGCTGGCGCAGGTCGCTCGCGCGCGTCAGCACGTCCTCGACGAGCGCGGGCGCTTCCGCGAGAGTCTTCGCCTCGCGCGCGAAGGGTGCGAGGGCGCGGTTCAGATCGGCGAGCAGCATCGCTTCGTCCTTCAGATGGACGCGCACCGTGCCGTGCGGCTTTTCCTTCGTCACGGGCAGGATCTTCTGGATGACGGCGGTCGTCGGGTTCGGCGAGACGGGCAGAAGGTTCTCGCCGAGGAGCGCATTCGCAAAGGACGACTTGCCCGCGCTGAACGCGCCGAAGAGCGTCACGAGATAGCCGTGCCCTTCGAGCCGCTCGGCACGCAGGGAGAGCTCTTCGGCGAGCCGCGAAAGCCCCGGCACGTCCGCGACGAGTTCGCTCGCGCGGCGAAGGCGCGGCGCCCATGCCGCAAGGTCTGCCCGTGCGGCGTCATCGGCAGGCAAAGCGGCAGCGCCCGCCTGCATTTCCTCCGCTTCCGCCGCCAGAGACGCTTCCTCGGCCGGCGCGTCCTTTTGCACCGCGCGCCCTGCCGCGTTGTCCGCCGCGCTCGGCGTGCCGTCGCCCTCTACGATCTCGACCGCCTGCGGCGCGAGCGTGAAGAGCGCAGCGTCTGTCGTGTCCGCGCGTTCCTCGCTCGCGAGAAGCTTCGCCAAGGCTTCCCGCTTCGCCTGGACGCGCTTCTTCGCCTGCCGCACGGCGAAGAGCGCCGCGACTTCTTCGGCCATGCCCGAAAGCTCCGCCTCGATGGCGGCGAGGCGCACGCCGTTCCGCTCCTCCATGCGCGAGAGGAGGTCGTCGCCGACGGCGGCGAGACGCGAGCGCGCGCACTCTTTGACCGCCTTTTCGAGCGCGGCCGTGTAGTTCAGCACATAGCTGCCGTCGTAGCTCGTGCTCGCGCCTTCTTTTTGATTCTTTTCCAGCACATCTTCTTCAGGCAGAGCCGTGAAACTCTCGGCGAAGGCGGCGGCCGCCCCGCCCTCGATGTGCCGGTCGCGTGCGAAATCCTTCAAATACGTCGCGATGTGCCAATCGACCTGCAGCCGCACCTTCTCCGCGAGAGCCTGCCACAGGCGCTCGCGGCGGGCAGCACGCTCCGCCGCCGTTTTCTTGCCGCGCCCGAAGAAGCCGACCTTGAAGCCGGGCGAGGAGGCTTCGAGGTAGAGACGCGCCAGTTCGCGCACCTCGTACGGCATCATGTAGGCGTTGGCGAGGATCTTTTCGATCCCTTCCTTGAAGGCGGCGCGTCCGTCCTCACGCAGACTCTGCGCCTCCTGTTCCAAGGCGCGGCTGCCCGCCCAGAGCGCGTCGCGCTCCGCGACCGACAGAGGTTCGAGCACGCGGCGGGCGTCGGCAAGCCCTTTCTCCTCTGCTTTTTCCTCGCGGCTTACGGCATCGGCGCAGATCTTTTCGAGAGAGCGGGCGATCGATTCTTCGAGCGACGCCGCACGATTTTTGAGCGCATCGCGCAGGAAGGCCTGCATCGCCTTGAAGTCGTTGTGCTCATGCGCCTCGTCCTTCATCGAGGTGAAGAAAACCGCCTCGGGCGCGACGCCCCATGCGGCGAAAGCGTCCTTGACGCCGGCAGCAAACGCGGCGAAGGAAAGCTCCTCCTCGCGGTGCTTGTCGATCTGGTTGATGACGAGCGCGACGCGCTTTCCCGCTTCCGTCAGCGACTTCGTGAAGAGAAAACTCTCCTCCGACTGCACATGGTTGTAGTCCATGACGTAGAAGATGAGGTCGGCGAGGTGGATCGCCTCCTCCGTCGCCAGGCGGTGCGCGGCGTCGGTCGAGTCGATGCCCGGCGTGTCCATGAGCACGACGCCCGCAGGAAGAGATGCGGCCGCCGTCGAGATCTCGATGCTCTCGATCGCCGTGCCGTCGCGGCAGAACGATTTCACGAGGTCGTAGTCGTAGGGCGCGAGGTAGCGGCGCGGCCTGCCGTCTCTAAAGCGTGCCTCGGCGTACTCTTCGCCGTGCCTGACGTAGACGAGGTTCGCGCTCGTCGGTATGGGACTCGACGGCAGGAGCATTGCGCCGAGGAGGCGGTTGATCATGCGCGACTTGCCCGCCGAAAAATGACCGCAGAAAGCGACGCCGAATTCGCCGCGCACGAGCTTTTCGGCAAGCTGGCGCACCTTGCGGGCGCTCGCCGCATCGCCCTCGGCTGCAAAATGATCGTAAAGCCGCAGCAGTCGGCTCTTCAAGATGACGCTTTGCATAGATCCTCCTTTGAGAAAGGCCCGCTCAAGCAGAAGCCTTTCTTCTGCGATAGTCTTTCATTTCCTTATCATACCATGACGCGCCCTTCTTTTCCATCGCAATTCCCCAAGCGTATATAACGAAAAACGGCTTTACTCCAAACAAAATATGGAGTAAAGCCGCATAAGCCAGAAACGCTCTTCATGGAGATTTTTCTTTATCTGTTCCCTTAACAGCAAAAAGAGCAAGTGCATCAGAGCAAGCTGTGCATTCTGCCGATTTCCTGAATCTTATCCATGGAAAGGTTCGATACTTTTTCTATCATTTCCAGCGGCAGCCGCTCTTTCAACATCCCGAGCACGACTGAGATCTTCCCTTCTTCACGACCGCGCTCCATACCGCGCTCCATACCGCGCTCCATACCACGTTCCATGCCACGCTCCATGCCACGCTCCATGCCGCGAACTTCCGCTTCTTTTGCAATTTCGACTGCAAACTCCTTTACGAGTTTCTCCATCGCTTCACACATGGCTCTTTCTCCTTCCTCCGTCTCCTTGAAATATTTCACGCGTTCCGCGAGTACATCATAATACATATCTTCCGCGCGCGTGCAGTGGAAATCGTGCATCAATCTACCCAGCGGAGTATCTTCATCCATCATGGAACTGTTAACGTAGATGATGTGCGAACCATCGCCGAAACTCTTGGCACTCCCTTTGATTGTCCTTTCAATGATATAGATCGGCTTTTTCTCGCCCAGTACATCCGTCTCCGTAATAAAAATCACATACGATTCGGGCAGTTTCTCGCAATCGTCTCCGGCATGAAGTGCGTTTGCGTCCATCAGACTGCTGTTGAATCTCGCCCGGCGTGCCGAAGCGCCATCTTCGTCACGCTGAACTTCAACATCGAACTCCTGCCCCTCGGTGAACGCATGAATATCCAATCGCACGCTGCGACCTTGCAGATTTTTCAGCGCATCCTGCGTGACAGCCTTTGTTGCCCTAATATCTGCTTTCGCCAAAACAATCTGCAAAAGCAAATCGACGCACGGCAAACTGCCTTGAAATACGGCTGTCATAAAATTGTCGTCCAGCAAGCGAAATCCTGCGAGAATTTCCAAAAACCTTCGCCGCCGTTCTTCCTGCTCATCCCACCTCATAGCACGCTCTCCTATCCTGTTTCCTTTATTATACTATGAAGGCGTCTATGCAGCAAGGGAAGCAGGACGGACAGCGAACCGAACCTCCTTTTTCTTCACAAAATACGCCGTGAGGCACGTGCCGTCGGCTCTTTCCCGTGACAACTTGGATATATGCTCGAAAATTACACATGCCCTTGCTTTCTGCCGCCGCATGGATTACGATGGAAGTCAGAAAGTCTTGCATGAGCGGCAAACCTGCAGGGAAAGGAATCAAAATGATAGAAACTCTTCAAAACCTGAAAAAAGAAGGCATACGGCTCTACTATTTCCTGCCAGACTTCCAGGCGCCGGAAACTGTATGGCGCACGGTATTCGAGCGATACGTCAAAATCTTTTGCGCGGCAGACAACGTGGCGCTGCTGCTTGACTTGTCCGCCGCAGAAGGCGCTCAAGAGGCGCTGGCGCAGTTCAGTCAAGCGCTTGACGCGCTCGGCGACGACGCGCCGGCGGTGCTGACCTTCGAAGGTGAGGCGGCGCTGTCTTCTGCCGCGCTTCGTCTGGCGGACGTCTTGATCCTCAAGAGAGAAGAGCGTTCGCTGCGTCTCTTGAACCGCCTCGAAACGCAGCCGCGAATCCTTTACGGCGGCGATGCGGCGATCTTTTCCCGTGACGAAGCACGCGGGGACGATGCGCATTTCGATGTGTCCGTCTGCGTTCTCACCTATCGGTCGGATTTTCTGAAGCTCGAAAGGACGCTCGCCTCCGTCGTTGAGCAGAAGGGCTGCTCGTTCGAGATCGTCATCGCCGATGACGGCTCGGAGGATTTCCCGAGGAAGGCCATCGAAGACGATCTCGCTTCTAAGGGATTCACAGCCTACAAGATTCTTCAAGTACCCAAAAATCAAGGTGTCGTACACAATGTGTACCGCGCCTTTTCCCATGCACGAGGGAAGTACATCAAGAACATCTCTCCCGGCGACTACCTGTACAGCGACCATGTATTAGCCGACATGTTCCGTTTCATGGAAGAGAGCGGGTATCCGGCCGCCTTCGGACGCGCCTGCTATTATCGTGAAGAGAGCGGGCATTATCATATATTGGATGAAATGCACCCGCGGAATTTGGAGCCGTATGAAAAGAACGACTTCGCCGCAGCAAGAAGGGCGCATCTTCTATGTCAGGATTACCCGATCGGCGCCGCCTTTATGACGCGCCGCAAGCTCCTCATGCAGTACACGAAGCCACTGCTGGGCAAGGCCGTTCATCTCGAAGACCGCGCCTACACCCTCATGATCGCCGACGGCATCGACATCGGCTTCTGGAATCACAACCTCATCTGGTACGAGTACGGCAGCGGCATATCGACGAGCACGGACGAACGCCAACAGGCGCAGGTCATCCGTGACAATCAAGCGTGCTTCGCGCTGATCGCCGAAAAGCATCCGGAGCTTTCCAGCTGGTGCAAGTGGCACATCTTCAATGAAGAGGATATGGAAGATGCGTGGCTCGACTACTACGAAGAAGTGAAAGACTACTATCGAAAGGTCGATGCGTCCGTCGCCGAAGCGAAAAGGGCAGGGCGATGGATGTATCTGCAGGACGTCGAACCGAAAGCACTGGAAAGGATTCTCCAGGCGCAGGTCAGTTTGCCTCCGGCATGAGGTTTGCACTCTTGCTTTTCAGCGGATTTTCTCCCATCACCAATTCTTCTTCGAGCGCCAGAACGACGGGTAGAGCATGACGAGCAGCGTGAAGAATTCGAGCCGGCCGAGCAGCATGGCGAAGCACAGGATGCCCTTCGTGAAGTCGGATAGTCCCGCGTAGTTCTCCGTCGCGCCCGCAATGCCAAAGGCAGGGCCGACGCAGCCGACGGTCGTCACACTGATGCCGATGGCGTCGAAGGTCTTGATGTTGTCCGCCGTCATGAGCAAAGCGAAAAAGGCGATGGAGAGGACGTAGAGGAAGAAGAAGACCGCCGTGCGGTGGAGTGTCGCCTCGTCGACGCTCGCGCCGTTGATGCGCACGGGCGTCGTGACGCGCGGGTGAAGCTTCTCCAGCACGATCGTGCGCACCATGCGAAAGAGCACGAGGATGCGCGCGATCTTCAGTCCCGCCGCCGTCGAGCCGACGCAGCCGCCCGTGAGCATGAGGAGAAGCAGGATGCCCTTGGAAAAGCCCGGCCAAAGCTCGTAGTCGGCGGAGACGAAGCCCGTCGTCGAGAGCGACGTCGCCTGAAAGAGCGCGAAGCGCAAAGCGTCGGGCACGTTGTAAAGCCCTCGGTAGAAAAGATTCGCCGCGATGAGCAGCACTGCGCCGCCGACGATGCCTAAGTACGCCTTGAACTCGGAGTTGCGCCACAGCACCTGTGGCCCTTTCTTGTAAACCCGGTAGTAGAGCCCGAAGCTGCCGCCCGCGATGAACATGAAGAGCGACATCCATAGCTCGATGGCAGGACTCTTGAAATGCGCGGCGCTCGCGTTGTACGTCGAGAAGCCGCCCGTGCCGATCGTCGACATCGCATGGTTGACGGCGTCGAGCGCGTTCATGCCGCAGACGAAGAAGGCGAGGAACGCCGCGCCCGTCAGGACGACGTAGATGCGAAAGAGCACGCTCGTGAGGTCCTTGAGGCGCGGCAGGACGCGCTCCGATCCCTGCGCGCTCGATTCGGCGTTGTACATCGTGATGGCACTCTGCCCCGTCGCGGGCAAAAGAGCGATGAAGATGACGATGATGCCGAGGCCGCCGAGCCAATGCGTGAGGCTTCGCCAAAGGAGCACGCCCTGAGGCAGGGCCTCGATGTCTTCGACGACGGTCGCGCCCGTGCCCGTGAAGCCCGAGATGCTCTCAAAGACGCCGTCGAGGTAGCCGAGATAGCCGCCCAGAAGGTACGGCAGCATGCCGAGGAAGGTCGCCAGAAGCCAGCCGCCGCCCGTGATGGCGATGCCCTCGCGAAGCGTCAGACGTTCGCCCGGCTCTTTTCCTGCGCGGCGAAGCGCCGTGCCCGCCGCTGCACTCAAGAGGGCTGTAGCGAAGAGCGGCAAGCGAGAGGATTCGGCGTACCACAGGGAAACGGCAAGCGGCACGAGGAAAATCAGCCCTTCGGCCTGCGCGATGCGACCCAAAAAGTACGCCACGACCTTGATGTCCAAAGGAGAAGCCCTCCCTTTCTACCCTTTGTCGGACGCCTCGTTGTAAACGTCCTTCAACAGTGTTTCCTTGCGAAGCGCGAGGCACTCGCAATGGCGCTCCTTCGCCGCTGTTTCTCGAATCGTTTCTGCGAGCACCTCGCCGATCATCGGTGCATCGTCGTAGAAGATGTCCTTCATCGTGCCGTACGACCACTTGGGGCGGATGCCCTCGCCGTAGTTCACGACGTAGTAAAGCCCCGCGTAGCACGCGCCGATCTCCCGCGCGAGGTAGACCTCGGGGCAGATGCTCTGCCCGATGATGTCGGCATGGCCGTTGAGCATGGCGACTTCAGCAGGACTCTCGAAGTGGCGTCCGTCCGTGCACGCGTAAATGCCGCGATCGAAGATGCGCCCCGAAAAGCGCTTCTTCGTCGCCGCCAGAAGCGAAGCGCGAAGCTCGGGGCAGAGGGCGTCGCGCATGATGAGCAGATACCTGCCGTCGAGCATGACGTCCTTGCGGTTCGAGAGGTCGAGGTAGTCGTCGGGAATCAGGAAGTCGCGCGGGTCGAGCAAATGATTCGCCGTGCCGACGCCGCCCTCAGAGAGGACGCGCACGACGCCGGCCTCTCGGAAGACCCAGAAGACCTGGCGCGAAGCGTCGGCGCGCGTCACGCCCGAGCGCCAGCCGTGCATGCGGCACGAGAGCACGCGCACCTCGCCGACCGAGAACAGGCGAAAAGCGGGGCTTTTTCCGTAGGGCGTGTCAAAGATGAGATTGTCGGCGAGGATTTCTATATCCTCATCGGGAAGACGCGCGGGAAAATCGCTCGAAAGCGTGCCCGAGCCGCCGACAACGCCGAACGATGCGGCGGGAATTTCTTGCTGTGCCATTTATTCGCTCCTTTCGCTGAAGGTTTTCATTAGGAATTACTGATAAAATGAAGTCTGCCAGATTGATGCAGATTTTTCGTCCAATCAAGGAGACAAACCGGACGCATAGCAGGGCTATGCGGAGGATTTGCCGACGCCGATGGGGCGGAAAAGATGCCTCAAGATGGCTGTGCTGAATTTATCCGTACTTCCTTAAAACGCGGTACTCCGTATCGCGCTGCGCGGCTTCTCTGCCCGCGCCTTGAATCAGGCGCACCATCTTCTGAATCGACATCTCGTAGCGCGTGCCCGCCGCCTTGACGACGTTTTCTTCGAGCATGATGCTGCCGAGGTCGTCCGCGCCGAAGCCCAGCGTCAGCTGCCCGATGCGCTCGCCCTGCGTGACCCACGAGCCTTGGATGTGCGCGATGTTGTCGAGGTAGAGGCGCGTCAGAGCCAGCGTCGTCAGGTAGTCCCACGAGCTTGTCTTCTCGCCGCCAAGCTCCGTGTGGCCGGGCTGAAACGTCCATGTGATGAAGGCGCGGAAGCCGCCCGTCTCGTCCTGCAGGCGGCGCACCTTCTCCATGTGCTCGATGCGGTCAGCCATCGTCTCGCCAAAGCCGATGACCATCGTCGCCGTGCTCTCCATGCCGATCGTGTGCGCCATCTTCATGATGCGCAGCCAATCGTCAGTCATGATCTTCTTCGGCGCAATCCTCTTGCGGATGCGGTCGACGAGGATCTCCGCGCCGCCGCCCGGCAGGCTGTCGAGTCCCGCCGCCTGCAGCCGCTTCAATGTCTCCTCGACGGAAAGCCCCGCCTTCTCTGCGAAGTAGAGGATCTCCGTCGCCGTGAACGAGTGGATCGTCAGCATGGGAAACTCGCGCTTCAAGCGGCGCAGCATTTCCTCGTAATAGGCAAGACCCAGCTCCGGATGCAAGCCGCCCTGGATCATCAGCTGCGTGCCGCCCGCCTCGACCGTCTCACGCGCCTTTTCGAGAATTTCCTCGTAGGAAAGCAGGTAGGCGTCCGCCGCGTCCAAGCGGCGGTAGAAGGCGCAGAAGCTGCACTCGTTGCGGCAGATGTTCGTATAGTTGATGTTGCGGTCGACGATGAACGTCGTGCGGTTGCCGTAGCGCGCGCGCCGCACGGCATCGGCCTCGCGGCCGAGCGCGATCGGATCTTGTGCGAGGAGAAGAGCCTCGCCCTCCTTTTCCGTCAGGCGCATTACGCTTCCCCCTCTGTGCTCGCCAACGCGTGATAAAATGTGTCGCGCTCCACAGGCTCGTAGCCCGTCTCGCGGATGATGCGGCAGAGCCTTTCGCGCGTGATGCCCGTGCCCGTCTTGGCGCCCGCCGCGTGGATGATCTTCTCCTCGCCAATCGTACCGTCGAGGTCGTCCGCGCCGAAGCCCAGGGCGAGCTGCGCCACAGGCATCGTCAGCATGATCCAGAATGCCTTGATGTGGCGGATGTTGTCGAGGATAAGGCGTGAGAGCGCCATCATCTTCATGTCCTCCCACGAGCCGACGCGCTCCAGTGCATAGTCCTTCGCAAGCTGCGTATTCGCGGGATGAAAGGGGAAGGAAACGAACGCCTGGAAGCCGCCCGTTTCGTCCTGGATGTCGCGCAAAGTGACGAGGTGCTGCAGGCGCTCCTCGATCGTCTCCACATGACCGTAGAGCATCGTCGCGTTCGTGCGTATGCCGAGAGAATGCGCGGCCTTCATCGTCTCGATCCACTGGGCGGCCGTCGCCTTCTTCGGACAGATGATCGCGCGCACGCGATCCGCGAGAATCTCCGCGCCGCCGCCTGGAAGCGAAGAAAGCCCCGCCTCCTGCAGAAGCGCGAGCACCTCCTTGACGCTCTTTCCCGTCATCTCGGCAAAATGCACGATCTCAACGGGCGTGAACGCCTTGATGTCGGCATCGGGCAGAGCCGCCTTGACCTGGCGCACGACATTGATATAGTAGTCGAAAGGCTTCGTCGGATGAAGCGCCGAGACGATATGGATCTCGCCGAGACGCTTGACTTCCTTCGCCTCGGCAAGGACGCGTGCGACGTCCGCCGCCTCCATCACATAGCCATGACTGTCCCCGTCCGCCACTTGAAAGGCGCACAAGGGGCAGCCCGACGTGCAGATATTCGTCAGATTGATATGGCGGTTCACATTAAAAAAGACGCTCCTGCCGCTCGCGCGTTCCTTCGCACGCCGCGCCGCATCCGCGAGAAAAAGAAGGTCGTTCTCCTCGTAGAGCGCCAAGGCATCCGCCAGGCTCAGCCTCTCCCCCTGCTCCGCCTTGCGGCGTGCAGTTTCCAATATCGTCATCGTATCTTAGTTCTCCTCAAATCACATAATCGCGCGGCATCTCGCCTTTTCGCCGCGAGCGCTCAATCCGTCACCACTTCGCCTGGCCAGTCCATGATGCCGCCGAAATCGACGATGTTTCCATAGCCCATGGCAGCAAGTTTCTGCGCCGCATCATGGCTGCGCTTGCCGCTGCGGCAGTAGACGAGGATCAGCTGATTCTTGTCCTTAAGTTCTGTAGGCGGAGTCTTGTCGATGCTCTCATTCGGGATGTTGATCGCCTTCGGAATATGTCCCGTAGCGTATTCGCCCTTCGTCCGCACATCGACGATGATATAGTCCTTCTCCGACGCCATCATCTTCTGCGCTTCAGCCGCCGATACCTGGCGCGGCGCACCCGCTGCCTGCCCGCCGCAGCCGCCCGCAAAAAGCGTCAGCGCCATCAATGCCGTCAACATAATAATCTTTTTCATAGTATCGCTCCTTCGCAATCTCAATTCTCGTCCTTATTATACCACATCCGGCAAACCGCGAGAAACTGTCATCAGCGCTGCTTCTCGCGCCACTCGAACGACAGCAAGCAGGATGTTGTATCCATATCCGAAATATTTCTCAAAAAAGCCATCGACTTTCTGCCTTGCAGAGAGTCGATGGCTTTTGAGCAGCGGTGCAGGCGAGCGATTTTCTCAGGCTTTTTCCGTCACGAAGCCGCTCCAATTATCCGCATATTGCAGGAGCAGAGTCAGCTTCTCCTCACGGGCAGCAACCGCGTGGTTTTCGGGGACATACTGTCCGTCATGATAGACGATCGCCTGGATCTCTTCCTCCGTCAGAGGGAAGTGCGGGAGGATGAGCGATAGACTGCGGACGGGAACGCTCAGATAGATGAGTTCCCTGTTCCAACGATAGGGGAAGCGTGCGCCCGCCTCCTCATTTTTCAGATACTGCGGCTTCCCCGGCGATCCCGCCTTGCCGAGGTCGTGCAGGAGGGCGACGACGACGCAGCTCTCCTCGGAAAGTTCGGGCGCGATGGTCGCGCGCATCTTCAGCATCGTTTCGGCGACGTTCACGCTGTGTTCCAAGAGGCCGCATTCTTTGCACAGGTGGTATCTCGTGGAAGCGGGCGCTGTGAGATAGGCTGTCTGCTGCTCGATGAAGTCCATCAGCGCGGCAAATTCCCGACGGCGTTTCGTCACCATGTCTTTGAGCTTCTGATAGCGCGCCATAAGCTCCACGTCGAGCTGCAGGAGCCGAGTTCCGTGCGGAATCTGCGGCGTGCCGAGCATCTTTTGGAAGACGTCGCTGTAATAATCCTTCCACTGCTCCTGCGTCGTTTTATAGCCATGATATTCTGCTCGATGTGCCTCCATCGTCGGATCGCCGGCGATGTTCAGCAGGACGAGACGCACATCGGGGAAGTGATGCGGCACGCAGCGCGCCCGCATCTCGTAGAGGAAGGCCAAACGGTTCGCGAGCTGGTAATGCCCGTCCGTCCACAAGGAGAAATCCCCCTGCGGGAAGTGCGCGTCGTGCCATTTTCGCAGTGTATCCTTGATCTTGTCTCGGCTTTCCTGAGCCGTCGCTCCGAGCTTCTGCCCTTCAGCCTCCTTGCGATGGGCTTTTGCCTCCACCAAGTAGAGCGCACCGCTGTCCCTGCCGATGGCGATACCGTCCCACTGCGGCTGGTTCGACGGCCAAAAGTCGAAGAGAGACGCCTTATCCGCATGGGGAAAGAGCTTCGCCATCGCCTCGTCTTGATTCAGTTTGTACTCCTTGAAGTCATTTTGCGGGAGGGGAGCAATCCACTCCACCTCCTCGCCAAGCTGCGCTGCAAACATGCGTGCGAGAGTGGGGAAGCGTCCTGCTTCCACAAGATGCTGCATCCAGAGGTGACTGCCCGCCACGGCTCGGCCTGCTGCCGTATTGCTCTTTCCTGCTGCCATTTTTGCTGCCTCCTTTTTGGTTGCTGCCATGATTTTAGGCATAGAGAATATGTTTTCTTACGAAACGGAAAATCCCACAGGGGAAGGGCTGGAGGGAACGGCCTGCAGAGCCGCAACATCGAAGTCCTCGATGGTGAGCTGCCACAAGTCTTCCTTCGCGAGCGTTTGACCCTCGCGAAGTGTACAGAGTCGCTGCGCTTGACGCATGAGCGCCTGTTCGAAAACATTTCGTACGAAGCGTCCGTTGCCGAAGTCCGGTTGCCTGCACACTGCCTCAAAACGCTTGCGGCAGTGTGCGACGATCTCTTCGGTGAGCGTGCAGCCCTTTTTCCGTGCGATGAGTCGCAGAATCTCTGCGAGCTCAGCCGGCGTGTAGTCCGGAAAGTCCACATGAAACGCGATGCGGCTGCGCAGCCCCTCGTTGGTGGCGAGGAATGCCTCCATCTTCTTCGGGTAGCCGGCGAAGATGACGATCACATCCGCGCGGCGGTTTTCCATCTCCTGCACGATGGTGTTGATTGCCTCGTCCCCATAGCTGCCGGAGCGGTCGTCCACGAGCGCGTACGCTTCATCGATGAAGAGGATGCCGCCGCGCGCCGCGCGGAATTTTTCTTTGACCTGCACCGCCGTCCAGCCGACGTACCTGCCCACGAGATCGGCGCGTCCGCACTCGACGAAATGTCCCGTGTCAAGGAGGTTCTCCTTGCTCAGGATGTCGGCGAGCAAGCGGGCGACCGTCGTTTTTGCGCTGCCTGGGTTGCCCGTGAAGCACATGTGCATGGAGGGGCGCTGCGCGTCCATGTCGAGCTCGGTGCGCCGTTTCTGCACGGCGAACGAAGCGACGATCTGCCGCACGAGCTCCTTCTGCCTTTTCAGCCCGACCATCTCCTGCAGCGCGGCCTTTGCATCCTGCTCCGATTTCTTGGCTGTCGTCTCTTTATAAAACTCGATGTCCTGATACGCACGGTAGGTCTTGGCCTTCAGTGCGTCCCGATACAATTTCTCATGAATCTGGTGAATGTCGGAGGCGCGGAAGGTATGCCGCTCGCCGAGCGCCAGCTCCAGTTCGCGCACGCTGTAGTGGGGCATCGACGACTGAGTGTCGAGTTTTTGCAGATACGCTGCTGCCTGCGCACGGTTGCCCGCGCCCTCTTCGATGTGTACGAAAGAGATGTCTTCCTGCAGGTAGGCCAGAAGTTTTTTCAACGCTCTCGTTTGCGTATGGAACTCCACAAGGATGAAGAGCGTGTCGCGCTGATATTTGCGGATGATCTTTCCGAAATATTCGACAACGCGCTCATAGCTTCCTGCATAGTTTTCTTCCTCTTCGCTGCAGCCACACATTTCAATGACGACGGCCCCTCCCTTCGCATGGTGCAGAAGATGTTCGAGATCCTCCTCCTCGAAACAGGTGTCTTTAATGCTATGAATGCGGTTGATTCTTTGCCCCACAAGGCGCTTGTTGGCGTGGAGCGCACGCGCGAGAAGGCGCGTCATCGCCATCGCCGCCTCCGAATTTCCCGCTGCGATATGGTAATGCACGGGATGTCCGTAAAACATCCTGCGCTCGTTCTCTTCGGCATAGATTCGCGCCAGTTCTGCCAAAAAGCTGTTGTCTGCCAGCAGACTTTCCGCTTCAAGGTTCGCCTGTGCATGCGAGAGGCGCGGCCTGCTCCGAAGGATTTCCTCCGTCAGTTGGAAAGCCGAACTGTCTGCATATTTGTCAGTCATCGATGAGGTCAAAGGGGCGGAGTTTGCTGTCATGTCCCCTGTAGCGTATTCCGGCAGAAATAGGACGGCAGCCAATGCAAGGTGGCTGTATGGTATAGCGATAGACCTTGACGGGGTGGAGATGCCGCAGCTCCGTGATGTGTTCCATCAAATGAATCATGATATTATTCCGAAATGCACTTACTGTATCAATAGCGGTCACGGGCTGCATTTATATTATCTGCTGGAAAAGCCGGTCCCTTTGTATAAGCATTTGCAGGATAAGCTCCGAGAGTTCAAGTATGAGCTGATTGCGAAAGTCTGGAACCGATATACAAGTACATTCACGGAACGGGAGCAGGTTCAGTATCAGGGGATTTTTCAGGGATTCCGTATGGTTGGAACGCAGTCAAAACTGGGAAAGAGATACCCGGTAAAGGCTTTTGAAACAGGCGAAAGAGTGACAATTGAGTATTTGAACGGTTATCTCATGGATAAGAGCAAGGCGGTCACAGATTTTCACTACAAGAGCGATTTAAGCCTTGCAGAAGCACGCAAAAAGTACCCGGAATGGTATGAAAAGCGAATTGTGCAAGGGGAGCGCCGTGAGCGTTGGCATATCAAAAGGGACTTATATGATTGGTGGCTGCGGAAAATAAAAGAGGGAGCTTCTGTAGGGCATAGATACAGCTGCCTTTGCGTTTTGGCGTCCTATGCCGTTAAGTGCGATATTCCGGAAGATGAGCTTTTTACGGACGCTTTTTCCCTATTGCAGTTTCTTGATGATATGTCAGATGATGAGCATAACCGTTTTACTAAGCGTGATATAATGGACGCTATGCAGTTTTATCAAGAAAATTATGTCACATATAGTCGAAGTGAAGCGGAAAGAGTATCGGCTATTCCTATGCCAGCGAATAAAAGGAATTACCAAAAACAGGCTGATCACTTAGAAGAAGCAAGGGCAATTCGTGATATTCGTATGAAAAGACAGGATAGGGATTGGAGAGAGGGAAATGGTAGACCAAAAGGCAGCGGAGAAAAGTCGAAGATTGTCGAAGAATGGCAGCGTCAGCACCCGGACGGAAAGAAAGCAGACTGCATACGGGAGACAGGATTGAGCAAGCCCACAGTTTACAAGTGGTGGAAGTAGGGCATACTTGAAATGCCGAAAGGCATATGGTATAATGCCAGTAGGCGAAAATGACAGAAGTGCTCATGTGGCACAGCAAAAAGCCCCGGAGGTCGCAACTCCGGGGCTTTTCTATTCCGTTCTGGGTGGGTGGCTTAATCCCAAGGCTGGCTACCAGTTATTCTTCTCCGTCCAACCATTTGCAGATGTAGTAGGCAACTACACTTGCCAAAACAGAGAGAAAAAATGACAGAAGTTCACTCATGCGGTTCACCCCCTTTCTCTACCTGTCTGGGGGCGGTAGCGTCGTTCATTATATCACAGGGGCAGAAATGCCACAAGAAGCCATTTCCCCTTGTTTATCATCAAAGCCATAAGGAAAAGAGTGTCAAGGGCGGTCATAGACCGCAGCGTTTACCCTTGATACTCTTTTTTGTTGGCTATAATGCCGGAGGGGAAAACGGCTGTCCGTCCGTTCCGTTACTTCCCCCTGTGCTTCAAGGTCTGGTCGGATTCCCTGCAACGGCAGAACTCCGTGTAGGATAATTCCACATAGCCGCCACTTTCTCTGATATATACCTTTCTTGGTGCATATTTCACCATAAATACCTCCCATCTGAATTTTTGAAATGTAAAAAATCCAGATGGAGAGGCGGAGAACGACACCGCATATCAGAAACAGCCCTACGGCACTTTCCAACAAAAATCGACAAAAGAAAAACCGCAAAGGCTCTGTGACCTTTACGGTTATAGGAAATAGTAATTCTATTGTATGGAGATTGTACTTCTACTTTCAAGGTGAGAAGTACCGTTGCACTGGCAGAAATTTTTTTAACTGGTTTCCTGCCGTTCTCTGATATGCTATGTATTGATAAATTTTGCTTCGTATGAGCAGATAGATAACTGCCCGAAAAAAGGACATAAAAAAATCCCTCCAAATTTAAAAACAAATTCAGAGGGTAATTTAGGGTATAACAAAATAACCCACCCGAATATCGTTTTTTTTATTTGGTGAGTTTGTTCTTTCAAATACGAAACAAAAAGAGCCGATGATTCGTGAATTGTTCCACAATTTCATCGGCTCTGCGTCTTAAGCGTCTGGCTCTTTGATGACAGTTATCTTCAAGTTGTCAACTTTAATCAATCTTTCTTGTCTGCATTTTGGACAATAAAGGGGATAATTCTCCAAAACAGTGTCCTTCCTAATTTTATTACGGGTTTTGCTCCCACAAACAGGACACAATATCCATTCGCATTTCATCATAATTAGTCTCTAATCCTTTCAAATCTCATTTTATATGACTTTTGCAAGCTGTTAAGCTAACTTGTGGAACATATGCCGAACCTTATCTATACGGCTATTCGGGCGGCGGGGTTGGCAAATAAATTTACCAATAGCTGGCTGGTATCCTTTTAACTCTGTCAAGCAGACTCCCTGCCCATTTGTGAAATAAGTTAAATCGTTCCTGTATTCTTGAATACATCTAGCAGGGATTTCTCCTTTCAGAATGACCTCGTCATTCTTTATCTGAGTACTTACAATATCTGCACAATACCTTGGAGCATCATGATACGCCCGTGAGAGATATTCCTGCGGTGCATAAATTTCAAAGTGGAGATATGGCTCTAATAGTTCTGTCCCTGCTTTTTTTAAAGCCTGCTCCAATACGATAGGGGAAAGCAGCCGAAAGTCTGCGGGGGTACTTACAGGACTATAATACAATCCATATTCAAAACAGATTTTACAGTCTGTCACTTTCCATCCATACAGCCCCTGCTCGCAGCCATAAAGAACCCCCTCCATAACCGCATTTTGGAACGATTGATTTAAATATCCAAGTGAAACTCTGCTTTCATACTGCACTCCGCTTCCAATAGGGAGCGGCTCTATGGACAACCCGACAGAAGCCCAGAAAGGATTTGGCGGGACTTCTATGTGGATGGTATATTCTGCTTTTCTAAGCGGTCTTTCCATATATATAACAGTAGGCTCTTTTATTTCTGCCTCCACATGATATTTTTCCTCAAGGATGGCACAAATGACTTCCATCTGCACATTCCCCAAAAAAGAAAGTATAATCTCATGCGTTGTAGTATCCACATAATATTTTAAAAGAGGGTCGCCATCTGAAATTTCTGTAAGTGCCCCAAGCAATATTTCCCGCTGTTCAGATTTCTTTACTGCAATCGTTGTTTGGAGCATAGGGAGAGGATTTTCAATAAATTTTCTCTGCGGCAACAGTATTTCGTTCCCCAAAATACTGTTTAGCTGCAAAACATCATTTGGTAAAATTACAATATCACCAGAGCAGGCTGTATCGGATGAATATAATTCACCGTTTGTCGGAACACACATCTCTGTGATTTTTATTTTCTCTTTTTCAGATATTCTAATAACATCCCTCAAATGCAATGTTCCGCTATATATACGCACATAAACAAAACGCCGCCTTTTCTCTGAATATTCAATCTTAAAAACCTGCCCGCATAGTTCAGATTGACCTTCAGGCGTTGATGAATAAAATTTACTGGCAATTACTTCTATAAGCTGCCGAATCCCCAGATTGTTTTTAGCGCTTCCGTGATAAACGGGAAATAACGTTCCGTTTTGGAATCTCCTGTTTTCTTCCTGTTCCAGTTCTGACATTTTAAACGGTTTCCCTGACATATATTTCTCTAATAGTTCATCGTTTCCCATAATTACCGCATCCCACTGTTCCATATCGTCATTGTCCGTTACATTTATATGGGGATGCTGCCCAACCTTTTGCTTCACTATAATTTCCGAAGAAAGCTTTGCTTTCATTTCCCGATATACCATTGGCAAATCAATCCCCTCTTGGTCAATTTTATTGATGAAAAAAATTGTCGGAATCTTCATTATCTGTAGTGCATGAAACAGTATACGGGTCTGTGCCTGTATGCCATCCTTTGCAGAAACTAATAATACTGCTCCGTCTAATACGGATAAAGAACGGTATACTTCCGCCAAAAAATCCATATGGCCTGGCGTATCTATAATGTTGACTTTTACATCCTCCCACTGAAAAGATGTCACTGCTGTCTGGATAGTGATTCCCCTTTGACGCTCCAAATTCATTGTATCTGTCCTTGTTGTGCCTTCATCTACGCTCCCTAGTTCTGCAATTGCACCACTGGTATACAATAAACTTTCCGTTAATGTTGTCTTTCCTGCGTCAACGTGAGCCAGAATGCCTAAGTTAATTATTTTCATGTGATTTTCCTCCTATCAACACCCAAAAAAGGGCATAAAAATACCCAGTGATAAATACTCCTATCACTGGGTAAATAACTCCAATAGCCCCAAAACACTTATATGTTTTCGGGCATATAAAATTACATGATAAAAGTATTCTTAAACTGGGTACAAAAAACTAAGCCCCATATTAAAAGTGAAACGGGACTGCTACTTTTTGTTCCCACTATCAAATTGACAGTTTATTTAAGAATACCTTGCCGCATATTTATTAACTCCTTGTATAATACTGAATCTAATTATATTCCTTAACCCTTTATTTGTCAAGCTGACAAACTAAAGCAGAAAAAGCGGCAGGATTTCCCCCTGCCACTAATCATCTGTTTATGCAAAAATAATTTCCTTTTCCACAATCTCCCTCGCACAAGCCCTTATGTTATTGAGGCATCCTGTCCATTCTAAGGCGTTTTCTGCCTTTAGCTGTTCCGTTATGCCCTGTGCCTGTTTCATACCCTCTATGAGCCTTTCAAAGCGTTCCTGTGCCTGTCTGTTGATGTCGGCAAGGTAGGCGTTTAGCCTGCCGCTTGTAAGAAGATTGGTGTATGTAACTTTACGGTACTGTTTTAGATAATCTAAATGCCGTTGCCCCCAGATGCCTATTGCCTGTTCTTCTTCGGCGGGTACAGTTAAGCACGGTATCAAATAATCCCCTTGCCTTTCGTATTTGCCGCCCAGTTCCTCAAATAATGATTTTGCCATTGTCTGTTACCTCCACATTCTTTTTTATTTTGAATGTCCGCAAAATCCGTCCTACATTGTCCGTTCCGGCGGAAGAAAGTAAAGGGTGGTCTGCGACCATTTTTTATCTGCTGTACTCGCTGATCGGCAAGCCGAAGCTCATACTGCAGATAAAAAACAAGCCCTTGACTGTCTCCCTCCTACACTTCCAAAGTCGCCCAAGAGGAAGTAAGCTCCACTATATTCTTGGCAGAATATACGCACGAATATATCCGCTTGATATAGGGTGTCTATCATGCTATAATATGTGTAGCGGATATATTGCAAGTTCCCTAAGTTGAGGTTCATCTCATAGAAGGGATTGCAGATATTGATATAATTCTTTTTGTCACAGACTTCGAAGCGATGCACAAACTGTTCGCGTGTAACCTCGCGCAGACCGTGGATGGCGATTTCCTGCACATCGCACGTTTCGGCGAGCAGGGGAGCGAGTTTCTTACCGAGCTGCCCTGCGGTCATCGCTTTCATCTGATTTAAGGCGGCGCACATATGAAAGCCGTTTGGAAGGATGCGGTCGATGAAGAGCAGAACCATTGCGTCCGCGCACACTTCCCTGAGCGCATCATTCAGGTCGGAGAGCCAACGTTCCCGCTTGCGGTGCGAGTTAAAGATGGAAAGATGTTTGTTCGGATCACGGGAGTCTTCGCTTGAAGCGGCCTGAATCTCCTTTGTCAGATTGCATTTTACCTGAAATTCATAAAACAGCATCGTTCTCACTCCTTTGCTTCAAAACTTTTCCTGCTGATGATTCCTCTATGAAGTTGTCAAGGAACAAATGGAGCAAGCCGCTGTCTGGGAGTCTCTTCAAATTCCGTAGGTTCTGCACATGTGCAGCAGCACAACCTTTAATCTCGTTTCTCCTCCCTTTGCAAACAGTATAACACAGCGGATGTACAAAAAAATGCACATCCGCTGTAAAAAATCTTTTGCCGATCCTGCCTTCAGCGCCGCTTCTCCCGCCACTCGATGAACATGTGCCGAAGCGCCATGACGGGCGCGTGGAGCAGCATGCGCGGGCCGCTGTAGCGCATGGCTTCGCGGATTTTTTCGCGCATCTTGGGCGCGTAGCAGTGCGTCTGGCACGCACTGCAAAACGTCTTCGTCTCCATGTGCGGGCAGCGCTCGACGCGCGCACGGGCATAGTCGAACAGCGCTTCACATTCTTCGCAAAGGCTCAAATTGTTGCCATGATGCGCGCGGCAGTAGATTTCGAGCATTTTCTTGACCGTCGCCATCTCCGCCTTGCGTTTTTCTTCTGACGTCATACGGATCATCCGACTCCTCTCTTTGCAAATTTTCATCCGTCGAGGCGCACCGCAATCTTTTGCCACGTTTCTTTCGTGAGAAAGCTTCTTTCCGCTTCGCGTTCCATTTCCAGAAAGCGGCTGTACGGTATGCCAAAGGACAGCACATCCTTTGGAATGCATTTCCTAGCCGACGGATCAGTTAGTCCAATGAAACAATTTGTGCCGCCCTCCTGCTCTTCTGTCACGGGATAGAGCACCGCCTGTGCACAGCCCGCACCGAAGAGCAGCTTGACGTTGTCCTGCGTCCTCTTATCGTAGTTCGCGAGCGTGGCAAGCGCTGAGAGCTGATCGGCGTTCACGAGGAAGATCACCGCAAGGGGGCGTTCATCGGGCAGGACATCGCGCAGGGGCTTGCAGACGACATAGGGCTTGCCGTCATGACGCTTAATATTCTCGATAAAGTCCCGCGCCAGTTCCGGTGTTTTCTTGTAGAACTCGCCTTCTCTGCCGATCTGTTCGCCGCCCGTCGAGAGGAAGTATTCGATCCAACCGTGCGGGTAATTCTGAAAGCCCAGCCCAGTTTTCGCGCCAAGACAGACGGTCGTCTTTTCGGCGAACGCGGCCGTCCTTCCCTTGCTTGCCGCAACAAGCAAGGCGACCGAGCAGCCCCATACGCCTTCCTTGAACTGCATGGCATTTTTAGGCGCCACATCCGCATAAAGCACGACTACGGGCTGCGTTTTCAAGTGAATGAGTTCTGCGATTTTGCTTTCCATGGCTGATCACCCCTTTAATGCTGCATATTACATGTCTTTTCCTATACGACAGTAAGTAGAATATTGCATCCAGCCACGAAATATTTTTCAACGGGAAATGATAGATCTTCTGGCTGATGAATCGTCCATAGCTTTACTGACACCGACATCCGCTGCGACTCTGCTCGCTGCCGTACAGCTCTTTTCCGTCGTCATTTTCGATGCCTCCTATTATAACATATATATTGAAGCAGCAGGAAACCAAACATCCAGCGCGAAATGATAATCACATAGGCCAAACGACAACCTTAAACCAAGGAGGCATCCATCATGAAACGATTTTTCCACACACTCCTCACTGCAGCAGCTTTTGCGCTGTTCTTCCTCGTCCAGCCGCACGCGGCATCTGCTTCCCTACAGTATCTTGACGACGATCCCAACTATCCTGTCTCGTATTATCACGCCAACTATCGTGAATATGTGGATCTCAGCTCATGCACCTTCAGCGACGAAGATCCGGATTACTACACGTATGCAACGGGCTACGTCGCTTATTATCGCGATGCCGACGGCTCTTTCCGTGAGTATAGAATTCGGCAATACCGCCAATCGAAAGACGGCGGCTCAAATCCTCAGTTCTACTCCGCTCAAGGGCGATGGCTTTCCATGCCCGCGTTCGATTACGATGAGATCTCTCGTTACATACAGAGCCACGGCTATACGGGATACATCGACGACTATCATGCCTATCCCTACTACATGTTCAAGATCGTCTACAAAAAGACGCGTGGCATCGAATATCCAGACAATCTGCATGGACAGACGCCTTGATGCGGCAAGATCTTCCTGCATTTTATCCGCCGCTAGGTTGCCGAAGACAAACGATCCGAATGTCCACTTCTTGAAAGAGCGCCCCGCATCTGCCGGGCGCTCTTCTTTCTTCGCGAAAATCGCTCGACGCCGTCCGCTTGACCTCCTGCGCTTTCGTGGTTAGAATAAAGATGTATGACAGCAGGCTTCGAGGCGTACTGCCTCGGACTATGGTTTCCGCCGCTTTTTGCGTGCGGAAGGATTCTGGGAGGTGCTTTTCATGGCGGATGTTGGACGCAGACTGCCGGTGTATTTGCTTTTGGATTGCTCGGGATCGATGATGGGCGAGCCGATCGAGGCCGTGCGCCAGGGGATCAAGGCGCTTTTGTCGGAGCTTCGCGGCGACCCGCAGGCGCTTGAGACGGCGTATCTTTCCGTCATCACGTTCGCGAGCCAGGTGCGGCAGACGACGAAGCTTACGGAACTCATGCTCTTCAAGGAGCCGCGCCTTGAGGCCGAGGGCTGCACACTCATGGGCGGCGCTCTGAAGCTCCTCGCCGAGTGCGTGCGCACGGAGGTGCGCAAGAACACCGAGACGCAGAAGGGCGACTGGCGGCCGCTCGTCTTCCTGTTGACGGACGGCAGTCCGACCGATCTGGAAGATTTCCGACAGACGGCGGCTGAAATCAAGTCGCTGAAGCTTGGCAATATCATCGCGTGCGCGGCGGGCGCCGATGCCGATACGAGCTACCTCAAACAGCTTACGGACAACGTGCTGATGATGAACAGCCTGTCGGCAGGCGATATGGCGAAGTTCTTCGCGTGGGTTTCCGGCTCGATCAAGATGTCGTCGAAGAGCCTCGACGCGAAGCCCGGCGCGGCCATCGAACTGCCGCCGCCGCCGAAGGGATTCACGGTCGTCCCCTGATGGGCAGAGAAGAGCGGTCATGAAGAGGAAAGGGGTGATGTGTCTTGATGGAAAACGAAACATCGGCTGAAGTGGAACTGGGCAAGGTTCGTCTCGAAAAACATGCGGCTGCCGCGCCGCCCGAGCCAAGGGAGGAACTGCCCGAGGCGAGCGCAGCTCCGCTCGAACCGATGAAGGAGCCGACTGCGCCTGAGCCAACGAGCGAGCCGTCTGCAGCGAGCGTTGCCGCTGCCCCTACGGAAGCAGTGGCCGAGGCGGACGATGCGCCTGCCGCGCTGAGCGATGAGGCGGTTCTCGCACATACGGCGTCGCTCTGGCAGTATCATCCTGTACCGCAGGATGAGCCAGACGCCGCGCCCGAGTACAAGACTGAGGAGAAGAGAATCGGCATGGCAGACTTCATCGCGGCACGTGTGCGCGGCAAGAAGCACAAGCATGAAGCGACGAACTGCGACGATTGGTTCGCTGTAGCTGCCGTCGGCGACATCGCCGTCCTTGCCGTTTCCGACGGCGCAGGCTCGAAGCGCTTCTCGCGCGTCGGCGCGCGTGCGGCGAGCGAGGCCGCCGTCGGCTCGATCTACGAGCAGCTTCGCACCGTCGATGCGGCGAGCGCCAAAAATCGCGTCGCCTTCGCGCTTCCCATGAGCGATGCGGCGTTCGGCGAGGCATGCGCCAGGCTTGGCGCAGCACTTCACGCGGGCGTGCTCGATGCTCGACGCGCCGTCCTCGCGGCTTTCCATGAGCGATGCGGCCAAGAGGCGTACATGAAGCTTCTCGGGCGCGACCTCGCCCTCTCCGACTTCGCGGCGACTCTCCTCGTGACCGTCGCCGTGCCCGTCCTCGAGCTAGGAGAAGTCCTCGTGCTCTCATGCCAAGTCGGCGACGGCATAACCTGTGCCATCGACACGCATGCGCCTTACGGCAAGGCAGTCAAGCTCCTCGGCAAGCCCGACAGCGGCGACTTCTCGGGCGAGACGGATTTTCTGACGAGCGAGGCCATGGCGGACATCGCCAGCCTGCAGAGGCGCACGCTCGTCACGCGAGGCGCTTACGACCTCATCCTCATGATGACGGACGGCGTGGCGGACGACTACTTCAACGAGCAGGAACTGCACCGCCTCTATCTCGACCTCGCGGCGAACGGCATCGTGCCGGGTGCGCAGGGAGCAGCCACGTTCACGCGCACCGAGGTTGAGCTTCTGCGCAGCCTGCCGCCTCCTGCCGCCTTCCCGTGGGTCAACGACAAGGAGCAGCACATCGCTCTGCAGTACTCGAGCCGCATGTGCCGCGAAATCCCCACGACGGAAGAACGCTTGTGGCAGAACGCGCATGTGCTCGCGCTCGCTGCCGAGGATACGAGCCTCAAGGGCGTCGCCTCGCACGCTGAGCGCCTGAAAATCTGGCTCGACAACTACGTGACGCGCGCCTCCTTCGACGACCGCACGCTCGCGCTGCTCGCCTGGAAGGAGTCTCCGCATGTCTAGGCCGAGGCTCGCGGAAGCCGTCCTCGCGGACGGCAGGAAGATCCCCTACGTCATCACGGAAAACCCGCCGCAGGGCGGCATGAAATACACCTATTTCGCGCCCGACAAGTCCTACGTCGTGCAGTTCTTCCTCGATCCTGACGCAGTCGACGAGGCGCTCGTCGATCGGCTGACGGCGATCATCGGGCGCTACAACCCGACGCTTGCCGAAACGAAGGGCGGCGCACGCGGCAATACGGTGGAGGCGGCGACGTACTTTGCCGATCTTTTCTGCTGGCCGACGGCGATCGTCACGAAGCCCGAATTCGGCATCGTCTGCCCCGCCTATCCGAAGAACTTCTTCTTCGGACACGACGCTTCGCGCCAGCTCGACCTCGCGGGCAAGGACAAGAAGGGGAGCTGGTTCACGAACCGCGTGCGCAAGTATCTCGAAAAGGCGGAGCTTGGCAACTTCCAGATGATGTTGCGCCTCTCCATCGCACTCGCACGCGCCGTGCGCCGCATGCACCAGGCGGGACTCGCACATTCCGACCTATCGTGCAACAACGTCCTCGTCGATCCCAAGAGCGGCAGCTGCGTCGTCATCGACATCGACTCGCTCGTCGTGCCCGGCCTGTACCCGCCCGAGGTCGCGGGCACGAAGGGCTACATCGCGCCCGAGGTGCTCGCCTCGATGGATCTTCCGCCGGGCGATGCGCGCCGCGTCATTCCAAGCCTTCTGACCGACCTCTTCGCACTGCCCGTGCTTCTCTATCAATACCTGCTCAAGCGTCATCCGCTCGAAGGGCCGAAGAACTACAACCTGCCCGCCGAGGAAGCCGACTTCCTGATCTACGGAGAAAAGGCGCTCTTCGCCGAGCATCCGACCGATCATTCCAACCGCCCGGACGATCTCAAGGTCACGATTCATGATCTCGGGCCATACCTCGAAAAGCTCTTCCTGCGCGCCTTCGTCGACGGCCTGCACGAGCCGGAAGCGCGCCCCACGGCATTCGAGTGGGAAAAGGCGCTCGTCAAGACGTGGGATCTCCTGCAGCCGTGCGCGAATCCGCACTGCCCCGAGAAGTTCTTCATCCTGCATGATACCGCGGCGCCGCGCTGCCCCTTCTGCGGCACTGCCGTGCCCGAGCGCCGCGTGCTGCACCTCAAGCGTCTGCGGCGCGTGCGTGGCAAGGCCGGCCAATGGCTGCAAGCGGGACTTGTCAATGTCTACGACGGCCTGCCGCTCTTCTCTTGGCACTTCACGGAAAACGTCTTCCCCGACGAGAAGGCGCACGACCGCGAGGTCAAAGCCTACATCACGCGCCAAAACGGCGCATGGCATCTCGTGAACAGCAGCCTCTCCTTCCTGTGCACGCCCGAAGGAAAGCTTCTGCCCAAGGGAAAGGCACTGCTCCTTCGACCAGGTGAACCATTCGGTACCTGGGAGCAGCCCGACGGCGTCCTCTACATGGTCGAGCGGAAATGAATTTCGCGCACGGAGGAAAGCCGTTTGGTATCAGGGAATAAAAAAGAGAGCCGCGCGGCTCTCTTTTTTATTCCCTGATA
>ERZ772948.160-NODE-160-length-41126-cov-10.620170_pt1 | contig 41126 bp, 38 predicted proteins | sample MGYA00511945_ERZ772948 | MGnify/ENA primary metagenome ERZ772948 (study PRJEB29015, sample SAMEA2737927) | human oral metagenome | biome: human oral; feature: human-associated habitat; material: dental | place: China | collected 2141 ... | reverse complement strand
ACGCCCCGGCGGGGAAGGGGCCCGGGGCCCGCAGCCTCGGCTTCGTGGGGCCGGGCGCCCACGAGTGCGCGCTGTGGTGCGCGGGGCAGATCGCCGCCCAGACGGGCGGGGCGCGCGTGTGCACGGACCAGGGGACGTGGACGGTGGGGGCGCCCCATGCGGTCATCCACATCACACGCTCGGAGGCGTGCCCCCACTGCGCCGCCCCCGGAGCGCCCGGCGCGCAGGACGCCCCCGTCGTCCACTGCGGCGTCGGAAGGGCCTTCGAGGACCTCCCCCCGTGGTGCGAACAGGTCTTCACCGCGCGCTCCGCCCCCGTGTCGCCCAGGTGGTGGTGGCAGGTCGCCGCCTCGGACGACGGCGCGGCGCTGCCCGACGTGGTGGAGTGGGAGGCCCTGGGGGAAGCCGCGTCCGGCGCCGACGGCACGGACGGGGACTCACGTGGCGACTCGGACGGACTCACTGACGACGGCCTCGCCGCGCCCGTGGGCGTCGGGACGGACGGGGAGGTGGTCCTGGACCTGGTGGCCGACGGCCCGCACGCCCTGGTGGCGGGGTGCACCGGGTCGGGCAAGTCGGAGGCCCTGCTCACGTGGCTGCTCTCCATGTGCTCCCACCACCCGCCCGAGCGGGTGCGCCTGGTCCTCATCGACTACAAGGGCGGCGCGACCTTCGCCCCCCTGTCGGGCCTGGCCCACACCGAATGCGTCCTCACCGACATCGACCCGGGGGCGACTGCCCGGGCCCTGCGGGGCATAGGGGCACTGCTGGCCGACCGCGAGCGCCAGCTGGCCCGCATCGGCGTCCCCGACCTGCGCCAGTGGGCGCAGCGCCACCGCGCCGACCCCGCCCGGGTGGCGCCCCCTCCCGCGCGCATCGTGATCGCCATCGACGAGTTCCGTGTCCTGGTGGACTCCCATCCCGAGACGATGGGCGTCATCATGCGCCTGGCCGCGCAGGGCCGTTCCCTGGGCCTCCACCTCGTCGCCGCCACGCAGCGCCCGGCGGGGGCGGTGTCGGCGTCGATGCGGGCGAACATCGACATCCGCGTGGCGCTGCGGTGCCTGACCGCAGCGGACTCGATGGACGTCCTGGGCGACGACACCGCCGCCCGCATCCCCCGCACCCCGGGGCGGGCGGTCGTGACGGGGCGGGGGCCGCTCCAGTTCGCCCGCACCGGGGACGCGCGGGCTCTGGTGGAGCGCATCAACGGGCGCTTCCGGTCGTGCGGGCGCGCGCCGCTGTGGGCACCGCCCATACCCGCCTCCCTCACGTGGGAGGACGTCGACGCCCGTTGCCCCGGGCGGAGGGCGCTGGGGCTCTTCGACTCGGTCGACTCCTCGGGGCCTGCGCCGGTCGTGTGGGACGGAGGCCCCATCGAGGTGCAGGCGCCGCGTTCCGAGGCGCGCCTGGCGGCCGCATGGGTGCGCTCCCTGGCGGCGCGCGCCGCCTCCTTGGCGGGCCTGCCGGTGCACCACTGCTCCCAGGAGCCCGTGGCGTGGGCGGTCTCGCGCGTCGCCCCCGAGGACGCCGCGGCGTGCGCGCGCCTGTTGGAGGGGGTGTGCGGGCACGGGCCCTGCGTGCTCGCCATCGACGACCTGCCCGCAGTGCTCACATCCGTGTCCTCGGCGATGGGGCAGTTGCGCTGCGACGAGGCGTGGAAGGGCGTGCTCCGGGGGGCGCTGGCCGCCGGAGTGGTGCTGGTGGTCGCCAGTCCCGGGCGTTTCACGCTCCCCTCGGCGTCGATGGGTGTGTTCTCGACGCGCGTGCTCCGCGCCCAGAGCGTGGACGCGGCGCTCCACGCGGGTATCGACTCCCGGTCGGTGGTGCGCCTGGGGGCCGCCGAGGCCCTGGTAGAGGCGGGCGGCCAGGAGGCGGCGCTCGCCTCGGTGCCCCTCGATGCCCGGGAGCCGCCGGGCTGGGCCGTCCGAGGCGGGGGGTGGCGGGTGCGCACGCTCGCGCAGGGCGTGGAGGCCGCTACTGGGCTCTCGCCGGCGCCCGCCGCGCTCGTCGGCGGGGACTACGCCCCGTACCGGCCCAGCGGCCCCCTGCCTTGGGTGCTGGTCGGCGGCGGCGAGTCCCTGGAGGCGGCACGGGCGATCCACGCGGCGGCCGGTTGGGGCGAGCCCGTCGTCGCCGACGTGGTCCCCGAAGCGTCGTGGGCGCGCCTCGGGCGGTGCCCGGGGGCGAGGGTGCTCGCGCTGGATCCAAATGACAACATCGTCCGCGCGTTATTCCAGACCGCCAGGGTCCGCCCGGCCTCCCTGCTGGCCTGCGGGTTCACTTCCACAAGCGGTTTGCTTAACGATGATGGTAACCTGACAAACATCCAGATGATCGGCGGATTACCGCCGTTCCAGCGGCCCCACGAGCGCCTGGGTGAGGACCCCCATAGTGCTCTGGCGGAAAGTGTGCCCCAGAACTCTTGCGCCGTTGCGCCGCGTACCGGAAACTAGCGATGTTACAGGTGAGCTTGCCCTCCGGGACGAGACTTGATAGAGGAGCTGTTGAGAGATGGATTGGCGCAGTAAAGCCGCGTGCCTGACGGTCGACCCCGAGTTGTTCTTCCCCATCGGGAATACCGGCCCCGCGATCGCGCAGGCCGCCGAGGCCAAGGCCGTGTGCCGCACCTGCGAGGTCCAGGCCGTCTGCCTCCAGTGGGCCCTCGACAACAACCAGGACTCCGGCGTGTGGGGCGGAATGAGCGAGGAGGAGCGCCGTTCCCTGCGGCGCCGCGCCGCGCGCGCCCGCAGGGCCTCCTGACCGCCGCACTCGGCGGAGGACCGCAGAGCCCGGCCCCCCGCCCCGAGGCGCCGGAAACCCGTGGCGCCCGCCCGGTCCGGGCGCAGCCGTCAGCCCGGGCGGCCCCTCACGGGCGGTCCAGGTGCATGACGATCGTGGCGACCGTGCCCCCGCCCTCGCGCAGCGCCCACTCGATATTGCCTTTGAGCTCCCCGCTCACCATCTGCTTGACGATCTGCGTGCCCAGGCCGGTCATCGGGGTCCCCGGCTCGAAGCCCGCGCCGTCGTCGGCGACCGTGATCGTCATGGTGTCGCCCCGGCGCTCGGCGCGCACCTCGATGCGCCCGTCGCGGTCGGCCAGGCCGTGCTCGACGGAGTTGGCGACCAGTTCGTTGAGCACTGTGGCCAGGGCCTGGGCCTGATCGGCCTGGATGACCCCGAACCGCCCGCTGGTGGCCACCTTGACGCTGTGGTCCGTGGACGCCACCGTCCCCGACATCCGCAGCACGGTGCGCGCCACCTCGTCGAAGTCAACGGACTCGTTGACGTTGTGGGAGAGGGCGGCGTGGACCGTCGCGATCGCCTGGACCCGCCGCTCCGCCTCGGCGAGCGCCGCTTTGACGCCGTCCTCCCGCGAGCGCCGCGACTGGAGGCGCAGTAGCGCCGACACCGTCTGCAGGTTGTTCTTCACACGGTGGTGGATCTCACGGATCGTCGCGTCCTTGGTCATGAGCTCCTGCCGGTGCCGGTGCATCTCCGACACGTCGCGCGTGAGGACGACCGCGCCCAGCCGTTTGCGCCCGTTGACCAGCGGCAACGCGCGCATGGTGATCGTCGAGGCGCGGGCGGTGATCTCCACCCTCCACGACGCGCGGCCCATGACCACGACGGCCATGGACTCCTCGATGAGGTTGTCGTCTCCGATGACGTTCGTCACTTCCTGGGCGAGCACTTTGCCCGTCACGTGGGAACGGATCCCCAGGCGGCGCAGGCACGACACGGCGTTCGGGGTGGCCTGCTGCACCCGCCCCTCCGCGTCCAGCAGCAGCGCGCCGTCGAGGACGCGGGGCACGCCGTGGGCGGAGACCTGCGGCGTCGAGTCGTAGGGGTACTCGCCGCGCGCCATCATCTGGCACAGCGTGTCGGCGGCGGCCACGGTCCACCCCTCGAACCCCAGGGAGAGCCGGGGGCTCGACAGGTTCGCCTCGCGCGTGACGACCGCGATGATCGTCCCGTCGTGGCACACGGGCACGCAGGTCTCCATCATCGAGTACGTTCCAGCCCAGCGCGCCGCCTGGGAGCGGATGACCTGCCCGGTCTGCATCGCGCGGCGCAGTTCGATCTCCCGCGCGGCGGGCAGGTGCAGGCCGATGATGTCGTCGACGTGGACGGTCGTGGAGGTCGCGGGACGGCAGTGCGCTGCGGCGATGAAGCGCCCGTCGTCCGAGGGCAGCCACAGGACCAGGTCGGCCGCGGCCAAATCGGCCAGCACCTGCCAATCCGCGAGGAGCAGGTGGAGCCAATCGATGTCCTTGTCGGGCAACGGCGTTGAGGAGGCTTCTTCAGCTAACTGCATGAGGCTTCTCATGTCCTCTACTCTAGTTCCAGCGCGGCACCAACGAGGCGACTCGAGACTCGAATCGAGCAACACGCTCACGCCACGCCAGTAATCCGACAAGGAGAGCACTCATGGAATTCACTCAATCCGCCACCTACCCCCTGGACGTCGACTCCGTCATCCGCATGTCCACCGACCCCGCCTTCCTCGACATGCGCTTCGGGCGCTTCATGGCCGCCAACCCGGAGGTCACCGTCGAGGGCGACACCATCACCTACGTGGGCACGGTCAATCCGGAGCTGATCCCGGCGATCGCGCGCCCCTTCACCAAGAACGGCATCACCCTGACGTTCACCGAGGCGTGGACGCGCACGGAGGAGGGGGCCACCGCCCACACGGAGGTGGCCGTCGGCGGTGCGCCCGTCTCCGCGGCGGTCGACTCCACGCTGACGCCCGACGGCGACGGCTGCGCCCGCGCGCTCAACGGCACGATCACCGTGAACGTCCCGCTGGTCGGCGGGCGCGTCGAGAAGGAGGCGGTGGCCCGCGTGGGCCACGCCTTCGACCGCGAGCACCAGCTGGCGGCCGAATGGGCGGCGAAGCAGGGCTGAGCTGACCGGCCCGGCCGCGCTCCGAGCGGCCGGGCCGGGTCGGCCCCGTCACGCCGCCGGGCCGCTGTGGGCGGTTCGCATTGCCCGGGGGCGGCGGAGAGGGCAGAATCCCCCTATGAGCGATTCAACGAAACCCCAGCCGTCCCTGTACCTCGAGCGCACGGGCGTCCGCGAGTACGTCGCACGCAATCAGGACGGCGCCGAGGTCCGCGTGGGGCACGGCCCCGGGTGCTTCTCCCCCGGCGACCTGCTCAAACTCGCGATCGCGGGCTGCAACGCGATGAGTTCGGACACCCGCCTCGTCAGCCGCCTCGGCGACGATTTCGCCCAGTTCGTGGGCGTGTCCGCCGACTACGACGAGGACGCCGACCGTTTCACCCACGTCGAGGTGGAGCTGGTGCAGGACCTGTCCGCCCTGGACGAGCAGGAGCAGGCCGACCTGATCCGCCGCGCCGACGCCGCGATCAAGCGCAACTGCACGATCGAGCACTCCGTGGTCGACCGCGCCCTGCCCTCCCACCACGCGTTCACCAGCGAGAGAATCGACTGACGTGGTCGACCGCCAGTACGAGGACCTCCTCGCCCGCGTCATGGCGGAAGGGGTCGCCAAGGGGGACCGGACGGGCACGGGCACTCGCTCCGTTTTCGGCGCCCAGCTGCGCTACGACCTGTCGCGGGGATTCCCCCTGATCACCACCAAGCGCGTCCACCTCAAGTCCGTGGTCGGGGAGCTGCTGTGGTTCCTGTCGGGGTCCTCGAACGTCGGGTGGCTGCAGGAGCACGGGATCCGCATCTGGAACGAGTGGGCCGACGAGGACGGCGAGCTCGGCCCGGTGTACGGCGTGCAGTGGCGCTCGTGGAACGCGGGCGGGGGCACGCGCATCGACCAGATCTCGAACGTCCTGGAGACCCTCCGCACGGACCCGGACTCCCGGCGGATGGTGGTGTCGGCGTGGAACGTCGGCGACCTGCCGCAGATGGCGCTGGAGCCCTGCCACGCCTTCTTCCAGCTCTACGCCGCCCACGGCCGGCTCTCCCTGCAGCTGTACCAGCGCAGCGCGGACCTGTTCCTGGGCGTCCCCTTCAACATCGCCTCGTACTCTCTGCTCACCCACATGTTCGCCCAGCAGGCGGGCCTCCAGGTCGGCGACTTCATCTGGACGGGCGGCGACTGCCACATCTACTCGAACCACACCGAGCAGGTGGCCGAGCAGCTGTCCCGCGAGCCCTACCCCTTCCCCCGCCTGGAGTTGGCGAAGGCGCCGTCGATGTTCGACTACTCCTTCGACGACGTGTCCGTCGAGGGCTACCAGCACCACCCCACGATCAAGGCGCCGGTGGCCGTATGACTACTACCGCATCCATTTGGGCGCAGGACCGGGGCGGCGTCCTGGGGAGCGGGGGCGGCATGCTGTGGCACGTCCCGGCCGACTTCGCGCATTTCAAGGCCGCCACGATGGGCTGCCCGATCATCATGGGCCGCCATTCCTGGGAGGCGCTCGGGGGGCCCCTGCCGGGGCGCGCCAATATCGTGATCACCGGCTCGCGCGAGTACCGCGCCGACGGCGCGGACCTGGTGCACTCCCTGGACGAGGCGCTCGAGCGCGCCCGGTCCCACGCGGAGGCCAGCGGCGCGGCCACGATCTGGATCGTCGGCGGGGCCAGCGTTTACGAGCAGGCGATGCCCCTGGTCGATGAGCTGGTGGTGACGGACATCGACTGCGACGCCACCGCCGGCCACGACGGCCCCGTCGTCTACGCCCCCGGCATCGACACGTCGGCGTGGGACCGCGATGAGGAACGGTCGGACGCCCAGTGGCGCGAGCCGTCGGGCGGTTCGCGCTGGAGGGTGACCACCTGGGTCCGCGCCCGGAGGTGAGGGCCCGGGAGCGCGCGGAAGCGCCCACCCGGCGCGCGGGACGCGGGCGCGCAGACATATAGGCGCGGGGACGAGGGCGCGCGCCGCTCAGCGCCGCAGCCGGGGGAGGAAGCCCATCGCGCCGACGACCATGCCCGCGGCCTGCTCGTACCCGGCCTCCGAGGGGTGGAAGCCGTCGGAGGCCCAGAACCCCTCGACCAGGTCGGCGTGGGCGACATCCGCGTAGTCGACGCCCAGGCGCGCGCAGATGCTCTTCGAGTCCGCGGTCTGGGCGTCGATGCGCTTGGCGAGCTCCCTGCGCAGCATCGCGGGCAGCCGCGGCGAGTTGTGCGGCTGGCCGGCGCTGCACAGCACGACGTGCGCGGCCATCTCCAGGCTCCGGCCGAGCACCGCCTCGAGGTCGTCGGTCCACTCGGCCCGCGAGCGCCGCGCCATGATGTCGTTGCTGCCCGCGCACACGAAGAGGATGTCCGGCCTCCCCTCGACCTCGTCAAGGAAGCGGTGGCGGACCCTGCGCATCGTGGAGCCCAACCGCGCGTGCGTCTCCCAGATGACGGGCGCCCCAGTCGCCGCGGCGACTCGGTCGGCGATGCGGGGGGTGAGGGCGGTGGCCTGGCTGGATGCGCCCGATCCGGCCACCAGGGAGTCGCCCACCGCGACCAGGCGCAGGTACTCGGACAGGGTGGCGCCCAGTCGCTCGCGCGCGATGCCGGAGCGCTCCCCCTCGGGTTCGGGCGCGAGCCGCACGGTTCTGGCGGCCCAGGCCGCCTGGGCGAGCAGGATCGTTCTCTTCACGGGGTTCACGGTGGCCGACCCTAACACGCGCCGCGCCCCCGGTGTAAGGGGGCCCCTCCCCCGCCGGACAGTGGAGGGCGGTGCGCCGCGGCGGGGACGGTCTGAGAGGCGGCACCTGCTGCCGTTCGGGGCGCGAGTGGCTACGCACGGAGCGGATGGGAACGCCCGCGCCCCCCACCAGCACGGATAGCAGCGGGGGCGGGGCCTAGAATGAGGTGTGCCCCATCCTGATCCCCCTTCCTCCCGGTCGCGCTCGCCCGTTCTGGCCGATCCCACGCTGCGCGTCCTGGTGGCTGTCGCTCTGTTCACGTACACGGCGCAGAACATGCTCAACGTGTCGATCGCACCTTTGTCGCGGGCGCTGGACCTGCCGGAGTGGATCGTGGGGGCGGCCGTGTCGCTGGCGGCGCTGGCTGTGGCGCTGCTCAGCCAGTTCTGGGGGCGGCGCTCCATCGCGTGGGGCCGCAGGCGCGTCCTGCTGTGCGCCCTCTTCCTGGCCCTCATCGCGGGCACCCTGTTCTCCACAGCTGTGTGGCTGCGCGCGGGGGGCGGCATCGGTGCGGCCTGGGCGGCAGGAGCGATCATGGCGGCGCGGGGGCCCTTCTTCGGGGCGTCGGTCGCGGCGATCCCCCCGACCGGCCAGGCGCTGGTCGCCGAGGTCACGCATGACGAGGCGTCCCGTGTGCGCGGGGCGTCGGCGTTCTCGGGAGCCATCAACATGTCGGTGATGATCGGCTCTGTGGTCTCCAGCCTGCTGGGCGCGTGGTGGATATTCGCCCCCGTCCACGCGACGCCGTGGTTCGTCGTCGTCGCCCTGGTGATCGCGTGGGCGGGTGTGCCCCGCGACGGCGCCGGCGCGGACCAGGGGGCGCCGTCCCCGGGCGCCCCGTCGGAGTCAGGCGCCACCGGCTGCGGGAGTCCTTCCGCGGGCGCCCGGGCTGTCCCGCTCCCCTCCCGCGCCCCTCGCCCGGCCCGTCCCCTACCACCGAGGGTGTCGTGGACGGATCCGCGCATCGTGCCGTGGGTGCTGGGCGTGATCGGCCTGTACTTCGCGGCGGGCGTCACCCAGATCCTCATGGGGTTCCTCATCCAGGACCGGGTGGGGACCGCCCCCGACCGCGCTGTTTCACTCACAGGGCTCATGCTCCTGCTCAGCGCAGCGGGTGCGATGACCGCCCAGCTCCTCGTCGTCCCGCGCCTCCAGTGGCCGCCGCGGCGCCTGCTGCGCGCCGGGGTCAGTGTGGGCGTCGCCGCAGTCGCGGTCCTCACAGTGGCGTCCGCCGTGGTTGCCCTGGCGGTTGCGATGCTCTTCATGGGGGTGGCGACGGGTCTGACGTCGACGGGTTTCACCGCGGGCACCTCGTTGGCGGTGCGCGACGACGAGCAGGGGGGCGTCGCCGGCCTCGTTTCCGCGACGGGCGCGATCACGTGGATCTTCGCGCCGGTGAGCGCCACCGCGCTGTACGGGTGGCAGCCGCTGGCCCCGTTCGCACTCGCCCTGGTCCTGGTGGGCGCCTCGTGCGCGGCGGCGTGGGTCCACCCTGGGCTGCGCAAGCCGTCGGCCCCGCTGCTGGACGGGGGCTCCTGAAGAGGAGACGCGCCTTCGCACGCCCGTGCAGCGCCGGTGCCCGCTGGACACGTAGGGCGGGCCGACGAGAGCCCGAGCGCAGTGCTGGGCTCCTCACTTCCTGGACGTGTCCCGGATCGCTACCGGCCGACGGGGTCGTTACGGCGGCTCATGACGGCCGGAGCTGTTCCAAAGCCAGGTTGAGCAGGTCCGCGAGATGCTCATCCCCGTCGATGGTCCTGGGCTCGTGGAGATGACCAGTGATCTGCAGAGCGGCCAACCCATGGAGCAGGACCCAGACGATGGTGGCAATCTCACGAGTCGGCCCGGGACGGAGCAGGCCAGCGTCCTGCGCCTGGGCGACGAGCTCGCCGACGGCGGCCATGGCGTTATCGGCAGCCTCCTCCAACCCGGGATCCGGTTCGGCAATCGGAGTGTCCCCGAAGACCAGCTGGTAGTGATGGGGGCGTTCTACGGCGTAGTCGATGTAAGCCTGGCAGCCGGCGCGCACCCGTTGCCATGCGCCCTGGTGGCGCTCCGCGCCATGACGAATCCGTCTCGCGATCTGCCGCAGTGCCCGCTCGGCCAGGGCACGCATGAGCGCTGCCTTGTCCGCGTAGTGACGGTAGGGGGCCGAGCGGGACACCCCGGCGGCTTCTCCTACGGCACGCAGTGTCACCGCTTCGGGCCCACTGTCCTCAAGCAGCTTTGAGGCCGCGTCGACGATGGCGGCACGAGTCATTACTGAATCACGGGGGTTCACGAATCAAGCCTACCCATATGTTGACTGTGTCAACTTCAAGGCTATAATTGACATTGTCAACATTACCTTCCGAAAAGGACGCTCATGACCGACTCCATCCAGGCCAACGCCGACTTCGATGCCGCTTACCTGCGCACTTGGACCGAACCTGACGCAGGCAAGCGCCTTGCCCTCATCGAGCAGGTGTGGGCCCCCGGGGGCTCACTGCACATCTCCTCACCCGGCCTATCCCTGACCGGAACCACCGATATCGCGGCACACATCGAACGCGTCCACAACGACCTCATCGCCAACAAGGGCCTGACCTTCTCCTACGATCAACGCGCAGAGTCCGGTGACGCGCTGCTGCTGCGCTGGTCGATGACCGCGCCGAATGGCGACGTCGTCGGGCGCGGAGTCGACACCGTTTTCCGCAACGCTGATGGCAAAGTGGTGAACGCCTACATGTTCATGGGTGTGAACTGATCCAGACCGGGCTCTGCACCGCACTGCAGGCCCGGCCACCCATAGCATCGCCGCCAGCATCGCTTGGACGCCGGCGGCGATGTTGTGCACGCGGCGGGCGCGCCGCCCACCCGACTCCTCGCTATACCGCTCCCCATATCCGCGCGGAGCGCACCCAGCTGGATGGGAGCGGCGCTAGGACGGGAGGCCCCCGGGGCGACTGCGGGAAACGGGTATCCTGGGACCGTTATGATCGCCTGATGCGAAGGAGCCGAATATGGCCGACAACACACGCACCGAATCCGATTCCATGGGGACCGTGGAGGTCGCCAACGACCGCTACTGGGGAGCGCAGACCGAACGGTCCCTCCACAACTTCGACATCGGCCGCAACACCTTCGTGTGGGGCCGTCCCATGGTGCGTGCCCTCGGCATCCTCAAGAAGTCCGCAGCCCTGGCGAACGCTGAGCTGGGCGAGCTGCCCCGCGACATCGCCGACCTGATCGCCCGCGCGGGCGACGAGGTGATCTCCGGCAAGCTGGACGACCACTTCCCCCTGGTCGTCTTCCAGACCGGCTCGGGCACCCAGTCGAACATGAACGCCAACGAGGTCATCTCCAACCGGGCCATCGAATTGGCGGGCGGCGCGCTGGGCTCCAAGAAGCCGGTCCACCCCAACGACCACGTGAACCGCGGCCAGTCCTCGAACGACACCTTCCCCACCGCCATGCACATCGCCGTGGTCTCCGAGCTGCACGACATGTACCCGCGCGTGCGCCAGCTGCGCGACACCCTGGACGGGAAGGCGAAGGAGTTCGAGGACGTCATCATGGTGGGCCGCACCCACCTGCAGGACGCGACGCCGATCCGCTTGGGCCAGGTCATCTCCGGGTGGGTCGCGCAGATCGACTTCGCCCTGGACGGCATCGAGTACGCGGACTCGCGCGCCCGCGAACTGGCCATCGGCGGCACCGCGGTGGGCACGGGCCTGAACGCGCACCCGAAATTCGGCGGGCTGACGGCCGAGAAGATCTCGGAGGAGACCGGGATCGCCTTCAAGCAGGCGGACAACCTCTTCGCCGCACTGGGCGCCCACGACGCCCTGGTCCTGGTGTCCGGTGCGCTGCGCGTCCTGGCCGACGCGCTCATGAAGATCGCGAACGACGTGCGCTGGTACGCCTCGGGCCCGCGCAACGGCATCGGCGAACTGCTGATCCCGGAGAACGAGCCCGGCTCCTCCATCATGCCCGGCAAGGTCAACCCCACCCAGTGCGAGGCGATGACCATGGTCGCCACCCAGGTGTTCGGCAACGACGCGACCGTCGGCTTCGCGGGCTCGCAGGGCAACTTCCAACTCAACGTGTTCAAACCTGTGATGGCGTGGAACGTCCTGGAGTCGATCCGCCTGCTCGGAGACGCCTGCGTGTCCTTCGACACGCACTGCGCCTACGGGATCGAGCCGAACCGCGAGAGGATCCAGCACAACCTGGATATCAACCTCATGCAGGTGACGGCGCTGAACCGCCACATCGGCTACGACAAGGCCTCGAAGATCGCGAAGAACGCGCACCACAAGGGCCTGTCGCTGCGCGAGTCCGCCCTGGAGCTGGGCTTCCTGACGGAGGAGCAGTTCGACGCGTGGGTGGTGCCCGCCGACATGACGCACCCCAGCGCCGCCGACGAGTGATCCCGGACCGGCCCTGCCGGGCGGCCCCGCTGTTCCAGCGGGGCCGCCCGCATTGGGGCCCTTGCCCCGGCCTTCCCAGTCCGCTTACGGGGCGCCGCCCGAGAGCCCCCGGGCGCCGCCTACGCCCCGGGCAGGACCAGGGGGATCGGCGCCTCGTCCACGCCGTCCTCGACACTGAGAGAGGCGACAGTCCGCGGAGTGGGGTTCCAGCTGATGATGCGGGCGCCCCGGGGATTGATGACGTCGTAGGCAGGATCGGCCGGGTCGATGTCGATGCGCGCGCGCTTCAGTTTCAGTAGCGATTCCTTGGCCGTCCACAGGTTGACGACGTCCCCCGGGTGCTCATTGAGGTGCATCCGCTCGGCGACTGTGAAGATACTGGGAAGCAGGGCTATGCGCTCGGCGGCGGCGAGCACATCGCAGTCCACTCCGACCCGCTTGTCGCTGATGGCGACGCACACCAGCGCTTGGCAGTAACTGGCCGCAGCGTGCCAACCGGGCACGGTGAACATGGCGGAGGCCATGGGCGCGCCGTCCCCGACTTGCGCGATGCCCCTTTTCGACGTGATGCGGCCGTCGGCGCGCGCCTCGTCGAACAGGGAGTGCAGCAGGATCCGCTCGACCAGGGCCCCGCGCTGGAAGATGGTGGGCTGGCGCCTCACCCACGTCCTCTCCTGGGGCTCCAGGCTCTGCGCGCAGCCCCACAGGGCGCGGTAGCCCATTTCGAGGGGCGCCCAAGCGATGTACGAGTCCCACTTCGGCCACCACATGGAGCGCTGGCCGGGGAGCGCGGGGCTCTTGGCCTCGGTGTCGTCTGACATGGCGATGACACTCCTTCCGGGGCGGGTACAGGAACCTGGTCCCGTACCCTTTCATACATTTAACAACTTTGTTGCGTTTTTGTCACCTTACTTAGAATCCATGAGGAGAATCAACACCTTTGACGAAAGCATGATGCACCTCCCACCTCCACGACCGCATGCCCTGGGCACCTTAGGCGCCCCGACCGCACCTTCCTATACTGATTGGTATGAATGATCGTTTATCACTGGAGGGCTTGCGCTGCGCGGCCGCCGTCCACCGCTGCGGGTCGTTCTCGGGGGCGGCCCGGGAGTGCGGTCTGACACAACCGTCCGTGTCGGCTGCCGTGCGCAGGATCGAGGGCTTCATGGGCCACCCGTTGTTCGAGCGGTCGGCGCAGGGGGTAGCCCTGACTCCCTTCGGGGAGGCCGTGATCGGCCTCATCGAGGACGCTGCCGCCGCTGCCGACCGGGTCGCCGCCGCATCGAGGAAGGGGAAGGCCGCTCCCGTCCACCTGGCGATCGGCGCGTCCACCCTCGTCCCGCGCTCCCTCATCGAGGGGCTGCGGCGCGCCGCCCGCGCCCACCCCCGTCTCAGCACCGATTCCCTGGCGCTGAGCGAGTACGACCTGTTGGATCTGCAGTTCCAACTCGAGACCGGGGGCATTGACGCCGCCCTCCTGCCCGCTGTGCTGCCCGCCACGCGCTACCGGAAACGCGAGATCGGATCGGAGGCGATGCGACTGGTCGACTCCCCCGGCCAGCCGCATTCGAGCGCCGCGCCCGTCACTGCCGCCGAGGCGTCCGCGCGCACGTTCGTCCTCATGGCGCCCATGTGCGGGCTCTCCGTTTTCACCGAGGCGTTCTTCCGGTCCGCAGGGCTCCCCCTCAAGGAGCACCCCGATCGGGCCGCCTCGTACCGGGAACTGGAGGACCGGGTGGCCCTGGGCCTGGGCAGCGCGATTCTGCCGGAGTCGAAGGTGACGCGCCAGGACTTGGTCGGGCACGACCTCGTGGGCCCCGACGGCAACCCCGTCGTAATGCGGTACCGGGCGTACTGGCGGGATGATTGCCCGATGGCCCAGCTCATCGAGGAAATCACACGGAGCCTCGGGGCAGAGTAGCGGGCAGCACCCCAACACCCGGCATCCCCGCGCCCCGGACTCGGCCCGCGTCGGCATCGGTATTCCCCCCAGGAGGCCATAGACATCGTCTATACCCCGCTCAGGAAGAACACAGCCCACCGCCCTTCGCCCGAAACGATCGAGGCGGCCCGCCCCGAGTGGGACAGAACGTGCACCACGCCCGGGAGCGGAAAGAACCACCCGCCCGGGGACAGAACGAGCGGCCCGCCCGCGCCCCCGGCTGGGCGCCTCCGAGAACGCGGTGCCGGGAACCCGTGGAATGCGGCGCCCGACACCCCGACACCCGGACACCCCCGCGCCCTGGGAACCGGCCCCGGGAGCTCGTGTTGGCGGGGCTGGGGTCCCCGGACACCCCGCCCCGGGAACCGGCCCCGGGAGCTCGTGTTGGCGGGGCTGGGGTCCCCGGACACCCCCGCGCCCCGGGAACCAGCGGAACACGGGATCCTCGGAATACTGCGCGCCCGGGCGCCGTTGAGACACGTATCCGACGAAAGGCGCGCCCATGACGACCCCCGCAACCGGCACCGGCACCGGGAAAGCGGACAGCGCTGCGCGCTCCCACCTCGTGCGCCGCGCCGTCGAGATCCTCTGCTCCGAGCAGGGCACCGAGCCCCCGGCCGACCTGGACCCCGGAGCCCAGCGCGCCCTGCTCCGCGCCCTGATGAACACCCGTGAACCCGGCCCCCTCGACCCGGAGTACCTCGAGGTGGAGGGCGCCATCCTCGACGCGGAGGCACGGGCGCGGGGAACCGCCTCGTGGGAAGACGCCGAGGCCTCCCCCATCCACCCGCGCATGGCCCTGTGGCGCGGGGACATCACCCGCCTGGCAGTCGACGCCATCGTCAACGCCGCGAACTCCGCCCTGCTGGGGTGCAGGGTCCCGGGCCACTACTGCATCGACAACGCGATCCACTCCGCCGCCGGGCTCCAGCTGCGCGAGGCGTGCGCGACCATCATGGCCCAGCGGCGGGCGGCCGGACTCAGCCCGGAGCCCACGGGGGAGGCTGAGATCACCCCGGGCTTCCACTTGCCCGCCCGCCACGTCCTGCACACGGTGGGGCCCATCGTCTCCGGGCGCCTCACCGACGCGCACCGCGCGGCCCTCGCCTCGTCGTACCGGTCCTGCCTCGGCCTGGCCGCCTCCCACGGCCTGCGGACGGTGGCGCTGTGCTGCGTGTCCACCGGGGTCTTCGGGTTCCCGCAGGACCAGGCCGCGCGCATCGCAGTGTCCACGACCGCCGCGTTCCTGGACTCCGCCGCGCCCGGAGCCTCCTGCGTGCGCGTGGTCTTCGACGTGTTCGGTGCGCGCGACGAGGAACTCTACCGGAGGGAACTGGGGCTGTGAGCGCGAACGGACCGGGGCCGCGGCTTCCAGGACCGCGCGCTCGATTGACGGCGCGCTGACCGCTTCGATCCCGAGGAAGGCACTGTGCGCCGTGGGGCATGAGCGCGGCGGCAAGCCCGCCCTTCGCGCCAACGACAAGCCCGCCCCCGGCGGCGGCCCGGTCCCGGGGCCAGCACCAGAACAGTGCTCGGGGGGCTTACCCCCTTGTCTGGAACCCGTTAGCCTGGTGGCATGGTGCTCTTGAAAGACCCCCGGGGGATCCTCACCTTCACCTTCCGCTACCTGGCGCTCCACGTGGCTTTCCTGATCGGGCTCCCCATCTCCAGGGAGATGGACGTCCTTCTGTTCTACTTCTTCGGCTTCATGGGCTTCTTCACCTTCATCCAGGTGCTGGTGTCCATCTCCCAGAAGTTCCTCGTCCACGGCGGCGTATTGAAATTCGTAGCGGTCCTTTGCGCGATCGCCACGGATGTGCCAATCCTATGGTACTTCGGCTGGGTACTGAAGGGATTGTTCCCCGGCGGCAACGATTGGTCCTTCGTGGTCAACTGGATGCCCTTCCACTTCGGCGCCGCGTTCGCGGCCTGGGGACTGCGGGAGCTCATCCACATGTTGAGCTCACAACGCACCAACCATCCAGGGCTGCCCAGATGAGTCGGGCGGCGCCCGCGGCCGCCGTTGTCGGCGCTCGAACACGGGATCCCGAGGCCCCCGGGGTTCTCGCTGCGAAGAACGGACGCCGTGCCGCAGCACTGGGCCAGACGATCAGTCGAACACCCGCATATCGGCGCGGCCCCTGAGGGGCTCACCCCCGTGGCTGGAACCCGTTAGCCTAGTGGCATGGCACGTGTGAAAGACCCCCGGGGGATCCTCACCTTCATCATCCGCTACCTGTTGCTCCACGTGGCATTCCTGATCGGGCTTCTCCTCTCTGTGAGCGGGGATCTCGTTCTGTTCTACTTCTTCGGCTTCATGGGCTTCTTCACCTTCATCCAGGTGCTGGCGTCCATCTCCCAGAAGTTCCTCGACCACGCCGGAGCATGGAAAGCCGTGGTGATCATGGGGGCCATGGCCTCCGATGTGGCGGTCCTATGGTGGTTGGGGTGGATGCTCAGGGGCCTGTTCGGCGGTTCCGACTGGGAGTTCGTCGTCAGCTGGCTCCCCTTACATTTCCTCGCCGCGTTCCTGGCTTGGGGGCTGCGCGAGATCATCCACGCGGTGAGCTCGGGAGGAACTGCCGAGCCCAGGAACCCGAGTGGTCCCATCATTCCGAGTCGTCCCACCGATCAGCGTGCTTCCGTCGATCCGGGTGGTCCCGCAGATCCCGGTGGTCCCACCGATCCGGATGGTTCCACGAGCCCCAGCAGTTCCGAAGACGCAGATGCCCCGACGGGCGGCCCCACGGACACGAACCCCAAGGCCGACGACCGGTGAGGCCGTGGCGCGCTGGCGTCACCGCCCGCCCAGGTTCATGAACCGTGACACCCAGGCGCGCAGGGCATCGAGTACCCTGGCCTTCTTCTCGGCGCGGCCACCACCCCGGGCGAAGCGCGACATATGGGGCAGGATGCTCGACAAACCGGTCCCCTCCTCGGAGACGAACCCCTCCGCCAGTGCGCGGTGGGCGAACTCGCTGGCGTTCTCGCGCAGGTTCTCGCGTTCGATGATCCCCTCCAGTTCGGCCTCTCGGCGCTCGGCGACGTAGCGCGCGAACTCGGTTGCCACGTCCCCGCTCAACGACACGCGCCTGTAGAAGTCCTCTATGAGGTCGCGCTTGTCGCGCAGTGAGGGGCTGGATTTCAGGGCGCGCGTGATCTCGACGGGGATCTCCACATCGTTGCCGTCCCCTCTGCTTGCCCGGTGCTGCTCGACCAGCATCAGGACGTAGTCGACGTTCACCTCGACCTGTTTGACCAACTCGATCTCGAAGACGAGGTCCTCGTTAATGGGTTCCTTGTCAGCAGCGTCGTGCTGGCGCATCTCCTGGTAGAGGTCCAGGTAGGCGCTGCGGTAGTCCTCGATGTCGCGCGCGGGTTCCCCATGACCCCCCTCGACCCGTATGGTGCCGTCGGCGACCAGTTGGGAGTGGAGCACGTGGACCCGCTGGTAGCGCCGCGGAGTAGTGACCTCAGGCGTGACGCGCGAACCTTGGAGGACGATGAATTCGCCGCCGACCGCCCGGGCGCGGGCGTCGATCCCCCGCTTCGAAAGCACGTAGCGGAAAACAGGGCTGTCCTCCGCCGGGGTACTCTCCTCCTCGCGAGGCAGGGGGTGGGCCTCACGGAACACCTGGATCCCCAGGACAGGAAGTATCGCGCGCATCTGGGTGAAGAAAGCCTCCGCGTCGGATTGCTGGGCCTCCGAGAGTGTTCGCTCCTGCGGGATCTGCGCGTTGTCCTTGAGGGTTGCCCGTTTCGCGCGCATGGCGACCTCGACCATGCGCGCCTCCAGGTAGCCCCAGTGCCCTTCGTTGAAGGCGTCTTCGCACGAGGAGACCAGGACGGGCCGGTCCACCCGGACACGTTTGCCGTTGCGATGCCGCCCGCTTCCCCGTCGACCAAGAGGAGCTCGATGCGCTTGCCCACCATCGCAGTCAAGCCTTCTTTTCTGGGAATGACAGCAAACGGTCGCGGTAGTACTCGTACTGTTTGCGCCGGACTACGATCTCCGCAGGAAGGCCAGTGGCCCCACTTCCCCTCACCACATTTTCGTACTACGATAATAGGGTGAGAACGCTGAACGGACACCCCGTTTCCGAGGCGCAGGTCGACGACTGGGTCGCGGAGGCCGAGCATGGCTACGACGTTGAAGCCCTCCGGCGCCGGGGACGCCCCCGCCGCGGAGACCAACCCGCGCGGACCATCTCAGTGCGCCTCACTGATGACGAGATCGACGGCATCGACCGCTACGCGGATAAGAATGGGGGCACGCGTTCCACGGTGATACGCGACGCTCTGCGCGCCTTCATCTCATGATTTTGAGACCATCGGCACTGAAACACGGGATCTCCGAAGAAGCCGCGGTATTCGCGGCGACGAACGGGTGCCGATTCACGGCTTCGCTTGACGACGACCATCCCCAGCGGGAGTTTCGCCTCGGTTTCGACCAATCCACGCGCCTCCTTGAACTGGTTGTCCTGCGCTGGGACGATCAAACGGAGGAAATCATCCATGCGATGAAAGCGCGCAGAACATACCGGCGCCTACTGGAGTAGGCGCGTCCACTCCCTGCGGCCCGGGCAGCCTCCGCCCTGTCCCACGGAACCCGGCCCCAGCCTCGTCCCCGGATCCGCGGAACCGGGCCCCGCATCCATCCGGCGCATCCCCCTCCCCGCGTGCGCTTCGCATCACTGCGCCCCTCCGCGAGGCGGGCACTCGGGAGCCGACATACAGTCGACAGCCGCAGCCCATTCCCGTGCAGATCAGCCACCCCCATGAGTCTTGAATTGCTCATCATCGTCTGCGTCGCGGCCATCGTGGCGACGGCGCTCACCAACCGTTTCCGCTTGATCGGCCCCGTCATGCTGATCGTCGCTGGCCTGGTGGCCTCGTTCGCGCCGGGTGCCGAGGGCGCGGGACTGCCCAGCGAGGTCGTCCTCACTGTGTTCCTCCCGGTCCTGCTGTACTGGGAGGCGCTGTCCGTCTCGCTCAACGGCATGCGCCGGGCGCTACGGGGCATCATCCTCTCGGCAACCATCCTGGTGGCCATCACCTCGGCGATCATCATGGCGGCGGGCCTGGCAATGGCGTTGTCTGCGGCGCGGCCACGGTGCTGCTGTGGGCGAAATGGAACGCCAGCCGGAGCGACGCGTTGCTGTCGAACCTGATCGCGCTCACAGTTCCCTTCACCACCTATATCCTCGCCGAGGAGCTCCACGGCTCCGGCGTGCTCGCCGTCGTCGCCTGCGGCATCGTCTACTCCCGGTACAACCGGAACGCCAACGACTCCGCCATCCGCCTCGTCGGGATCCCCTGCTGGTCGGTCCTCACCTACCTGATGAACACCGTGCTGTTCATCATGGTGGGACTGTCCCTGCCCGACATCGTCCGCCGCCTCCCCCACCTGGAGCTGGTCCGCGGCCTCGTCCTGATCCCGATCATCTACTCTGCGATGGTGGCCGCGCGCTTCGTGGGCCACCACGCCATCATCTTCAGCATCCGGGCCCTGGACCGCCGCCCCCAGCAGCGCGAGCCCCGCACGAACATCCGGGGGCGCCTCGTGTCGATGGTCGCGGGGTTCCGGGGGGCCATCTCCCTGGCGATGGCCCTGTCGATCCCCGGGTCCTTCGGGGGGACCGCCTACGAGGAGCGCGACCTCGTGGTCCTCATCACCGCAGGAGTGACCCTGCTGTCACTGGTCGTCCAGGGGATCGCGCTCCCCCACGTGGTCCGCTGGGCGAACGCGCGCCCCACAGCCGTCCAGCGGCGCGAGGCGGAGGAGTTGGACGAGGAGACGCGCGTGCTGGCAGGGATCATGCGCGACATCGTCGAAGAACTCCCCTCCATGGCCCAGCGGATCGGCGTTGAGGACGGGGACCTCGTCAACGCGATCCGCGAGTCCTACGGGCGCCGCGAGCAGCGGATGCTCCAGGCCGCCTCCGAGGAGGAGTTCTCCTTCTTCGACGAGGACGAGACCGCCCTGCGTCTGGAGTGCATCGACTTCGCCCGCGCCAGGGTGCTCGAGGCGCGCAACGCCGGGCGCTTGGACGGGGCGACCGCCTCCCTGGCGATCAAACGCCTCGACACCGAGGGCGCACTGCTGGCGGGACCGATCGAGATGGAGTGAGGCCGCCGGAGCTTCCCGCGCGTCGGTTCAGGCCCCCGGTTCCAGCGGGCCCACCACGGCGCTGGCCGCGTTCGAGCACACGCTGAGGTCCGCGTGGCTCAGGGTCACTTGCGCCGTGTCGCCGGGCAAGACCACGGTGACCAGGTCCGCGCTGGCGGTGGAGCACCCGGCCGCGGCAGGGTCGTCGAGCGTGAGGATCGCGTGCGCCGACTCCTGGGGGAGCACTTTGAAGATGTTCCCCGGGTCCTCGCCGTCGCGAATTGCCTCCAAGCCCACGGTCTCGTTCGTCTGCGACGACATGAAGGACACCTGCGGGAAGCCGCTGATGGTGCACTCCTGGCTGCTGCCGTTCCAGAAGGAGATCGTGACCGTGGTGGTCCCGCCGTTCGTCGTCTTCTCCCCCAGGGACGCCTGGAGCTCTTCGGCCGTGCACGGCAGCCCCTCCACGTCGGGGGGCGGCAGGGACGGCGAGGCCGTGGCCGCTCCGGACTGGGGCGCTCCCGTGGCCGGGGGCTGGGCGGTGCCCGAGGCGCCACCGGTCGCGCTCTGCGAACCGGTTCCGCTCTGGGCGGTGCCGCCGGGAGCGCAGGCGCCCAGCGCCACGCAGGCCAGGGCAGCGGTCATCATACGCAGCTTCTTCACCATGTGTCCATCCTAGTCTCCGCGGGGTGCCAGCCACCAGGCCCCTCCCGTGTGGCGCGCCGCCGGGCGACGGCCACCGCTGAGGTGGGGCCCGCTGTCACCTCGCCTGGTACGGGTCGATGTTCGCGTTAGTGGTGTTCGAGCAGGTCTTGCCGGAGAAGTCGACCCCTATGGTGTCGTCCTCGGCGGCGAGCGACACCCAGATCTCCGTGAAGTCCTCTTCCTTGCAGCTCGTCAACGCGGACGGGTCGATGATGTGCAGCGTGGCCACCGCGCTCGCCCCGGGGCCCAGGGAGACCGTGGTGGCCTCCGCGACCCTGCTTGACTCGACGACGGGCCGCCCGATCTGGACCCCGCTGGCCGCGAACACGACGCGCGGGTATCCGGTGAGGGAGCACGGCGCGGAGCCCGTGTTCGTGACGACCAGGTCGACCTTGCGCGTCGCGGCACCCGACGAGGCGTCCTCCTGGGCGTCGACGCTGATGGATCCGGAGGCGCAGGGGCCGCCCGCCCGTTGGCGGCCGGAGTGGCGGCTGGGGCCGCTCCCCCGCTCGCGGGCTTCGGCGTCAGCGGGGAACATGCGGCCAATCCGATCAGTGCGGCAACACCAATAGCGAGAAACCGAACGGTACGAGAACAATCCATGCGGTCACTGTGCCACATCCCCGGTGGCGCTTCACCTTTCCCGCCAACCACCGCGGCGGGGTGCGGACGGGGCCAACGCGCAGCCGCAGCGGCCCCGGGGATCCGCGCCCCACCAGTCGCGAGGGCCCACGAGGAGCGCATTCTGAGGCCGTCGTCCCGCGCTGACGGCCGGCTGCCCCGGAAGCGGCGCTGTGAGGAACCAGCCAGGCGCCCCTGCGCTACTGGCGACGACGGCGCGACATGTCGTCGACGCGCACGCCCTTGACGTCCATGTCGTCCAGGGCGACCACCCGGTCGCGCTTGACCAGGTGGAACCCCAGCCAGACGATCAGGAACAGGGGCAGGCCGATGTAGGAGGGCAGGACCTCCATGTACGTCCCCTGCACGAACGCCTCGTAGACCTGGCCGATCATGATGATGATGCACATGGAGAAGGCCAGGATCGGCCCCGCCGGAAAGAAGGGCGAGCGGTAGGGCAGGTCGTCCAGGGAGTACCCCTGGCGCACGTAGGCGCGGCGGAAGCGCCAGTGCGCCGCGGCGATGCCCAGCCACATGACGATCCCGGACAGGCCGACGATGTTCACCAGCCATGTGTAGGCGACGCCCTCGCCGACCAGCGCCGTCAGGAACGCGCACCCTCCCATCAGCGCGGTGACGACCATGGCGTTGACCGGCACCCCGTGGGGGCTCACGTAGCTGAACACCTTGGGCGCCTGCCCCACTAGGGCCATGGAGTGCAGCATCCGCGAGGCCGCGTACAGCCCGGAGTTGCCCGCCGACAGGATGGAGGTGAGGATCACGGCGTTCATGATGGCCGCTGCGCCGCCGACGCCCAGGCGCGCGAACACCAGGGTGAAGGGGGACTGGGCGACGTTCGTCTCGCTGGCGGCCAACAGGTTCGGGTCGGTGAAGGGCAGCAGCGTGCCGATGACGGCGATCGCCCCGATGTAGAAGATCATGATGCGCCAGAAGACCGCGCGGATCGACTTGGGCACGTCCTTGTGCGGGTTCTCCGACTCGCCCGCGGCGATGCCCACCAGTTCCGTCCCCTGGAACGAGAAGCCGGCGATCATGAACACGGCGACGACGCCCAGGAACCCGTTGTGGAAGGGGCCGTCCTCGAGGGTCCAGTTCGTCAGCCCCGGGGAGGCCGATCCCATCACGCCGAAGATCATGGCGACCCCGGCGATCAGGAAGACGACGACGGTGACCACTTTGATGGTCGCGAACCAGAACTCCGCCTCGCCGTACACGCGGGCGGAGAGCGCGTTGAGCATGACGAGGAACGCCAGGAAGCTCCCTGCCCACACCCACGAGGGCACGGTGGGGAACCAGTAGGACATGACCAGGCCCGAGGCCACCAGGTCGGCGGCGACGGTGATCGCCCAGTTGAACCAGAAGTTCCACCCCATCGCGAAACCGAAGGAGGGGCTGATGAACTTCGTGGCGTAGGTCTGGAAGGAGCCCGCGATCGGCTGGTGGGCGCTCATCTCGCCGAGGGACTGCATGAGGAGCAGGACCATGATCCCGACCGCCGCGTAGGAGACGAGGGCGCCTCCCGGGCCCGCCTTGGACACGGTGGCGCCCGAGGCGACGAACAGGCCGGTGCCGATCGCACCGCCGATGGCGATCATCCGCATGTGGCGGCCGGAGAGCTTGCGTTTGAGCTGGGTGCTCCTGCCCTCCTTCGAGGCGATGACCTCGTCGATGCTGGGACCGGTGTCTCCTGCTGCGGAGGGTGTGTTCTCACTCATGCCGCGACTCCTGGGGTTGTCCGGGCCGTTCCCGGCCCTCGGTGCGCTGCCATTGCTTGGCCCGCCTTTTTCGCTTCCTTGACTGTAGTCCACCGGGAGGGGTTCCGGCACCCCTCCCCACATGGTGGCCGGTCGTTGCGGAACGAGGCGGGCGCCGGGCAGGGCCCCCGCGCGCCGCACCCGCGGGGCGCTCACACCGAGTGGCGGTGCAGGGCGGCGGCCACCGTCTCCAGGCGGGCCTGGGCCATCTCCTCCTCGTAGGGCCCCAGGCGCAGATCCTCGACGATCCCGCCATCGACCAGGACCAGCACACGGTCGGCGCGGGCCGCGACGCGCGCGTCGTGGGTGACGACCACCATCGTGGCGCCGGAGGCGTGGACCCGTCCGAACAGATCGAGGATGGAGGTCGCCGCGGAGTAGTTGAGCGCCCCCGTCGGCTCGTCCGCGAAGAGCACCGCGGGGTCGTTGATCAGGGCCCTGCAGATGCCCGCGCGCTGCAACTGCCCTCCCGATACCTCGGTGACGCCGCTCGAGGCGCACTCGCCGATCCCCATCTCCTCCATGAGGGCGCGTCCGCGCCCCACGACCTCGTCGCGCGGGCGCAGCTCCGCCAGGAACCCCGGAAGGACGATGTTGTCCAGCAGGTTCAGGGTCGCCATGAGGTGCGCCTGCTGGAAGACGAAACCGAACTCCGTCAGCCTCAGCGATGCGAGCTCCTTCTCCCCCAGTCCCGTGATCTCTCGTCCGCGCACCGTGACCGTGCCGGAGTCGGGCCGGTCCATTCCGCTCAGGCAGTGCATCAAGGTCGACTTGCCGGAACCCGACGGGCCCATGATGGCGACGAACTCCCCGTCGGCGATGTCCAGGTCGAGGCCCGCCAGAACGGGCGTCCCGTAGGACTTGTTCAGACGGCGGGCACTCAACGCGGGCGTCGCGCCCCCGGTCGCGTTGCGGCTTGTCGCGGTGGTCATCGGCACTCCTCAGTCGGTGTCGGTCAGGGTCATGGAGGGCAGGGGCCTGAGCGCGAGCCCCACTGCCACGGCGGTGGCGCACAGGACCGCCGCCGGCACCACCACGCCCATCAGCAATGGGTCGGCCAGCAGGTGCAGATCGGGGGCCCCGCGGTTCGCGAGGACCAGCCCCACGGCCCGTTCGCCGGCAGTCGCCGCCATCACGACCCCCAGGGCGACCCCGATCACGGCGACGAGGCCGAAGCGCATGAAGTACTGGCCCGCGATGGAGCGCACGGTCGAGCCGAGGGCCCGCAGAACAGCGATCCTCCCGCGCTCCCGGGCGAGGACCAGGACGGAGTAGAGGGCAGTGATGAGGAACGCGAGCCCGAGGGACACCGCGAGGGCCATCGCCGCCAGGACGTCCACTTGCGACTGGGTCGCCCCGAAGAGCTGCGAGGCGTACTCGCCCATCCGGACGATCTGCGCCCCCGGGTGCTCGCGCGCAAGGTCCTCCGCGGCCTCCCCCGCGTCCTCCCCGTCCGCCACGTCCGCGTACATGAGCTGCCACAGCGCGGGAGTGGCGTCGTCGAAGACCGCCTTCGCGGTGAGCCCGTTGTTGGTGATGTCCTGGTACACCCCGACGACCGCGAGATCCCTCTCGCCCTGGGAGCCCTTGACCGTCACAGTCGCGCCGACGGCGGCGCCCGCCTCGGCCACCTGGCTGTGGGACAGGGCGATCTCCTGGTCGTTCAGGGGAGCGCGCCCCGACATGTAGTTCACCGGGAAGGCGCTGTGGTCCCCGATGTCGATGAGCACTGGCGCCCATGCGCCGTCCTTGTTGCGCATCGTGTAGTCCTTGCGCATGATGACGACTTGCTTGGCGATCCGCGGGTCGGCGGCGAAGTCGTCGGCGATCTCCTCGATGTCCGCGGCGCCTGAGCGGACATCGACCCTCAGATCCGCCTGGCCCACCCCCAGGTACGTCGCGCTGCGGGGGTCGCCGAGGGTCGTCGACACGTTCATGGGCAGCACCGCGGTGAAGGCGCACAGGGCCAGGACTCCCATCAGGAGGGCGTTCGCGGGGCGCAGCGCCTCGCGCACCCCGAGCCACGCGTGCGGGCCGAGCAGACGGGCGCGCGAGAGCCTCCACCGGAGGCGCGGGCGCCCCGCGCCTCCACTGGTCCCGCTGCGCAGCGCCTCAACGGCACTGATCCTGCCCATTCGGCGCAGGACCAACCACGCGGAGCCGACGACCACCGCCACCAAGCCCGCCGCCACGAGAACGGGCACCACGGCGCCGCCCGCCGTCGTCGGCGGCGTGCCGAGGTACACGGTGGTCGGCGCCAGCAGGGACGAGGCCAGCGGATGGGACAGCGCGTAGCCGGCGCAGCCGCCCGTTGAGGCGATGACCGCGTACTTGAGCGAGTAGAGGCGCCGGATGCCCGCCTGGGGGGCGCCGATCGCCTTGAGGACCGCCACCTGGGGCAAGTCCGCCTCCAGGGCGGCCAGGACCGTGTAGCGCAGCGCCAGCACCGCAACGGCGGCGAGCACTCCGGCCACCACCAGCGCGACTGCGGCGATCAGCATCGTGGACAACGCGTTCATCAGTTGGATCTGTGCCGAGGTCACCGCGATCCCCGTGCTGGGGAGCCCAGCGGCCTTGTACTGCTCGCTGACGGCGGCGGCGCTCGCCCCGTCGGCCAGGTCGAACTCGATGAGGTACTCGACTTCTCCGATGTGCTCGTCCAACGAGGAGAAGTCCTCGGGGTTGACGACCAGCCGCTTGGAGGGGACCATCGCGGCGTTCATCTGCGCGTCGCGGAGGAAACCTGCCACGCGCAAGTCGATCCGCCACTCCCCCGTGTCCACCGTGACCGTGTCCCCGGTCTGTGCGAGTCCCGCCGCCTTGTAGTGGACCGGCAAGTAGACCTGCCCCGGATCGGGCAGCACGCGCTCACCGTTCTCATCGAGCAGCAGATCGATGCGCTCGGGCGCGGTGACGAAGGCGGGCTCCAGGTACGAGGAGGCCTGCACTGCCCCTCCGATGGAGAGCTGCGCCCTGGGGACCGGCAGTGTCCGCATGACCATGTGGTCCTCGACGTCCGCGCGCGAGTCCGCCCATTGCGCGATCGCGCGGGAGTCCGCCTCGCCGGTGTGCATCTGGACGAGGTCGGGGACCCTGGCGCGCTCCGAGAGGCGGTCCGCCGCACTGACCGTGTCGATGATGAGCGAGGCGCTTGCGGAGGCGAGTGCCACCGCCAGCGTGACGAGGCCGACCAGCACTGCGGCCACCGCGCGCCCGCGGGCGAGATCGGCTTTCAGGAGTCTGAGCAGCACTGGGGCGCCTCCGCATCGGTGTGGGGGATCGGCTGGGGGCCGCCGGACGCCATGGAGGCGAAAGTCCCGGGCTCGCAGCCGAGCAGGGTCTCCGCCGCGTGGACGAGCCCGCGGGTCCGCCGCGCCAGCTCGTCGTGGTCGCCGGTGAAAATGCCCTCGTCCAGCAGCATCCCCGCACTGGTGAGGAGGATCTCGACGGTCTCGCGCGGGTGGGGGGTGGAGAAGACGCCTTCCACGATCCCCTGTTCGACGACATCGGTGAGAACGGGCGCGAGGGCCCGGACCATCTCGACGATGGTGAGTATGTGGAACTGCGCGTTGCCGCTGGCGTGGAGCTCCTCGGCGAGTTCCCGCTCGGGCTGATCGACCCGGCTGGCGGCCACCACTGCCGCGAACTTGCCGATCGCGCCGCCCGGCCCTTCGGCGACGGCCCTGGCGACCGAGGCGGCCCGCTGGGTCGTCCTGCCGATGATGGCCCGCAGGATCTCGTCCTTGGAGGAGAAATGGTAATAAAGGGTGCCTTTCGCGATCCCGATCTCGGCGATGATGTCCTCGACGGACGTGTTCTGGAAGCCCTTGGCGATGAACAGGCGCTGCGCCGTGTCGAGGATCTCCGCGCGGCGCGACGGGGCCGCTTTGGTGGAACGGGGTTTGGGTGCCATATCTGCTCCGTACTCGGACGCGTCGAGCGCTCTGGGACAACTTAACCGACCGACCGTCAGTCGATAACGGCCACCGTACTCCCCTTCCCCTTTCGTGTCAACGCCCTTCCCGCACCCCCGACGAGGCGCGACCGGACCTGTTGCGCCTCTCTCCACCGGCGGCCCGTCTCCGACGGGACGCGGCTGGCCCTGCGGAAGCAGGCGGGGCGCGGCCCGCGATCCGGCAGCGCGCCCGCCCGGATGAGCGCAATACGCTGGCGGGGGGGGGGGGCGGGGGGCCCCCCCCCCCCTGCTGGCCGCCCGCCGCCCGCCTGGGGCCGTAGTCCCCGCCCCCGCCGTATGGGCCGCTCCGCCGCACCGGGCCGCGATGGGGCGCCCGGCACACCGATCAGGATGGCACTGGCGCGGATCAGCGCCCCCTACTGGTAGGGGTTCGTCGTCCCCGCCTGGTACGGGTTGGTCCCTCCTGGCTGGTACAAGCGGCTCTCCCCTCCCGTCTGCGCCGACTGCGCCGGACCGCCCGCTCCTGGCTGGGAGCCCGCGGCTCCGCCTTGGGGCTTCTTCAGCCCCAGGGCCTGGAGCACAGTCGCGACCACCATGAGCAGCATGGAGAACAACCCGATGTACCAACCGTATGAAAGAGTGAAAACACCCAAGCGGTCCGTCGCCGTGACTACCCAGATCGCGACAACCGCTATGTCCACGGCCGCCACGCCGCCGAGGACCACCGAGGCGATGAGTGCCCACCGCTTCTTCAGGAACCACGAGGCCAGGGCCACTACCACGACCGGGACGGTGCCGATCATCAGAACAGTGCCCTGCAACACGCCGAAAAGGGGCAGTTTGACGTCCTCGTGGGCGAGGTAGGGAAGGAAAACGCTGCCGATCGCAACCGCTGAGGCGACGAGCAGGCCGAGGAACGCGATCAGCCGTCGGCCCGAGCCCCCCTTGTCCGCAGTCGCGCCCCGCGTCCCCTGCCCCTGCGGACCGGCCGACCAGTCGGATGAGTACTGGCCGCTGTAGGAAGGCGCCTGCGGGTTCGCCCCCTGGGGGTTCCACTGGCCCTCTCCGAACTGTGGAGCGCGGGCCTCCGCCGACTGCGGCTGCCACGGCTCCCTCTGCCCCTGCGGCGCCGCGAAGGATGCCTGCGGCTCCTGAGGACGCGGTGAGTCCTGCGAGGCCTGGGCGTGCCCGTCGGGCTGCGCCCCCCATACGGGCTGCGGTTCCGAGTGGGGCAGGGCCCCCGATCCCCCGGCCCACGGATCCTGAGCGGCCCCGGGGCCGCTGAGCGCCTGGGGCTGCGCGCCAGAGTGCGCCCCCGCATCGGCCTGCGCCTGCGCGTCGGACTGGGTCCCCCAGGCGGGTTCTGGCTTCGCGGGGGGCTCGGCCGCCGGCGCCTCCGCCTGCGGTTCCTGGGCGGCCCCGGGCTCGGCGGGAGTCTGCGCCTGCGCGTCGGAGTGCGCCCCCACATCGGCCCCGGCCTGCCCACCGGGCTGGGCGCCCCACGCGGGCTGGGGCTCCGCGACCGGCTGGATCTGTGCACCGGGCTGGCCCCACTGACCCTGAACGGGCTGAACCTGCCCACCCGGCTGGCCCCACTGACCCTGGACCGGCTGAACCTGCCCACCCGGCTGGCCCCACTGACCCTGAACGGGCTGAACCTGCCCACCGGGGTGCTGTGCCTGGATCCACGCGACCAGAGCGGGGTAGACGGAGGGGTGCCGCACGACGAACGGGTGCAGGTCCGGACGGGCTTGGGCGATGATCGCCAGGTCATTGGCCGTCAGGCCCGGGTTCGCCATATCGCTGGCCTGCAGCCGCGACGGATCGATCATGATCGTGTAACTCCTTTCGCGCCCCGGCGGTGCTGCGCTGTATGCCTGCGCGGACGCCACCGATGCCACCCCCATCCTAGCCTCACCGCCGCTGCGGGTGAACGCGCCCCTTTACTGCGCAGCACCCGTACTACTGCGCAGCACCCGTACGGCCCTCCGGGCTCCGCTAGACTAGTGCGATGAACGCACCCGACCCGGCACCACGAACACCAGCGATGACGCGGATCCTCCACAATCCCAACGTCCGGTTCGCCCTGTCCCTCATCCCCGCCACGATCGTGCTCGCACTCGTCGTCGAAGCAGTCCAACCCGGTGCCCCCATGTGGCTCGTCGGCGGAGTCGCCGGAGCCATGGGGTACCTGCTGCGGCGCCTCACCCAGCCCCGCGCGCCCAAGCACAACGGGACGGCCGAGGAGGGCACCGCCTCGTGAACCCCTACCTCACTGAGATCGCGTGGATGGTGCTGGCGCTCGTGCTGTCCACCCTGATCGGGCTCGAGCGCCAGATCCGCGGAAAAAGCGCGGGCATCCGCACGCAGGCCATTGTGGGGCTCACCGCGGCGCTCATGGTCCTCGTGTCCAAGTACGGCTTCCAAGACGTCCTCGCCGACGGCATCACCCGTTTCGACCCGTCCCGCGTCGCCTCGCAGATCGTGTCCGGCATCGGTTTCCTGGGGGCGGGCATCATCCTCACGCGCCACGGAGCGATCCGCGGCCTGACGACGGCGGCCACCATCTGGGAGACCGCGGCGGTAGGCATGGCGTGCGGAGCGGGCCTGTGGTGGCTCGCGGTCGCGGGCACCGCATTGCACTTCCTGATCGTCCTGGTGATGAGCCCGGTCATTCAGCGCATCACGAAGCGCGCGCGGGGGAGCAAGACGGTGGTCGCCGTCCGCTACTGGCCCGGCCACGGGATGGTGGCCGAGCTCCTGCAGCAGGTGGGCGCCCTCGGCTGGCAGGTCCACCGCCTCTCCTCGCACGCGGACGGCAAGGACAGCCCCACGGTGGCCCGCCTCGTCGTGTCCACCGCGCAGCCACTGGCGACATCGGCGTTGGTCGCCTCGCTGGTCGATCTGGAGGGGGTGCTCGGCGTCGAAGTCGTCGAGGACGACGAGGAGTGACGCCCGGCCGGGCAGTCGACCTCCGGCGGCGCCCGCCCTGGAGGCCGCGCGCCGGCTCCGGCCCGCCCCCGGTCAGGCGCGTCCTGCCCCGGCCGCCCACGCCTCGAGGGCCTCCGCGAGGCGCACCGTGTCGGTTTCGGCCGGGATGTGGAGGAAACCCGCCGTGCCCCCGTGGGCTGCCGTGGCGGCCAGCGCCGCGTAGAACACGGAATTGCACACGAAGGTGCCCGCGCTCCACGACTCCTCCGCCTCGAATCCCGCCGATCGCAACCCTGTGAGGAGCGCCCGCCAGTCGATCGACGCGAATAGCCCGTCGGGCCCAGAGGGGTCGATGGGCTCGTGGTCGCATGACAGCCCGTCGTTGTCCGTGCCCGTGCGCTCGTTGACGGCGACGCGCTCCACGCACAGGAGCCGACGGGACGCCGCGAGGCCGACGCAGAGGACCGCGCGCGGCCTGATCCGCTCGACGAGGCCGCGCACGAGGCGGGGGCCCGCCTCGAAGCCCACGGGCAGCAGGGCGGTGGCGATCCGGGGCGGCCGACGGGCGCTGAGGCGCTCGATGAGGAGTTGCGAGGGATTGACGGCGTGGGGGCCGAAGGGCCCGAAGCCCGTGAGGAGAACATCCGCGTCCATGGGGGCACATTACCAAGACCCGTGCGGCGGACCGCGGGCGGCGCGGGGTCTGGGCGCGGCCTCGCCCCGGGATGTGGACGCCGACGGGCGCATGGCAAGGTCCGTGGGCATGTGACCTGGTCCGCTCAGGAAGTCTCCCTGGCTTCAACTCTCTTCGGCGTCTCCGTTGACGCTCTGATGCCGCGCCCGGACGGGGCGGGGGGCTGGGTGCCTGCGGCGTATGTGCCGGGCGCGCGGAAGAGCCCGGTCTCGATTGAGACCGGGCCCTCTGGGTTGGTAGCGGGGACAGGATTTGAACCTGCGACCTCCGGGGTCTGTATCTCTTTTTAATGAAACAGTGAGATACAGCCAAGTAATCGTTGGTATCGTGCGGTAACCGTCCCCTTCTCCTTCCCTAAAGATACTTGAAGTTACCGGCATATCCCCATGAAAGATAGGGAATAAGGTAGGGACTAGTTTTCCTCCCTACGCCGTGCTCGGGCTGCCTCGTACAGCGTTGTGAGGTCTGACAGGTCTGAGTATGCCTGTGCGTTCACGTCGAGCGAGTGGCCGAGCGTTCTAGCACGCAGTAGCGCGTCTACGTCCGTGCGGTACATGGTATTGAGGGTGGTTCTCCAGACGTGGGTGCGGTAGGTCTCCAGCAGGGGTACTTCGCAGTCGCGAGCCAGATCCTTATAGAACGCCTTGAGAGCCTTCTGAGCGTTGTATCTGTCCCACTCGGTGTCCGGGTTGAGCGGTGCGCCCACAACATAGGCTCCCCCGACCTCATCTCGTCTACGGATGAGGTGCTCATAGACCGCAGGCTCGACGAGAGCCGCGACGCGGGTGGTGCCAGTCTTGGCGTTTTCAGCTCGAATAATGCACGCTGGGCGGTTTTGGTCGTCGGTGATGATGTCGTCCCACATGAGAGTTCTTGCCTCGCTCACACGCAGCCCTGTGGCCATTTGGAGCAGGGTCATGTCGATGCAGCAGCGGTGAACGGCAACGCGGTCTGCCAGCGTGTACCGGCCTCGCTTGGGCGGTACCACACCCTCGGCAGGGTTAAGGGTGAGCAGGTGGGTGAGCACGCGGTCATATTCGGCTGTGGTGAGTGCTCGCCCTCCCTCAGGGCGCGTGGTCTTTTTGACCGTTCCTAGGTCGATCCGTGCGCCTGCGAGAGGGTTGAATTCAATGACATCGTCTTTGATGAGTTCTTCGAAGAAGTACCTGCTGGCTACTCCTTTGGCGTGCCTGCCGCTTTCTGCGCCGTGCTCAGCAGCTATGCCCTTGAGCAGTTCTTCGATGGTGCGCCTGCGAGCAACTGAGGCGATGGAGTACCCCTTGAACGCCTCAGTGAGGTAGGTCAGCACGGTCTTGTAGCGGGCCTTGGAGTTGGGTGATAGGCGTGAGGACTCGGTGATGATGGGTTTGGATACCGTTTCGAGATATTCGGTCGCAAGTGATGATGGTTTCCACGTGCCTCCGATCCCTCCCTGTGCGAGCAGTTCAGCGGCTTTTGCGTGCGCACGTGCTCGGGCCTCGCCTTTGGTTGAGCCTGTAGTGTCACGCGAGAGGAGACGACCATCCTGGAGTCTGATTTTCCACTGGATGCGGTATTTGCCGTTGGCAAGACGGACCGGGGTCACGGAGTCGATTGTGTTGGTTCCTGAGGCGATTTGAAGTCTAGGCATACCTTAATTATACATAGGGACTAGCAATTGTGGTTCAATTTAACGCTGATGTGTTGCCAAAGTTAGGTACGATGTGGTATTGTCGTAGTAGACTATAAGGGATGTCGAAAGACCAAGTAGGCGTGGCCTCCGTCGCCACAAAACCAAGCGATGTAACACCCGTTGCAACCGAGGGATCCCACTCGGGTCGCCTAGATCCTCTATATCTAGGAGACCTCAATGTCTACCCCTACTACTCTCGTTACCCCTGCTGCTCTCACTGCTGAAGAAGCAGCGATCTATCTCGGCCTGTCCCGTCAGACACTTGCAAATTGGCGAGTTCGTGGCCTAGGACCCGTGTACTCGCGTCTTGGAGGCACTGGCCGTCCTCGCATCGTGTACCTCGTTGAGGACCTTGATGCATTTCTCCGTGCCAACCGCGTTGAGACGACGGGAGGCCAGCGATGAGCATAAAAAATCACCCCGGCACTCCCACTGAGGAGAGCACCGAGGCAATCAGTTCTGTTGGCACCCATTCTACCACATCTGACAGGCGTGCTGTACGGAAGCCACCAATTAACCAGCTCATCCATGATGAGGTCTTGCTCTTCTTCGACACGAGGGACCAGAGCACATGCAGCCCTGATGACGTGGAGATGGAGCTACTGAACCGGATTAACACGCGTCTGGTCAGTGAGAGCGTGGCTTACGGCCTTAAGGGTAGGGACGCTTATCAGCAGCTCAAGGCTCTTCCGCCTGCTGTGATTGCGGAGTGTATTCTCAAGCGCGAGCTTAAGCACACGGGTCTGATTGGTAAGTCAAGAGCGACGGCTGAGCTGATGACCTATGAGGCTGAGGGGCCTGATATGGGGCTGTACGTGCCTGCTGAGGAGCGTATTCGTAGCCTGGCTCGTCAGTACCACTACACGATCTCACCCAAGGATCTCAACGCTGTCGTGGAATGTGTGCGCGACTCGGTGCCGTTGCTCAAGGAGAGCGAGGACAGCGATGTCGTGGCATTGGCGAACGGGTTGTTCAATGTGCGCTCTAAGGAGCTGCGTGATTTCTCACCCGAGGTTGTTCTCACGTCGAAGGCGTTCGTCCCCTTCCTTGCAGACGCTACCTCGTGCCAGGAGATTGACGGGTGGCACATTGACAAGTGGTTCAGGGAGCTTGCGAACAATGATCCCGAAGTCGAGCAGCTGTTCTGGGAGAACATTGCGGCCTTGTTCCGCCCTAATCACCCGTTCGGTAAGGCTATGCTCTTGTACTCCCCTACCGGATCAAATGGTAAGGGTTCCCTTATTGAGTTGATGCGAAACCTCGTGGGAGCTGAGCGAGTGGCTACGCTTTCAATGTCTGATTTTGGAGAGCAGTATCTTCCTGAGGAGTTGCGTAGCGCTTTTTGCGTTCTCTCGGATGAGAACGAGGTTGGCGATTACATGAAGCGAGCTGGGGCGTTCAAGGCGTGGGTTACTCACGATTGGACTCGCTTCAACGTTAAGCACGGCCCAATGACGAGTATCAAGGGTCGTGGCTTGTGTGTGTTCTGTGCCAACGAGTTGCCGTCCTCGAAGGACAAGTCTGAGTCGCTCTATCGCCGTTTTATCCTCATTCCGTTCCGCAAGCGCTATGTTGGCGCGGATGAGAACAAGGCGATCAAGAACGATTACTTGAAGCGGCCTGAGGTTCTTGCGTACGTCGCGCACAAGGCCCTGATGTGGCCGTGGTTCGATTCGTTTATTGAGCCTGCGGTGTGTCAGGAGCTGCTCGGTGAGATGCGCGTTGAGAATGATCCGGTCCTTCAGTTCGCTGAGGAGTTTTTGCCTCAGTTCGTTTGGGACCTGTTGCCGTGGGGGTTCCTCTACGGGGTGTATTCCGCATGGATGCGCAAAGAGGCTCCCAATGGTCGTGCAGTCAGCTCTCGGGAGTTTAACAAGCGGCTTAGCGCATACGTTGATGACAATCCCTCGTGCGGGTGGGTTGTTCCTCGTGGTGCGGATGGCAAGCAGATACCCATGCGCACAGAGAAGCGCATCGTCGGTGATGAACCTCTGGCTGTGGGATACGACCTGAGTGACTGGATTGATCTCCAGCCTGTAGGAGGCTCTATGTGCAAGATCGGTATCCCTCACAACATACCGCTTATGGCTCGTGGTCTCTTGCGAGCAGGCACTTCACCTACTGACGACGAGGACCGTTAATCGTCGTTTAATCCGTTCCAAAACACATCAGCGAAAGGACAGAAATCATGACCAAAACAGCACACGAAATCCGCAAGGAACTCGCCGCAAAAAACTCCGAAGCGCGCGCTCTTCGAAGGGCACTGAAGGAGGCAGAGAAGGCGGAACTACTGTCCGCAAAAACGGCCCTCGGTGAAGCACTTGCCACCGTTGTTTTTGCGGACAACGCGGATGCGATGCAGGCCCTCATTCCGACTCTGAATGAGCCTGCAATCGCAGACAACCTGCGTCAGATTCTCGGTGTGAATAACACCGAGAACGATGCCGCGAAGGAGCCGGAGGATGAGGCCCAGTGGGCCTCAGCTGAAGGCGACGACCAGCCGGGCAGTCACGATGCGTACGCATCGTTCTGACCGGTGTTGGGGACAGAGGGAAGAACCGAGCGAGCGCAGGTTCGACCTCAGTCCCCGGCCCTCCGCAGGAGCCCCGTGACACTGGAACGAAGTGAAAGTGTCTTTACGGGGTTAAAGACACTATGTCTTGCCGGGTAGCGAAGCGAGGGTACCGGTGAGACATAGTGTCGTTCGCCGGGGCGATGGGGTGGGCAGCGAAGCAGGGTCCCGACCCATCGTTCCGGTGATGCAGTGGGGCTGCAAGAAGGGGCAGCGAGCGTAGCGAGCAGGGGCCTCGCTTGCGGACACGCTGCGCCGACGAACGAGTGAACAACGTGAACGAGTAAGGAGTGAAAAAAGATGGGCAACGTAGTTGGCCGTACTGGCTTCCATGTCACGCATACGAAGTCAGTCAGTGAGCGGGGTGCAATCCTCGATGAAATGATGCGTGAGCGGATACCCGGAGCTAGTGAACGATGGGCGAAACGTAACCCGAATATCGTTGTGGACGATGAGGGTTTGAATCGTGCTTACGTCAATAATGGCGATGGTCGTTTGGTCCCGTGCAAGGACCCGAAGGAAGTCCTTGCTTACGGACAGCAGCGGCTCGCTAAACTGTCCACTCCGGTGAAGGAACCGAAGCTCGATCCGGTAACGGGTAAGGAGAAGGGTGGGACAACGACAAGCTCGATGTTTGTTCTTCACCTGCCTAAGAGTTTGTGCGAAGAGGTGAAAGACTTTTACCCCGTCTTCGATGAGGATGGTAATGAGATCGGACGACGCTCCCGCTGGGTTGCTCGTGATCGTAAGGAGGCGATGCGCTACTTCAAGGATGCACTGGCTTACATGACACAAGAAGTGATCCCCGGTGGGCGGGATGCGATTCTTGGGTTTGATATTCAGTTCTCGGAATCAACTCCGCACATTCAGGTGCTCGCTGATACGTTTGCACCTGATCCGAAGCATGCTGGGCAGCTGCGTACTGAGTTCTCCCGTGCCTACGGTTCGCATCGTAGTGTTCGTGATGACAAGGGTCGGCAGATGAGTGGGCAGGCTAAGTTTCGTCGGTATCACGCGGGCTTGAAAGAGTGGATGCTTGATAAGGGCTGGGAGATTGAAGCCGATGTCGATCCGTTGCGTCACGATAAGACTGCAACGAAGGACATGTACGGCGCGATGATGGATAAGGAGCGTGCCCTTGCTGAGCAGGAGCAGAATCTGGCTGTTGAGCGCAGGGAGATTGATGAGTCGGATAAGCGCCTTGATGACCAGTGGGAGAATCTCGACATTGCACGTGCTGAGCTGAAGCAAGAGCGTGAGCAGCTTCAGAAGGACAAGCAGAGGGCACACGAAGAAGCTCGCACTCAGGGTTATGCAAAGGGACTCGCAGAAGGGCGTGCTCAGGCTGAAGCGATACGTGAGCAAGCCCGCCAGCAGCTCGATGAAGCACAGCAAATTTATGGTGAGGCTTTGGCCGCCCCCTCGATCACTGATGCTCAGGCTCGTAATCTTGCGCTCTTTGGAGCGAAGGCACTTGCCGATTCGATCAATAAGAACATTGTTGATCCTGATGCCCGTGTGATAGTCGATAAATCCTTCAAGAGTATGGAGCGCACTATAACTAAGAATGGCAAGTTGCTTATTGAACAAGCCAGCGGAGTCGAGCGTGCTTACGGGAACGAACTTGTTAGGAAGCGCGCCCGGGTTTCCCAGGTTCAGGAGGCTCAGAAGTCGTTGGAGGACGACGGGATGGAATTCTGAGGCAAAGGATGAGGAAACAAGAACCCCGGCTACCGTGAGGTAACCGGGGTTCTTGTGTCATAGCAATCTGTAGATGAAGACGCCACCATCAGGCGCGTTGGTGACTGTGTACTCGTATTCGAGGTCTTGGATCCATGATTTCCAGTTGAAGTAGCGCTTCGCCTCCTCAGGCCATCCGTCCATCAGACAGATGTCCTCAGCGAGCTGTGTCGCGTAGTCCTCGAACGAGTCCCAGCAACCACAGTAGCGCTCCTTAAAGTCGGAGACGCTGGGTAGGGTATCCCCACACGCTATGTAACAACCTGTTTCTACCCAAGCGAGCAGTGCAGGCCACTGTTCCTCTCCGACCTCATCGAAGACCTCACCCCAAAGCTGTGCGGTATCGGGCGACATTTCGCTGGTTCCTGTGGGGAACCCCTCGTGATCAAAGATCCATAGCTCGTCGTGATATGTGGGGCCAAGGTGTAGGTCTTCAGGCGTTACCTCACCGGCTTCTTCTGCCGGGAACCATCTCCCGTTGAGTATGCCTTCGTTATAGCAAGCTAGACACCCGATCCAGACTGATGGGCGAACCGTAGTTTGAGTAATCATTCCAACCTCCCGAGTAGGTGGAGGTGAGGCCGGGCAGTCCAGCTCGGGTAAGGACGCACACAGGCGACCTCACCTCCAACGAGTGGCTCGGGGTCGCTTTGCGACCTTCTCAGGGAATGAGCGGGAAGAGGGTATTTATCCTCAAGGAGGAGGATCTTCATCCTTGCATGTTCTCGTGGAGTGGGAGCGGGAGGGTGAGGAGGCCCCTTCATGCAGCACAGGTTGTTACGCTAGTTGTTACGCTTGTTACGCTTGTGTTACGCCTATTTTTCGTCAGGCGTAACGCTTTAAACGTTGGTATATCAAGCAAAACTATATGTTGTTACGCCTGTTACGCCTAATTTCTATAAATTACGCACGGGAAATACTTCTTCACCCGTGTTTTTCTATATATAGTTTTTTCGGTTTTAGGCGTAACAGGCGTAACAGGCGTAACAGGGTCAGCTTTTCGTTGAGATACGAGGCGAAACGCCGTTACGCTTGTGCATTTTTAGGCGTAACACAGGCGTAACAAACTCCGTTCAGGCGTAACAAATCCCCCTCCTGCACCCCTCCCACGAGAACTTTCAGAGGGTGAGGATGGTCTTACGCCCCGCAGGGGCGTTGATTGATAGTCCTCGATGTTGGGTGATAGTCCGGGTTAAGGGTCAAAATGTGTGTCCGGAATCGCGGATTTTCACGGATTGACCTGTAGGTTTCCGGAAAGTATATGCTCCGGAAGCATATATCTAGCCCCCGACGGGAAATCCTCGGTGTGGCAGCCGTGATGTGCTATGCGCGGCGTGGTGTGGTGTCGCAATGTCGAAGAACCAACCACGCTGCCACTGCGGCGGTGAAATGAAACGCAACGGCACCACCAGCAAAGGCACCACCAGATGGCGCTGCAAACAATGCGGCGCCTCCAGCGTCAAACGTCGAAACGACATCACCAACGCGGCAGTGTTCACCCAGTTCATCGAGCATTGCACCACCGCAATATCACTCGACGACCTAGCCAAACGAAACGGTGTTAGCCGCGCCACCATGAAGCGGCGCTTCAAGTGGTGCTGGCTCGTTGATGTGCCTGACCCCACCGCCGGCCACCACAAGCGGATCTACGACCAGGTATTTCTCGATGGCACCTACACCGCCGGTGGCTGCCTGATCGTCGCGGCGACCATCGACCACGTGATCGCCTGGCACTGGTGCAAACACGAAACCACCCGCGACTACCAACTGCTGCTTGAACGCATCGAAGCCCCACTCATCGCCGTCATCGACGGCGGCCAAGGCGCATACAGCGCAATCAAAAAGTGCTGGCCGACTACGAAAATTCAACGCTGCCTCGTCCACGCCCAACGCGTGGTCCGCCGCTACACCACCACCAACCCACGCACCGATGCCGGGCGCACCATCTACCGACTTGCGCTGAAACTGACCCGGATCACCACACTGGATGAAGCCGCCGCGTGGGGTGTGCAACTGCACGAGTTTTCAACGATCTACCGGGAATGGATGAACGAGAAAACCATGATCAAAGACCCCAAAACAGGTGCATGGACCCGCGTGTGGACCCACCACAACGTGCGCAAGGCCTACAACAGCCTCAACCATCTTTGGCGGTCCGAGATGCTGTTTGTCTACCTCAACCCGCCAGCAGGAGTCCTTGCGCCCGAGCGGATCAAATCCACCACCAACAGCTTAGAAGGCGGCATCAACGCCCAGCTCAAACTGCTCGCCAGAACCCACCGCGGCAGATCAGGCGAACGACAACGCCGCATGCTGGATTGGTGGCTCTACTTAAAAACGGAACTGCCTGACGATCCAGTACGAATCGCCAGGCAGTCCGACTGGGGCCAGGGCCAACTCGCCAAAGTATCCACCCTGACCCAAACCGAGAACCAAGCCGACCACGAAACAGGACGCCCAGCCCTCTACGACAACGCTATCGACACCGACTACACCCACTCAATCGGCATTCAAAAAGGCCAAATCTAACCCCCGCGACACGCCGAGCCAGACACACATTTTGACCCTTAACCCTTTAATGGATATAATTAGACCCATGTTGATTTCAGGTACCGCTTTCTTGCGGTTGCGCACCAACCGCTAAGGCGGTTTCCTACCCCGTAGGTTAAAAACCGCTCCGGTCCTTTAGCCGGGCGGCTATTTGTCATGCCCGGCTCCCTTTCAAATCCAAGGAGCACACCTGATGTCTGCATACGGACACGGCCGTCACGAGCATGGCCAAAATTTTCTCACCAACCACAAGATCATCAACTCCATCATCGACCTTGTGAAACAAACCTCCGGCCCCATCATTGAGATCGGACCAGGAAGCGGTGCCCTCACTCACCCGATGGCCCACTTGGGGAGGGCGATAACGGCAGTTGAAGTGGACGCAAAACTAGCTGCCAAAATCACACAAGAAACCTCCTCGGCGGCGGTCGAAGTGGTCCATGATGATTTCCTTAACTTCCGGTTACCCGCCACTCCCTGCGTCATTGTGGGAAACATTCCCTTTCACCTCACCACTGCCATTCTTCGAAAGTTGCTGCATGCGCCAGCATGGACTGACGCTGTACTCCTCATGCAGTGGGAAGTCGCTCGCCGCCGGGCCGGGGTAGGCGCAAGCACGATGATGACGGCTCAGTGGTCCCCATGGTTCACATTTCACCTGGGTTCTCGGGTACCAAGGCCTGCTTTCCGGCCACAGCCAAACGTTGACGGGGGGATCTTAGTGATCCGCCGGGTGGGTGACCCGAAGATTCCGATAGAGCAGCGCAAAGCCTTTCAGGCGATGGTGCACACCGTTTTCACTGCCCGGGGACGCGGGATAGGGGAAATTCTCCGAAGGGCAGGGTTGTTTTCATCACGTTCAGAAACACAATCATGGTTGCGCTCGCGAGGAATCGACCCCGCGACCCTACCTCCCAGATTGCACACCAACGACTGGATCGATCTCTTCCAGGTGACTGGTTCCTCTCTACCTCACCATCGACCCATTTCACCATCGGGAAGTAGTCAACGACCTCCTCAACGGAAAAACCGAAGCCGGCGGCGTTAATCCCCACCAAAACCGAAATCCACCAGTAGTACTAAAAGGGCTCTTCCGGTTTTAGAGTGCATTGATTAGTTCGCCGGGGGTTCGGGCGTGGCACAAGATATTGGGGTCCTTGGCTTTGTAGGAAAAAGGTATCTAATCCATCCGTACAAAACTAAGGACCTACTGTGCAGCCTAACGGAAATGTCATCGTCGATACCATCTGCCGCACCGCAAAACTAGGAACTACTATCACCGGTGCCACAGAAAACGGTGACGTCACTGTTATTGAAGCCGAACCCGTCGAGCCGATCAATGAATGCCCTACCTGCGGGCAGCCTGGAGTATTCCGCGACCACGTCATCCGCAGCCTGGTCGATCTGCCCATCGTCGGCCACCCAACAACTTCATGTGCGCCTTCCACGCTACCGGTGCACCAACAAGCGTTGCTTGCAGAAGATCTTCCGTGCTGGCCTTGCCTGCGCGCCCGACAATTCAAAGACCACGGACCAGGTGACCCACTGGATCCTGCAACGACTCTGCCTAAATCGGATGAGCGTTGCCGCTGCACCCAAGTCATTAGGCCTGGGGTGGGATATGAAGTGTCCCAGGTTTTGTTCCGTTTGATGAAACCCGTTTTTGAAACAACGTACGGAGCACAACGCACGCCGATGCCAAAGCTTCCGCAACATCGACTACCTCATCAAACCCACGACAGTGGGATTCACACCCTCAATCCCCACGCGTGCAATCTGGGTTAAGGGTCAAAAAGTGTGTCCGGAATCGCGGATTTTCACGGATTGACCTGTAGGTTTCCGGAAAGTAT
>ERZ772948.159-NODE-159-length-41138-cov-4.581068_pt1 | contig 41138 bp, 37 predicted proteins | sample MGYA00511945_ERZ772948 | MGnify/ENA primary metagenome ERZ772948 (study PRJEB29015, sample SAMEA2737927) | human oral metagenome | biome: human oral; feature: human-associated habitat; material: dental | place: China | collected 2141 ... | reverse complement strand
ATATAATTTTTTTCTAAAGGAGAATAATAAATGGAACTAATAATTTTAACTAATATTTCTATAATATTAAGTTTATATTTAATATTGATATTTATAAATAAATTAGAAGAAGAAAAAGAGTTAAGTTTAAAAACAATAATAGTTACTGTTGTCATTATATTATTTATAGTAAATTGTATTTATTATTTAGTTGAGCATAAATCAAGTCTTTTATTTCATTTAAATATTTTTATTATAGTAGCATATATTATCTTAATAATTACAGGTTTATTTCTAACAATCTCTAAGAGTAAAACTTCTTACTTAAAGTTTATTTTATTTGGAATTTTATTTTTAATAGTATCTATTTATACAATAATGACAATGGCAGTAGGAGCAATGCCCGTTTAATAAGTGAAGTGTACATATTATGGAGATAGAAATTAAAAAGAAAATTAATACAGGGGCTATAAAATTTCAATAGAAGAAGCAATAAGAGTAGTAAGAAGAATAGAAGAATTTTTGGAAAAACAAAAAATATATTCTTAAATGAGGTAGGATAAATGAAAAATAAAGAGATAGAGCTAAAAAAATTTGAAGGTGAATATATGATAAAGGTTAAAGGTGGAAAATATAAGCCATCTTTTGCAAATGAATTAAAGGAAGTTTTTGATATAGAAGTATGTAAATATCCAACAACACAAAAAATGTGGCTAGAAGTTATGGAAAATAATCCCTCAGAATTTAAAGGAGATAATAGACCTGTTGAGACTGTTAGTTGGTGGGAGGCTTTAGAATATTGCAATAGATTAAGTGAAAAATATGGTTTAGAACTTGTATATGAATTGAGTAAAATTTTAGAAGGAATATTAATGATAAAAGAATTAGGAGGAAAAATAGTAAGCCCTGATAAAGCAAACTTTAAAAATACAGAAGGTTTTAGATTACCAACAGAAGTAGAATGGGAATGGTTTGCAAGTGGAGGACAAAAAGCAATAGAACAAGGAACATTTAAGTATATTTATTCAGGAAGCAATAATATAGATGAGGTGGCTTGGTATTATGAAAATATTGGAAAATTTGATGATGCTTCAACACAAGATGTTGGATTAAAAAATTCAAATCAATTAGGACTTTATGATTGCAGTGGCAATGTCTGGGAATGGTGTTATGATGCAACTAAATTTATAGAAGATATAAAAACTGTTGCATATACTTTTAATTTTTCCACTATGTATAGAATACTTAGAGGTGGTTCTTGGAACTTTGCAGACGAGATTTGTACTACTTTTTATCGTGGTGATTTTCAAGCTATTGATTCTGATGACTATGTTGGTTTCCGTATTGTAAGAACTATTTAATTTTGTAAAAGTGTGGGGGACTAAATGAAAACTGTGAGTATAAGAAAAAAAAGCCAATGAAACTATTATTATCCAAAATTCTAAAAGAGTATTTAAGCATTTGCTAACTACTATTATTGGAATATATTACCTCTTTAATCTTTTGGGAATAAGTTTGATTGATATTACTTATAAATTTTTTTAATATGACTATTATTTATTTTATAGAGGAAAGAGAATGAAAACTATAACATATAAAAATCTTAATATGGGAGAAACTATAATAAATTTTTTAATTTTATTGTTTCAACAAGCAATATTTTTTGGATTAATATTTATTTATGTTTGGTTAGATTATATAGTTTATATTCAAAAGGATTATAAAGATGCTGGAATAATAATCCTAGTAATTCATAATATTGCCTGTCTTATAATAAACTTTTTTTATTTAAGAGCAGTAAAAAATGCAATATTTAATTTTTTTACTTATGAAGAATATAAAATAAATGAAGGTAAATTATATTATGAAAAGAAATTAAAATTATTTAAAAAAATTTTTTATTTAAGAAAATTTGAAATTAATTTATCAGACATAGATAGTATTTATGTCTTATCAGAAAAAAACTTATACATTATAGAAGAAGAAAAGCAGGGCTTCAAAGATATATAGAATATTTTACTCCTTATGAAAGAATTAAGATAAAATTAATAGATGAAAAAGAATATTCTGTCTGTAACTATGTAAAAAAACCAGAATATAATGAAACTTATAATGAAGCAGCAGAGGCAGTATTTCAAGTGATTGCTAATAATATAAAGGATTTTATTCTTGAAGAAAAAGAAAATTATAAATTTCAAAAAGAATTAGAAAATTTGGAAGAAAAATTATAATCTACCAGTAGAAGAAAGATATAATTTTATTTTAAATAAAATTATAGATGAAGAGAAATTATTTGTAGCTAGAAAAGATGGTAACTATATTATCAATGGAATTGATGGAAAAGAAGTAACTATATCAAAGTTAAAAGATGATATAAATAAGATTAGGGATAGCAAGAGTACATTTTTAAATAATTAAAAATAAAATAATCTGTTATTATGTAGTCTTATGTTATAATATAGAGTAAAAAAATTAAAGAGGTGATAAAATGAAACCAATAGTTGCAATAGTTGGAAGACCAAATGTTGGAAAATCTACTCTTTTTAATAACTTGGTAGGAGATAAAATAGCAATAGTTGATGACCTGCCAGGTGTAACAAGAGATAGACTATATAGAGATACTGAGTGGAGTGGTTCTGAATTTGTAATAGTTGATACAGGAGGATTAGAGCCAAGAAATAATGACTTTTTAATGGCAAAAATAAAAGAGCAAGCAGAAGTTGCAATGAATGAAGCAGATGTTATTTTATTTGTTGTGGATGGAAAATCAGGGCTTAATCCATTAGATGATGAAATAGCATATATATTAAGAAAAAAAAATAAACCTGTTATCCTATGTGTAAATAAAATAGATAACTTTTTTGAACAACAAGATGACATCTATGATTTCTATGGCTTAGGTTTTGAATATCTTGTGCCAATTTCTGGGGAACACAAAGTAAACTTAGGAGATATGTTAGATATAGTTGTGGATATTATTGGAAAGATGGATTTCCCAGAAGAAGATGAAGATGTTTTAAAATTAGCAGTAATAGGAAAACCAAATGCTGGAAAATCTTCTTTAGTAAATAAATTATCAGGAGAAGAAAGAACAATAGTTAGTGATATTGCAGGAACAACAAGAGATGCTATTGACACTTTGATTGAATACAAAGATAATAAATATATGATAATTGACACAGCAGGGATAAGAAGAAAATCAAAAGTTGAAGAAAGTTTAGAATATTATTCAGTATTAAGAGCATTAAAAGCTATAAAGAGAGCAGATGTTTGTATTTTAATGTTAGATGCTAAAGAGGGACTTACAGAACAAGATAAAAGAATTGCTGGGATTGCTCATGAGGAATTAAAACCTATAATTATTGTTATGAATAAATGGGATTTAATAGAAAATAAAAATAATACTACTATGAAGAAGATGAAAGAAGAATTGTATACTGAACTACCATTTTTATCTTATGCACCTATTGAATTTGTTTCAGCTTTAACAGGACAAAGAACAACAAATCTTCTTGAAATATCAGATAGAATTTATGAAGAATATACAAAGAGAATTTCAACAGGATTATTAAATACTATATTAAAAGATGCAGTTTTAATGAATAACCCACCTACAAGAAAGGGTAGAGTAATTAAAATTAATTATGCAACTCAAGTTTCTGTTGCTCCACCAAGATTTGTTTTATTCTGTAACTATCCAGAGCTTATACATTTTTCTTATGCAAGATATATTGAAAATAAATTTAGAGAAGCTTTTGGATTTGATGGAAGCCCGATAATGATAAGCTTTGAGAATAAAAGTTCAGACTAAAAAAATTTTTTTTAAAAAATTTAAAAATTTTTAAACTTTTTTATATAGGGTCTCGTCTAAAGGTTATAGATAATAAAATTTTTTTCTCTCCCCCCAGAAAGAAAAAAAGCCCTCCTTGAAAAAGGAGGGTAATTTCCCATAATGATAACGACATAATATAGATAGCCTAATACATAGTTAATCCCATTAAAAAGTCCACCTCAAAAACGGACTTTTTTTTATTTTCATTTTAGCAAAAAAATGATAAAATATATTATTATATAAAATTGGTGATAGAATGAATGAAAACTTAGAAAAGATAGAAAACTATATAAAATTAGCAGAAAAAACAGATTCAGTAATATATAGTAATCAATTTTTTCCAATATCACAACTTAATAATTTAAAATATTTGGGGCTAAAATTTTCTTTTAAAGGTCTAAATGAAGACTGTGAAAAAAAATTATTAGCAGTTTACCCTAAATATTTTACAGAAGATTATCTATATTTCCCAGTAAAATATTTTAAAATAATAAAAAAATCAAAATTTGTAAGTTTAGAGCATAAACACTATTTAGGAAATATTTTATCTTTGGGAATAAAAAGAGAAGTCTTAGGAGATTTAATAGTTAAAAATGATGAATGTTATGGTATTATATTAGAAAATATGTTTGATTTTTTAAAGGAAAATCTTTTAAAGATAAATTCTTCTCCTATTGAAATTATTGAAATAGATGAGAGTGAAGTTTCTCAAAACGAATTTAAAGAATTAAATATAAGGCTATCATCTTTAAGATTGGATAGTTTAGTATCAGAACTTACTAATTTATCAAGGACAGCATCAGTCAATTATATTGATTTAGGCAATGTTCAAGTAAATTATGAAATACAAAGGGAAAAAAGTTATAGGATATCAATTGGAGATACTGTAATAATTAAAAAATATGGTAAATTTAGAATTGAAGAAGAAAATGGCTTAACAAAAAAGGATAAGGTTAAATTAATTGTTAGAAAGTATGTATAGGTGAGGAGCAAATGAAAAAGTTTATAGGAATATTATTACTTTTTATTGTTATAGTTGTTACAGTTTTATATTTTGCAAGAGATTTTTTGTTGAAAGAATATTTAGAGAGAAAAATGTCAAAGGCAAATAATGCTCCTGTAACAATAGGAAGTGTTGATTTAGATTATTTTGAAAGTTATGTAACATTAAAAGATATTAAAATTATGAGTAATTTACATGAAGACGAAATTTTTATTTCTATTGATGAATTAAAGAGTTACTATGAAATAGATTTTAGAAAAAAAATTATAACTTTTGATGATACAGAAATTAATGGAATAGCATTTTTTAAAGATGCTAACTATGAAAATAGTGATAGAGAAGCTGTTGTTACTTTTGAAAATAAGGTTACAGAGGCAGAGGAAAAAACTAAAAGAGAGAAAGTTTTAACAGAATTAAAAACTCTTTATCTTAATAAGATTGAAGAAAATCATTTAAATCTTGATGAAATTCTTTCAAGAGACTTAGTTAATAAAGAAAATATAAGTGAGCTTGAAAAAATAAAGCAAAGTATTAAGAATATTAAAGAAAGTAATGAAAAAAATCTTAATATTTCTGATGTAGTTGGAGAAATTTCAAATATTAGTAAAAGCTCAAAAAAATTAGGTAAAGATTTAAAACTTAATAATTTGAATAAAACAGATGAAAATATAAGAGAAGATTTAACGTTGGAAGAATCACTAGATAGAGTTGTTAGAAATTTCTTAGATAGAAATAAACTTGTCTTATTTGATTTAGATGGTTATATTAACATGTATCTAAACTTAGTCTATGAACAAAAAATATATAATTTATCTTTAAAATACAGAGATATTTTAGATGAAATTCGTTTAAGAAAAGAAAAAGATTCAAAATTATCAGATGAAGATATATGGGAATTATTCTTTAATAGTATAAGTATTACATTTAATGTTTATGGAATTAGTTTTAATGGTGAGGTTAAAAATTTCTCAACAAGATTATCTAAAAATCAAGGGAATATGGCATTTAAGTTATTTGGTGAAAAAGGTAACACAATAGGTGAATTCAAAGGATTTATAAATTTTAATACAGAGCTTACTGAATCTACTTTAAATATACCAGAAGCTGATTTAAAAGATTTTGGAACTGATTTATTAAAAGGTGGAGAGGGAGTAATATTTCAAAGTCTATCAACAAATGGATACCATTTAGCTATAAATGGAAGTGTACATCTAAAAAATATGAAATTAGATATAGATAAAGTTATAGAGTCTATGAAAATTGAAGATGAAGTTACAAGAGAGATAATTGCACCACTATTAAAAGAGTTAAATACAGGGGAAATCTATTATAGTTATGATACTGATACGAGAATACTTACAATTAAGACTAATATAGTTGAAGTATTTGATGATATATTAAATGGTGAAAATTCTTCTTTAAAAACAAAAATAAGAGAAAGAATAAAAAGTGATTTTCTGAAAAAAATAGCTGGCTAAAAGTTGACAAAAAAAAATAAAAATGATAATATATATTGCCCTTAGGGGATATGATATATTGTTGTCGAACCGTGTCAGATCTGGAAGGAAGCAGCACTAAGATTTATAGTATATGCATGTCTTCCTAAGGGTATCTTTATGTTACAAATAATTAAGGGAAAATAATTTTAAATATTGCATTTTAATTATTAAGATATATGGAGGAGTTTTAATGAAAAATAATAAAATTTGTGAAATGTTAGGAATTAAGTACCCAATATTTCAAGGAGCTATGGCTTGGGTTTCTGGTGGAGAATTAGCAGGAGCAGTTTCAAGAGATGGAGGACTTGGAATAATTGCTGGTGGTGGAATGGAACCTGAACTTTTAAGAGAAAACATAAGAAAAGCAAAAGCTATTACAACTAATCCATTTGGAGTAAACTTAATGCTTTTACGTCCTGATGTAGAACAACAACTAGATGTTTGTATAGAAGAAGGAGTAAAGGTTATAACAACTGGTGCAGGAAATCCAGGAGCTTTTATGGAAAAATTAAAAGCTGCTAATGTAAAAGTTATACCAGTTATTCCAACTGTAAAACTAGCAGAAAGAATGGAAAAAATTGGAGCAGATGCAGTTATAGTTGAAGGAACAGAAAGTGGAGGACATGTTGGAACTTTAACAACTATGGCATTACTTCCACAAGTAGTTAATGCACTAAATATCCCAGTTATTGCAGCAGGAGGAATTGCTAGTGGAAAACAATTCTTAGCAGCTTTAGCTATGGGAGCAGAAGCTATCCAATGTGGAACTATATTCTTAACAGCAAAAGAATGTTTAATTCATCAAAATTATAAAAATCTTATATTAAAAGCTAAAGATAGATCAACTATTGTTACAGGAACTTCAACTGGACACCCTGTAAGAGTTATAGAAAATAAATTAGCAAAAGAAATGATAGACCTTGAAAGAAGTGGAGCACCTAAAGAAGAAATTGAAAAATTAGGAACAGGAAGTTTAAGACTTGCAGTTGTTAATGGAGATGTTGAAAAAGGAAGTTTCATGTCAGGGCAAGTTGCTGCTATGGTTAATGATGAAAGAACAACAAAAGAAATTTTAGAATTTTTAATGTATGATTTAAAACTTGAAACAGAAGTCTTAAAAAGAAGACTAGAAAATTGGGATATTTAAAAAAATTTTTTCTTAATATTTGCAATATTTTATATACTATGTTATACTTTTTTAAGGGTGAGTAATAAAAAATGATAATAAAAATTTGATATTAAACTTTTTTGTAGGTGAAGTTATATGAGCAACCATGTAATAATAAAAGGTAAAAATGATAGATTAGTAATTGCTTTAAATCCAGATATTGATTTTTTAGATATATGTGATATCCTAAAAACTAAAATATTAGAAGCTAAAAATTTTATTGGTAATAGTCGTATGGCTATTGAGTTTAGTGGTCGTGCTTTAACCAATGAAGAAGAAAATAAGTTGATAGGAATTATTACAGAGAATAGTAATATAGTGATATCTTATATATTTTCAAAAAGAACAGATTCTGAAGAAGAAATGGATTTAGAGAATATTAATCCATTAATTGAAGAGGGAAAAACCCACTTTTTTAGAGGAACATTGAGATCAGGTTCTAAAATAGAATCTGATGGTAATGTTGTTGTACTTGGAGATGTTAATCCATCTTCTATAATAAAAGCTAGAGGGAATGTTATAGTTCTTGGACATCTTAATGGTACTGTATATGCTGGTTTAGGTGGAGATGATAGAGCTTTTATAGGAGCTATTTATTTTAATCCTATTCAACTTACTATTGGTATGAAAACCATAACAGACATTCAAGATGAAATTTTAGATTCTTCAAGAGTTAATAAAAAAAGTAGATTTAAAGTGGCTCGTATTAGAAACCAAGAAATAGTTGTTGAGGAGTTGATATAGTATGGGAGCAAGAGTTATTGTGGTTACCTCTGGAAAAGGTGGAGTTGGAAAAACAACAACAACTGCAAACATAGGTGCTGGTCTTGCTGAAAAAGGTCATAAGGTTTTACTTATTGATACAGATATAGGACTTAGAAACCTAGATGTTGTAATGGGATTAGAAAACAGAATAGTCTATGATTTAGTAGATGTTATAGAAGAAAGATGTAGAATTAGTCAGGCATTTATAAAGGATAAAAGATGCCCTAATTTAGTGTTGTTGCCAGCAGCACAAATAAGGGATAAAAATGATGTTTCTCCTGAACAAATGAAAGTTTTGATTGACTCTTTAAAAGCAAGTTTTGACTATATTTTGATTGATTGCCCAGCAGGAATAGAACAAGGATTTAAAAATGCAATAGTTGCAGCAGATGAAGCAATAGTTGTTACAACACCAGAAGTTTCGGCTACAAGAGATGCAGACAGAATAATTGGTTTATTAGAAGCAACAGGAATAAAGGATCCAAAACTTATTATTAATAGAATAAGAATTGATATGGTAAAAGATAAAAATATGTTAAGTGTAGAAGATATACTTGATATATTAGCAATAAAGTTATTGGGAGTAATTCCTGATGATGAGTCTGTTGTTATTTCTACTAATAAGGGAGAACCCCTTGTATATAAGGGAGATTCATTAGCAGCTAAAGCGTTTAAAAATATAGCTAGTAGAATAGAAGGAATAGATGTTCCACTATTAGACCTAGATATAAAGATGAGTCTATTGGACAAAATAAAATTTGTACTTAAAAGGTGATGGTTATGTTAGGAATGTTAAGTAATATATTTAAAAAAGAAAATTCAAAAGAAGATGCAAAAAATAGATTAAAGCTAGTTTTAATCCAAGATAGAGCTATGTTACCTTCTGGTGTATTAGAAAATATGAAAGATGATATATTAAAAGTTTTATCTAAATATGTTGAAATTGAAAAATCTAAATTAAATATAGAAGTATGTCCTTATGATGAGGATCCAAGAAAGATTGCCCTAGTTGCAAATATTCCAATAGTTAGTCCAGCTAATAGAAGAAAATAACCTTTATATTTATAATGAAGTATGTTGAGAGAACTTTTTGAAGATTCAAAGAGTTCTTTTTATATTATAAAGATAAAAACTGCACCCTAAATCTTAAAAATTAAAGGTGCAGTTTTTTAAAATATTATTTTACATATCCTTAGTTACAACAACATCAACACCAGTGTTAAATACATTTTTGATAACTATATCTCCTCTTTTTACAGGTGCTGTTAGCTCAATATTTTTTAATTCTTCCATCAATTTGAAATTTAATTCTTTTGGAATAGCTTGTTCAGTTTTTACAGGACATCTATTGTCTATAGCATTTTTAATTTTAACTGTTGAAGTAACTACTCTTTTTGGAGCTGTTAGTTCTTCTTTACCATAGACAGCTCCTCTTGGACAAGCATTTCCTTTGACTTCATAAGTTTCTGTATTAACACTTATATGACAACCAACAGGACAAACTATACATATCATTTCCTTTTCCATTATTTATCCTCCTCAACTACTTCTACAACAATTTTGTTTGCATCAATTTTTCCAAGTACAGTTTTAGATAGAGTTATTTTTTCCATTTCTCCAGGAGCCATATGATTTTTCTTAACTGAATGTATTACAAAATCATTTGATTTAACTACTATCTTAACATTTTTATATATTTGTCTAACTCTCATAGAAAGTTCCAAATTCTTTTCTATATTTTCTATTCTAAATTTTTGTGGAACAGTATATCCTATTCCGTTTCCTGTTTGAACTTCAATATATTCTCCATCTGCAACTTCTCCTTTAATATACTTAGCTGCTGATTTACCTGCTTTTCTTGATTCAATACTTACAAAATCAACTAGGTCATGTACATGAACAACATTTCCAGAAGCAAATATACCTGGTATACTTGTTTCCATAAGTTCATTTACTATTGGTCCATTAGTTCTAGGGTCAATTTTAATTCCTGTTGCTCTTGAAATATCATTTTCAGGAATAAGTCCAACAGATAGAAGTAAAGTATCACATTCATATTCTATTTCAGTTCCTGGGATAGCTTTTTTATTTTCATCAACTTTAGCTATTATAACTTTTTCAACTCTATCTTTACCTATAATATCTACAACTGTGTGACTTAAATATAGTGGAATATCATAGTCATCTAAACATTGAACAATATTTCTCATAAGCCCACCTGAGAATGGCATAAGTTCAGCAACAGCTAAAACTTTTGCACCTTCAAGAGTAAGTCTTCTTGCCATAATAAGCCCAATATCTCCTGAACCTAAGATAACAACTCTTTTACCAACCATATATCCTTCCATATTGATGTATCTTTGAGCAGCACCTGCTGTAAAAATTCCTGCTGGTCTATCACCTGGAATTGCTATTGCTCCTCTTGTTCTTTCTCTACAACCCATAGTTAAAATTATAGATTTAGCTTCAATTATCATATAGCCATCAATAGAGTTTATAGCTTGAACTATTTTATTTTCAGAAATTCCTAAAACCATAGTATCTAGCTTATATTCTATATTTAATTCAAATAATTGATCCATAAATCTTTGAGCATATTCAGGTCCTGTCAATTCTTCTTTAAATTCATGAAGTCCAAAACCATTGTGAATACATTGTTGTAATATTCCACCTAATTCTTTTGCTCTTTCTATTACAAGTATGCTATCTATACCATTTCTTTTAGCTTCTACTGCTGCTGCAAGTCCAGCTGGACCTCCACCAACAATGACTAAATCATATTTCATATTCATATCATTTCCCCCTATTTAGTTTTTCCTGTTAAGATGTAAGAGTCTTTTTGTTCCATAACTATTTCTTCTAAATCTTCTCCAAGTTCTCTTGCTAAGATTTCTTGTACACGAGGTCCACAGAAACCACCTTGGCATCTTCCAGCACCTGGTCTAACTCTTCTTTTGATACCATTTAATGTTCTTCCACCACATTTTCTATGAATAGCATCAACAATTTCTCCTTCTGTTATGTTCTCACATCTACAGATAATTCTTCCATATCTAGGGTCTTTCTTTATAACTTCTGCTTTTTCTTCTGGTGATAAACTTATAAAATGTATCATTTTTCTATTTTTTATAAAGTTTTCTTTTTTCTTTACTCCACCTAAGCTTTCAACTACCATTTTAGCTAAATCAACTGCCATTGCAGGAGCAGATGTAAGTCCTGGTGATTTAGTTCCTGCCATATTAAAGAAACCTTTTACATCTTCAGCTTCTCCTAGAATAAAATCTCCTGTGTCAGCTTCAGCTCTAAGTCCAGCAAAATTTCTAATATTATCTCTAAAATTAATATCTTTTATACTCTTTGTTGCAAATTGTCTAACTGTATCAAGTCCTTCTTGAGTGTTTCCAACATCATCTTTATTTTCAACATCAGAGGCAGTAGGACCTACTATTATATTTCCATGAGCAGTTTTTGAAACTAAAATTCCTTTTCCCATTTCAGTAGGACATTGGAAGATAACACTATCAGTTAAGTATCCTTGTACCTTATCTAATAAATAATATTCCCCTATTCTTGGAGTAATTTTAAAATGTTTATTTGAAAGCATATTATTTATAAAATCTGCATAAACTCCAGCTGCATTAATAAGAGCTTTTGTTTTAATAACTTCTCCAGATTTTAATTCAATTTTAAATACATTATTTTCTTTTTTTATATTTATAACTTCTGAATTTAATTTTAATTCAACACCATTTTCCATAGCATTTTCTACTAATTTAATTGTTAATTCCCAAGGACCTGTTATTCCTGCTGTACCTGCATATAGAGCTGCAACAGCTTCTTTACTTACATGAGGTTCTCTTCTTTGAATTTCAGCTGCATCTATAATTTCCATTTCAGGAACACCATTATTTAATCCTCTTTGGTATAACATTTCTAAATGTTCTTTTTCCTTATCAGAAAATGCTAATACATAAGAACCTACTTTTCTAAATGGAGCATCTACTTCTTTGCATAAATCTTCATACATTGCATTACCTAATACATTGTATTTTGCCATAAGGCTTCCTTCTTTTGCATCATATCCTGCATGAACTATTGCAGAATTTGCTTTTGTTGTACCACAAGAAACATCATTTTCTTTATCAAGTAATAAAACTTTTAATTCATACTTAGATAATTCTCTTGAAACTGCTGCTCCCATTATTCCAGCACCAATAACAACTACATCAAACATATCGTCCCTCCTAATTAAAATAAAAAAGTCGCAAAAAAGACAGAATCCCTCCTGTTATTTTTACGACCCACCATTCACTAGTCTAATATTCTATTTATACTTCATATATATTATATCAAAATTAGAACAGTTGTCAATATAATTATTAAAGATAAATTAATATTGCAATCAATAATATCAAAAGTATAACAATTAGAATAAAGCCAATTAAACCCTTTTTTCTTAAAAACTCCTTTTTATTTTATTTAATGAATTACATTAAAAAAACTTAAAAGATAGATAATAACCACAAGTGTAGCCCATATTCCAGCAAGTGTATAAAATTTAGAATTTTCTTTTTTTCTAGCAAAAGTGGAAAGTTCTCTATATTTTTCCATTTTGACATTATCATCTAATTCTTCTTTTGAATATGGTAAATAAGAATAGTCTTTTAAAACTGCTGCTGAATATTCATCACCTTCAATTAAATTATATCCTTCAGCTAATAAATTATTTGTATAGTAATTATTATAAAAACATGCAATCCATGCTTCTAATGGATATATAGCAGCAGCTAATAATGTTGGTGTTATCATACTATAAGAAACTTCAAAAGCTCCATAAAGTAATATACTTTCTTGAATTTTTGTATTTTGTTTATATAACATATAAATTATAATTACTTTTATAATGAAGAATAAAAAGAATAAACCAAAACCTTTTGAATTTTTTCTAAATGCTGGAACCCAAAATCCAAAAAAGAATGTTGTCCAACTAAAACCTGTAAAACCATTTATTACTTCTCCATTTTTTTCTAATTGTATTTTTACTGACATAATATTATTCCTTTCAAAAATTAGTTAAAATTTATGATAAAGTAAGATTTATTATAAAGAAGATAAAGTAAAATAAACATTATAATCCAATAAATTATAAAACCAAGACATTTTTTTACTTCATTACCCCTAGCTTTATTTATAAAACTTCTATATCTTTGCATTTTATCCTCATCTCTTATTTCAACATCTGTATAATCTAAATAACGATATCCCTTTAATATAGCATTAGAATATTCATCATTTTCTAATGGTTTCCAACCTTCTTTTAGCATTTTTTTTGTGTAATATTTATTGTAGAAAAAAGCTATAAATAATGCTATAAAAAATGAGAAAATAGGCACACCAGCATTAAAGATATAAAGAAGCCATGTATTTTCTATTGAATAATAATTTAATATAGAATATATTTCAAAAAATTCTGATAGAAATTTTTCTAACATATAAATTCCAAAGAAAAAAACAAAAGCACTAAAATCTAATCTAAATGCAGGTACCCAAAAATCTAAAAGAGCAGAAGTAAAACTATAGCCAACAAAGCCATCTTTTATAAAACCGTCTTTTTCTAATTTAATTTTAATTGCCATATATCCCCCTAATAAAAATTTTATTTAATTTCTTGAAAAATTTTCCTAACCTTTTCTTCTAACCTCTTAGGAACTACATAGTTTGATTTTACAACTGTTTCCAAGGCATAAAAAGGCTTATTCTTATAGTTCTTCTTATCTCTTGATTCATCATAAATTTCTTCTTCAATATCATTTTCAAATTCAATCCATTCCCCAAGTTTTTTCCAAACTAATTTTTGTATCATTTTATTTTTTAAAGTTGAATTTTCTAACTCTGTTTCATTTCTCCAATAGTGATTATCCTTATCATAGACAGCAACATAAGGTATATAAAAAGCATTTAGAAGTCTTATAAATTGTGGTATAGAACTTTTACTTCCACATTCTACAATAGAATAATCATAATTAAATATGCCTAAATTTTTTGCAAGATAAGATAGAACAATTTTATCAGTTTGCCCTTCAACTAATATAACTTTTTTAGCAAAGAAAATTTCACTTCTATCTGGATTAATCCAATAGTTCATATTGAAAACTGTAACTTCATCACCAGAAAATAAATTTCCACTGTACTGATAAATTTCTACATCTTCCTTTACTCTTCTAAAAATACAAAGAGATTGATAATTTTCAAGCTCAATAAAACGGCTAGAATTTGTTGAAACTATTACCATAAGTCCTAACTTTGTATTTTGTAAAAGTGCATCATAACAAGCTCTTTCTTGTTGAGGATTTAAGTAAAATTCAGGCTCTTCCCAAAGTAAGATACAATTTTCCCAAAAAGTATGAGATTTTTCTTTTTCAACAATTTCATGAAGAAATTCAATAAAGATATGTCTATAATAACCAAAACTCATTTTACTATTTATAGCATTTTTAAACTTTTTATAATATTTATAGTATTTTCTTAAATTTTCTTTTTGAAATAGCCTTTCAACTAAGTAATTTAAGTAACTTATTTTTGTAAAAGCAGGAACATAAAAAATAGAAATTTCTGAAACATATTTTTTATAGTCTTTTTCTTCTATTTCTTCCCAATTTCTATTATCTTTTTCATGTTTTGAAATATGATTTTTAATAAAGTATCTTGTACTTTGATAAGGATTATTTAAAATTCTTAATTGAAAAATATGTCCCTTTTCCCCTTTTAGAGTACCTATGATTTCTAAAGGTAGATTAGGATTTCTTATATCCCTATCATGTAAATTTCTTGCTTGAAAGAAATAAAGCAATGCTTTCATAAATGAAGATTTCCCTGTACTAGATGCCCCTATAAATACTAAAAAATCTTTACATTCTAAATTTACATTTGAAAAAGTTTGCCAATTTTTAATTTGAACTTTTAATAATTGCATAAGTCCTCCTAGAATTATTTGTATTCTATACATAAAGTATAAATAAAAATATAATTAAATTCAAGTTTTTTATAAATAGATTCTATTATATTTGTAAAAAAAATAAAATATAATGTGGATACTTAAAGATAGTTTGTTACTATCGAAATTTATTAATTAACTACTTGATACCTCTAATATTTCCTAAACTCCAAAATACTTTTTTAACATTAGAGGGCATCATAGTAGTTTCATTTACAAAGTTATTCAAATATTTTTTAATAAAAATTTGGAATGTAACTTACCTATCTTTAAATTATTAAGAAATATAAAAAATAGGAGTATAAGAAATGTTAAATACAGAATTATTTATTGGAGCAGTTTATGTGGCAGGTCTACTGTCTTTCTTTTCACCTTGTATCTTTCCATTGCTTCCAGTCTATATTGGAATGTTAAGTACAAGTGGTAAGAAATCTATTATAAAGACAGTGGTATTTGTAATTGGACTTTCAACAAGTTTTGTTTTACTTGGCTTTGGTGCTGGAAGTATAGGTTCATTTTTAATGAGTAAAACATTTAGAATAATCAGTGGAGTGATAGTTATAATATTTGGAATTATTCAAATGGAAATTGTAAAAATACCATTTTTAGAAAGAACAAAACTTGTGGATATAAAAGGAAAAGAAGATGATAGTATTTGGGGAGCATTTTTACTAGGTTTCACTTTTAGTTTAGGATGGACACCTTGTGTTGGACCAATACTTGCTTCAATTCTTTTTATTTCAAGTGGAGGAGGAAATCCTTACTATGGGGCACTTATGATGTTTATTTATGTTTTAGGTTTAGCAACACCTTTTGTCATTCTATCTTTATCTTCAAAATATGTATTGACAAAAGTTTCAGTAATAAAAAAACATTTAGGTATTATTAAAAAAATTGGTGGTTCATTAATAATTATTATGGGAATTTTGCTTCTTACTGATAAATTAAGTATATTTTTATAAAATTATTTAAGGTTAAAATCTATTACAACTATAAAATGTAATAGTTTAATATAAATTAAAATTATTTAAGGAGGTTTTAGCAGATGAAAGTGCTAAAAAAATTGTTTTTAGGAATTATGATGTTACTAATCGGAGCAGTAGCTTTTGGGGCAGAGATAGATTTGTCAAAAGTTACCTTAAAAGATGTGAATGGAATGAGCTATTCTTTTGGAAAAGATGGAAAACCAACTTATGTTAAGTTTTGGGCTTCTTGGTGTCCAATTTGTCTTTCTGGATTAGAAGATATAGATAATCTTAGCAAAGAAAAGAAAGATTTTGAAGTTGTTACTGTAGTTTCTCCTGGGCTAGTTGGAGAAAAGAAAACAGAAGATTTTAAAAAATGGTATAAATCTTTGGAATATAAGAATATAAAAGTTTTATTAGATGAGAAAGGTGAATTATCAAAGATATTAAATGTTCGTGTTTATCCAACTTCTGTTGTTGTAAATAAAGCTGGGAAAGCTGAAAAAGTCCTTCCAGGTCATTTAGAAAAAGCAGAAATAAAAAAATTATTTTCTTCTAAAATGATGAATGATGGAAAGATGAAAGATAACATGATGAAAGATGATAAAATGATGAATGATAAAAATATGATGAAAAATGATGAAATGAGTATGGAAAAAAAAACATCAATGTAAAACATGCTAATAAAAATATTCGTGAAATATATTTAGCAGGAGGTTGTTTTTGGGGTGTAGAAGCATATATGGAAAAAATATATGGTGTAATAGATGTAACTTCTGGATATGCAAATGGAAAAACTAAAAATCCTAAATACCAAGACTTACATAGTTCAGGACATGCTGAAACAGTCCATGTTAGATATGATGCAAGTAAAGTAAATCTTTCAACTTTATTAAAATATTATTTTAAAATTATTGATCCAACAAGTGTAAATAAACAAGAAAATGACAGAGGGTCACAATATAGAACAGGAATTTATTATGTAAATCAAAATGATAAATCTGTTATTCAAGATGAAATAAAAGAACAACAACAAAAATATTCTCAAAAAATTGTAGTGGAAGTTTTACCTTTAAAAGAATATTATTTAGCAGAAGAATATCATCAAGATTATTTGAAAAAAAATCCTAATGGTTATTGTCATATTGATTTATCAAAAGCAGATGATATAATAGTGGATGAAAAAAAATATCCAAAATTATCTGAAAAAGAATTAAAAATGAAATTAAATTCAAAACAATATGAAGTAACACAAAATGGGGATACAGAAAGAGCATTTCAAAATGATTATTGGGATTTTTTTGACAAAGGAATTTATGTTGATATAACAACAGGAGAACCATTATTTTCTTCAACTGATAAATATGCTTCTCAATGTGGATGGCCTAGTTTTGTAAAACCTATTGTTCCAGAAGTTGTAACTTACCATAATGATACTAGTTTCAATATGATAAGAACAGAAGTAAGAAGCAGAAGTGGAAAAGCACATTTAGGACATGTATTTGATGATGGGCCAAGAGATAGAGGGGGAAAAAGATATTGTATCAATAGTGCAGCAATACAATTTATTCCTTATGCAGAAATGGAAGCAAAAGGTTATGGATATTTATTACCACTTGTAAAATAAAAGTAAGTAAAAGAGAATTAAAAGGAGAAAGATTGTGTATAAGTTAATGATTGCAGATGATGAACCTTTAATTAGGAGGGGTATAAAACAACTAATAGATTTGTCTTCTTTACAAATTGAAGAAATTTATGAGGCTTCAACAGGAGAAGAGGCATTAAAAGTATTTGAGGAGTTTAAACCTGAAATTGTTTTAATGGATATTAATATGCCAAAAATTGACGGATTATCGGTTGCAAAAAAGATAAAATCAATAAATCCTGATACAAAAATAGCAATCATTACAGGATATAATTATTTTGATTATGCACAAACAGCTATTAAAATTGGAGTGGAAGATTATATTTTAAAGCCAATTTCAAAGTCAGATGTTTCAGAGATTATTGTAAAATTAGTGAGTTCCTTGCAAAAGGAAAGAAAAGATAAGGAAATTGAAAAAGTATTAGAAAAAATAACAACAGTAGATACACAAGATAACATTGCAAAAAATAATTATAAAGAATTGATACAAAATATTATTGAAGAAAGCTATACTGATAGTCAATTTACCTTATCCGTTCTCTCTGAAAAATTAGATTTAAGTTCAGGGTATTTAAGTATTATGTTTAAGAAAAATTTTGGAATACCATTTCAAGATTATCTTTTACAAAAGAGAATGGAAAAGGCAAAATTATTACTTTTAACAACTGAACTAAAAAATTATGAAATAGCTGAACAAGTTGGTTTTGAAGATGTAAATTACTTTATAACAAAATTTAAAAAATATTATCAAATTACTCCAAAACAGTATAGAGAAATGGTGTTAAAAAATGAAAATGAATAATAAACCACTAAATATAAAGATAGGATTTTATTTTTTAATCACCAATTTAGTTCTAGTTTTACTTTTAGGAAGTATATTTTATTTCAGTTCAAGTAGCCTTTTAATACAGAAAGAAATTTCAGCTAAGACAGAAGCTATTGAAAAAAGTGGGAATTATATTGAGTTGTATATGAATAAATTAACAACATTAAGTCAAGTAATTTCACATGATAAAGGAGTATATGATTATCTAAAAAATAAAGATGAAAGTGAAGAAAATAGAATTTTAAATATGATAGATAATACACTTTCCACAGATCCTTATATAAAATCCATTATTTTAATAAGAAAAGATGGAGCAGTTATTTCTAATGAGAAAAATGTAAATATGGAAGTTTCTAGTGATATGATGAAAGAGGAATGGTATGTAAATTCTTTAATGAACCCTATGCCTGTATTAAATCCACTTAGAAAACAAAATTTCTCACTTGATGGAATGGACGACTGGGTTATTTCTGTCAGTAGAGAAATTGCAGATACTAATGGAGAAAATTTAGGTGTATTGCTGATAGATGTAAAATACCAAGCACTTCATGAGTATCTTCAAAATCAAGAAACAGGAAAGAACAGTGATATTGTTATTTTAGATGAGGATAATAGGATAGTTTACTATAAAGAAATCCCTTATGATACCTCCCAAGAAAAGTATTTAAAAAATTTAAAAAATATTGAAGAAGGATATAACAGAAAAGAAAATACAGTTACAGTAAAATATCCTATCAAGAATACTCATTGGACATTGATTGAAATTTCATATATGCAAGAAATTGAAAGTTTAAAAAATCATTTTTTTGAAATGATAGTTATAAGTTGTTTGGCTTCTCTTTTAATTACAGTTTTAATAAGTATCAGTGTATTGAGAAGAATTACAAAACCAATTAAAGAGTTAGAGCAACATATGAATAATTTTAATAATGATTTATCAAAAATAAATTTAAAAGGTGATGTAAGTATTGAAATTTTAAGTTTACAAAACCATTTTAATGAAATGATAGATAGGATTAAATATTTAAGAGAATATGAAATTAATGCACTTTACAGTCAAATTAATCCACATTTTTTATACAATACTTTGGATACAATAATTTGGATGGCAGAATTTCAGGATACTGAAAAAGTTATTTCTATTACAAAGGCTTTGTCTAACTTTTTTAGAATTTCTTTAAGTAATGGGAAAGAAAAAATTCCTTTAAAGGAAGAAATAAATCATATTAAAGAATATTTATATATACAAAAACAAAGATATGAAGATAAATTAGAATATAAAATTTCAATACAAGAAGAATTAGAAAACATAGAGGTACCTAAGATTATATTGCAACCTTTTGTAGAAAATGCAATTTATCATGGTATTAAAAATTTAGATACAACAGGAATAATTTCTATATATTCTCAAATAATAGAGAATAAGATAGAATTAATAATAGAGGATAATGGTATTGGATTTGAAGCAGCTAAAAAACAAGCACTTATGAAAATGGGTGGAGTTGGAATTAAAAATGTAAATAAGAGAATTCAGTATTATTATGGAAATGAATATGGAGCAAAAATAGATAGTTCCTTTAAAACAGGAGCTAGAATCATAATAACCCTACCTTATAAATAAAATTATCAAATAAAGAACTTAGTTTTAAACTGGGTTCTTTATTTTTTTTAAAAAATGAAAATATTGATTAAATGCCAAAAATAAGGTACAATAAAATATATTGTAGGAGGATAAATAATGACAATAGAAGAAATGAAAAATCTAATTCAAAATGGTGAAAAAATAGATGTTGAATTTAAAGAGTCAAAAGAGACTTTAACCAAAGATGTATTTGATTCTGTATGTTCTTTCAATAATAGAAATGGAGGACATATTTTTCTTGGTGTTAGTGATAAAAAGGAAATAATTGGAGTAAATGAAAATAAAATTGATAAAATTATTAAAGAATTTACAACTTCAATTAATAATCCACAAAAAATATATCCTCCACTATATTTAGTACCACTTGTTGTTGAAATAGATGAAAAAATTATTGTCTATATAAGAGTACCTAAGGGTTACCAAGTATGTAGACATAATGGGAAAATATGGGATAGATCTTATGAAGGAGATATAAATATTATGGATAATTCAGAGCTTGTTTATAAGATGTATGCAAGAAAACAAAGTAGTTATTTTGTGAATAAAGTTTATCCTAATTTAAAAATAGATTTTTTAGATATAAATATTATTGAAAAAGTAAGAAAAATGGCAATTTTAAGAAATCAAAATCATATTTGGAAAAACTTAAATGATGAGGAATTACTAAGAAGTGCTAATTTAATTTTGATTGACCCTGAAACAAATAAAGAAGGAATTACATTAGCAGCGATTCTCTTATTTGGAAAGGATAATTCTATTATGTCTGTACTTCCACAACATAAAACCGATGCTATATTTAGAGTAGAAAACAAAGATAGATATGACGATAGAGATGTTATTATTACAAATTTAATTGACAGTTATGATAGATTAATCAGTTTTGGTCAAAAGCACTTAAATGATTTATTTATATTAGATGGTATTTTAAATGTGAATGCAAGGGATAGAATTTTAAGGGAAATTGTTTCAAATACACTGGCTCATAGAGATTATTCAAGTGGATTTCCTGCCAAAATGATTATTGATGGCGAAAAAATAATCATTGAAAATAGCAATCTGGCTCACAGTATAGGGATATTAGATTTACAAAAATTTGAACCTTTTCCTAAAAATCCATCAATATCTAAAATTTTTAGAGAAATAGGACTTGCTGATGAACTTGGTTCTGGTATGAGAAATACATATAAATATACTCAGCTATATTCAGGTATGGAACCGATATTTGAAGAGGGAGATATATTTAAAACAATTATTCCACTTAAAGAAATCGCAACTGAAAAAGTTGGTGGAGAAAATGTCCCTCGAAATGTCTCTCAAAATGTCTCTCGAAATGTCCCTCAAAAATCAATAGAGGAAATGAAGGAAATAATGAAAGAAATAATAAAGAAAAATAATAGAGTAAGCCGTAAGTATTTAGCTGAAATATTAGGAGTAAGTGAAAAGACTATTACAAGATATATAAAAGAAATTCCTAATTTATCCTATGTTGGAAAAGGAAAAAATGGATATTGGAAATTAGATGAATAACAATAAATAAAGAATTTAGTTTTAAACTGGGTTCTTTATTTTTTTTTATTTATAATAAAATATCTGTGTAATTTTTTTCACAAATTTATGAAATAAAAAAAAGCTAGTAAAATATATAAAAAAATTGTATTATTAATTAAATAAATATTTCTATAAACTATGTGCATATATTTTTAAATGTTTGCTATTCAAATTTTATTGTAATATTTTAATACAGTGAAATTTTAAAGAACTATTGGAGGTAGAAATGCTAAAAAAGCAGCATTTTGAATTGTTAAAACTTATTGAAAATGAAAAAAAATTACCAAAAATAGCAGAACTTTTAAAATTAACTGAAAGAAGTATTCGTTATAAAATAGATGAAATTAATGAAGAATTAGGTACAAGAAAAATAGAAATAAAAAAAAGAGAATTTTTTTCTTCTTTGACTGATGAAGACATGACTAAACTTATTGAAAATATTGAAGGAGAAAGTTATGTGTATAATCAAAAGGAAAGAGAAGAGTTAATTATACTTTATACTTTAATGAAAAAAGATAAGTTTTTATTGAAAGAGGTTGCTGAAAAACTTGGAACAAGTAAGTCTACTATTAGAAATGATTTAAAAAATTTAAAAAAAATATTATTAAATTACAATATAAGATTATTACAGGATGATAAATTAAAATATTATTTTGATTATTTAGAAGAGGATTATAGATATTTTATAGCAATTTTCCTATATAAATATGTAAGCTTTGATAAAAAATATGACAAAATATTCTTTGATGATATAAGTTATTTTAGGAAAGTCATTTATAAAGAAATTAAAGATGAATACATGACCAAGATAAATTCTGTTTCCCAAAAAATTAAAGAAGCAGAATTAGATTATATGGATGAAACATTGAATATATTAGTTATTTTAATGGTTGTTTCACAAAAAAGAGAAAAACAAAATTCTAATTTAAAAATTGAAAATATAAAAATTTTAGAAAAAAGAGAAGAATATTTACAACTAAAAAAAACTTTTAAAGATTTTTCAAATACAAATTTAATATTCTTTACAGATTACTTATTTAGAATAACAAGGGACGAAAAAGATGTCTTTGTAAAGTTTAAAAATTGGTTAGATATCAGTGTAGCTATAAATAAGATAGTAAGAACTTTTGAAATTGAAAATAAGATTGATTTAAAAAATATAGATGTTTTCCTTGATGAAATATTTTATTATATAAAACCTTTAATTTTTAGGACAAAAAGAAAGATAAAATTAAAAAATTCTATATTAAAAGATATAAAAAAGCTTTATCCTTCAATATTTAATTTTTTAAAAAAGAATTTCTATTTTTTAGAAGAGGTTATTGATGAAAAAGTTTCAGATGAAGAAATAGCATATTTGGTACCTTTTTTTCATAAAGCTTTACAAAATAATAATAAGATAAATAAAAAAGGGATATTAGTTACCACATATAAGGAAAATATAGCACTTTTTTTAAAAGAAGATATAGAAACAGAATTTTTAATTGATATAGATAAAATTTTGACTTTAAAAAGCTTTGAGCAGATAGAAAAAAAAATAGAAAATTATGATTATATTTTAACAACTTTTTCTGTGGAAAAAGATTTTATGAAAGAAATTGAACATACTAAAATTATAGAATTAAATCCTATTTTAACAGAAAAAGATATAAAAAAACTGGAAGAAGCTGGACTTAAAAAAAATAAAAAAATAAAAATGACAACTTTATTAAAAGTTATATTAGAAAATTCATCTGATGTAAATGTAAAAAAACTTATAAATAGTTTAGATGAAGCATTTCCAGAAAAAATCTATAATGATGTAGATAGAAATAAATTTTTGTTAGAAAATTTTTTAAAACCAGAAAATATTTTTAAAGTAAATTTGAATTCGTTTGAAGAAATTTTAAATAAATTTTTAAAATTATCTTTCTTGCAAAAAAATGATATTAATGATATCATAAATAGAGTATCAAATAATAATTTTTACTCTTATTTAGGAGAAAAAATTGGAATAATTTTTCATAAATTAAATACAAAAAATAGTCAAGATAATGTACTGATTGCAATAAATGAAAAAGAAATATACATAAATAGCAAAAAAATTGATACAATTATATTAATAAATTCGAATTGTGAAATAAAATATAAGGCAATTATTTATAATTTTGTGAAATTATTTTTCCAAAATAAAAAAATTAGTTTTAATAACAATAGATTGGATATCTATGATTATTTAATAAGTAACATCTAAAATTATAAAAAAGGGGGATAGCTATGTGGACATCTGATACTATGACTTTTGGAGAAAGTTTGGTAACTTTTTTGATAGGATTTTCAATAGTGTTCTTTGCTTTAATAGCATTAGCATTATTTATAATTATATCATCAAAAGTTATAAATCTTTTAGTTAAAGAAGAAGTAGCTGAACAAAAGCCAGTTGCAAGTAATGTAAATGTAAATGCAAGTACAGCTGCAAAAGCGGTTGTTAAAGAAGACAACCAAGAAGAAGTTGAAAGATTAGCAGTTATAATCTCAGCTATTAGTGAAGAGATGAGAGAACCTGTTGAAAGATTTACTATTGTTAGTATAACAGAAATTTAAAAAAAATTAAAATTAAAAGGAATTAGGAAAGGAGAAAAAATGAAATACGTAGTAACAGTAAATGGTAAAAAATTTGAGGTTGAAGTTGAAAAAGTTGGAGGAGCAGGAAAATCATTATCTCGTCAACCTGCTGAAAGAAGAGAAACAGTTGTAAAATCAGAACCTGTTGTTGAAACTAAAGTAGCAGCAGCTCCAGTTGAAGCAGCTCCAGCAGCAACATCTACTACTGGAGGAACTACAATAACAAGTCCAATGCCTGGATCAATTTTAGATGTTAAAGTAAATGTAGGAGATAAAGTTACTTTTGGACAAACTCTTGCAATATTAGAAGCAATGAAAATGGAAAATGATATCCCAGCAACAGTTGATGGAGAAGTTGCTGAAATAAGAGTTAAAAAAGGAGACGTTGTAGAAACTGACTCAGTTTTAATAGTGTTAAAATAAGGAGAGGATTTTGAATGAATTTTTTTAATGTAATAGCAGAACTATTAGAGGCGTCAGGTTTTGCAGCTCTTACTTGGCAGAATATTGCAATGATACTTGTATCATTTGTTTTATTCTATCTAGCAATAGTTAAAAAATTTGAACCATTATTATTACTACCTATATCTTTTGGAATGTTCTTGGTAAATTTACCATTAGCAGGACTTATGGATGAAGGTGGAGTTATACATATAATGTCTTATGGAGTGAAAAGTAACTTATTCCCTTGTTTGGTATTTATGGGAGTTGGAGCTATGACAGACTTTTCTCCATTGATAGCTAACCCTATTAGTTTATTATTAGGGGCAGCAGCACAATTAGGAATATATGTAGCATTCATATTTGCAACTCAAATAGGATTTACACCAGCTGAAGCAGCAGCTATTGGAATCATTGGGGGAGCAGATGGACCTACATCTATATATATAGCAAATAACTTAGCACCACACTTACTAGCTCCAATAGCAGTTGCAGCTTATTCATATATGGCATTGATTCCATTAATTCAACCACCTATTATGAAAGCTTTAACTACTAAAAAAGAAAGAGCTGTAAAAATGGGACAATTAAGAAAAGTATCTAAAACAGAAAAAATAGTTTTCCCAATAGCAGTTGTTTTATTCTGTTCATTGCTTTTACCATCAGTAGCCCCATTACTTGGACTATTGATGTTAGGAAACTTATTTAGAGAATCTGGAGTTGTTCAAAGATTATCTGATACAGCACAGAATGCTTTGATTAATATAATAACAATTATGTTAGGATTAAGTGTTGGAGCAAAAGCAGATGGAGCAACTTTCTTAGATATAAGTACAATAAAGATTATATTAATGGGACTTGCAGCTTTCTGTTTCTCAACAGTAGGTGGAGTTCTATTAGGAAAATTACTTTATGTAATAACTGGTGGAAAAATAAATCCACTTATAGGTTCAGCTGGAGTTTCAGCAGTTCCTATGGCAGCTCGTGTTTCTCAAACAGTTGGAGCTAAAGAAAATCCTACAAACTTCCTATTAATGCATGCAATGGGACCAAATGTTGCAGGAGTTATAGGTTCAGCAGTTGCAGCAGGATTCTTTATGATGATATTTAAAGGAACAATGTAATAAAATTAAATTTATTAGTAATAATATTTAAAAAATATATAAAAAATAGTTATAAGGTTGGGTTGAGGCTCAATCTTATACTATTTATAAAAAAATTTAGGAGGGATTTTTGTGAGCAAAGTAATGTCTTTACATGATGCAATAGCAAAGTATGTTGAATCTGGCGATAGCTTATGTTTTGGAGGATTCACAACAAACAGAAAGCCTTATGCGGCTGTTTACGAAATTATTAGACAAGGACAAACAGATTTTATAGGATATTCTGGTCCAGCAGGTGGAGATTGGGATATGTTAATAGGATGTGGAAGAATAAAAGCTTTCATAAACTGTTATATAGCTAACTCAGGATATACTAATGTTTGTAGAAGATTCAGAGATGCAGTAGAAAAGAAACATAATTTATTATTAGAAGATTATTCTCAAGATGTTATTATGTTAATGTTACATGCTTCTTCATTAGGTTTACCATATTTACCAGTAAAATTAATGGAAGGTAGTGACTTAGAATACAAATGGGGAATAAGTGCAGAAATCAGAAAGACAATTCCTAAATTGCCTGATAAGAAATTAGAAAGAATACCTAATCCTTTTAAAGAAGGAGAAGATGTAATAGCGGTTCCAGTTCCAAGATTGGATACAGCTATAATTTCTGTTCAAAAAGCTTCTATTAATGGAACTTGCTCAATAGAAGGAGATGAATTCCATGATATAGATATAGCTATTGCTGCAAGAAAAGTTATAGTTATAGCAGAAGAAATTGTAACAGAAGAAGAAATAAGAAGAGATCCAGCTAAAAATTCAATACCAGAATTTTGTGTAGATGCAGTAGTTCATGCACCTTATGGAACACATCCATCTCAATTATATAACTATTATGATTATGACCCAGCTTTCTATAAAATGTATGACTCTGTAACTAAAACAGATGAAGATTTTGAAAAATTCATACAAGAATGGGTTATAGATGTTAAGGATCATGAAGGATACTTAGCTAAATTAGGTTTACCAAGAGTAAGCAAATTAAGAGTAGTACCAGGATTCCAATATGCTGCAAAATTAGTTAAGGATGGTGAATAATAATGGCAAAGAATTATAAAAACTACACAAATAAAGAAATGCAAGCTATTACCATTGCTAAAGAAATAAAAGATGGACAAATAGTTATAGTAGGAACAGGATTACCTTTAATAGGAGCAACTGTTGCTAAAAATAAATTTGCACCTAATTGTAAACTAATAGTTGAAAGTGGACTAATGGATTGTAGCCCAATAGAAGTTCCAAGAAGTGTTGGAGATTTAAGACTTATGGGACACTGTGCCGTTCAATGGCCAAATGTAAGATTCATAGGATTTGAAACTAATGAATATTTAAATGGTAATGACAGAATGATAGCTTTCATAGGAGGAGCTCAAATAAACCCTTATGGAGATTTAAACTCTACTATCATTGGTGATGACTATGTAAAACCAAAAACAAGATTTACAGGAAGTGGAGGAGCTAATGGTATAGCTACTTATTCAAATACTGTAATAATGATGCAACATGAAAAAAGAAGATTTATAGATAAAATTGACTATGTAACAAGTGTTGGTTGGGCAGGAGGACCAGGAGGAAGAGAAAAATTAGGACTACCTGGAAATAGAGGACCACTTGCTGTTGTTACAGATAAAGGAATCTTAAGATTTGATGAAAAAACTAAGAGAATGTACTTAGCTGGATACTATCCAGGTGTTACAATAGAAGATATAATTGAAAACACTGGATTTGAACTTGATACTTCAAGAGCTGTTCAATTAGAAGCTCCAACTGAAGAAATTATTAAAATGATAAGAGAGGATATAGATCCAGGACAAGCATTTATAAAAGTTCCAGTAGAAGAATAAGAGAGGAGAAGTTAAATGAATTATTCAATGCCTAAATATTTTCAAAATATGCCTCAAGTAGGAAAAGTATTAGCTAATATTGATGAAGCTAATGAAAATGCAGTAAGAGATGTAGAAGAAGCAATTGCACAAAGTATTCAAGCAATGCAAGATTCAGGAACTCCTGATGAAAAAATTCATGATAAAGGTCAAATGACTGCATTAGAAAGAGTAGCAGAACTAGTAGATGAAGGAACTTGGTATCCTTTAAATACACTTTATAATCCAGAAGATTTTGAAACTGGAACTGGTATAGTGAAAGGATTAGGAAGAATTGGTGGAAAATGGGCAGTAGTTGTAGCATCTGATAATAAGAAAATAGTTGGAGCTTGGGTTCCAGGACAAGCTGACAACCTATTAAGAGCATCAGATACAGCTAAATGTTTAGGAATTCCACTAGTTTATGTATTAAATTGTAGTGGAGTTAAACTTGATGAACAAGAAAAAGTTTATGCAAATAGAAGAGGAGGAGGAACTCCATTCTTCCGTAATGCAGAATTACAACAATTAGGAATTCCAGTAATAGTTGGAATTTATGGAACTAACCCAGCAGGTGGAGGATACCATAGTATCAGTCCTACAATATTAATAGCTCATAAAGATGCTAATATGGCAGTTGGAGGAGCAGGAATTGTAGGAGGAATGAATCCAAAAGGATATATTGATATGGAAGGAGCTATCCAAATAGCAGAAGCTACAATGGCAGCTAAACAAGTTGAAGTTCCAGGAACTATTCATGTTCACTATGATAAAACTGGTTTCTTTAGAGAAGTTTATGATGATGAAATTGGTGTAATAGATGGAATCAAGAAATATATGGATTACCTACCAGCTTATGATTTAGAATTTTTCAGAGTTGATGAACCAACTGAACCAGCTCTTGATCCTAATGATTTATATTCAATAATTCCAATGAATCAAAAGAAAATTTATAATATCTATGATGTAATTGGGCGTCTATTTGATAATAGTGAATTTTCTGAATATAAAAAAGGATATGGACCAGAAGTTGTAACAGGTATTGCAAAAGTTGATGGATTATTAGTTGGAGTTGTTGCAAATGCACAAGGACTATTAATGAATTATCCAGAATATAGAGAAAAATCAGTAGGAATTGGTGGTAAACTATATCGTCAAGGACTTATTAAAATGAGTGAATTTGTAACTCTTTGTTCAAGAGATAGATTACCAATAGTTTGGTTACAAGATACAAGTGGTATAGATGTAGGAAATCCTGCAGAAGAAGCTGAATTATTAGGATTAGGACAATCTTTAATCTATTCAATAGAAAATTCACATGTACCTCAAATAGAAATTACTATTAGAAAAGGTTCAGCAGCAGCTCACTATGTATTAGGTGGACCACAAGGTAATAATACAAATGCTTTCTCATTGGGAACAGCAGCAACAGAGGTATATGTAATGAATGGAGAAACAGCAGCTTCTGCAATGTATTCAAGAAGACTTGCAAAAGATTACAAAGCTGGAAAAGATTTACAACCAACAATAGATAAAATGAATCAATTGATAAATGAATACACAGCTAAATCAAGACCAGCATACTGTGCAAAAACAGGTATGGTTGATGAAATAGTACCTTTATATGATTTAAGAGGATATATTTCAGCATTTGCTAATGCAGTATATCAAAATCCAAAATCAATTTGTGCATTCCATCAAATGATTTTACCAAGAGCAATAAGAGAATTTGAAACTTATACAAAAAAATAAACTAAATAAAATTATATTACTATGCTGTTCATTAAATAAAAATATTAATGGATAGCATAGTAAATATTATGGGAATTCTAACTTAAATATCTTAGTAGTTATAATAATTTGAATAATTAGAAATGGGGAAATATGGAAGAATTAAAAGTATTAAAAATTGATATGTTTACAACATTAATGTTAGCAGTTTTAGCAATTTATTTTGGAGATTTTTTAAGAAAAAAAATACCTGTATTAGTAAAATACTGTTTACCAGCATCAGTTGTTGGAGGAACAATATTTGCACTAGTTTCAATGGGACTTTACTATGCTAATATAGTAGAATTAGATTTTGATTATAAAACAGTGAACCAATTATTTTATTGTATATTCTTTGCAGCAAGTGGAGCAGCAGCAAGTATGGCACTTTTGAAAAAAGGTGGAAAACTAGTTGTAATATTTGCAATACTAGCAGCAGTTCTAGCAGCTTGTCAAAATGCTTTAGCATTAGCAGTAGGGCATCTATTTAATGTAAATCCATTAATTTCTATGATGACTGGAAGTATACCTATGACAGGAGGACATGGAAATGCAGCAGCCTTTGCTCCAATAGCAGTTGAAGCAGGAGCATCAGCAGCTATGGAAGTTGCAATAGCATCAGCTACATTTGGACTAATTTCAGGTTGTATTGTTGGAGGACCATTAGGAAACTTTATTATTAAAAGACATAAACTTGAAGATCCTATGTTAGATGGAAAAGAAGAGAAAGCTGAAATGTCAGGAGAAGAATCTACTGGTATTTTAATGGGTAAAAATCAAATTATTCAAGCTGTATTCTTAATGTGTGTGGCTATTGGTATTGGTAGATTAGTAACTAATGGACTAAAATCAGTTGGTGTAGACCTTCCTATACATGTAAGTTGTATGTTTGGTGGAATATTAGTAAGAATTTTCTATGATTTGAAAAAAGGTAATCATGATGTTTTATATGAAGCAATAGATTCTGTTGGAGAATTTTCATTAGGATTATTTGTTTCTATGTCAATTATAACTATGAAATTATGGCAATTATCAGGATTAGGAATTGCATTAGTAGCATTATTAGTAGCTCAAGTAATTTTTATACTAATCTTCTGTTATTTCTTAACATTTAGATTATTGGGTGGAGACTATGATGCAGCAGTTATGGCAGTAGGACATACAGGATTTGGACTAGGAGCAGTTCCTGTGTCTATGACTACTATGCAAACTGTATGTAAAAAATATAGATATTCTAAGTTAGCATTCTTTGTAGTTCCAGTAATTGGAGGATTTATAAGTAATCTTTCTAATGCTGTAATAATAACTAAATTCTTGAACTATGCTAAACATTTAGTTGGAGTTGCATAATAGGATTATTTTTAAGGAAAGGATAAATATATGAGTATATTTACTATGGGAATAGATGTTGGATCAACAGCATCTAAATGTATAATTTTAAAAGATGGTAAAGAAATTGTTGCAAAAGCTGTCATATCAGTAGGAACAGGAACTAGTGGACCAGCTAGAGCCATGAAAGAAGCGTTAGAACAAGTTGGATTAAGCTCAGTAAGTGAATTACAAGGAGCAGTTGCAACTGGTTATGGAAGAAATTCATTGGCAGAAGTTCCAGCTCAAATGTCTGAGTTATCTTGTCATGCTAAAGGAGCATATTTTCTATTTCCAAATGTTCACTCAATTATAGACATCGGTGGACAAGATTCAAAAGCATTAAAAATTGGAGACAATGGAATGCTTGAAAATTTTGTTATGAATGATAAATGTGCTGCAGGAACTGGAAGATTTTTAGATGTAATTGCAAAAGTTTTGGAAGTAAATTTAGAAGACTTAGAAAAATTAGATGAAAAATCAACTGTTGATGTAGCTATAAGTTCAACTTGTACTGTATTTGCAGAATCAGAAGTAATTTCACAACTTGCTAAGGGCACAAAGATTGAAGATATAGTAAAAGGAATTCATACTGCCATAGCTAGCCGTGTTGGTAGCTTGGCAAAAAGAATAGGTATAAAAGATGATGTTGTCATGACAGGTGGAGTGGCACTTAATAAAGGTATGGTTAGAGCATTAGAAAGAAATCTAGGTTTTAAATTACATACAAATGAATATTGTCAATTAAATGGGGCAATAGGAGCTGCTTTATTTGCTTATCAAAAATATACAATGACTCATCAATAATTGAAAACTTTGGTATTAACTTAATAGAAAAAAGTTTGTTACTAGCCAGATTTTTTTAAATCTAGAATGTAACTTACCTATTTTCTATATAAAGATTATAGAATAAATGTACTTAGAAATGAATAGGAGGAAACAAAAATGGCTGGAAAAATGGAAAAATTACCTAATAAAAAACCTAGACCAATAGAAGGGCACAAACCTGCTGCTGCAATACTAAGAGGAGTTGTTGATAAGGTATATGCAAATGCATGGGAAGCAAAGAAAAGAGGAGAATTAGTTGGTTGGAGTTCATCTAAATTCCCTATTGAATTAGCAAAGGCTTTTGACTTAAATGTAGTATATCCTGAAAACCATGCTGCATCAGCAGCAGCTAAAAAAGATGGATTAAGACTTTGTCAAGCAGCAGAAGATATGGGATATGACAATGATATTTGTGGATATGCAAGAATTAGTTTAGCATATGCTGCTGGTGAACCAACAGATGCAAGAAGAATGCCTCAACCAGACTTCTTATTATGTTGCAATAACATCTGTAATATGATGACTAAATGGTATGAAAATATAGCAAGAATGCATAATATTCCATTAATAATGATAGATATTCCATTCTCTAATACAGTAGATGTACCAGAAGAAAAAGTTGACTATCTAATTGGACAATTTAATTATGCTATAAAACAATTAGAAGAATTAACAGGAAAGAAGTTTGATGAAAAGAAATTTGAAGATGCTTGTGCAAGAGCTAATAGAACTGCTGCAGCTTGGCTAAAAGCATGTAAATATATGGGATATAAGCCATCTCCACTTAGTGGGTTTGACTTATTCAACCACATGGCAGATATAGTTGCAGCAAGATGTGATGAAGAAGCAGCTATTGGATTTGAATTACTTGCAGATGAATTTGAACAATCTATAAAAGAAGGAACATCTACTTGGGAATATCCAGAAGAACATAGAATCTTATTTGAAGGAATCCCTTGTTGGCCAGGATTAAAACCATTATTTGAACCTTTAAAAGATAATGGAGTAAATGTTACAGCAGTCGTTTATGCACCAGCATTTGGATTTAGATATAACAATATAAGAGAAATGGCAGCAGCATACTGTAAAGCACCTTGTTCTGTATGTATAGAAACTGGTGTTGAATGGAGAGAAACTATGGCTAAAGAAAATGGTATAAGTGGAGCACTTGTAAACTATAATCGTAGTTGTAAACCTTGGAGTGGTGCAATGCCTGAAATAGAAAGAAGATGGAAAGAAGATTTAGGGATCCCAGTTGTTCACTTTGATGGAGACCAAGCTGATGAAAGAAACTTCTCAACTGAACAATATAATACAAGAGTACAAGGACTTGTTGAAATAATGCAAGAAAGAAAAGAAGAAAAATTAGCTAAAGGTGAAGAAGTTTATACAAACTTTGAAAATACAAAAGAAACTGACTGGTCTAAACCAACTTTAAAACATTAAAATTAGGAGGACGAAAGAAAGATGGCTGAAATTAAGGAATTGTTAGAACAATTTAAGTACTATGCAGAAAATCCTAGAAAGCAATTGGATAAATACCTTGCTGAAGGTAAAAAAGCAGTAGGAATATTCCCTTATTATGCACCAGAAGAAATAGTCTATGCAGGTGGAATGGTTCCATTTGGTGTATGGGGAGGACAAGGACCTATTGAAAAAGCAAAGGATTATTTTCCTACTTTCTATTATTCATTAGCTCTAAGATGTTTAGAAATGGCATTAGATGGTACATTAGATGGATTATCTGCTTCTATGCTAACTACTCTTGACGATACATTAAGACCATTATCTCAAAACTATAAGGTAAGTGCAGGAAGAAAAATACCTATGATATTTTTAAATCATGCACAACATAGAAAAGAAGACTTTGGTAAACAATATAATGCAAAAATATTTAATAATGCGAAAGAAGAATTAGAAAAAATCTGTGATGTAAAAATTACTGATGAAAATTTAAAAAAGGCATTCAAGGTTTATAATGACAACAGAGCAGAAAAAAGAAGATTTATAAAACTTGCTGCTAAACATCCTCAAACTATAAAAGCATCTGATAGATCTAATGTTTTAAAAAGTTCATACTTTATGTTAAAAGATGAGCATACAGATTTATTAAGAATATTAAATCAACAATTAGAAGCTTTACCAGAAGAACAATGGGATGGAGTAAGAGTTGTTACAAGTGGAGTTATCACAGATAACCCAGGACTTTTAGAAGTATTTGATAATTATAAAGTATGTGTAGTTGCAGATGATGTAGCTCATGAATCAAGAGCGTTAAAAGTTGATATAGACTTATCAATAGCTGACCCAATGTTAGCTCTTGCTGATCAATTTGCTCGTATGGATGAAGATCCTATACTTTATGATCCTGATATCTATAAAAGACCTAAATATGTATTGGATTTAGTAAAAGAAAATAATGCAGATGGTTGCCTACTATTTATGATGAACTTTAATGATACTGAAGAAATGGAATATCCATCATTAAAACAAGCATTTGATGCTGCAAAAGTTCCATTAATTAAAATGGGATATGATCAACAAATGGTGGATTTTGGACAAGTTAAAACACAGCTTGAAACATTTAATGAATTAGTACAATTAACTAGATGGTAGGAGGCAAAAATGGATCAAAATATATGGGAATATGATGATTTTATTTTTAAAGGTGATGAACTAAAAGGAATGACACAAAAAGGTAAGGACAAGGTAAAACTTGAAGCTAAAACTGATTTAGTAATTCCTGAACTAACTCCTGATGGATTACCTTTAAAAAAGATAGCTGATAATGCTTTTTATAGAAGAGGATTAACATCAGTAGTAATACCTAGTACAGTGGAAAGCATAGGTTATGATGCTTTTGGAGTTTGTAAGCTAAAAGAAGTTAAATTACCAGAAGCATTAGTAAATATTGAAGGATTTGCTTTTTATAGAAACAAATTAACTAAGGTTGAATTTGGAAGTAAAGTAAAAAGATTAGAGCCAAGCTCATTTGCAATGAATGAACTTACAGAAATTACTTTTCCTGAAACTTTAGAATATATAGGAGCATCTGCTTTCTTTAAAAATTCTTTAGAAACAGTTAGTTTTCCAAAATCTGTGACTAAAATAGATATGTATGCTTTTAGAAAGAATAATATTCATAAAGTAGAAGTTGCAAATTCTGTTGATTTACATAAATTTGCTTTTGAAACTTTTACAACTGTTGAAAGATTTTAGTTAATTTATAAAGTCATAAAATAAAGGCTGTTGCAAATTTTGCAACAGCTTATTTTTTTAGAAATTTTTCAATACTTTCTTTCTTTACATAGAAAAATTCTTTTATAGATTTTTCTTCAAATAAATTATAATTCTTCTTTAACTCAGCTACAGCTGAATTTAAAATTTCTCCCTTTCTTACATTTCTAGCTAATCCTTGAAAAGCTCTTTCTAAAAAATCAATATCTTTGTAATTTGTCATAACATTTTTATCATTTAACCAATCAAAAGTTCTTTCAAAATCTTTTGGAAAAATATTTTTATTTTCTCCAACTTTACTTAAAATTTTTCTTTCTATATCATCAATATTTTTATTAAATAAGTTATTGAAATTTTTGGACAAGAAATGGTCAATAAACATATCAGACACTATTCCCTTAAAAATTCCAAATTTTTCTGTAAGTAACTCATTTAAAAGATTTTCTTTTCTATCAGAATTCTTATCTATTATTCTATGTAAAATAATACCTTCTTTTAAATTCTCTGAAAGCTCAATTCTTTCAACTAAACCCTTATAAAAATCACCAGTAAAATTTCCATATAGAGTTTCTTTATTTGTATTTTCATCAATTTCAAGTGAAATTAATGAATGTCCTAAAAAATTCATATTTATTTCCTTCTATCTAATATTTTTAATTCTTTGATATTACCATACTATAATCTTCTTGTCAAACAATAGGGAACAAAAAAATATAAAAAATTTTCAAAATTTATAGTATTTTCAAGAATTATAAATTTTCTTAGGGAACAAATTCAAAGCCTGATTAATTCCTTGAATATTCTTTTAAAATTGTATATTATATAAACAGATTAAAAGAAAATGAGGGGATAAAAATGAAAAAGGTTAGATTTACAATTTCTGATTTTATGAATGAAATTATAAAAAGTGATTCAGAATATTTTAAATTACAGATTGGAAAGATAGGAAATATAATATTTAACTACTATATAGATAAGAATTTGAATAAAGTTGAATTAGAAGATTCATCAGGAGAGGTTATACAATTTAACTTGAATAAAAGTAATGAAGAAATTTTTATGGATACTTTAATAAGAAATAAAATAGAAACAGAGGCAGAATATTGGAGAAATATATTTTTTACCTATATAAATAATTTAAGATATAAAAGAGAAGAAATATTATTTGAAAAGAATTTTAAAAATATTGAAAAAGCCTTAAAAGATGGAAATAAGATAAAAATTAAATATCATAACTATATAAGGCTTATCAATCCATATTTTATTAAAGTTTCAGATAGTGAAAGTCGTTCATATTTATTTTGTTACTGTGAAAAGAATAAAGATTATAGAAATTATAGAGTATCTGAAATAGAAGAAATATGGTTTACTAATGAAAAAATTGAAATAAAAGATAAGAAGTATATTGATGAAGTCTATAAAAATTTTGACCCTTTCTTATCATATAAAAATAGAGTAAAAGTGAGATTTACAGAAAAAGGTTTAGAGTTATATGAGAAAGTTTTAATAAATAGACCTAAACTTTTAGCTAAAGATAACAATATCTATACTTTTGAATGTGATAATAAATTGGCAATGATATATTTTGCACAATTCTTTTCGCTAATTGAAATTTTAGAGCCACAAGAATTAAGAGAAAAATTAGAAAATGAGTTAGAAAATACATTAAGAATATATAAAAATAGGGAGGAAAAAGATGTTTAGTTTGAGGGGAAGTAGAAAGAGAAAAACAGAGGAAATTATTAAGAAATTTTTAAAAAGTTATGCAGAAAATGAAAAGAGCCAAGATAAAAAAGATTTAAAAACTTGGTTAATTTATGAATTACAAAATGAGTTGCCTAATAAAAAAGTTGAAGATATAGAAAAAATAGCAACTGAGCTTATATCAGGAATTGAAGTTTATTATCAAAAGAAAAAAGAAGTTGAAAAATATCAAAGTGTAGGAATAACTAATGGAGATTTTGTTGGAAATGAAATATTAGAAAAAGTTGCAGTTGAAATAGAAGAAGCAGAAATTATTGATACAAAAGAAGTTATTGAAGATATGAAAGAAGCAAGTAATATCTTATCTCAATATAATGAGGCTATGATATATGAAACAGCTGGTATAAAAGAGCCTCAATTAGTTGCTAATGTTTTAAGTGCTAAGTCTATAAATAATTATATTGACACTGTAAATAATACAATAGATAGTGCTAATAAGACTTTAATGGAAAGTGTTACAACTAAGACAGGAAATATAAATCAAAATCCAAATTTAGATGGCTTTATTTTTGAAGAATATCATGCAGGAACTTTTAATATAGATGCGACAGTTAAGGGGAAAACTTATCAAGCTAAGGCATTAAAGCCAGAAATTGGAGAAACTTATGGAAAAAACTCCATTGACCTTATTATAGAAGATACTGGAAAATATGTTAAGAAATATTCGGCAAAGGCATACAAAAATGCTAATGAAACTGCAAAATCTTTTTATGATAAAATAACTGGATATAAATATAAATTTCAATCAAAATTAGTTCCAACAGACCAAACAGGAGATATTGCTAATTCAGTTGATAAACTAAAATATGATAATGTAGAAAGTAAAGGGATAACTAAAGCAGAAATTAAAAAAATCCAAAATGATTTACAAAGTAGAAATAAAAAAGCAGATATATTTAATTTTAAAAAAGATGTAAATACTATTTCAATATCAAAACAAATAGGAAAACAAGCTATGATTAATGGAACTATGGGAAGTATTTTAGCAATGGGAACAAGTATTGGAATAAATGTTATTCAAGGGAAAGAAGTTGAAGCAGAAGAAGTTATTGAAACAGGAATTAAAACAGGGGCTTCTATGGGAATGGCAACAGCAGTTGCAGGAGGAATAAGGGTTGCAGTTGAAAAGAAAGTAATTCCAACAGTATTTTCAAAAATGCTTACAAATAATACTATTGGAGCAATAGCAGCTTCTTCTATAGATATAATAGGAACAGCTTTTAAATTAGGAAGTGGAGAAATAACCTTAGGTAAGGCTGTAAAAGATGTAGGGAATTCACTTGGTGCTGGATATGGAGCAATAATATCTTCTGGGATAGGATTTTCAGGTGGAATGGCATTGGCTACAACAATAGGATTAGGTACAATAGGAACAGTTGGAACTATATTAACAGGAGGATTAGCTTTAGTAACAGGTGCTGTCTGTGGAGTTATTGGAAGTAATATAGCTTTAAAAATAGCAAATGGTTTAGGAAAAATTACAGAAACAGTTGTAGACAAAGCAGTTGATATAGTGAAAAGTGGAATGAATACTGTAAAAAATATGGCTAGTGGTTTTATTAATACAGTTAAATCAATGGGAAGTGTAGTTAGTTCAGGGGTTAGTAGAGTTGTTGGTTGGTTTAAAAGATAATAAATAGAAATATTCTAAATACTAGGAGGGTAAAATGGAAACAAATTTAGTTAAGTATTTAAGAGCAAGAAGACCAATAATTTGGGTAAATAGTGGAGATTACAAGGAAATTGATACTATTGTTAAAGAGGCAACAAAGGATTATCAAGATAAAGCCATATATGAATATAGAGCTTTTGGTATGGTAGATTTTGAAACTAAGGTAAAAGAAGAAGATGTAACTGATTTATATAACTTTTTAGATACCTTATATTCAGAGGGAATAAAGACTAATGTATTTTTATTAATTAAGAATGCTGAAGAAGAAATGAAAGATGCTAAAAATATTGCTTACATTAAAAAGATAGCAGAAACAAGATATTCAAGTCCAGATTATAATTTTACAATAATAATTGTAAGTGAAACTGAAACTGTGCCAAAAGAATTAGAAAAATTTACATCAATATTGGATATTCCAAATATGTCAAAAGATGAAATAGAACAATATATTTTAAAATTTTCTAAGGATAATAATATAAAAGTAGATAAAAAAGATATAGGTGAGGTTGCTATTTCATTAAAAGGATTAACTAAACTAGAAATAGACCATGTACTTAATATGATAATTGAATCAAAAAATAATATTTCAATTTCAGGTAGAGATATAATAATTAAAGAAAAAGGACAAATAATTAAGAAATCATCAATATTAGAAATAATAGATTTTAAAGAAAAAATTGAAGATATTGGAGGTTTAGAAGGATTAAAAGAATGGCTTAAATCTAAGGCACAAGTGTTTAGGAGATTAGATGAAGCTAAAAAGTTTGGAGTAGATACACCAAAAGGAGTGTTACTTGTTGGAATGCCTGGTTGCGGAAAGAGTTTAGCAGCTAAAGCTAGTGCAAGACTTTTTAATGTACCATTATTAAGACTAGATATAGGAAGATTATTAGGAAAATATGTTGGGGAATCTGAACATAATATGAGAGTAGCATTAAAAACAGCTGAATCTATAAGTCCTTGTATATTATGGATAGATGAAATAGAAAAAGCCTTTGCAGGAATAAATCAAGATGGGGGAGCTAGTGATATAACTAAAAGATTATTTGGACAATTTTTAACTTGGTTACAAGAAAAAGAAAATACAGTTTTTGTTGTTGCAACAGCTAATGATGTAACTGTTTTTCCACCTGAGTTTTTTAGAAAAGGAAGATTTGATGAAATATTTTTTATTGATTTTCCTAATGAAGAAGAAAGAGAAAAAATCTTTAAAATACATTTAGAAAAAAGAGGAAAGTTAAATGATAAGATAGACATTAAAAAACTAGCAAAAGAAACAATAGGTTATTGTGGAGCAGATATTGAAGAAGTTGTTAAGATGACAGTGGAAATTATATTTAATGTTGAAGATATAGAAAATGAAGAAGATTCAAAATTAACAACACAAGATTTATTAGATTCAATAAAGAGTATAGATTCACTTTCAAATATTTTAGCTGATAAGATAGAAGTTTTAAAGAAAGGTTATGATAAATTTAAAATTAAATCAGCTTCTAAAAAGATAGCACCTACTCAAAGAATAAAAGAAAAGTTTAAAGTTGATAAAGTTTTAGAATTAGATAATATGGTATTTGTAAGAGGTGGAAAATATAAACCATCATTTGCAGATGAAGAAAAAGAAGTTTGCAATTTAGAAGTATGTAAATATCCTACAACACAAGAAATGTGGTTAGAGATATATAAAAATAATCCTAGTTATTTTAAAGGAGGTAAAAGACCAGTAGAAAAAGTTTCTTGGTGGAATGCAATAAGATTTTGTAATGAAATGAGTAAAAAATATAAATTAGAACCTGTATATAACATTACTTATGATGATTTTGACAATCCAATATTAAAAATTAATCAAATTGGAGAGAGTCCAGTTGAACCAGATAAGGCAGATTTTAAGAAAACAGAAGGTTTTAGATTACCAACAGAAGTTGAATGGGAGTGGTTTGCTAGAGGTGGAGAAGTAGCTATTCAAGATGGAACATTTGATAAAAAATATTCAGGTAGTGATAATCCAGATAAAGTAGCTTGGTATAATGGAAATTCAAAAGAAGAAACTCATGAAGTAGGGACTAAGAATCCTAATCAACTAGGACTTTACGATTGTAGTGGAAATGTTTGGGAATGGTGTTATGATAATAGTTCATATTATAAACAAGATAAAAAATATAGATTACAAGAATCTGAATTATATAAATACAATAATAATGAGAGTGCAATGAGAGGACTTGCTTGGACAAAAAACAGATATAGAGTAGATTCATATAGCGATTTTTGTGTAATGTCTACTGCTTTTGAAGAATATGGATTAGAAGCTGTAAGTTACTTAAAAAAGGATAGAGGATACTATTCTATTGGCTTTCGTATAGTTCGTACAGTTTAAAATTTTAGAAGAAAGAAAAAAATTATTTAATAAGAATGAAAGGAGGATAAATGGTAGAAGATAAAAAATTAAAAGAAGAATTTTGTGTAGTTTTAAATATAAGTTCCAATCTTGAAGAAGAAAAATTACTACATAGATATAAAATGTTTATTAGAGATATGAAGACAATTTTAAAAGATAATAATTTTAATG
>ERZ772948.154-NODE-154-length-42713-cov-19.814970_pt1 | contig 42713 bp, 41 predicted proteins | sample MGYA00511945_ERZ772948 | MGnify/ENA primary metagenome ERZ772948 (study PRJEB29015, sample SAMEA2737927) | human oral metagenome | biome: human oral; feature: human-associated habitat; material: dental | place: China | collected 2141 ... | reverse complement strand
TCCCCATGACGATGGAGGACTGGGCCACACGCCTTGACGCCTTCCTCGACCTGGATGACCGCCAGATCCTCGACAGCGCAGGCCACATCTCCAAGGCCCAAGCCGACGAGCACGCCCTGAGCGAGTTCGAGAAGTTTCGCATCATCCAGGACCGCAATTACGTCAGTGACTTCGATCGGCTGGAGCAGCAGGCAGCGCAGCAACCCGGCAGAGATGCCAAGCAGGAGTAGCGAATACACTGCGGATTGACCTAGGTGCGGTCATTGTCGTTCTGGCTACCAATCACCCCTGCGCCGTCGCCAGATGCTTCTTGACCGTATCCCGTCCTAAGCCGAGCTCCAGCCCGATCTCGATGTAGGTACGCCCCTGGGCGTGGAGCTGCCGAGCACGCTGGAGGTCATCAGTGGTGAAGCGTCGCCTGCGACGGGGCGGCTGCGTGGCCTGGCGGCAGGTAGCACGGACGGTGGTCTCTGCGACGCCGACCTCGGCAGCTATCTGGCTGACAGACATTGCCGTACAGGCCAGATCGAGGATCTGCTGCTTCTTGGCTGCGCTGATTGGGCGGCAGGCCATGTTGCGGACGCCGCGGGCTGTCGGGGTCTCACTCACCTCCGCAGTAGGCGCTACGCTAGCCGTGCTCGGCTCCGGAACCACCTCGCCCGCGATGAGACGCTTGCGGAAGGCGAGCAGGGGCTTCCAGTTGTTTGTGTCGAGCTTGCTGAAGCGCACCACAGCATCGCTATACAAACCCTCACCACTGGCTCGGAAACGCGTCACAGAGTTCCTCTCACATCGGTTCAGGCTCTGGACTGGTTGCGGGCCTGGAGCCCAGAGCGAACCAGGTGAGGCTACTGAACTCAACGGCACACTCACCCTGCTCATATCGGGTAGGCAGCGCTGAAGGCACGCACGCGCGGTCCCAGACCATTCATGAACGCCTCCAGGCGCAACGGCAGGTCGGGGTTAATCACCCCCACCACATCCCAGTCGGGGAAGAGCGTGCCAAGCTTCTTGTCATTGGTGTAGAAGACGATGTCCTGCCCCGGCATCACTGACACCGTGAACCTCACCTGCTCCCAGGGGATCGGGGTGAAGACTCGGCGCAGTGCCTTTCGGGAGACCAGGAAGCAGGCATCCTCCGTCATCACGGCGGTAAGCCGAGCCCCCTCACTCGTACGCAGGAACGGCACGCCGCTCCAGTGCTCCTGATCAAGACTCGAGTCGGTCCAGAACGTGGTCGCCGCAGCGCCGTCGCCGCGAGCAGGCAGATCCCACAGAGGTATACGGGCAGTTCTCAGATCTTCGAACACGCCCCCGATGCCTCCTGCATCGGCAGGACGCCAGAAGACCTCCTGCGCCAGAGCACGTGCACGCAGGAACGTACCCGCATCCGTGTCCGCATTCTCAAGCACCTTGGCGGTAGCCGAGTCCAGAGGATGCTCAGCCGTCGCCAACCATCCCCTGGCGCCAAGACGGACAGCACGCACACGCTCGGCAGGAATGAGGGCCTCGATCGCGCCGATCAAGGCACTGAGATCCTCCGCAGGCCAGATTTCGGTGCGGAACAGGGTGACAGGAGCAGTCAGTGCCATGATGTGGGCGCCTTCAAGAATGATCGCCGCATCAACATGGCGAGTCTCAGGTGTTGCGTACATGACTTGGAACGCCACCTTGCCCACGATGACCGAGGCCAGGTACTGCCCCCACCCGGAGCAGCGGTCAACGAAACCCTGCACGTAGCGCTCAAGGAGGGCCGCCAACGTGCGCTCGTCTATATAGCCCGCCGCGCGAGCCGAGGTGAGGATGTTGATGACGCGACAGCAGTCGAAGCCCGCGGCCACTGCGGAGCCGGCGAGCATCGACACGGCGGGTACGTGCGCAGCCACGAGGCTCGAATCCGGCCATAAGCCGGCCTCGGCCTCCAGCGAGTCGCACCACTCGATCGCAGAGGCGGCGTCCACAACCTCGAAGGACTCCTCCAGGAGAGTGGCTGCGACCTCTTGACTCAACCCCGCCAGACCAGCGCCCTCCGTGTCCCACAGCTCAGGAGCTGCCTCGTGATACGGCCTGGTCAGGAACTCGTAGTCGGCGTGAAAGGGAGAGACAAGCATCATGGCGTCAGTGAGCACGATCGAACTCCGTCCTCGGTACAAGTGTTGCTCTAAGAGCCTTTCAGACACGGTACGGGAGAACAAGATATCAACCGGGAGAATACGGAATCAGGAGGTCTTTCCCTCTCCTCTTCTCCCGGGCCTGCGGGACCTTTGCCCTCTCGCCACGAGAAGGTGGACACTGGCCTTGTCCTCCCCCGCGTCAAGGAGCCGTCATGAAGATTGCCGCAAGAGCCCAGGCTGCCCAGCCTTTCCATGCCATGAGCATCGGCGAGCGCGCTGGAATCCTCCAGGCCGAGGGCCACCCGATCGCCAAGCTCAGCCTGGGTGAGCCCGACTTCGGCGCTCCTCCCGCTGTCCGCGAGGAAATGCGCCGCGTCATGGACGGCCGACCACTGCCCTACTCCCCCGCCTTGGGACTGCTCGCACTACGAGAGGCCATTGCGGGCTTCTACCGGGACCGGCATGGTGTAGAGGTCGATCCCGGCCGCATCGTCGTCACCACCGGTGCGTCCTCGGCGCTCCTGCTGGTAGCCGCCGCCACCACGGAGCCCGGCGACGACGTCGTCATCGCGGATCCTTCCTACCCCTGCAACCGTCAGCTGGTGGAGACCTACGGCGGCCGGATCGTCCTGGCACCCACCAGTCCTGCCAGCCGCTACCAGATGGACCGTACCTCTGCCGAGTCGGTGTGGACTCCGCAGACGAGCGCGGTGATGCTGGCGACGCCGTCCAACCCCACGGGCACGTCGATTCCCTTCGAGGAGCTGGCATCGATCTGCGCGTTGGCGCGTGAACGCAGCGCCTGGCGAATCGTCGACGAGATCTACCTGGGCCTGGCCGATCCCGACGATGATGGCACGCCTGCACACAGCGTCCTGGAGACCGACCCCGAGGCGATCGTCATCAACTCCTTCTCCAAGTACTTCGGGATGACGGGGTGGCGCCTGGGCTGGGCGATCCTTCCCGAGGAGCTGGTAAAACCCGCTGAGAACCTGGCGGTCAACTACTTCCTGTGCGCTTCGACCCCTATTCAGCAGGCCGCGCTGGCGGCCTTCTCCCGCGAATCCATCTCGGTGTGCGAGGAGCGCCGCCAAGAGCTGCTTGCTCGCAGGAGCATCGTGCTCGACGGGCTGCAACGCATCGGCCTACCGGTTCCGGTTCTGCCCGACGGCGCTTTCTACGTCTACTTCGATGTCTCCTCCACAGGGCTCGACGCCCAGACCTTCTGTTACCGCGCCCTGGAGGAGGCGCATGTAGCCCTCACTCCGGGGAAGGACTTCTCCACGACCACGGCTCGTTCCCATGTGCGACTGTCCTACGCCGCGTCTCGTGACGAGCTGTATGAGGGAATGAAACGCCTCGAAAGATTGATCGGCACCCTGTAAATAAACGGGTATTCAACCCAATAACAACGACGTCAACCTCCGCACACGAATTTGGTGCTCGCCTGTATGTATGCTGCACAATACTCTCCATGCCCTCACAGGTCCCTCTCCTTATCATTGCCCTGGTCTTCTTCGGGGTAATTTGTGTTGCCGAATTATATAGACCAATTCGTCAGAAACTTCGACAGCGTCGGGATGAGGCCGCATCGTCTCTTCACGAGGGCGAGGAATCGACATGGACTGAGCTCACCGAGCACCATCGCCCCATCTGGGGCTCAGAGCCCGGCTCGTTCTCCTGCGGCGCGTACGAACGTCTTGTGGCCATCTATGCGCCGTACTCCCTGTGCCACCACGAGCCGTGGGATCGCCTGGCCTGCTCGGACACTGAGGGCAAGCGTGAAATGCTCGCCCGCGACTGGGGCGTGCGCTCCCGCCTTGATCTTCTCAGCCAGATCTTCCAGCTGATCATGTTCGGCCATCGCAGCGACTTCAACGACGAACGGGCCCGGTGGACGAACACCTCGCTGGCGGAGGCTGAACGCTATGAGCTGCAAGGCGCAGCCGGTTCCTCCCAGGACGCTGCAGAGACGCTATGGCGACTGGAACGGATGCGGAACAACGACCGGGGTATCCAGAACGTGGACTTCACAGCCTGGGACATGGTTCGCGCCGCCATGCTGACACGGTACGGCGTCGCCCTGGGCTGGATAACGGAGGCGGAGGCGTTGGACACGCTGGCGCTGCTGGATCGCGCGCTGCGGGAGCGCTTTCAGAACTGGACGCAGGTCTGGGAGTCATTTCGACTGACACGCTGGTACTGGCAGTCCGAGGGCGGTGAGGACGAGCACTTCAACGACCTTCATGACCTCAATCGCTCGTTCGTCCTGCTGGGACCAGATGGCCCCTGGATGCTCGCCCCCTGGGAGGTCCAGGTTCCCGATTCGTCTCTCATGATCCTGGGCGATCTCATCGAGGCCGGCGTAGCCACACCCCTGAGCACAGGCGAGCGACAGCGAGCCACGCAGTGGGAGCGCTGGGTCGATGATCAGGTCGTTCTCCGCGGGCAGCGCCGTCTCCAGCAATTCGGCACCCATCCCGAGTGGCGTCACCGGTTCACGAAAAAACTTTGATACACGCCACGACGGCGATGTCGCGTGGCGATCCGCCTCGCCGTCGTCGTCGCACCAAGCAGGTAGGGAACAGACCGCTCTACCCGTGCTTGTCGATCATCATCTCCACAGCCTTAGCAGCTCTGCGTTGGCGGGTCTCGGCACGTTTCGCCTCACCGATCCAGCGCAGGTACTCGTTCTGGTGTGATGAGGGCAGAGCCGCGAATACCTTCTCCGCCGCCTCGTTCTCCGATAGTGCCTCTGCCAACTCCTCCGGGATTCCCGCCTGCTCGTTACTCATTCTGTCTCCTCCGGATGATCGGCGGACTGCCGCACGGTCCAAGGGTTCGTATACGGAGCTTGTGGTGGCTCTCTGCTCGTCCGTGACCAGGAACTGGCAGACACTACTGGAGTTCGCCAGGACGTTGCCGCCCGACGACGGAGACACTACAGCCACGACGACCACCATAGCCACTCCCCCGCCTCAGCGCCTCCGCCAGCATCACACCCGCCTGACGCCAGCGCAGAAGGATGAGGTGATCACCCTGTACCAGCAGGGTGTGCCAGTGCGAGAGATCTGTCAGCGCTATGGCATCAGCAGGCAACAGGTCAGCGACCTCCGCAATGCCCGTGGTATCCCCCGTCGGCCGCGTGGCCTGAGCGATGAGCAGAAGCGCCAGGCCGAGCAGCACTATCTCGCTGGCCGGTCCTGCGCCACTATCGGCCGCCAGTTCGGCGTGCATGCCGAGACCGTCCGTCGCTATCTCCGCACCACCGGCATCGCCCTGCGTCCCAGACCTGGCGCGGCATGAGCAAGGAGCCATAGCATCAGCACTGGGCAGAAAGCTCCTGGCGGACGGCATACCTATCACCAGAAGAAGAACTGGCAGTCCACCCCACCCCCCCTCACCCCTCATCCTCCATATACCGCGCCAGTATCCGCACGAGCCGCCGAGCACTCTCTAGGGTGATGTCGAGGCCGTGGGAGCGGGAGCCATCGCCGATGTAGAGCCAGGTGTCGCTGTCGTGTGGGTATTGGTAGCGCACTAGGGTGAGTTCGGTGGCGGTGGGGTGATGGTGGATGGTGCCAGTCTCATTGGTGGTGCGTTCTAGGGTGATGCAGGGCATGAGGGCTGGGGTGGCTTCGTGGAGGTGGTCGTCTGCCCAGCCTGGTGCATCGGCGTTGTGGCCGAAGCACCAGGCTGGGCAGTCGGTGGTTGGTGATGTCTTGTTCTTCTCGGTGTGGTCTGCTGGTATTGCCATTGGTCTCCCCTTCCTTGCCCATTGGTGTGTGGTGGGGCTGTTAGGGGGAGAGTGAAGCGGAGGGTGGGAGGAGATGGAAGGGGGAGGGCTGAGGGAGAACCAAATACCTTGAAACTAATCACAACACATGAGTTTAAATTCAAGTAAACTGGAAGCAAACCTAAAAACTAATGACCAAACAATGCAACTAGTTGCCATTAATGTCACCAATAACTTCCGGTTTTCCAGGTTCTAGCGAGCCTGTCATTAATTTCATATTCAACACGGTTTGCTTGACTATCCACATCGAGAGAAAAAGACAAACCAGAGCCAAGTACGTCATTACGCAGCATGTCTATGCAGGGCAATAATAGGTGCTTAACCGCCTGAGGATGGCGCCATAAATCAGGTGATACAGCAACCCCTGTTAAACAGAGAACAAAGTGTCGTTCTAGAGGAAACAGCTTACGCCGGAAACCATTCCAAACTTGCGAAATGTAATCAATTGATCTACACACATTCTGAACGTCATCCAACATATTAATCCGTTTAAGACTGCTACCACTTTTTCCTCTCGGATAACAAGCCATGTTAAACGGACTAAAGTTGTAACTGTTCTGTCCGACAGAACGATACCGTCTTAAGACAGAATCACGACTGACCTGACTATCGATAGAACATCCACGGTGAGAGGAAATATGACTTGACATCATCGCTAAAATTGACGACCAAAAATAACCATTCGTTCTGTCGTCTGGATCAGAATTTAAAGTCTCGGCTATTGAACTACCGTTGCCATTCTGTGGCAGCTCTTGTGGTATTTTTGTTATAGCCTCCAAAAAATCGATCCAATGCATTTTGCTTACGCTAGTCGAAGCAGTGAAAAAGAGAAGATCGTGGAGCGTTACGTCGACTATCCGCTGTTCGACTTGACTTTTCATGCCAGCTGGAAGACCGCTATGACCGGAACCGTTCTGATGAGTATATGTATCCCACTTTCTTCGTCGACAGTCCTTAACGGAATTCGGAGGCCCTTCAAGGGTATCGAAGCGTAAGCCAAATAGATCATTGAGAAGACCCTGCAGGGTGCTCCCGCAAGAATTGGCTGATACCACTTGCCTCAAAATATCATACTGGTGAAGCATTCCATAGCATTTGTTACACTCACAGTCAGGGTAGCCAGCTTTTTCGCAGTGGCCATTATGGCCAGCCACTAATGAAATTTGTTTTTTAGATTCAGTCATGACCTTCCCCAAGTTGGAAATCAATAATTGCTACACGCAAAACAAGTCTATCGACGACGAACAATCGTCATACAAACACAGTAGGTCACCATACAGAGATCATTAGAAAATGAACAAAACGCACAAAGGAGCCTGGCAATTCAGACGAAATGATCACCCCCTCTCCTTTCCACCCAAACAATCTAATTCCCATGCAACAATAGAATCGCAAAAATGCTAGAAACAGCATAGTCGCATATATCCAAGAAAGGAAAAGATGCGGTTTACGAGTCCATCGATGTCGCCAGTTCTCTGTAACAAAGAAGTCGAGAACAAAAATCAGAAATGCAATCAAATGCGTTGCGAACGTTACGAACGCTGCAACTTCGGCAATGTCGCTAAGCCTGTGAATATAGGTCAACGTTTGACCCTTTGGTTCACCCTTATGAAGGATCCCACTGCGGAGAACCAACGCAAGATTAACCGTGAACACAGCGGTAAGCGTGATGATCATCGAGACAACTAGCAGCACTCGACGAGAGCCGAGCACCACGCTTACATATTCATGCTCGCGATCAAACAGGACGTATCCGGCCATAACAGACGGCAATATAGCCACGACTGCAACCATACTAGATATGTCTTGGGGAAATGCGAACCTCTCGAACTTAATTAGCATCAGGAGAAGAGCTGCCGACACGGCTAGGCCAGCAAGTGAGGCAAAGAGTGCAGGCAAAACGAACTGCCCTCTCTTTACATGCGCCTGAATACGAAAATCGGCAGAAAGACTTGTCCCTTCCCCTCGAGTAATATACAGTCTTGCCCTATTTCCCACATAGTGTAAATCGCCGGCCTTCATTCCGTCACCATTATGCATATAGCCATTAGGTCTGACGGTGATTCTTTGCGCTTTTCCATCAAATTTTAGCGTATCACATCTGACATTGTCGATACGCATGGCTTCTGGAAGTATGAGTTGGCCATAGAAGCCTAACTTCGACTCACTCACTAATGAGATTACAAAGTTAGGAGGAACAACTCCATAGCGGCGCATCTGACTTCTGAACCAGGTAGTCAAAGAAATAATTCCACCGAACACCTTGGCGATCACATGAATGAGCAAAAAAAGAGCTGATGTAAGCGACAATTCTATTCGTGGACTTACCCCCTGTCTGGACTGTCTTTTGTATTCTTCGAAATAGTCCTCATGCTGATACATGAAGGAATCGTTCCAGGATACTTTAATTAGCCCTCGAGCGCATATTTTGAGTTGTCTATAAGGTAGGGTTACGGACATGGCAAATGTCTCGCACAAGCGTACAAAAAAAAGCCTAAACTCTCGATTGGCAATCCACGCATACCAGGTGTTGCCATTTCCTATAGGCCAGTTTAAGTTATATTTTTCAACGACATAAAGCCAGTCGCTTAACCTTCTGTGATCTGAAGTGTCTCGTCCTCGAAGAAGCCTATATATTGTTGCGATTTGCTCTTCTGTTAGTTCATCTAGTAAAAATCCTGCAAAGCGATTGAGCCAGCCGAATACGTAGTACGTAGCGATGCGAGCGGATTCTGAGCGACTTGCTAAGCAAACCGCTGACTCCCAGGGTCCGGAAATGTCAATGGAGACAAAAGGCTTTTTATGCATCCAGTCCAGTGGTAATGTTAAAACGCCATCACGATGTTCAAGTTTCCTGAGTTCTGAAAACATAACATCGTATGACATCTTAATTTTGTTTGCGACGGGACTTATTGGCTCGAATTGCTTTACCCTTCTGATTAACCATGTCGATCGGTCTTCCCAATGCGCATAGTATAAATCAGCGTATTTCTTAACTTCTTCTAGAGTGGGAGGTATGTAGCCTTGAAATAGACAAGTATTCACCATAATTCCGTGAGGTCGGAGACGGGGGCGGGGTAGTCTTGGAAGTGGAAAGCCTAGCGAGAATTGCTTATGATTGCTTGCCATCCGCTGATGGAGGATATAGACATCCTGGTGAAGGTACAGTGGGGTCAACAAAAACGCAGTAAGCGCTCACGACCCTTTTTTTGGGGCGACTAATTTCCCTAAACTCCCTGTAAAAGGACTTTAACTTATCTACTATCCCGCAATCCTGGTTGGACGACATATCGCTGAATTCCGTTTCGCTTATCGCAAGACGTCCAATACCTTTGGATGTCGACCGACTGTTCGATTGAGTTTCAATGCTGCTTTCCGCAGAAGTGTCCCAAACCAGCAGATCATTCTCGGGCTGGTTCGGCAAGTTTTGACGGCGGGGCAGCGTTTCACTCATGGCTGCTACTATTTAATCACAGTCGACCTATTGATGCAATATTTCAATTGAAATGCGGGCGTCTTACTGTTTATACTGATTGGGTTGTAAGCGGTCTCTATTGCAATTGCGAAGGCTGAGTTGCCCAGTTCGCGTCCCTTCGGCAATATCGACCTAACTGTCCGTTACATGGCGGACGCATCTGGTGCGCAGCAGGCAGACGCCATCGTCGGCAGGTGAGTCCAGACAGACTGCCGGGCGGCGACAACTGCCAGTGCCGCCGCAGCCTAAGAGCGTCTATGTCTGCCTGGTAGCGCATGTCTGTCTCCATCGTCGCGCTGGGCCCGGTGGCCCGCAGATCCTTCTGGACTCTTGGAAAGGTAGCACTCCGGGCTGTGGTTGCCCATAGTGAACCTGTGCGCCCGGACTGTGACGACAGAGCGCCGTTGTAGGAAGTGGGCAGCCCGAGGCCTCGCGGCGGAAGAAATGACCGCCAGTTCGGCACCGAAGCGCTTGGGCGTTATGGACATCCTCAAGGATGACAAATCGGTTACTCACGGCGTGGATGAAGCCTCGCGCCACCATGATGTATGTGCTATTGCTCAGGCAGACCGACTGTGTTAATTGCTTCGGAAGCACGGGCCACGGCTCAACGCTGCGGCCGCTCCACGCCTCCGTGCGTCTGCACCCCTCATGCAACCCTGGCACCACCGCCCTGACGCTGCTGGTGTCGTCGCGCCAGACGAGGCTGACCTCGGCAGCATCAGATGTTGGACGGCACATCCCCGACGAAGTGCACCTGGATAGTGGCCAGTAGTGAGCGGGTGTAAAAAGCCGGGCCAGCCAACGAACCATCGAACCGCGACGACGCATCGGTGGACGCCCCGCCAGACGCATCGCTGCACTCAACCATTCACACCTTCCGGCACTGTCTGGCGGCTTGTCGCTGCTTTGTGGCGGCGACTGATAGCCCTTCCTAGGCTCCCCCTCCTCCGCTGGCTGCACAACCAGGCGTGACCACTGTCGCCCTATGTAGGCTGCGATGGACTGCCAGGTGTTTTTTCGGACAGTGCTTGTTTGTGTTTCAGGCTGCCTTCGTTAAGTCCAGGAAATCGCGTTCGACTTCGTTCGGGGCGCGGTACCCCAGGGCTGAGTGAAGGCGGACATGATTGTATGTCAGCTCGATCCATGAGGCAATATCCTTGATCGCCTTGTCCTTGGTTGGATACACCATTCGGTGGACCCTTTCATTCTTGAGCGTGGCATTGAACGACTCCGCCCACGCATTGTCCCAGCACACCCCCGCACGCCCTACCGAGGGACGAATGCCATAGGACCTGAGATGGTCCAGGAATCTTTGAGACGTGTACTGACTACCTCGGTCCGAATGAAAGATCGTCACGCCCCTGTCAATCGGGCATCTCCTGACCGCCATGTCAATGGCCTGGCACACCAGGGAGGTACGCATGCGGTTGCCCATCGCATAACCCACGACCTTCAAGGTGTCAGCAGTCCAGAACGGTCGCAAGATAAATGAATCCGGCCCAGGTCCTGACATAGGTGATGTCCCCACACAGCTTCTTGCCGGGCTTGTCAGCGGTGAAGTCCTGCCTGAGCAGGTCCGGCCGCTCATCCAGGTCCTCAGCCGGCACGGTGGTTCGGACTTTCGCCCGTGGCTGCGCAGCCTGTAGCCCCAGGTCACGCATGATGGCGCGGATCGTGGCCCCGTCGGCCCGCACACCGCGCCGCTCCAGGATCACCTGGATTCGCCGGTACCCGTAGGTGCCATCGGAGTCCTCAAAAACGTCCTTAATCAGGATGGCCAGCTCCTCCCTCCTGACGGCCGTCTGCGACTGGGGCCGGTCGCGCCAGGAGTAGTATCCTGATTTTGATACCCTGGACCACCGGCACATTGAGGAGATGGGGTAGGAGCCTTCTTCGCGGTTGATCAGCTGGTAGCGCTCGGTCACGGTCGTTCCTTGGCGAAGAAGGCGGCTGCTTTTTTCAGGAACTCATTCTCCTGACGCAGCTCACGGACCTCTGCTTTCAGTTTCGCTGTCTCAGTCGACTCGGAGGCTTTCTTGCGGTCCTGGTCGGTGGCGTGCTCCTTCTTGTATCTTGCGACCCAGTTACCTACCGTTTGGGCAACAAGGTCGTATGAGGCGGCCACTGACGCTATCGTGCGTTCCTTCTCGATGACTTCACGCACGACCTGCGCCTTGAACTCCTCCGAGTATTTCGCTGCTGGCATGGGATCTATCCTATCGACTCAAGGGAAGAAAAACTCCCCCAGTCCGAGAAACACCACGCACCCCACGATGCGCTCGGCGCCGGGGCTGTCGCCATCACCTCACGCCAGCTACCGGATGCGGCGGCCTGCGCTGGTTGGCGCTGAGTCGCCCGCTCGCCATACTTCGCACCCCTCCCACGCGCTCCTCACCCCTGGTCGCCGCCATTTCGCCCAGCTTCGCACTGGACTTTGCGGGCATTCTGAGCGTCAATGGAAAGAGATGCTGGTCGTTGTGGCTGGTATGTCTGGACAAATGGGTAAGCGAAAGGAGGATTGAGTGTATGGAAGCAGGATCAACACAAGGCGGTGCAGCGGCAGTTGGGGCTGACCCGTTTGCGGCTATGGCGGCGCAACTGACGCCGAAGCGGGCCGTCTCATACATCCGTGTCTCTACTCGGGAGCAGGCCCAGCGTGGCGGGTCGGAGGAAGGCTTCTCCTTGCCGGCTCAACGTGAAGCGAATAAGCGCAAGGCCCAGTCGATGGGTGCACTGGTGGTCAAGGAGTTCGCCGACCGGGGAGAGTCGGCTCGTAGTGCGAACCGGCCTGAGCTGCAGAAGATGCTGGCGTACCTCAAGGAAGATGGTGGGATTGACTATGTCATTGTCCATAAGTTAGATAGGCTCGCTCGTAATAGAGCAGACGATGTGGAGATCAACCGGGCGTTCGAGGAGGCGGGTGTGCGGCTGGTGTCTACCAGTGAGAACATCGACCAGACGCCAGGTGGGATGTTACTGCATGGCATCATGAGCAGTATTGCTGAGTTCTACTCCCGTAACTTGGCTAATGAGGTCATCAAGGAAATGGGAGAGAAAGCCAGGAACGGTGGGACGCTGGGTAAGGCACCACTCGGCTACCTCAACGTCCGCGCCAGGGATGAGAACGGCCGAGAAATCCGGACCGTCGCGCTGGATGAGGAGCGGGCACCGCTGGTCCGGCTGGCGTTTACCGAGTATGCGACGGGTAACTGGACGGCGCGGCAACTGGCGGAGCACCTCAATAATCGTGGCCTCACCATCCCGCCAACCGCACGCAAACCGACTAACCCTGTCTCGGTCAGACTCTTGCAGACGCTGCTGCGAAACCCCTACTACAAGGGCGTTATCTCCTTCCAGGGCGTGGAGTACGCCGGGGCGCACGAGCCCCTCGTGGACGCCGCCACCTGGCAGACGGTGCAAGACATCCTGACCGCTCATGCCAACGGCGAGCGGCAGCGCATGCACAATCATCATCTCAAGAGCACCATCGTCTGCGGCCTGTGCGGTGCCCGCCTGCTGGTGCAGCACGCCACCTCGCGCACCAGCAGCACCTACCACTACTTCGTCTGTGCCAGACGGCACCGGGTGCACGACTGCACCTTCAAGGCGGTGCTCATTGACGAGGTGGAAGCCCGCGTGGCCGAGCTCTACCAGCAGATACGTCTCAGTAGCGATGACCGCCGCGATATCGAGCGCTACCTGCGTATGGAGTTCGCACACATCCAGGCCAACCGCCAGCAAGACATCCAGCGCCTGACCACGCGGCAGCAACAGTTGGAAGACCAGCGCCACAAGCTGCTCGAAGCCCACTATGAGGGAGCCATCCCCCTTGACCTGCTCAAGAAGGAACAAGAGCAGCTAACCAGCAGCATCCTTGCCATCCAGCGCGAACTGGACAGCTACACGGCCGACGCTGCTCTGGTGGAGCAGCACCTCACCCAGGCGCTCGACCTGCTGGAGGACTGCCAGCGGCTGTACTTGGCAGCGCCGGATCGCCTGAAGAAGCTGCTCAACCAGGTGTTCTTCGAACGCATCCTGGTCAATCCGGCAGTAGATGACGATGGCTGCCCCATCATCCCACCACCGGCACTGCAGACGAGCCTGAAGGCAGGGCGACGAGGTGGAGCTGGTGAGCAGACGGCCGCCACGCAGGGTGGGGAGAAGATAGCGGAGAGACTGGCCTCTTCTCGCGGTGAGGGTGCTGGCGGACAGTCGGGCGACTCAATATCTGAGGGTGGCCACGATGAAGCGCAGCCAGGCTCGATGCATACGGTGCACCGCAGCACCATCTCCATCATCGACCCAGCCAGCCACACCACCGTCACCGGTGAGCTGGCTTCACCTTTCGACCAGCTCTGCAGCCAGCAGCTAAAGCGGGCAGCGCAGCAAGCGGCGATGAGCGCAGCCCCCACAACAAGAACGCCCGTCCACGATGTGGACGGGCGCCGTCGATGCAATTCAGGTAATGATTTGGCCCCTATCCCTGTTACTCAGGTCAAGGGTTCGTATACGGAGCTTGTGGTGGACCCGGCCGGACTCGAACCGACGACCGACGCGGTGTAAACGCGTTGCTCTACCAGCTGAGCTACAGGTCCAAGCGCAGAAGCCCCACAGACACAGCCATTGTTGCAACCGCTGCACCTCATGCGCCTGCATAAACGCATAAGGTCGAGGAGCTTCCTGCGCGGCAACTCTACCGTCTACCGGATGCGAGCCACTAATCGCCCGAATTCTCGGGCGCTCGAGGACACCCCTCGACCTCGGAGCGCGTCAGCGTCCCCGGCTGGAGACCCTGATTCCGCTCCAGTGCTGTCCCATCGAGGCCGCGGAGGTCGCGTGCATGCCGGCGGTCGCGGCCGCCTCCTCCACCTCTGCGGTCGGGACGGCCCCGGTGGTGCGCGCCTTGGGGGTCAGCACCCAGATGAGCCCTGCGCCGTCGAGGTTGGCCTGGGCATCCACCAGGAGGTCGGTGAGGTCGTCGACGTCGCCGTCGTCATCACGCCACCACACGATGGCCGAGTCGGCCACGTCCTCATAGTCCTCGTCCACCAGAGTGGTTCCGGTCTCTGCCTCAACCACCTGCCGCAAGGTCTCGTCGACGTCGTCGTCGTAGCCGAACTCCTGGATGATGAGACCGGAGGCGAAGCCGAAAGCCCCACCCGCTGTACTCGCCACTTCCTCACACCGTCCTTCTGGGCTGCGCCCGTCTCTCGCTCGCCCGCTGCTGGGCGATGGGTACTAGCCCACCTCACCCAGTGCCAGCCGCGCAAGTGAACACGCTCGCTAGATTACCTTGAACTTTGCTTTGAACGGCGTTTCAGGCGCAGCCGAGGACTCCACGGTCATACCGGCTCCCGACATACGGAAACCAACCCCTCGTCATGTGGCTCACATCATACGTGACGTAGGACTTTCTTCCCGTCGAGGGCAGCGTTCGCGCCGCCGCAGGTCGTAGATTAGGGCCATCGTCCACAGCGGCCTGACTTCAGCCCCGTACGCCGATGCAGTTTTTAGTGCCACGGCGCGCAACCGAGGCTCGGGCCCACCGCACAGACGCGAGGAAAGAGGATTCCGTGAGCCCCACCAGTGACTCCACGCCGCTCATTGACGGCCTCCTGACAAAGGTGACCGACAACGACCCAGAGGAGACCAAGGAGTGGCACGAGTCCCTCGATGCCCTCATTGCGGACAAGGGCGCCAAGCGGGCGCGCTACATCCTGCTGAGCATGCTGGCCCAGGCCCGTCAGAAGAACGTCACGGTGCCCACCCAGATGACGACGCCGTACATCAACACCATCGACGTCACCAACGAGCCCTACTTCCCCGGCGACGAGAGCGCCGAGCGCACCTACCGACGCTGGCTGCGCTGGAACGCCGCCGTCATGGTGACCCGGGCGCAGCGTCCCGGCGTCGGGGTCGGTGGCCACATCTCCTCCTACGCCTCCACCGCCACGCTCTACGAGGTGGGCTTCAACCACTTCTTCCGCGGCAAGGACCACCCCGGTGGCGGCGACCACGTCTTCTTCCAGGGTCATGCCTCCCCCGGCAACTACGCCCGAGCCTTCATTGAGGGACGCCTGAGCGAGGCCGACCTGGATGGTTTCCGCCAGGAGGAGTCCCGCCCGGCCGGCGGCCGAGGCCTGCCCTCCTACCCGCACCCTCGCCGCATGGAGGACTTCTGGGAGTACCCCACCGTCTCCATGGGACTGGGCCCCTCAGAGGCCATCTACCAGGCCTGGTTCGACAAGTACCTTCAGGGCGCCGGCATCAAGGACACCTCCCAGCAGCACACCTGGGCCTTCCTTGGCGACGGCGAGATGGACGAGCCCGAGTCCCGGGGCATGCTGCAGCTGGCGGCCAGCCAGCAGCTGGACAACCTCACCTTCGTCATCAACTGCAACCTGCAGCGCCTCGACGGCCCGGTGCGCGGAAACGGCAAGATCATCCAGGAGCTCGAGGCCTTCTTCAAGGGCGCGGGCTGGAACGTCATCAAGGTGATCTGGGGCCGTGGCTGGGACCAGCTCCTCGCCGCGGACAAGGACCACGCCCTGGAGCACCTCATGATGGAGACGCTCGACGGCGACTACCAGACCTTCAAGGCCAACGACGGCGCCTACGTCCGCGAGCACTTCTTCGGCCGCGACCCCCGCACCGCCGCCCTGGTCAAGGACTGGACGGACGAGGAGATCTGGGCCCTCCAGCGCGGCGGCAACGACTACCGCAAGATGTACGCCGCCTACAAGGCCGCCACGGAGCACAAGGGCCAGCCCACCGTCATCCTGGCGCACACGGTCAAGGGCTACCTGCTGGGCGGGCACTTCGCCGGCCGCAACGCCACCCACCAGATGAAGAAGCTGACGCTGGAGGACCTCAAGGCCCTGCGCGACCGTCTGCACATCCCGATCACGGACGAGCAGCTCGAGGCCAACCCCAAGATGCCGCCGTACTACCGGCCGGCTGACGACGACCCCTCCCTGCTCTACATGCTGGACCGGCGCCGTCAGCTCGGCGGCTTCATCCCCGAGCGCCGCGACGCAGGTGTCGAGCTCGAGCTTCCGGGTGACAAGACCTACGACATCCTCAAGGGCGGCTCGGGCAAGCAGGAGGTCGCCTCCACGATGGCCTTCGTGCGCCTGCTCAAGGAGCTCATCAAGGACAAGGGCATCGGCCGGCGCATCGTGCCGATCATCCCCGATGAGTCGCGCACCTTCGGTTTGGAGTCGCTCTTCCCCACCAAGAAGATCTTCAACACCCAGGGCCAGAACTACACGCCGGTCGACGCCGACATGATGCTGTCCTACCGGGAGTCTACCTCCGGTCAGCTCATGCACACGGGTATCAATGAGGCAGGCTCGGTCTCCCTGTTCCAGGTGGCCGGCACCAGCTACGCCACCCACGGCGAGCCCATGATCCCGGTCTACATCTTCTACTCGATGTTCGGCTTCCAGCGCACCGGCGACCAGTTCTGGGCCGCCGGCGACCAGCTGACCCGCGGCTTCATCATCGGGGCCACCGCCGGGCGCACCACCCTGACCGGTGAGGGCACCCAGCACATGGACGGCCACTCCCCCATGATCGCTGCGACGAACGACGCCGTCATCAGCTACGACCCCGCCTACGCCTACGAGATCCGGCACATCGTGCGCGACGCCCTCGAGCGCTGGTACGGCCCGGACTCAGGACGCAATCGGGACGTCATGTACTACCTGACCGTCTACAACGAGCCGATCCACCAGCCGGCCGAGCCCGACGACGTCGACGTCGAGGGCATCCTGCGCGGCATTCACCGCATCAGCTCTGCCCCTGACGGCCAGGGCCCCGAGGTCCAGCTGCTGGCCTCCGGAGTCGGACTGCCCTGGATCGAGGAGGCGCGCCGCATCCTGGCCGAGGACTGGGGCGTGCGCGCCGCCACCTGGTCCGTCACCAGCTGGAATGAGCTGCGGCGCCAGGCACTGGAGGTGGAGAAGGCCAACTTCCTGGCCCCCGACTCCGAGCGTCAGGTCCCCTACGTGACGCAGAAGCTCACCGGCGCCAACGGCCCCTTCGTCGCCACCAGCGACTACGACCACCTGGTTCCCGACCAGATCCGCGCCTGGGTCCCCGGCGACTACTACACCCTGGGTGCCGATGGCTTCGGCTTCTCCGACACCCGCGCCGCTGCCAGGCGCCACTACCTCATTGACGCCCAGTCAGTCGTGGTCCGCGCCCTGCAGGCACTGGTGGAGCAGGGACGCCTGGACCACTCCGTCCTGGCGCAGGCCGTGGCTCGCTACGACCTGACCAACGTCAACGCGGGCACCTCCGGCGGTCAGGGAGGCGAGTCCTGAGCCTGTCATGCGGCTATAGTTGGACGCACTGACCAATTGCGGTGCCGGTGGGACGAGCTCTTCCTCGTTTCACCGGCACCGCCACATCTATCGAATGAGGTCCTCGGTGTCCCGCTCCCCGATCCTGCGTTCCGCCTCTTTCATGGCCGCGTGCCTGCTGAGCCTGTCTGGCTGCTCGGCTGTCAAAGCAGTCCTGGCAGGAACGCCCTCACCTTCTCCGAGCCACGCCCACCAGTCCGCCGCCGACCAGGAGGGCGATGAGGGGCCCACGGAGGGGCTGGATGCCAACACGCCCGTCGACCCCTTGGAGTACGGGAACTGCACGTCATCCGACGTACGGGACTACGACGACGAACTGACCGACAATGACGAGGAGGACAACCGCGCCCAGGCAGAGGCTCAGATCACCAAGGTTGTTCCCGGCTCCGACCAGGTCGACGTCACCGCCGACGCCCTCTCAGCCGACCGAGTGGTCAAGGTCTCGGCGGGCGCACGAGACGTAACAATCACCGCAACAAACCTCGTAGTCATCATCGAAGGAGAGATCGAGTCACTCACCGTTCACGGGTTCGACAACACGATCTGGATCGACGCCGCCCATAAAGTCACATTTGGATCAAACGACGGCGACAATCTCAATTACGTCTTCTGGCATTCCGGACCTCCGCAGTCGAAGGTGGACCCGCAAGGTCTCAATGTGATCGGCAAGGATGTTCACGCCCCGGTTATCCGATCCTGCAGCGCCCTCTCGTAACGCACCACCGAGCCAGCCGCCCCGGCCTCCGATTCCGCAGAGCAGTAACAGACGCATACTGACCGCCCGACGACACCTGGAAGGCGGACTTGTTTCAGTTCACCGGGTCCGGCGCCGTCGGAACCACCGGAGGAGTTGACGGATCGGATCCGGAGTACACATTCAGGTCACGGAAATGGGGCCGCAAGAGGTTCTCTGGACTGAGAATCTCGTCGAGAACGGATTCCTCGAGCAGGCCCATCTCGATAACCACCTCTCGCACACTACGCCCCGAGCGGGCGCACTCGCGTCCCACCAGGTCGCCGTTGTGATGACCGATCACCGGATTGAGGTAGGTGACGATCCCGATCGAGTCCAAGACATTACGGCGGCAGACCTCCTCATTCGCCTCGATACCCACGACGCACATCTCACGCAGGGTCGACATCCCACGGGTGAGGAGATCGATCGACTCGAAGCTGGCCTGGGCGATCACCGGCTCCATGACATTGAGCTGGAGCTGCCCCGCCTCGGCGGCGAAGGTCAGCGTGACGTCATTGCCGATGACCTTGAAGCAGACCTGGTTGACCACCTCCGGAATCACCGGGTTGACCTTGGCGGGCATGATCGAGGAGCCGGCCTGACGCTCGGGCAGCCTGATCTCCCCCAGCCCCGCACGGGGCCCGGAGGACAGCAGGCGCAGGTCATTGCAGATTTTGGAGAGCTTGACCGCCAGGCGCTTGATGGCCGCGTGCATGGAGACGTAGGCACCCGTATCGCTCGTGGCCTCCAGCAGGTCTTGCGCTCCCCGAATATCCAGACCGGTGACCTCACGCAGGTACTCAACAACGGTGCGCTGGTAGTCGGGCGGGGTGTTGAGTCCCGTACCGATCGCGGTGGCACCGAGGTTCACCTCCAGGAGCAGCGCAGCATTGTTGCGAAGCCGATCGACCTCCTCCTCAAGAAGAACGGCGAAGGCCTCGAACTCCTTACCCAGGCTCATGGGGACGGCGTCCTGGAGCTGGGTGCGCCCCATCTTCAGGACGTTGACGAGCTCGGCTCCCTTGGCACGCATGGCGGCAATGAGACGCTCGAGCTCTTCGATGAGGGAGTCGACGAGCGTGAACAGCCCCAGGCGGAATCCGGTCGGGTAGGCGTCGTTCGTCGACTGGGACTTGTTGACATGATCGTTGGGATTGACGACGTCATAACGCCCCTTGGCGTATCCCAGGTATTCCAGTGCGAGGTTGGCAATGACCTCGTTGGTATTCATGTTGACGCTAGTACCGGCACCCCCCTGAAACTGGTCGACCGGAAACTGATCCAGGCAACGCTCCGCAACCAGCACCTGATCACACGCCCACACGATCGCGCCCGCAACCTCAGGGTCAAGTGCACCAAGATCACCATTCGCTAACGCCGAGGCCTTCTTCACCTGCACCATGCCGCGAACAAAAGCCTCTTCGTCACCGACCACCGACCCTGAGATCTGGAAGTTCTCCATCGCCCGCAGGGTGTGGATTCCCCAATAGGCTTCCAATGGCACTTCCCGTGCACCAAGAAGATCTTCTTCTACGCGGGTCGCCTGCATCATCTTGAGCCTCCAGTTGTCTAGTTGGGTGCGCGCATGCACGCATCTATGCTGGCACACAGGGTGCCTGCGCGAGTCATTGCAGATTCACTTACCGAGGGTTCCACAATGGTTACGCTATTGTAACCTGTGCAATCCTCTTCGTTCTTGCGACGCGCCACTCTTAGTTATCCCCGTATTTTCAACACAAACTCACGCCGGATGGCGCGCCGCGCCAAACGAGAACCTACTGTTGCCACGATATTCCAGTCGGTAACATCCACAGCATGGATGAGTTGAGCGCTCCGGGAGTGTCTGCACTGCGACAGGCGCAGGACACAATTATTGAACACTCACTGGACCGCATCAGTTCGGCCCACGATTTCTACCGAACCCTGCCAGAGGGGTCGCGCGACCAGATCGCGGCGGTGGCCCGTCTGGGCGTCACGATGTTTGTCGAGTCGGTGGAGGACCCGTCGACCCCACTGGCCCCCTCTCAGATCTTCTCCGTGGCCCCTGCTGCCCTGACCGGGGTCATCACGCTGGAGCAGACGCTCGCCCTGGTGCGAACGGTCCTCGACGTCGTCGTTGACGAGGCTCCTCGTGCGGTTCCCAAAGAGGACCACGACACGGTCCGCATCCTCGTCCTGACCTTCGGGCGCGACGTCGGTTTCGCCGCCGCCGAAGTGTACGCCCGGGCGGCTGAGGCCCGAGGAGCCTGGGACGCCCGGCTGGAATCCGTCGCAGTCGACGCGATGCTTCATGACGATCCCGAGGACGCAGCGACCCGGGCTGGCACGGCTGGTTGGAACGGTACCGGACCGGTGGTGGCCATTGCCGCCAAGACGACCCTGGACGCGCTCGGGGTCTCCCGGCTGCGTCACGAGTGCCGCAATCTTGCCAGTGACTGCCTGGTGTCGGTGCGAGGCGACTCCGTCCTCATCGTCCTGGGAGCAGGCTCGGAGGCTCACGGCTCCTCATCCAAGCCCACCTCCAAGGGCTCACGGAGCGGGACGGCCGAGCAGCTGGTGGACCAGGCAGCGATGCAGGTCGCCGGAGGACTGGGGGGTTCTGCCGTCGTGGGCCCTGTGGTCTCAGGGATCTCGCACGCGGGCCGCTCGCTGCGCTCCGCCCTGGCCGGACTGCGCGCCCTGCCAGGATGGGCCGAGGCCCCCAATCCCGTCCACGCGGACGACCTGCTCCCCGAGCGTCTCCTCGCGGGTGACGAGCTCGCTGGGGAGCAGATCCTCAACCTGGTACACGCTCCCCTGCATGAGATGGGTGACCCCTTCGAGAGCACCGTGGCCACGTACCTGGCTCTCGGCGGAAGCCTGGAGGCAACGGCCCGAAACCTGTTCGTGCATGCCAACACCGTGCGCTACCGGCTGGGACGGGTCAGCGAGCAGGTCGGTTGGGACGCGACGAACGCGCGCGACGGGCTCATGCTGCACATGGCGATCATCGTCGGACGCCTGGCTGCCGGCCGGGACTCCTGACCTGCCTCTCCCGCTCTGCCGACAACCGGGAGACGGCCATCCCCGCCTCCACCCCATGTTCTTATCGCTTCCGCGACCGCCCCTCCCGCTTGGTTCGAGAAGGGGCGGTCGCGGTGTCTTCTCAGTGCGTCCATGTGGCGCACCGATTCCAGAGAACCAGCTCCCATCTGGGACAATGGGCCTGTCTGCGGCGCCGCCGCCGGCACACTCCACACCGTCCAATCACATCCGCCGCACGGATCCGAACCTGCTCCGTCGCGGCATCAGAAGGAATCATCATGGCCGAGCAGAGTAACGAGGATGTCCTGAGCGTCATCACGCAGATCGTCAGTGAAGAGTCTGGCGTCAACGCCGAGGACATCACCCCCTCCACCACCTTCGCCCAGGACCTCGACGTCGACTCCCTGGGACTGCTGACCATCGCCACTCAGGTCGAGGAGCGCTACGGCGTAACCCTCGACGACTCCCTCATCCCGACCCTGCCCACCGTCGGAGCGCTGGTGGATCTCGTGGCCTCCAAGAAGGCCTGACACCGAATGATCCCGGCGGCCGCCTATCATCCCGGCGATGTCGTCGTCACCGGCCTGGGTACCGTCAACCCACTGGGCGGAGACGTGGACTCGACCTGGAGCGCTCTGCACGCGGGAACATGCGCCATTCGTCCCCTTGAGCACGGCTGGGTGGAGGGTTACGAGCTGCCCGTACGGATCGGCGCCCCCCTGGCGATCAACCCGGCCGATCTGCTGCCGCCCCGCCAGATACGCCGCCTCGACCGCGCCAGCCAGTGCGCACTGCTGGCCGCCCGCCAGGCATGGGAGCAGGCCGGATCCCCGCAGATCGGCCCGCAACGCCTGGCGGTGTCCGTGTCCCCCGGCATGGGGCCGGTCCTGTCGGTCATGGAGGCGTGGGACACCCTGAGGGACAGGGGCCCCCGGCGCGTTCTGCCGACGGCGGTCCCCGCACTCATGCCCAATGCCCCGGCGGCTGCCGTTGGGATCGATCTGGGGGCGCAGGCCGGGATCCACGCCCCGGTGTCCGCCTGCGCCTCGGGAGCGGAGGCCATCGCCTACGGTGCGGAGCTTATCGCCCTGGGCCGGGCCGACGTCGTCGTAGCTGGCGGCACCGACGCCGCCCTTCACCCGATGACGGTGGCTGCCTTCGGGGCCATGCGGGCGCTGTCAACACGCAACGAGGACCCAGCGACAGCCTCACGCCCCTTCGCCCCGGACCGTGATGGCTTCGTCCTGGGCGAGGGCGCCGGGATCCTGGTCCTGGAGCGCGCCGAGCACGCCGCGGCCCGCGGGGCGCAGGCTCTAGCCGTGCTTGCCGGCTCGGCCGTCACCGCCGACGCCTTCGATGTGGCGCGCCCCGAGCCGTCGGGCACGCAGCAGGAACGTGCTCTGCGCCTGGCACTGGAGCGGGCGGGTCTTGATGCCGAGAGGATCGGGCACGTCAACGCCCATGCCACCTCGACCCCAGCCGGTGACATCGTCGAAGCCGGCGTCGTGGCCCGGAGCCTGCCGGCGGCGGCCGTCAGCGCCACCAAGTCCGCCACCGGCCACCTCCTGGGCGGGGCCGGCGGGCTGGAGGCGGTGCTGACCGTTATGGCGCTGCGTGAGCGCTGGGCACCGCCGACGCTGCAGCCCGCCGGCGTGGACCCGGAGCTGATCGAGCTCGGACTGGACGTCGTCGGGCCGCAGGGGCGAAGCCTTCCCGACCTTGAGGCGGCTGCCAGTACCTCCTTCGGTTTCGGGGGACACAACGTCGCACTCGTCTTCATGCGCAGGTAGACGGTCGCACACAGACGTTGAAGGCCACGACCGCGTGCCCCGGGTGTGACCCGCCGGGCTGGACCTGGCACGCCACCGTCATGCACAATGACTATGCATGCCGCGTACGTCATGACATGAGCCCGGTTGAGGGTCGAGACCGTTGGGGAAGGCGAATCTCGAAACCAACCAGGAGGCGATACTCATGATCGGTGCCTACACCCGCGGTGTACTTTTCGTGCATTCAGCACCTCGGGCGCTCTGCCCCCACATCGAGTGGGCGGCGGCCGAGGTGCTCGGCTCGCGTGTCCACCTGGACTGGACCGAGCAGCCTGCGGCCCGGGGCATGATGCGGGCCGAGACCAGCTGGGTGGGGCCTGCTGGAACGGGCGCGAGCCTTGCATCCGCCCTGCGCGGCTGGGCGAACCTGCGCTACGAGGTCACTGAGGAGGCGAGCGTCGGCACCGACGGCGGCCGCTGGTCGCACACCCCTGACCTGGGGATCTTCCATGCGCAGACGGATGTTCACGGCAACGTCGTCGTCCCCGAGGACCGGATCCGTGCCGCGCTCGTCTACGCGGCTGATCCTGAGAGGATGCGCCGCGAGCTCGACCTGGCTCTGGGGCAGGCCTGGGACGACGAGCTCGAGCCCTTCCGCTACGCAGGAGCCGGTGCACCTGTGCGTTGGCTGCACCGCGTCGGCTAGGAGCACACCGCGCGAAGCTCGCCGCATCGCCTCCTGAAAACCGGGTGGGGCAACAGGTTTCGTGACCTGTTGCCCCACCCGGTTTACATCCTTTGCGCATTACAGTCCCTGCGCTCGCAGCTCCTTCATCGCCTTGGCCCGGTTCTTCCGGTCGAGGCGATCGAGGTAGAGGTGGCCCTCCAGGTGGTCGCACTCGTGCTGGATGCAACGAGCCATGAGCTCCTCCCCCTCGACGACGACCTCCTTGCCGTCCAGGTCCACTCCCTCAGCACGGGCGTACCAGGCCCGCTCCGTGGGGAACCACAGACCCGGCACTGACAGGCAGCCCTCGTCCCCGTCCTGGTACTCCTCCTTGGAGACCTCGACGATCTTGGGGTTGAGGATGTAGCCGATCTCGCCGTCGATGTTCCAGGAGAAGGCGCGCAGACCGATCCCGATCTGATTGGCGGCCAGGCCGGCCCGGCCGTCCTCATCGACCGTCTCGAGCAGGTCCTCAACCAGAGCCTTGACGGAGTCGTCGATGTCAGTGATCCAGTCGCACTCGGTGCGCAGGACCGGGTCGCCAATGATGCGGATGTCGCGGTATGCCATGGCGGCATCCTCCCATGACTGAAGTGGACAGGTCATGTTCGGCCCATCGTGGAGCAGAGCACGTGCTGCGCCGGACAGGATCGATTGGAAGTCCTATGGCGGATGCTGTGCATGAGTGAAAGAAAGGGGTCCTGCTGCTGGACTCGAACCAGCAACTGCCCGGTTTACACCTCATGGCCGGTTTCCACCCCTTCGCTCCCCTACGGCGGCTGGCCTCGCCAGTCGCCGCTTGAACCATCCAACAGTTACATGATTGTCACGAACCCCGATGGTCCCATGCGATGCGCCAAAGACGGGACCGACGCTTTGGTCGATTGCCGGCGGCCGACCCGCACCCGCCGGGTGCCCCTCCAGCTCGTAACCGGCACGGACGTCCCCGGTCCCTGCGCGGGAGACGAGGATCCCCTTCCCATGACCAACTGGGCTGACGCTATCGACGCCTGGACCATCTCCATCCAGGCCGCCCGCGCCCCGGTTTCCGTCCCCGCAAGCATCCCCCGCCCCGCACCGGAGGACGTCATCGCCCGAGCTCTGGCCGAGGCCGACACCCGCGTGCGCGCAATGATCATGCTCGCAGCCTTCGCCGGACTGAGGTGCTGCGAGATCGCCGGCGTCCACACCGATAACTGGGACGGCGAAAGCCTCTACGTCACCGGCAAGGGCGGCAAGCGCCGCTACATCCCCGTAGTCCGAGACGACGTCAAAGCACTCCTGCGCCAGGCCAAGCGCGGATACCTCTTCCCCGGCAAGATCGACGGCCACCTGGGAGCCCAGCGAGTCTCCGTGCTCATCTCTCGCGCGCTCCCCGACGGCTGGACCGCCCACACGCTCCGCCATCGATGCGCCACCAAGATGTTCGCCGGCACCCACGACCTCCTCGCCGTCGGCGCCGTCCTCGGCCACGCCCGCCCCGAGACGACCCAGCGCTACGTCCAGCTGCCCGACGACTCCCTGTGCGCCGCCATCGCCGCTGCCGCGTGACAAGCACGGAGAACATATGTGTCACAATAATCCTGCGAGCAGCACAAGCCCAGCCAGGGTCCTCGTCCACCCTCGCGTCACCCGCAGGCACCCGGACCTGACCGAGCGCGACGTCCTGGCCGCCTGGCAGCGCACCATCGAGTTCATCCACCGGGCCGACACGGACCAGTGGGTCGCCATCGGCCCGGCGCCCGACGGGCGCATGGTCGAGATGGTCGCCGAGAGCCTTCCCCAGGGGTGGCTCATCTACCACGCCATAACACCACCAACAAAGAAGACCACCACCGAGATCAGATCAGCACGAAGGAGGACACGATGACCACCTACACCCCCAGCCAGATGAGCGAGGACGAGATCAACGCCCTCTTCGGCACCACCACCGAGGAGCTCGACGCCAAGGCCGCCGAGTACGAGGACGGCTCCTGGGACGGCCCCGTCGACCACTACGGGCGCGGACGACCGAGCCTGTACGACGAGACCATGACCGACCTCCACGTACGGGTACCCCGCTCCACACTGAAGACACTCGACCAGCACGCGGCATCAGCCGGCAAGACACGATCCCAGTACGTCCGCGACATCCTCGCGACCGCCTGAACCCGCGAGCGTACCGCGCTCAGAACCTGGCAAAGCTGACGAAATTGGGCCCCTCGCACCTGATGGTGTGAGGGGCCCAGTGCACCCGAGCTCAGTAGATGGGGCCGAGTTGAACCACCGGCGACTCCTCGGAACCAGAGGCGGTGCACTCAGCGTTGAAGTCCGCCTTGTCCACAGAGACCCGCATCTTGATGTACCAGGAGTCCTCATCGGCCTTGTACTCCCTGGCGTACACGTCCGCGATCCAGTGAGCCTTGATCTTGGCCGACGGGTACTGCTTCTGGAGTGAGGACTCCCATTCGTTGCCGCACGCCTGAGCGGCGGACACCCCGTCTAGCCCCTGCGTGGTTTTAGCCTTGGTGGCCTCAGCGGATGCGGCAGCGTCGGCGCTGTCATGGTGAACGGTAAGGGTCACAGCCACGTTGGTGACAACGCTCTCACCGGCCGACGGCGACTGCCCGGTCACCGACCAGTTGGAGCGCTTAATCACAGTCTCCTTACCCGCCTCGTCCTTGAATGACGGGATAGACGTGATTCCAGCTGCCGTCAACGCCTCAGCAGCCTTGTCCCCAGCCATACCGGACAGATCGGGCATCGTGACAGACGTCGGTGTGGTGCTGGCCGCCTGAGCCGCTGTTGTGGGCTTCTTGGCCCCGCTGCCCGGCGGGTTGCCCAAGATTCCAAGAACGACGACAGCGATAGCGATCGCCCACCACCAACGACGGAGAAAAGGCCGCCACCCTCGTTCAGGAGCGGTGGCCGGTTGAGACACAGACATGAGAGTCTCCTTGAGAAAAGTAGGGATGAGGTGGGCTCATAGTAGCTCCGAGAACACCCGGTCTATGCTGATCTTTTGGGCCAAGTTTTGAAAAAATAGCAGTAGAGTAGTGCCCCGCCGCCGCTTTCGGCGAGCGCGGCACCCCATATTTCAGGACAGTGGCACGACCGAACTGGTCAGAGCCGTAGTGGTGGAAAGCCCATACATGTTCTCCAGGTTGCCATCGCTGGGGACAGCACCTTCCTCGCATCCCATCTGGTAGCCGACCCACCAGGAGAGAGCAGCTGAAGCGAAGAAGAAGGCGGCAAGATACAGATAGATAACGAGGGCTTCCATCACCAGTTACCCCTGCGGGCAAGCACGTTCTCCTCGGTAGGCTTGTCAGCGCCACTACCCGCGACAGCACCGAAGCTGCCGCTCCCTACCGAGGAGGAGTTATGAAATACGAACTGCACGCCCTTGGCGAGAAGTTCATCGTCGAGCAGGGTGTTGAAATCGGCGGCGCCGATGTGGAAGAGGCGGCTGATATTGCTCTCGCTTTCCGCCGCGGTGGCACCTTCACCATCCTGACCACGCACGGCGAGATCACCTTCAACGTGCCTGATGGTGGTATCCCCGTCTGGGTGAAGCCGATCAGGCAAAGCGAAGGTCGGGCACAGGTCATGTAAACTCTGCTGAGAGCAACGGCTGCGGGATCTCCTCGAACACTGCGGATTCGAGGAGCCCCCTTGTCGCACGCAAGCAACAAGCAGCGGCACTATTTCCCGGATTCTCACGATGCACCACAACGGAGTCTTCGAGCCGCTGAAGCATCACGCCACATCCTTGCGGAAAGCGGCCTGCACGTCCTGGATCAGCACAGGCATGGGCACCGTGGCCCAGCTTGTGGTGGCAACCAATGCAGCGAGAGTCGAGGCACCCACGCTTGTCTCTGGTCCAGGTCGTGCCCGCCTGCTCAGAGTGTGCAGGACGTAGTTACGAAGAGCGACACGTGAGCGGTGATGGTTGGGCGGGACTCATCAACAAGGCCGCATACGTGCTTGTTCCCGTAGGTCATCACGCATCTCTTTCTGGTCGCCCTGCGAGCGCAGGATGGTGTCCTGGGGCGGCTGGGAGAGGCGTGTTCTGCGACGCTTCTGTCCGATGAGGATGCCCTCGTACCCACCGATGAGCCGGGCGCCGCTTCTACTAGTGACCTTCACCTCACCAGATCGTCCTCAATGCTTGTGGCTACTGGCGTGTCTGTTCAGTGGATCACCACCGGCATCACGCCCGCGCCGAAAAACGACGGAGCCCCAGCCGGTGGGGCTGGGGCTCCGAGTTACGAGCTCCTGCGGCTGGACTCGAACCAGCAACCGTCCGATTAACAGTCGGATGCTCTGCCATTGAGCTACGCAGGAATGCGTTTGACGCGCAGTGAACTTTAGCAACATCCCGCGGCGACGTCGAATCCAGCAAATCGTCAAAAACGCTGCAATTCCTGGGAAACCTTACTGTGTGGGCAGCCCCACACCCTCTCTGACGCGATTCTCCAGCGTCTGAAGCGCCTCAGCATCTTCCTTGTCCGAGACCTGGGACATCGTCGGCTGAGTCACGGAGTAAAGGTGCCCGTCCACACCGCGTCGAACGCTTGCCGTGGCCGTGGCCCCACTGGGGAGCGCCGCCACGGCGCTGTGAACGATGGCGGCCTCCACCCGCTGGCGCAGTGCCTTGGCGAAGGGGGCGACGTCGGTGGAGGCGTAGGTATCGCCGTCGCGGACTCCTGCCGGGACCTTCAAAACGAGGTCATCGCGATCCTGCTGCGTCCATCTCAGGGTGAAGGCGCGTTCCTCGGCGTCCCAGGTCCCCCTCTCCACCTCGTCCCAGGCGTAGTGCTCGGGCCTGCTGCGCCCGCTGAAGACCACGAGGGCGTCGGCCGTGGCCGCCGCCCATGCGGAGCCGTCCTCGTCCAGAGGAACTGCGCCCAGAGCGGGCTGGTGCAGCTGCTCACACATCTCACGCGGGAGCTTACTGGCGGATCGGGTGGATGAGCCTTGACGACGTCGCAGGTTCAGCATGGCCGTCAGGCTACCCGCACCGCCTGCACTCATGGGGCCCGGCAGGCGTCAGGCCCCTTGCCGGATCTGCATACGACGCTGCTCAAGAGCGGCGATCTGGGAGAAGATCTCGCGGTAGCCCTCATCCTGTGGGGACATGCGTCGGTGCCGTGAGCGCATCTCGACCAGCTGACGATTGATGCCCATGATGGCCAGGGAGCCGAGCACGCCCTTGGCGTAGCGCTCCAGTCCCAGTGCGTCCACCTCCGTGCCGTGTCCCCGGATGGTTGGTAGCGGCAGGGGGGCCACCGCCAGCTCGGTGATGGCGGCCTCGACCAGGCCGATGGCCCCGTCACGTACCTGCTGGAGCCAACGCAGCGTGGCCCGGCGCTGCGCCTCCTGCTCCCCCATGCCGGCGGCCACCGCCTGCTGGACCAGCCCCGGCACCTCCCCGGTGCCTCCGGCGGCGGCGACGGCCTCGTAGACGGCCCGGTGAGTGAGCTGGCCGAAGGAGTCGGCCCCCAACTCGTCCGCGCCGGCCTGGTGAGCGGCCACAGGGAACTGGACGATGACGGCCAGTGCCTCGCGCTCGAGCTGCTCGACAGGATCGGTCACAGGCGGCAGCCCCCGCACCGGTGCGGCTGCGTCGGGGCCCGCGGTATCGTCGGCCGGCCACTGGCCGCCACGCACCGCGGAGGGCTGCTGGCTGCGCCGCCCGGCCGCCTGGACGGCGCTGTGGACCTCGGCGTCAGGCAGTCCCAACCACCCGGCGAGCCGGCGGGTGTACTCGCGCTTGAGCGCCCGGTCCCGGATACCAGCAACGACCGGAGCCGCTGAGCGCAGCCCCCGCACCCGCCCCTCGGAGGTGTCCAGGTCCAGGTGGGACAGGGAGGTGCGGATGACGAACTCGAACAGCGGTACCCGCCTGGACAGCAGACGTGGAATGCCCTGGTCCCCCTCCTTCATGCGCAGGTCGCAGGGGTCCAGGCCGCCGGGGTCGACGGCCACGAAGGTCTGGGTGGCGAAGCGCTGGTCCTCGGCGTAGGCGCGCAGGGCGGCCTTCTGGCCGGCTGCGTCTCCGTCGAAGGTGAAGATGACCTCGCCGCCACGGGCCTCGCGCCCCTGCCCGGTGACGACGCCCGCCGCGGGATCGTCGATATCGCCCAGGAGACGGCGCACCACCCGCACGTGGTCGGCGCCGAAGGCGGTCCCGCACGTGGCCACGGCGGTGGTGACCCCGGACAGGTGGGCGGCCATGACGTCGGTGTAGCCCTCGACGACGACGATCCGGTGGGAGCGGGCGACCTCCCGCTTGGCCAGGTCCAGCCCGTAGAGGACCTGGCTCTTGTGGAAGACGGGGGTCTCCGGGGTGTTGAGGTACTTGGGGCCCTGGTCGTCCTCCGCGAGCTTGCGCGCCCCGAAGCCCACGGTCGCTCCGGTGACATCGCGGATGGGCCAGATGAGGCGGCCACGGAAGCGGTCGTAGACACGACGCCCGTCCTGGCCGCCCCGGCTGCACAGCCCGGAGTCGACCAGCTCGGCCTCGGTGTAGCCGGCCCCGCGCAGGTGGCGGGCGAGGTTGTCCCATCCGGCCGGTGCGTAGCCGACGCCGAAGTGCGCGGCGGCGTGACGGTCGAAGCCCCGAGCCGTCAGGAAGTCCCGCCCCGCCTGGGCCTCCGGGGTGGCGAGCTGCTCGCGGAACCAGGCCTCGGCCAGACGGTTGGCGTCCATGAGACGCTGCCGGGTTCCCGGTTCCACCCCGCGCCTGACCGCGCCGCCCTCCTCGTAGCGCAGCTGAACCCCGGTGCGGTCCGCGAGGTACTCAACGGCCTCGGCGAAACCGAGGTGGTTGATCTTCTCGATGAAGGTGATGACGTCGCCGCCCTCGCCGCAGCCGAAGCAGTGCCAGTAACCGAGCTGGGGACGGACGTGGAAGGAGGGAGTGCGCTCATCGTGAAAGGGGCACAGGCCCTTGAGTGAACCGACTCCGGCGCTCTTGAGGGTCACGTGCTCGCCGACGACGTCCTCGATCCGGGCGCGCTCACGCACTGCCTCGATGTCCTCGCGCCTGATCAGTCCCGCCACAGGGCCATCGTAGGCGAGGCCACCGGCATCCTGCGCCAGGGCTTGCTGGACGCCGGCTACACCTCGGAGAACATACCGCACAGCCGGGCGTGCCAGGAGCGTGCGGAGGTGTCCGTCAGCGAGGCGATCTGGTCGACGACCACTCGTAGGCGGGCGTCCTCGTCGTCGGCCTGGTTCCAGGCCTCGACCAGAACCGGGTCGATGCCCTTCCCACCACCGGTCATCAGGGCGTCGGCCAGGTCGAAGATGAGGGTGCGCTGGCGCAGGTAGACCGGCTCGTGCTCGCGGGGCTCCATGACGTAGCGCACGGCGATGCCCTTGAGAAGGAGGATCTCCGCGGCCGTCTCCTCGGGGATGATGAGCTCGGCCTCGTAGCGGGTCAGGGGCCCGTTGCCGTAGGTCTGACGGGTGGCGGTGGCAACCGCCGAGACGAAGCGGCCGATGATCTCGCTGGTGAGGTTCTTCAGGTGCGCGGCGTCGGCGGCCGAGCCGTTGTAGGAGCGGATCCAGAAGGACTGGCCGGAGAGTCTGTCGAAGGCCGCCCCGAGGGCATCGGCGCTGAGCTCGGTGCCGTACCAGGCCCTCGTCGCCTCGAGCAGCTCGTCGACCTCGCGGGCATCGGTCAGGCAGGCCGGATCCATGCGCCCCAGGGCGATGGCGTCCTCGACGTCGTGGACGGAGTAGCCGACGTCGTCGGACAGGTCCATGATCTGGGCCTCGATGCAGCGCCTGCCCTCCGGGGCTCCCTGACGCATCCAGGCGAAGATCTCGGCGTCGTCGTCGTAAGCGGAGTACTTGCGCGCGCTACGGCCGCTCGGACCACCCGGCCCCCGCCCCTTGAGCCAAGGGTACTTGGCGACGGCGTCGAGACTGGCCCGGGTGAGATTGACGCCAACCGGCCGCCCGCCCCCGTCGAGGGTCTTGGGCTCCAGGCGGGTGAGGATCCTGAAGGTCTGAGCGTTCCCCTCGAAGCCCCCAATCTGGCGGGCGACGACGTTGAGCGCCTTCTCACCGTTGTGCCCGTACGGCGGATGCCCCAGGTCGTGGGACAGGCAGGCTGCGTCGACGACGTCCGGATCGCAGCCCAGCGCTTGTCCCAGGGCGCGCCCCACCTGCGCCACCTCGAGCGAATGGGTGAGCCGGGTGCGTACGAAGTCGTCGGCAGACGGCCCCAGCACCTGGGTCTTGGCCCCCAGGCGCCGCAGCGCCGAGGAGTGCAGGACTCGGGCCCGATCGCGCTCGAAAGGAGTGCGCTGGGGATTCTTCGCCTGCTCGTGGACGAAGCGCTCAGCATCCTGCAGCTGGTATCCGGATAGACCAGAACCGCCGTTTCCGTCGATACGCACAGGCTCGAATCCAGATTTCTGCACTGACATGGTCACAAGGTAGCGCAGAAGCGGGTTACGATGGACGTCACCATTCCGACACCGTCTCAAGGGCGCAGCGGCACTCGATCTCCTTAACGTCTGGTTGCACGCACCCGCGGGACACCGATGAAGCACTCTCGGAAGTGACGCTCCTGGGCGCCAGCCCAGCGGAAGGGAGACACTTGTCGTGACCACGACCACTACCCTCGTTCACCGGCCCTACGACGGTCCGGAGGAGTGGTGGCGCCACGCGCTGGTCTACGAGATCCCCTCGCCGGCCCTGGGAGCCGCCGAGCTGGATCGCACCACTCCCATCATCGAGCACGCCCTCTACCTGGGCATGGACGCACTGCTCATCCGCCCGAGCCTGCTGGAGGTCAGTTCCGAGATCGATTCGATCCGCCGTTTCATCGATGCCGCAGGCGAGCAGGGGCTGCGCACCATCGTGCGCATCTCCGGTGCGCTCGGCCCGATCACGGGCCCCTACGCCAAGCAGACCAACAGTTTCATCACCGGCCTCGAAGGAGCCGGTGATGATCTGCTGCGCCGTTCGGAGGCCTACCTCCGAGCCGGGGCGGCCGGTATCGACCTGGGAACCATCGTGCCTCCTCAGGTCACCAACGAGATCCGGCTGGACCGCCTCAGCGCCTACTGCGCCATGCTGCACGGCCAGCTAGCCGAGTACGTGGAGGAGGGCATCATCGGCGCCGATGTGACCGCCGACTACCCCGACTCGCTGCGCCACCACCTCCAGGATGACTGGGTGCACCATCTGCGCGATGACTGTCTGACTCTGACACGATGGGACGCCGAGTCGCTCACCTCCCACCTGACACGGTCCCTCGACGAGCACGATCGCTTCGGCGCGACCCCCACCTGGCGCTTCCTGCCTCCCCACATCCTGTCCGAGCACCTGGATCCAGGCGACGGCCAGCGCTGGTACTCCGTCGACCACGACGAACGGCTGCGTCGAGGGCTGGCGCTGCAGGCCATGATGCTGGCTCTTCCCGGTTCGCTCTACCTGCGCCAGGGCGACGAGATCGCCCTGTCCGACTCCGACAAGCCCACCGCTCCCCTGGAGCTGGCAGACATGGTGATCGAGCACACTCAGGGGCAGGCCTCGCAGTTCGGCTCGCCCGCTGCGACCGTGAGGCACGCGGCCCACGTGCGCCTCGAGTACAACCTGGCCTGCGCTCCTCTCGCTTTCGTCACCGGGCTGGAGTGGTGTCCGGCTGAGGCCCTCGCCTTCCTGGTACGCGGCGTACTGGTGGTCGTCAACACCTCCGACGCCCCGATCGTCCTGCCGCCCGAGGCCAAGGTGCTGTTGTCATCCCAGCCCCTGCGTCAGGACCAGGGCCGGCTGCTGGTCCCACCCACGACGGCGACCTGGCTGGAAGCCACAACTGTGGCCTAACACACCTGAATGCAAGGTTTATTTACCTCTTGCAGTCATTACAGCAGCCGATTAAATTATGGTGCCAAGCGGGGAACTCCCCGCTTATGGATCCGATTCGAAGGAGAATCCCTGTGGCACCCACCCGCCGGTCCTTCCTGACAATGGCCGCCGTCGCCACCACTGCTTCAACCGTTGCAGCCTGCTCCAGCCCGCGTAGCTCCAACAGTTCGGCCGCTGGGGGGACTGACCAGCAGGCATCCGGGGCTTCCGGCGGCGATTCCAACGCCGACCTGGTCATCTGGGCCGATCAGAAGAAGGCTGACTCACTCAAGGAGATCGCCAAGAGCTGGGGTGACAAGCAGGGCATCTCGGTAGCGGTCCAGATCGTCGCCAACGACCTGCAGCCCAACTTCGTGACCGCCAACCAGGCCGGTAACGGCCCTGACATCGTCGTCGGCGCGCACGACTGGATCGGTAACTTGGTGCAGAACAGCGCCATCCGCCCAGTCGTCCTGAGCCCCGAGGCCGAGGCGAACTATTCCGACATCGCTCTCAAGGCGGTCACGTACGACGGCCAGATCTACGGAGCTCCGTACGCCGTCGAGTGCCTGGGCCTCTTCGTCAACAAGGCGCTGACCTCCGTCACCCAACCGACTAGCATCGAGGAGATGGTCGAAGCCGGAACGGCGGCCGGTACCGCGCTCGTCTTGTCCCAGGCCGTCGACGAGAAGGGCGACGCCTACAACATGGAGCCGATCTACACCGCAGCAGGAGGCTACCTGTTCGGAAAGAACCCCGATGGCTCGTACAACTCCAAGGACCTCGGCATCGGCAAGGAGGGATCGATCAAGGCTGCGGAGAAGATCCGGCAGCTCGGCCAGCAGGGAGTCTTAAGGAAGTCGGTTACCGCCGCTAACCACATCTCCTTGTTCACCGACGGCAAGGCTCCCTATCTCATCTCCGGACCGTGGGCCCTGGCGGACATCAAGAAGGCCGGTATCGATTACCAGCTCACCCGGATCCCGGGCTTTAAGGACATTCGGGGAAGCCAGGCTCGTCCCTTCGTGGGGGTCAACTGCTTCTACGTGGCCTCCAACGGCAAGAACAAGGCATTCGCTGAGACCTTCGTAGCCGACGCCGCCAAGGACATGACCTTCGCGGCCTCGATGTTCCCGTCCAACGAGCTTCCTCCGGCACAGAAGGATCTCGCCGAGAAGCTGAAAACGGAACGGCCCGACATGGTTGCCTTCGCGGAACTCTCCGCCAAGGCAGACCCCATGCCCGCGATCCCGGCCATGTCGTCAGTATGGGAACCGCTAGGGCGGGCTCAGGCCAACATCGTCGCGGGCGCAGATCCTGCCAGCACCATGACCGGAGTCGGTAAGACTATCAAGTCCTCGATCGAGGGCTCATAGACCAACGCCGGTCCCCCGGAAAGAACCGTTCCTCCGCCTTCCCACGATTCTCTTTTCTACTTTCCCATACTTTGGAAAGGACCTGCCGACAATGACGCCCGCATCCGTCACAACCCCAAGGGAGAAGAGCACCACCATCCGAGGCGTCGTCGGACGCATCGTGGTTCTCTCCCTCACGCTGGTATCCGCGATCTATCTCGTTCCGCTTCTCATCACCTACCGGATGTGGTTGTGGCTGGGAGTCGTCCTCCTCGCCACGGCGGCCATGTTCCTGCTGTACTCGACAAAACGGTTCGTACCGGCCAAGTACCTCTTTCCCGGCACGTTCTTCCTAACAGTCTTTCTCATCATCCCAATCATCCTGACTATCCAGACCTCCTTCACCAACTTCGGGGACGGCTACCGTGGGACGAAGGAGGAAGCGATCACCGCCATCACCAATAACTCCATGGTCCGCACGAAGGACTCCCCAACCTACGGGCTGTCGGTCGCCACCGACGGCGATGTCACTCAGGGCCCCTTCTCGCTGTTCCTGGTCAACCCCAAGACCAACGAGGTTCTGCGGGGAAGTGATGGAAAGAAGATGGAGAAGGTTAACGCTTCCACCGTCACCATCGAGGACGGGGTGGTGACCAGAGCCAGCGGTTACACGATCCTGTCCCCCAGGCAGATCAATGCCGCTTACGAGGATATCGCCTCCATGTCGGTTCCTTTCTCCGATAAGACCACGGTCAAGGTCCAGGGCGTGAGAACCGCGTTCGAGGGTACCAAGCAAATGGTGTACGACAAGTCCTCCGACACCATCACCAACACCGCGACCGGGAACGTTTACTCCGTCAAGAAGGTGGGGTTGTCAGAGCACTTCGTCAATGCCAAGGGTGAGAGCCTGGCCCAGTCCTGGAAGCAGAACGTGGGCCTGGCCAATTACTCTCGACTGTTCACTGAAGGCAACCTGGCCTCCCAGTTCCTCAAGGCCTTCACCTGGACGGTCATCTTCGCCTTTGGCTCGGTGCTGCTCACATTCTGTCTCGGTTTCTTCCTGGCGTTGACGCTCAACGACGACCGTATCAAGGGCAAGAAACTCTACCGGTCCTTCCTCCTGCTGCCCTACGCCGTGCCGGGCTTCATCTCACTGCTCATCTGGTCCAACTTCTACAACCAAGACTTCGGCCTCATCAACCAGATGCTGCACCTCAATATCCCGTGGTTGTCCGACCCGACCATGGCGAAGATCGCCGTTCTGCTGACGAATACCTGGATGGGATTCCCCTACATGTTCATCGTGTGTACCGGAGCGCTTCAGTCCATCTCAGGGGACGTCAAAGAGGCCGCCAAGATGGACGGTGCCACCGGGATGCAGGCCACCTTGCGCATCATCACCCCATTGCTCCTGGTCGCCGTCGCCCCTCTGCTGGTGAGCACCTTTGCCTTCAACTTCAACAACTTCAACGCCATCCAGCTGCTGACTGAGGGCGGTCCATTCCCCGCCGGCGAGTACACGCGCGGCGGTACCGACATCCTCATCTCAATGGTCTACCGCATCGCCTTCGGCCGCTCCGGCTCCGACTTCGGATTCGCCTCGGCCGTCTCGGTCATCCTGTTCGCCGTGACCGGCGTCCTGGCCGCTTTGCAGTTCCGGGCCACTAAGAAGCTCGAAGACGTCAACTGACCCGAGTCGATTGCGGAAAGAACAGAATCACTATGAGCACCTCTTCCAAAACCGTGTCCAAAAGCTCCGAGAACGTCCTGCCGGCAGAGAACCACATGCCGTTCTCCCGATGGTTCCGTGAGATCGGATGGAGGCACGTTGTCGGCGTCGTCGCCCTTGTCTTCGCCGCCTTCCCCGTTCTCTACGTCATCTCCGCCTCCCTCAACCCGCTGGGAACGGTGGCCTCCACCGGCCTCATCCCCACCAAGGTAAGTCTGGTCAACTACCAGAACCTGCTGGCGGGAGCGCGCGGTCCCTTCCTACGCTGGTACCTCAACACCATCATCATCTGCTCGGTGGTGGCCACCGCCCAGGTATTTCTCTCCCTGCTCGGGGCATACGCCTTCTCCCGCTTCCGTTTCACCGGACGTCGCGGAGGTCTGCTGGCCCTGCTCCTGATCATGATGTTCCCGGCGATCCTGTCCATGATCGCCATCTACACGATGATCTCCGACATCGGCCAGGTCGTCCCCTCCCTTGGTCTGAACACGCTCGCCGGCTACAGCCTGGCGCTCATGGGTGGGGCCCTGGGTCAGGTGTGGCTCATCAAGGGAACCTTCGACACCATCCCCCGTGAGCTCGATGAGGCCGCCATCATCGACGGCTGCACCCACTGGCAGGTCTTCAGAATCATCCTGCTGCCCACACTCAAACCGATCATCGCCACGACCTTCCTGCTGGCCTTCGTCGGTGTCATCAGCGAGTTCCTCCTGGGATCGATCATCCTGACCGACAACTCCCAGAAGACCCTGGCGGTGGGGCTCTACGGCATGCTCGTCGGTGACCGCTCCAACAACCTGGGGATCTTCGCCGCTGGTGCGGTTCTCACCATGGCTCCGGTGATCGCACTGTTCCAGTACCTCCAGCGTTACATCGTCGGTGGCTCGATCTCCGGCGCAGTCAAGGGCTGAACATGGGCTACACCGCTCCACCTCTCCTGCCCCGTCCCAGCAGCGTGAATCAGAGGCGTGAGGCGCCTTGTCGCCGCCCTTGATTCACGAAAACAGCCCCTGATCTGCGAGGATTGCGGCTGGAGGGCCGGACGACGAACCACCGTCTGTTCACGCGAAGTGGCCCCTAGACCTTCACCGATCCTCGTAGGATTCACTTATGCCGCAGAGACTCACTCTCACCGACATCGCTGACCAGGCAGGCGTGTCCACCGCCACCGTCTCGCGTGTGCTCAACGGAAAGTCCAACGTGGCCGACTCGACTCGGCGGCAGGTGCTCGCGGCACTCGACATCCTCGGCTACGAGCGACCCGAGTCCGTGCACCAGTCGTCCCGGGGCCTCATGGGACTGATCGTGCCGGAGCTGAGCAATCCGATCTTTCCCTTGTTCGCCCAGCAGATCGAGCAGCTCCTGGCCCCTTCCGGACACACCCCGCTGCTGTGCACCCAGACGCCCGGCGGTATCAGCGAGGACGAGTACATCGAGATGCTGGTGGACCGGGGCGTCGCGGGGATCATCTTCGTCTCCGGGCGCCACGCGGACACCACCGGCGACGTCACCCGCTACCAGCGTCTGCGTGAGCGCGGCGTTCCACTGGTGACGGTCAATGGCAACGCACCGACCATCAAGGCCCCGGGCTTCGCGACCGATGACCGCCGGGCGACCCGGATAGCTGTGGACCATCTCATTGCCCTGGGACACCAACGCATCGGGCTGGCCATGGGGCCGATGCGCATGGTCCCGGCTCAGCGCAAGCGGTCCGGCTACGAGGACGCCATGAGGGAGGGCCTGCCCGAGGAGCCCCTGCGGATCGTTGAGACGCTCTACACCTACGAGGGCGGTATCAGCGCTGCACTGCACCTGCTCGAGCAGGGGTGTACCGGCATCGTGTGCTCCTCGGACGTCATGGCCCTCGGAGTCGTCCACGGGGTGCGTCAGACAGGCAGATCCGTGCCGCACGACGTCTCCGTCATCGGCTACGACGACTCACCGCTCATTCCCATGACCGACCCACCGCTGACCACGGTGCGTCAGCCCGTGGGCTCCATCTGTCGGGCAGCCGTGTCCACGCTGCTGGCCCAGCTCGACGGAGAGCGGCCAACCGACACCGAGATGCTCTTCGCCCCCGACCTCATCGTGCGCGACTCGACGGCCGCGGCTTTCATCGACTGAGCCGCAAGCGCACTCCGCCGCGCGCTGGGCAACGCTGGTCAGCGCTGGTCCATGCCGGTCCAGGGAGCACCGCGTTCCGTCCGGCTCAGCGCGACCATGTGCGGGCCAACCGAGCGCCCATATCCGTCAAGCGGTCCTGAAGCGCATCGGAACCGACGGCGTCCCAGGACTCAGCGGCATGGGGCTCCTGCATGCTGTACGCGTTGGAGATACCGGCGCCGGCGAGCTCACCACGGGTGGTGGCGCAGCGCCCGCACACCAGGGCGACCGGCAGCGCCTGGGAGGCGGCACGGTGGCCGACGACGCCCACGACGCCGTCAGCCGGAACGTCGTAGAGCTCGCCCGAGGCGGTGACCACCAGGTCCTGGCCTGGCACCGCCTCGGAGAGGCCGAGTATCTCCGCCATGACACGGGCCCCGGGCCGTGCCCAGGCCCCCAGGGCGCGCAGCACCATGGCACTGCCCCCGGCCGCGCCGGTCCCCCAGGTCGAGGTACTCAGACGAGGCGGTCCACCAAGGTCCGCAGTGGCAGACGACGGCAGTGCCGCGTCATCGAGCGCCGAGATGACGGGGAGTATTCTCTGCCCGTTCGAGGAGACCTGCGGTGCGACGGCATCGGCTGTGCTCACGACCTCAGCGGCTGCGGCGCAGGCGCGGCGGTCCAGCTCCTGAGCCTGCCGGGGGCTCAAGGCGGCGATCCTGGTCAAAGCCGCGCCCGCCCCGCTCAGTCCTCCCAGGGCGATGTCGTCAGCCAGGACCAGTCCGATGCTGCGCCCGGCAAGCAGCTCCGCGGCCGCAGAAGCGCCCCCGAGGGCGTCCAGGGCTCCGGCCCCGCCGTCGTGGACGGCAGAGCGTGACAGGCCGACCAGGAGGGTGTCGGAAGGAGCCATACGGTCCACGGCGACGCCTATGACCTGACCCAGGCCATGGCTGCTTCCCCGAAGCGCTTCCTGGGCGGCCTTATCGGGGTCGGGGGGGACCGCCAGCAGGCGGGCGGCGTCGAGGAACCAGGTCCCGCCCTCGCCGGGGCGCCGACCGCCAGGGTTTGAGGGACTGGGAGCCATCCTCACCAGATCCACCTCGCGGACCTGTCCGAGCGGTCCCTGTGCCTGGATGACCTCACGGGAGGCGATGCGCTCCGGAGCGATGGCCTGGGACGATCCCGGGCCGCCGTCGGACATGGGCATCAGGGTCAGAGCGTCACTGGGACGTGCCGCCTGCCAGCCGCGCGCCAGGCAGGCGGCGACGCGGCCGGCCGGAAGACCGCGGCCGAGTCCGGCCAGCGGCACTCCGGCCGGCTCGGGCCATAAGCCCCCAGGAGCGAGGAGGACCCTCATACCGCGGCCCGGAGGGAGCAGTGCCGGCGAACAGGAGGCGTCATGAGGCGATGGCGTCGCCGAGTCGGGCCAGCAGGAGGGCCTCTGCGACGACGATGTGCTCGAGCTCGCCCAGGTGCATGGACTCGTTCTCACTGTGGGCGCGGGTGTCGGGGTCCTCGATACCGGTGACGAGCACCTGGGCCTCGGGGAAGGTCTCCTTGAGAGTGGCGATGAAGGGGATGGAACCGCCCTGGCCGATGTTGACGGCTTCGGTGCTCCAGGCGGTGGACAGCGCCCAGCGGGCAGCCTCGGAGGCGGGGGTGGTCTCGGAGCCGTCGAAGGCCGGACCGGCCTCGCGGCCCTCGACGGTCAGCCGGCCGCCGAAGGGCACGTGCTTCTCCAGATGGGCGACCAGTGCCGCCTGCGCCTCGGCGGGGTCCTGCCCCGGCGCGATGCGCAGCGAGAGGCGGGCGGTGCACGAGGGGGTCAGGACGTTGCCGGCCAGGTCCAGCGGGGTGACGTCCATACCGATGAGAGTCAGGGAGGGCTTGGTCCACAGCCGTGCGGTGAGATCACCGGTGCCGGAGAGCTCGACGTCGTCAAGGACTCCGGCGTCGGCGCGGAAGTCGGCCTCCGGGTACTTAGGGAAGTCGGCGTCGGCCTGGGACTGACTGACCAGCCCGGCCACGGCGACGTCACCGGCCTCGTCGTGGCAGGAGGCGATCAGACGGCACATGGCGGTGGCAGCGTCCAGGACCGGGCCGCCGTACTGGCCGGAGTGAAGCGCGTGATCGAGCATGTCGAGGCGGACATCGACCTGGACGACGCCGCGCAGCAGGGTGGTCAGGGACGGCGTGCCGACCTTCCAGTTGGAGGAGTCGGCCACGACGATGACGTCGGAGGCGAGCCGGTCACGGTAGGTGGTCAGGAAGCTCTCGAAGGAGGGGCTGCCGACCTCCTCCTCCCCCTCGATGAAGACCGTCACCGAGCAGGGCAGCTCGCCGTCCGCCAGGGAGGCCAGGGTCCGCAGGGCGTGGGCGTGGGTGATGACACCGGCCTTGTCGTCGGCGGTCCCGCGACCGAAGAGTCGCTCACCGCGCCGCTCGGCGGTGAAGGGATCGGCCTGGTCCCATCCGGTCGGGTCACCGACGGGCTGGACGTCGTGGTGGGAGTAGAGCAGGACGTGCGGGCTGCCCTGGGGGCCCGCCTTGTGGGCCAGGACGGCGGGCCTGCCGGGGGCGCCGTCCGGGGCGGGCACAGAGAGGATCTCGGCGTCCAGACCGCTGTCGCGCAGGAGCGAGGCCACGGCCTCGGCGGAGCGCCGGACCTGGGACTGGTCGTGGCTGGAGGCGGAGACCGAGGGGATCGTGACCAGATCGGTCAGGTCCGAGACGATGGCGGGCATGGAGGTGTGCACAGCGTTGCGCACGGCATCAACGGTGATCATGGTTTTCAGGGTATCGTGCCGCTGCCGTTAGTCTGTGCACCGTGAGCCTGTTCAAGAAGCGCAGCCAGACCCCCGAGCCGGAGCCTGCAGCCGAGCCCGCCCCCAAGCCCGTTGGCAAAGGGCGCCCCACTCCCAAGCGCAGGGACCAGCAGGCCAAGAATCTGCACCCCGTGGTTCCCAAGGACCGCAAGGCCGCCAAGCGGGAGGCGCGAGCGGCCCGCGACGAGGCCTGGAAGCGGCAGAGCGAGGCCATGGTGACCGGTGACGAGAAGTATCTCCCGTCCCGGGAGAAGGGGCCGGTCAAGCGTTACATCCGCGACTACGTCGACGCGCGCTTCAGCCTGGGCGAGTTCTTCATGCCCCTCATCTTCGTCCTGCTCATCCTCTCCTTCGGGTTCAACCACATCCTGCCCCAGTACCCGGTGATCAGCTTCTACGCCGTGCTGGCGATGAACGGCTACCTGCTGCTCGCGATCGTCGACGCCGTCTGGTGCTGGAACCGGCTGCGCCGCCGTCTTCACAAGAAGTTCGGGGAGGAGCGGGTCAAGAACGAGGGAATGATCTTCTTCTACATCATGTCGCGCTGCTTCATGCTGCGGCGCTGGCGCCGTCCGGCCACCCTGGTGAAACGGGGCCAGTACCCCTCCTGAACCCGCGCTCGTCCGACCCGCCCCGGTCCCGCGACGGTTCCACGTCGTGGGACCGTACCGTAGGGTGGTGTTATGGAACACACAGTTGGATACAGGCATCTGGGTTCATCCGGGTTGAAGATCACCGAGATCACTTACGGCAACTGGCTCACCCACGGCTCCCAGGTGGAGGCGGGTACGGCCATCGAATGCGTTCACACGGCCCTCGACCTGGGAATCACGAGCTTCGAC
>ERZ772948.153-NODE-153-length-42798-cov-97.319093_pt1 | contig 42798 bp, 55 predicted proteins | sample MGYA00511945_ERZ772948 | MGnify/ENA primary metagenome ERZ772948 (study PRJEB29015, sample SAMEA2737927) | human oral metagenome | biome: human oral; feature: human-associated habitat; material: dental | place: China | collected 2141 ... | reverse complement strand
TGTGCGGTCCAGAGGACGAAGTAGTTGGGGTGGAGGGTGGCGAGTGCGAATGTGAGGCCGCCGATTGTGTATGTTTTGCCGACCTGTCTGGGGATGCTGGCTTGGATTCCGTCGATGCTGGCGGCGTAGTGGCCGTCTTTTCTTTTTGCGAGGATTGCTTTGAGCCAGTCTTGCTGCCATATGTCGAGGGGGTATTGCATTTCTTGGAGGCGGCGTTGGACTGGTGGCCAGGCGGTGTGTGTGATGTTTTCTGGGAGGGTGAGGTGGGCGGCGATTTCGCTTAGGTGTTTTTCGCTCATTTTTTAGATGCCGTCCCAGGTTTGTGTTTCGTTTGGAATGTCGGGGGTGTGTGTTTGTGTGTTTTCGTTTTGTGTGGTGGCGAGTTGGTCTGTGATTTGTATGAGTTGTGCGGTGAGTTTTGTGAGTGCTGTGTCGCCTGTTCTGGGGTCGTCTATGACGGTGGCGATTTTGTGTGCGAGTGCTTGGCGTATGAGTGTTGGGTTGCCTGTGTTTGTGGCGTCTGTGATGGGTGCGGGGCTGTTGGGTTCGTATATGGTGATTGTGGTGTTTGTGTGGGTTGTCATGTTTCCTATTATATGTGGTGATACTGGTCACGTCCGGCAAGAGTTTTCCACAGGGTTATCCACAAGCTAGAAAGTTATCCACAGGGTTTTCCACAGGTTTGGGAGTTTTCCACATGATGGCGATCACATTGTGGCATGGGTTACTGGAGTTATCCACAGGGTTTTCCACAAGCAGGGAGGGATGGGCAGACCTTCGGGGTGTTCGCGGCCGGATGGGGGAGGGGGAGTGGCCCCCATCACATAAATTGTGTGGTGTGCGTCTCGTTTGTTCCGTTCCCTGTCTTGTTTTGTGATGCGGGTCCTACTTTAAGGGATCCCTTACGGGTTTGGGGCCCCCTTTTTGTTCGTCTCGTTTTGTTGCCATGGTTTTTTTGAACGCCATCGTTGGATTGTGCCTTGAATGTTTTTGCATGTTTTTGTAACATTTCTTTTGTTTTTATGCATTTTTATGCGTTTGTGCGTTTGTGCGTTATGCGATTGCCTTGTGGCGTGCGTTGGCACCATGCATGGTGCATGGTATTGGTATGCATGTCATGCATCACATCATCGTCGTGTGTTCATCATCATGTTGATCATGTTCGTTGTTGATCATCATTGATCATCATCATGTTCATCGTTCATTGTTCGTTGATCAATCATTGAACGATGATCATTGATCGTCGTTGATCATGATCGTTCGTTGGTTGTATGAACGCGAACAGTGTGAGGTGAGACAGTGGATGGTGTCCATCCTCGTTGGTGTGTGGTGTGTGGAATGGCGGTGGTGTGTGCTGCTGCTGTCCTGCCCGGTCAGTGCGTGTGGCCCGTGCCCCGCCTATCCCGGTGCAGTACTCATCGGTACTGCGGTCGTGTCGTGTGCTGTGTCTTGCCGGGTGTGCGGTGTGTGTGTGTGGGTGTGTGTTCGTCTGTGGTGGGGTATCCTCTGTCTGCTCCCCCCTCGCATTGGTGGTGGGTGGGGGCAGTGTGGATGGTGGGGTGGCATGGTGGATGGGGGTGGCATGGTGAGTGAAGGGCGGGTGTTGCAGTACTGACCTCCCTGTCTGATGTTGGTGTCCCCTCCCATTTGTATCGGTGTCCCTCTCCTGTTTGTGTGGTGGCCGCGTTGAATGGCGGGGGGTGGTGTGTGCTGTGGTGTCCTGTGTTGGGTTGGGTCATCCCCTTCATGTTGTTCCCGTCTCTCTTGTGTTGTCTTGTTCCTCTTGTGTTGCGGGGTGGAGGAAGTGCGGTGGTGCGGGGGCGGCATTGTGGTGAGACTGTGTCTCATTCTTCTCTTTCCTCTTCCCTTCTCCCCATCTGTGTGTTTGCTGTCACAGCATTGTTGGTTTAGGGTGGTGTCTTTGTGTCAGGGGGTGTGTCATTGTGGGATGGCGGTGATGGTTTGTGTTGGGTGGAAGGGCGTGCGGTGTTTACTGTCTGCACATCAGTCATGTTGTAACGTGTGCGGTGGTAGTGGTGCATGTCGTGTCGCATTGTGTTGCGTATTGTGGAATGGTGGTGGTGGTGGGTGTGTGGTGTCTTGTCTTAGTTCACTGTTCCCGTATTCTCTTCTTCTTCCTCTTCTTCTTCCTTTGTGTGTTGGTGTTCGGGGTAGTGCGCGCGCAGCCCTGCGAGCACGCACGTTATCCCCGAACACCATTGCGTCTTCCTTTGTTTCTTCTTCTCTGTCTCTTCTTCTCCTCGCTTTCTCTGTGTCCCGTCTTTCTTCTGCTGCTGGAATGGCGGTGGGTGATTCACCATGTGTTGGTGTGTTCGGTGGGCATGACGGCTACGGGTAGTCTGTCTCGTTCGTTTTCGTTTTTCTGGTAGTGGCGTGCTCTTCCTTTTCCTCCTCGTCCGTTGCCGCGTCTGCTGTTGCATTTGGCGCAGAGGACTCGCCCGTTGTCTGGGTGGTTGGTTCCGCCTAACGAGGCTGGGATTATGTGGTCGGCTTCGGCACTGTTGGGTTTGCGTTGTCCGTTGTTGTTGTATTGGAGTTTGGTTCCGCATGCTGGGCAGTGTGTGATGCCCATTTGTTGTGCTCTGGCGAGTACTTGTTTTCTGAATTGTTTGTGTTCTTTTGTGCTTGTTCTGCTCACCGTGTTTCTTCTTCTTTGCTCTTCTTTTTGTGTCGTGTTAGGTGGTGGCGCGTCGCAGCGTCAGCGAGACGAGCGCCTCCACCGTCTAACACTACTCTCTCTGTTGCTTCCTCCTCTTCCTTCTTCTTCCTCCTCTCCTCGCTTTTCTTCTTCTCTTTGTTTGTGGGTTGGCGTGTGTTGTGTAGTGCGCGCGCAGCTCTGCGAGCACGCACGTAACACAACACGCGCCTTATTGTTTCTGGGTTTGTGTACTTAATAGGTGTGTATGTTGTGTACCACTACAGCAGCATTGTTGTCCTCACCACACACTGTTCACTGTTAACGATCACCATGTTCACCATTGAACACTAATTACGTTACAACACATATTCCCTAATTAGACACTGTCTAACACAGCTAGACAGTGTCTAATTCTAGTACTCTTTTAAGAGTATAGGTTGGGCCCAACACAGTGGCGAGCTCTTCGAAAACACCCGGCGGCGCTGACGCTCGCTTGCGTCGCTAGGGCTCCTCAGCGGCTGCGCCGCCGATCGTCTTCGACGATTCGTCTACTCGAGTGTAGCATATAGACTAAAGTCCCAGCAACAAACACTGCCAACAAAACAATCACAAACGGGGACTAAACGTTGCAATCACAAGGAACTCTCTGGCGCAAAACCTTGCTACAAAGGCAGAAAGTGTGACGACACGCACCAACATTGTAGTAACACAAACGGGTGTTTTTGTCCTAGAAAACCAGTTGCTAGCAAACAACCCACATGCGTAGAAAGTGAACGGGAGGTGAACAAAGTAAACAGAAGGTTAACGGAAACTGTGAGAGATCGACACTGTGCGGTGGTCGACATCACACACCCATCACACACCGCCTTTCCTCCATCTAAGACGCACTGAGGCCCCACCTCCTCGTCGGAGATGGGGCCTCGTCGTCCTCGGGACAGTCAGATCAGTAGGGCCAGGAGTGACGGTGCAGCAGAGCGTGCGAGTCGGCGTCCGCCTCCTCGTCGACGACGGGAACGATGGCGACCTCAAGGATCGCGTTGGCGAGGAAAGCGTCATGGGCGAGGCGAGCGAGACGAGACCAAATGTTCTCGTCGACCATCGCGTACTCGTAGGAGTCGTCCCATCCGTCGGGCACCTCCAGCGGGGCGATCGAGTCGACGCCGCAATCGTCACCCGTCGTGTAGAGGGTCCAGGGCTCGCCGGTGCGAGGAGCATGAACCCGGTAGATGGCGCCGAGCTCGATGGTCTCGAGGGCGGGGTCGTCAGTACGGTGGATGGTGTTGCTCACTTTCGTGGCCTTCCTCTCGGGTCGTTGCTGTTTCGTTGATATAAGAATGCCTCCTGGGTCTTGTGTTGCCCAAGGCCCAGGAGGAGTGTTCTCTGTCACATTGTGTGTAGAGGGGTGTGGGACGGGCGGAGCGGCGGCGCAAGCCCGTGGGAGCTCCCATAGCCCACTGAGACACGAGTCACACACACTGGGGGGTTGACAGCATCACACACCGCTCTTCTATAGTAGACACGCTAACGAAGGTTGGTGCACGAAGGAAGAGAGGACGGAACGCGAATGAATAACACAACACGTGAGGGAATGCTCATTCGACGTATAGACCTGCATAGAGAAGCGAAGCTGTCAGACGATCGTGGCGCGCGCCTCGCAATTCTGATCGAGCACATGGACGGCACGGACTACACGTTGCACGTCGCCGACAAGTGGGAGACGCCCGAATATTTGACGGCGCTGCTCGCCGCTGTCACACGCGGCGCTGACATGATGATCCGCGCCCTCGACGCTCTCCGTGCAATTGGATACGTGGACGTGCGGCCTATCGCACTATCGGGCAGGCATATAATTTTCGGTTTGGACCGTATTGCGCTCGAGCTCGAAATTCTTGAGAACAGTGACGGCGAGATCGAGTGCAACATTAGTGTCACTGGTGAGGATGTGGAGAATGTTGAGGCGATTGAGCGCGTACTGGAGAAGAAGGGCATTGACCTCATATGAGACGGTGCAACAGGGGTTAACAATGACATACTAATCTTCGAGGCCCTGAGAGGTTCCTGCACCTGGACTGGTGTCGCGTCCTCCGTTTCGTGATCGCACGGGATGGAGGATGCAACCATATGCGGCCCATCACCCGATGTTTTGGGGGTGATGGGCCGTGTGTGTCTGGAACCAACACCCCAGAGCGTGACAGACGTCTCACTCAGGTGGGGTGGACAGACCGCCATCGTGACCCTAGAGTTAAGACCATCGGGAGCAAGACAACGGCTCCGTCAGACGGGGCAGACGCCCCGCAACACAACCAAGACCATCACGTGGAAAGAGGAGACACCATGAGCATGAGGCACGCGGCACCGAAGCGCACCAACGTTGCTACCCGCCGCCCTTTGAAGAGGAGCAGTGAAATCATCCTCGCCGCCGTCATCTACCTGACCGCATCGTGTCTCGCTGTGATCGGGACGCTCGGTGTCGTGGCAGCTATTTGGGCCATCTGGGGGACGGTGGGGGTGCGGTAACCCCCCCCCGATTCCGAACGGCACAAACACTAGAGGAAGAGGACATCATGTTTTATGACGCGCATTTCACCGTCGACGTCACGAATTGGTCGCGGGGCATTTGGTTGGACGGCACAACACGGATAATGGACGGGGAAGACATTCTTCTGTCCGATCGCCTCGTACCCGCCCATCTGCCCGAGTTTCGGTCGGGCGATCGTCGTTCCGCTAGCGAGGCGCTGGCTTCCATGGTGGGCGTGGCGAAAATTTATGACCGCATTCTCACCCTGGCCGATGAGCATGGTCTCCATGTTGACGAGGACGACTATTCGACCCTGGTAGTGTCGTCCGGTGGGGCGACGATCGGCACCATGATGGTCGCTATGAGGCGAAGCGGCGTCGAGCTGGACATTGATCAGCTCATTAGGGAGGATGTGTCGAAGCGTCCCATCTGGGACCGCTTTGTGGATGACCTCACCCATGATCCTGTTGTTTCGCGTTCCCGCACCCCCGTTGAGGGTGCTGCCCAGTGGAAGCCGGCGACGCCGCTCACGCATTCAACGCGCTTCCACATTTACACGAAGCCGATGGGTGGGATGATGTTTGTTTCCGGTGAGGCCGTTTCAGGAAAAAAGAGAGGAGAAGAGAATAATGTTATGGTTTGAATATGGTGGCCCCAACGATGAAGGGGTGACTGATCGGGACGTTGAGATGGGGTTTATTCGGGAGAATATGCCGCCTGCCATGTCCTACTATCACGACGATGATGGTTTTACTGTCATTATTTGGGATACTAAGGTCGGCATTGTTGAAGCGTACGTTTTCGACGATGGTAGGCCGACGGCTTGGTATTTAGATGTGGAGAAAACAACGGCGGATGCATGGTGGGGGAAGATTTCCACTATGGGTGAGAACACGGCTGTTGCGGCTGGGTGGATTCGGAAACATGTCAAGCGCCAAGAGATGAAAGAAGAAAGTGCTCGTTTGGTGAATGATTTCATTCTTTGCCTGGAAGAAATGCTGGGCAGTGATAAGGGTTCGCCGATGTGGGAGTACGCCCGGTCCGATGCGCGGGACACGTTGGTTGATTTGTGTGATCTAGTGGGCGTGTCGGCCGAGTGGGTGATCGGCTCCGATATTTAAACCCTACGCACTTCAACAGTAAATAGTAGTATCCATCACAATATTTGGGAAGAGAGAAGCATTACTATGGGTACAGTTTTCGGAACGGTTCTCGCTCAGGCGGTCCATGAGTGGAATAATGACGGGCGCCGCCACGAGTTCAATGTGCATGCGCCTGCCCGTAAGATTTACGATGGCGGCATCATCACTATTGGCAGCACCTGTCGCATCGTGGTCGCCGGCGAGACGGTGAGGGCAAGGCATGTTAAGCGGAAGAGCATCGCGATTCCTCCGGAGAGTGTAGGCGAGTTCGTCCATCGCGCTTTGATTGTTGCGGAGAACCGCGGTAAGGCGGCCGGCAATGAGTGACTCCAGTATCGATAAGGCCGTGTTTGCTTTTCTTGCTAGTTGTGTCGGCGATTTCGCTCAGTGGCCTCAGTGTTCGATCGTCGCTTTGCAGGGCCACAATGACGGCGGTCGTCCTTCTAGGGTTTTCTTCAAGGTGATGGCCGTGAACTCTGATGATAGGACTGTCTTCAGGATTATTGTGACGAAGGATGGTGATTGGCGGGTGCGTGTTATTCAGCTGTCTAATCATGTCCTCGTGGACGAGAGTGGCGCTGAGAGGGGAACTATCGTCAATGCTGTGAATCGTTTCGCAGAGCTGGTCGGCATGAAGGAAGCTGAGGAGTCATGATTAACGATGAGCTGCGCCATATCGTGACCGAATTCGTCGTGGAGATGCTTAATGATCCGCGTTGCGAGTCCATCCTATTGGACGCGGGCGAGGACGCCATATTGGACAGTGACCTGCCCGTCCTCTACTTGGATGTCGTCGGGAAACGGTGCGGGTGCACTCTCAATATTGTGGGTGGCGAGTATTCGGTGGGCATTCGAGATCGTGACACGGACGAAACAATAACAACAGTAAAAGGAAGAGAAGCATGGGGGCTTCGGGAGCTGCTCGTCGAAATCAAGACAAGACTGTGGGAGGACGAATGATCAAGCTGTTCGATTGGGAATTCCTGAAGCATGTTACTGAGGCGTGCAAGAATTACGCCAGTAAGGGCGGGAATGATTCGCTCGGCCTGGAAGTAAGCGCCTGGAACAACAGCATCCACATTGTCGTCGCATCGCCCGGGCACCGGTTTATTTTCGAGGCGGATACTGTGCGCGGCTACAAGGCGACGATTTTCGAACAGACGAACCGTTATTGGGGCCCCATGTTTGATGTTGGCTATACTTTCGACGGCGACGAAATTATTGACGCTTTCAATAGTTTTCTTGTCGACGTGGAGGGTGAGAACAATTGAGTGTTGAGAGGATTGCGGATTACGAGTTCGCGTCCCCGGATGGGGGCGTGCACTATGATTGGTTCGTTGACAGGATCATTGACTATTTGCAGTCCAGGTCGCCGGAGACGCCACTCAGGTTTTTGTGGACGACTTTCTTGACGATGGTGTCCGCCCCGTTGTCTGCGAGGACTCATTTGTCTGCGAACGCGCAGAATATGGTGCCGTTGACCCTGTATTCGCATTGTCTGGGGGCGTCTACTTTGTCGAGGAAGACGACGGCGCAGTCTTTGGTGCGTAGCTTTTTTGAAGACTGCGTGGGCGCGTTCTGGATGGATTCGTCTCGGTCTTTGGCGGCCGTGCAGGAGCTGGATTCAGCACTCCGCATGCTGTACCGCCGCCTGGAATCCCTGGAAAAGAGGAGTGGGCGTGTCGATATTGATGAGTATCGGACGGAGCGGGACGATATCAATAATAGTATCGCAGGGTTCGAGGCTGATCGTAAAGATTTGCTGAACACTATTGATAATAGTCCGTGCGAGCGTTCCTTGATGGCGAATGTTTTGTTCGGGTCGAATGTGACGGCCGAAGGTTTGAATCTTCGGATGGCGCAGCGTCCTGGCGGGGCGTCTATCATGTTTGTGGACGAATTGCAGAACATGTATTCTGCGTCACAGGGTGAGGGTTATCGTAGTGGGCTCATCGGTTTCTTGACCGACGTCTACTCGGGCAAAACGGTCGAGTCAGTGCGGGTCGGAGACGACGGCGTCAGGCGAGCTGATAGTGAGAGGGTTCCTCATTCTCTTGCTTTCTGCGGCACTGGGATTCTCGGCGACGTAGTCGATAGTATGTCACAGTCTTTGTTTGAGACTGGGTGGGGTCCGCGCATTCTTTTCGCGTTGGACGAGGAGAATCGCCAGTCTGATCCGTCGTCTTTCGGATGGGTCACCAACAATGACCGGGGCGTGCACGGTGGCGATGGTTTCGTTGAGCATGCTTCCGAGCGCATTTCAACAATGTTGGGTATGATGCAGCATGAATTCCGTGGTACTGTCACTTGTGCCACCGAATTTTGGCCTGTCAATACGCCAATGACTATGACTGTGACTGAGTCTGCTCGGAATGTTTGGGTTGAAACGGTGCGAGCCTGGGGTAGGGAGGCGGCCCGCGAGTCGCCTTTCCAGCGGGCAGTGCAGGCGGTCATTGATCGTATGGGGAATCATGTTATGCGCGTGGCTGCTATTCTGTCTCTTTTTGAGCAGCAGATGAGCGTGTCATCGTCCGCGGTGAGGAAGGCTTTCAGCCTGGCCGCCGATTTCTGGCTGCCTGACGCGTTGAAAATGGTCGACTATGTTTTTGTTCCGGATTTGACGCGTATGGTTGATGATTTCAGTAGTAATCCGCCGACTGAGACGCGTTTGTATCAGGTTTTGGAGGCGAAGAATTTGTCTCCGCGGAGTGTGGAGGAGTATCGGCAGTATATTCTTCGTCGGGGCGTGAAGTTTCGGACGGAAGGGGCTATTGTGGATAATGATCTCGTTGAGGCGATTCTGCGGGATCAGATAGCGGAACCATCGTACAGTGAGTGATGTTTTCGGGGCGCGTTTCCCCGTGATGGTAGCGGGCAATGTTCGCTCCATCACGGGGTGGCGTGCCACTAGCGTAAACCTTACCGATTTCGCCGCCTTGTGTGAGGCGCCCTCGAAATGCGAGAAGAATGACGCCCCCGCGTTTTTCGCTGGCATTCTTGCGGGGGGCAGGCGGCAGAAGAGAAATTTCGTGTTCCGGTCTGCTATTGTTTTGGATGCGGACCATGGGTCGCGGAAAGATTTTGTCGGGGATCGTATGCGTGCTGCGAATCTCGCCGGCATTGTATGGGAGACAGCGTCATCTTCCTTTCCGTCTCCGCGTTTCCGCGTTGTTTTGCCGTGCACTCGCAGCATGACCGCGGGAGAGTGCGAAGCGATCGGTAGGACGTGTTTTAGTGTGTTGGGGCCCGTGTCCCAGTGGGACGGGTCGTGTGCCGAGGCGTCTCGAGCTTTTTTCCTGCCATCACATCGTCTTGGGTTGAGGGTGCGCCATTGGCTCATTGACGGCGCCCGCTTGAATGTTGATAAATGGTTGGAGAATATCGGGTACGAGGAGAAAAATGATGATGTTTCTTCGTCGTCTGTGCCTGATGGTGGCTATGGTGGGGTGATTGGAGAATTCAATTCAAAATACGGGTTTAATGATCTTGTTGGTTTGTTCGGTTGGCCTTACGAGCAGGTGGGGTGGCGGTGGCGGTATACGCGTGGCGGGGATACGGCCCCGGGTGTGACGATGTTGAACAGTGGTCTGGTCTTCTCGCATCATGCGGATGATCCGCTCGCGGACGGGAGGGCGCACACGACTTTCGATTGCATGAGGCTGCTGGAGTGCGGTGGTGACGTGAGTGTGGCCGTGGGTAGGGCGCTGTCTCTCCTCCAACTGGAGATGTGATCGGAGTCGCTTTCGGTTGGGTTGACGAGGCGTGCACGGTCTGCCTATATTAGAGTCGTCACCGAGGAACGGTGGCACCGACTCGAAGAGAAGAGAGAAGAGATTATGGATACCATTGCTCGTCGCAGCACTCGGGATGACGTCATCATGTTCGACATCATCCCCACGCTTGACCAGATTGACGACTACGATGTCGCTGCGATCGCCGATGATGTGATCGGACAGTACTTCTCCTCCACTGGCACTCCCTACTATGTGGTGGACGTTGACGAGGACGCCTACTGGGACGCCGTGGCGCGTCACGTCATCGCCCACTGACCACCACGAGGAACCCCGTCCCGTCATTGTCAACGGGACGGGGTTCCTCATGTCAGAAAGGAAAGAGCAGATGACATGCCTTGTGTTCATGCTCGCCATTTGTCTTCTAGTGATCGTTTGGACGAATTTCAATGATTAACATTCGGCCCACTGGGGCGCAGGAAAGAGAAATCAACCGCACCGTTCGTGCGATTCGATGCGGTGGCGGTGCCTTGCTTGCGTGGGAACCGGGCTGTGGCAAAACCTACGGCGCCATCTGGGTGACACAGAAACTTAACGCCGACAGGCGGGTTATTGTTGTGTGTCCGAAACGCGTCATTCCGTCATGGCAGGCCAGTATCAAGGTTATCACTGGCCAGGAGGCGAGAGTGCTGTCTCGCACTACCAAGGCGGGGCGCGCCAACATCGAGGACATGTTGAACGGCGAGGATGGTTGGTGGGTCATTAATTTTGAGCTGCTCGTTTCTCTGGGAAAGGCGGTGGACACGGGGAAGTGGCCGTCCGTTTCTTTCTCAAGGAAATCGTTCGACATGGTGGTCGTGGACGAGGTTCACCGTATCGCGAATCATCGCACTCAATCTTTCCGGGCTGTGAAAGCATTGAGGTCGAAGTATCGTCTCGGCTTGTCGGGCACGCCTGCCGGTAATAAGCCCGTCAACATTTATGGTGTTCTTAAATTCTTGAACCCGGACAGTGTCGACCGTAGTTTCTACCGGTTTGCGGATGAGTTTTTTGTTTCTGAGTTCAATCCTTTTGCGGCGTCCCCGTATGCCAGGATCTATGGTGGCGAAAAGGCCCCTGGTGCTCTTCGCGATTCTGTGGGCGACAATTGGTCTGCAATGCGGGGGAGTGAGGTTTTCGGTGATCTACCTCCCGTGAATGTTCAACGCGTTGCCTGTGGGATGTTCCGTGAACAGAGGAGGATGTATCGGGAGTTTGTGGAGCATCGTTTGGCGGTTATGGATGGTGGGGCCAGTGTGGCCTCGTCCGCCGCCGTTCTAGACGGGCGTCTCAGGCAGATCACTCTCGGACCGTTGAGGGTCGTGGGCGATAGTGTTGAGTTCGAGGAGCGAGGATCCTCGAAGATCGACGCTGTTCTCGATATCCTGTCCGATCTTCCGCCTGACGAGAGGGTTGTCCTGTGGTGTCACTCGCGTAAATTCATGACGCCGTTACGGAAGCGATTGGCCGACGCCGGCTATCGGACTGTTGAGTTGTCTAGTGACTACCATGATGAGTGGCGACGGTTCTTGGAGCCCGATGGGCCGAGGTTTCTCTGTGCCGTCATTGCGGCCGCCGCCGAAGGGATTGATGGTTTGCAGAATGTTTGCAACAATGAGATTTGGTTAAGTGAGGATAATAGTGTGATTTTGAATTTGCAGGCGTCTGCAAGGTTGAATCGTAAGGGGCAGACAAAGAGAGTGAATCGTTTTCTTTTGCAGTGTGAGAATACTGTTGACGTGACGGCTGTGGAGCCTAGGCTGGCTGCGGGGTACGAGCGTCTGCGTGAGAGCGGCCTCATATAAGCTGTGATAGACGCCACGCTCCAGTGGGTTGCGTACACCACCATCACACGAATACAGTATGTGCCATGAAGACAGAAACACACGACGACTCGGCCATTCGCCTAGTAAGACGTCGCATGACAGGCACTATCAGAAACATTCTCGTATCCGATGACAGTGAATTGGTTGGCAGGAATTTCCTGATCGTTGCCCCTGTGGACGATGGACACTCAGACATTAATGTCATCCATGTCACGGCGGACAACATTAACATTGTGCGCGGCATGGCCACCAATAACAGCCTCGACATTTACGAACTCACCACAGAGGAGGGGTGAAAAATATTATGCGCATCACACAGAGCACTACGATTGACGAAATCGCCGGCCGCACCATTATTCTGAAGTGGCCGACACAATTCGGCGTCAAAACCATGCAACTGCACGTGCCCAATATTCGGTCAGAAAATATCTGGCGGATCCAATGCTATGCGGCTGTCATTTCTACGGCGATCGAGGAGCGGGCCGGACTCACAGCAACCATCATTGAATAACACACACCAACATTCAACATTTAGGAAGAGAGAGTAAAAACACTAATGGGTGTCTACCTAGTATGGGAATCGCTTCGGAAAGGCGATTACCGGGTCTACTCGAATCTCGAACAGGCCGCAATGCGGGCAGAAGAGCTGGGCGGCACGGTTTATGAGATCATGCCGGCTGGTGACGCGAGGCTATTCTTCATTGAAGACATTGCGAGCGGAGACATTGAGGTTCACCGCGACGTCAGGCTCGCCGCCATCGCTGCAATTCAGGAGGGGGAGAAATTTGAATTTGAGCCCGGCCGCCGCAACAGCGGTCAGTAATGTTTTCGCCCCAACCGAACGCGACAAACAAACGCGCATCGGCGTGAGCGAGATCGGGGACGATTGTGAGCGGTGCATTGCCGATAAGCTTCTCGTAATCCAGCACGATACGAAGAATACGGGCACCCCGTTGGCGCCATTCCTCGGCACAGCGTTTCACGCTTTCGCAGAATCACGCACAAAAAACGAACAGAATGTTCTAGTGGAGCAGAGAGTAGAGGTATGTGATCTTGAAGACTATGGGCGTATTTCTGGGTGTGTGGATCGTTTCGATATTGCAGCGGCAACGGTCTTGGACTGGAAACTACTCTCGCGGAAAAAGATTTCCGCATTCCGGAAGAGCATTAAATGGGACAACGGTCTACCGCGATTCGCCGACACGATAGCGGGTGCACAATTCCGTAAATACTATATTCAGATCATGCTCTACGGGTACGGCCTTACACAGCTCGGACATGAGGTAGCCCACTGTTCTATTGTTGCCCTCCCCAGGGACTGTAGCGTAGAAATCGTGCCCGACAGTATTAGTGAGTTCTCCTTCCCGTGGCAGCAGGACGTTGCGTTCGCAGCCATAGAGAGACTCCAAAACATTTGGAAGAGAGCAAGGTCACATGACGGTAGGGTTGACAGTCTCCAATCGTCTCCCCTATGTTGGTACTGCTCGCACGAGCGCCACACAGAAGCATTCCAAAACTACACTATCAACGGTTAGGAGGTGAAACATATCATGACTTTCGAGGATACTCTCACCCGTCTCGGAATGACGGTCGTGAACCCCGAGCAGAACAACCATTTCAACATGCTCATTCATGGCGTGAGCGGCGTCGGCAAAACTTCGCTCGCGGCCACGGCATCACAGGTGGACGACATGTCGCCCGTCTTGTATGTTGATTTCGAATCCGGCACTCTCCCCGTACGGGATTGGGGGAATCTGCAGAACATTACTGTCGTGCATTGTGACAAGTGGGTTGATTGCGCCAACCTTTGCGACAATATTGCGCGCAATCTTGCGGACTTCCCCTACAAGACTGTCGTGTTTGACACGTTGGACAAGTGCCAGGAACTCATCCTCTCCCACTATGAGGCCGTGTCGAATGACACTTGGACGAAATGGCGGGCAGTATACGATTCCCTGTTGAAGGCGATCAGCGTATTCCTGGACGCCCCCGACATTTCATTCATTGCTATCACGCATTCCGCACGCGAGAGCAGTGAGGTTACTGGGGAGGTTTTCATTGCCCCTTCTTTTGAGGGGCAGAAGTCCGGGCAACGCATTCCCGCCCTGTTCAATTTCGTCGGCTACATGGAGTGGGCGAACGTGGATAATGGGGACGGGGAAGAGATCACCGTGCCGGTCCTGTACACTCGCAAACCGAACGTTGTGACAAAGCAACAGACGCGCGGTTTCCCGCCTGCAATGGGGAACCCGAGCATGACCAAGATTCACAATTACATCACTAGCCACTAACAACCGCAGGAAGAGAGAAAACTATTATGGCTAAGATCACTGTTACCGCTGACCGTGGCGTCTCCGCTGAGACTCTCGCTATCGCCGCCGACGCGATCAGGGAAGCACTCCGCAGCAAGCCCGCCGACGGCGAGAACTGACACAATCGCAATTCTCTTACCCCATCCCATAGGAGCACAATAATTATGGCAACTGGCTTCAACTTCGGCACCGACCTCTCATCCCTGGAAGTCGCTACCGGCGGCGGCAATTTCGAGCCGCCCAAGCCCGGAAAGCATTCCGCATTCATCACTAAATCCGAAATGACCACGTCCAAGAGCGGCAGGCCGATGCTTGTCACCGATTGGATGATCGACGGCGACGACGATGATGCCGGAAAAGCACTCACCGACCGCACTGTCTTCACCATCAACAAGAATGGAAAGACTTATATCCATTTCAACATTCCGAAGTATTTCAGCGCGGCAGGCCTGTGGCCGGCCGATGCTAGAGAGAGGGCCAGTCTTCTCTCGCCGCAGAAGATCGACGCGACCGTGAAGCAAGTGTGCGAGAATCTGGAGGGCGCTCACGCAACATTGGTGACGCGAATGAGCAAGCCCAGGCCTCGTCTTGACGATTACGGACGCCCCGCATACGAGCAGGACGAGAACGGTGTCACAGTCCTCGGTGAGGATGGCGCCCCGAAGCCCGCATTTTGGCCTCCAAGGGCTGAGATTTCTTCCATTGATTTCGAGGCCAAAAAGGATACTTCGAACGCGTGGTCGGTAGTTTTCTGACACACATGGTCGCATGATTTGAATGGCGGGGGCAGCAATCATGTTGCCCCCGCCATTCAACCGAGAAGAGAGATGAACACGCAAATGACGCAACCATCATACGAACAGTACAGGATAGTCGCCAACCGACTCACCCAGCTCAGCTACCGCACCAGTAGCGAGAACTTCCAATTTCCCTCGATTGACGCCGCCATTGAATGGTGTTTCAAGTATCTGGAAGTCCCCGAGCACAATAAGTGGCGATTCACACGCCCCGACATTACTAAACCGATCGCCCCCTGCAATCTCGACATAGTGCTGAATCGTCCATCGGACGCACCGTACTCGAACCAGTACTGTGAGGTGAATGGCACGCTTATGCCGTATCGCTCCTACAATGATATTCGTCTTAAGATTTGGAAATGGCGGGAGCGGAACGGTGTAGATAATTTCGAGTTCGACGGCATGTCGTCGGCTATCGAATGGTGCTACAACGAATTCAACCCATCGGTTGTGTTCGATTGGGAATTTGCCACAGAGAACGGCGTATTTCGCCCCGGCGAAATTTCAGTAGTGCGCGCCGAGAGCAGGAGGGAAGCTCACGATCGTCTTATTCTCCACGGCAAGAAAACCTATAAGACGACGACTGGCGTGCAGCAGGAAATGGTGGGGCGACGCTTCGAGCAGTGGGAAGTAGTATCCCCCGAATGGAAGATTATGAGAGATGGTCATAAGCATTTCCACATGCGTTGCGTGAATTGCGGGGAAGACAAGTGGCTTCGTGTCTCGCATTTCAGTGGCGGTAGGACTGTGGTCTGCCCGTGCAGCAGCCCGTCAATTCGCATGTACAGAGAAGTACCGGAATGGCTTATCCCGAAACTCATGCGACGCATTTACGACATGAAAAGATACGTGCCGAAAGAGGAGTTTCGTTTTGATTCCACGCAGGATTGCGCAATATGGTGCTACAAACATCTGCCTTTTCCGAGCGAACCGGGCACACCGTGGGCTCTGAAGAAAGGTCGCGGGGAGCCGGTGGCGCCTGACACATTGTGGCTTGAAGTAGACGGCGTGCGCACAGACACTACGAAAAGTATTGTCAACGTGAACAAGTCGCGGCGAAGCCTACGAAAGAGGAAAGAGGAAAAGATATGATGCAGCGGGTGATGGCCGTTGATCCCGGCAAATCAACAGGAATCGTCGTCGGAGACTTTCACGACGACCGCGAACTCTCGATCATTCATGTTCAACAGTTCAAGTATGAGCATTGGACTGCCAGCGTCTATGACATTCTGGCCACACGAAACGAATTCGCCCCAGACATTGTCGTGTGTGAACGGTTTGATCTTCGACCGGGCAACAATTTTCTTGCAGACCTCACCCCAGTAAAAATCAACGCTGTACTGGAATGGGAGATCGGAGATATCGTCTGGCAGACTCCCGCAATGGCGAAAACAACCATGCCCGACCATGTTTTGAAGCTACTTGGTTTTTGGCCCACAGGAGCCAGTGTAGGTCAGCCCGATGCGGACGACGCGCGCGATGCGGGGCGTCATCTTTTCCTGTGGGCAGTCACTAAACGTCACGACAAGGGTGTGATCGCACGCATCGTCGGAGACGACGTGGAGCGACGGTGAATGTTTCACGTGAAACATGCCCCGTGTTTCACGTGAAACATTACTGCCCCCTACCACTTGTTCGGTAGGGGGCAGTAATGTTTCTATGAATGACGGAGGTCAGGCGACCTTGTCCTCAGTAGCCTCACCCTCACCGGCGGCGTGACGGCCAGCGGCCGCGCCGGGGCGAGTGTGATACGTGGCCAGAGCCAGAGTCAGAGCACCGACAATCTGGGTCGCAGCGTCAGCGTACTGAGACGCCTGGTCAGCGGAAATAACATTGAACGCCGCAAAAACGCCGAGAACAGCAGTGAGCAGGGCGTAAAGCGCCTTGCGGACCTCAGGAGTAAACATGTTTATGAATCACCTCATAGATTCCGGAATTTGAGGCTCAGTAGGGATTGAGTCCTCTTTATCAGATGGTATCAGAATTTTCAGAGACCGTCCCCAATCGAGAACAGTGTGTGCGAAAGAGACAGCCTCCCACCATTTTACTTCCGCCCGCCTGCGCCCATCTTCTGCCCGGTCCGCCGCTCTTTCGGCGGCCGCAAGACTGGTCTCCAGGGCGGTCACTCTCTCAGAAAGGGACCGGACGGTAATGTCCAGGATTGAGATCTGTTCCTGGTCTCGCGCATTCTTGCGTTGCGTTACGTTTGAGAATATTGTGCCCGTGAGCGCGGACAAGGCAACCAAAGTAGCGTCAGAGAGAACATCGCTCAGGAAAGGGGCCACCATGTGTTTAATGTCCTCTTTATCGTATTGTTTTTGCAGGGTTGCTAACGCATATTATATAACATTCCCCTCTAGCAACGATGATTGCTAGAGGGGAATGTTACGATTCGATCACTTTCTATGGAAGCCAGGATGGTAGCCGACAGTCCGCATGAATCGGACAGTGCGCACACTGGCCCAAAGAATGAGTGCGCCAACACACCACAAGGAATCGCGAGTTACATTCATAGTGCCATTGGTGAAATCTTCATGCACCATGAGCGCAGTGTTTGCTGTCACCATGACAGCCGCAAAAATAGTAGCAACATAAAGCGACTTAGTCACCTTAATTTTCACTTTCATTGGATGAATTGTACACTACCGCCCTCACGTTTCCTACATTTCTCTTAGCAGCTCTAGGAGTCATCGTGAGGGCGGTAGTATTCTCTTATTGCACCGTCGGAACGCGTAGGAAAATATTTGTGTATTAACCATTAAGCGGTACGCTGGAAAGTATAGCACACAACAAAAGCAAGTCTCCGGACGATCTTTCATTGACCGTCCGGAGACTTGCTCTACCACTACCACAGGAGATCGCGGAGAGGGAAGAGAGTGAAGCTCCCCGCATGTCACATCTATCGTGGAACGACACTCAGCATAATAGCGAATGAACAGGCTACGATAAATGCCAATATGCTGCGTCAGGAATTCTGCTCCGGAGCCGGAGCCGGGGCGGGAGACTCCGGAGTCGGAGACTCCGCGACACCATCATGCGCCTGCAAAGACGACGGCGTAGACACTGCCTTACGAATCTCGTTCACGGCACCATAGATCGCGCCCGCCTCACGAACATTCTCCTGACCCGGAGTCACAGAATGCAGAATCTGATCCACAGACGCGTGAATAGACTTAACCTCCTCGTAGGTCGCCTTGGCATACCAATTCATGTCGCCCGCAAAGTGGTCCCCCGCCTTTCCACTACGGAAAAGATCGCGAATCTCCCTGAGCAGATCAACGCCCTCGCTCATATCCCAAAATTCCTCTCCGGCACCCCCAGACGGGCGGCCATAATCATACCAAGACTTGCAACGATTACTGAAAAGAATCCCATAAGACTCATACGCGTCATACGGGTTTCCTGAATTATACCGCGACCCGACACGCTTCAAGGCCTCATAAGAATCGCCCTCCGCGTTAATGAGATCACGAAGAATACGGCAGCCGACCTCAGCCGACTTTTCAGGCATCCACCATTCACGATCCGGATCATCAAAGAAATAGCCCGGATACGTGATCTGCAGTGGCCCGACACCGTTCGAGTTTTCACCGTCTCGAATTGCCGCAAGGAATTCGCGGAAATTCTCCTCGGTCACCTCCTCGCCGTGCGGGCCAGCGCCTCCGGCGTCGTGCCCGTAAATGTTTGCGCCACGCTCGCCGGTCTCCATCCACAGGCACGCCAGAGCGGCCCACCACGGACAACTCTCCGCATCGGCGGCCCTGAGAACGGCCTCCTGAATTGAAGAAAGGCGGTACGAGCCGGCGGACTCGTGCCCGTTATCGGAATCGGTTCGCTTTCCGAAACGGATACAGGTTGACCACGAGCTCGCGACAGTCATCGGGTGACTACTATACCGGACTACATGTGTTTCGTAGCCGGTCTGATCCCCCATCTGCCCTTCAGAAATTTCGCCATTCTCATTAATCCACGCCTCAGCGAGCAAAGGGTCGCCCGCGTTGAATGAGCCATCGTCTTCGCGCACGCACATTGCGACATGTCCACCGTCTCCGGTAGTTTTCAGGACCATGTCGCCGACATGGAATCCGCCCGACGGCGTAGACCCGTACCAAGTGTCCCCGATATCCATGAAACCGCGATTCGCGGCCAAGGAATTCAGAGTTTCTGTCCATGTTTCGCCGGTCCGCGGGAACATGATCGGATCGTCCCAGCCGGTTCCCCAGACATTGTGGAATGCAATATTGTAGGCGCCCGCTACGCCGCTACTGCAATCCATGTCACCGGGACCAGTTTTCCATCCGGCATCATTGGAATTCCAGTAACAGGTCCACCGGTTATCCTGGGCATAACCGGTGCCCCCGTAGTCGCCTGTGGTGCACCAATATTTCATTTCCGACGCAGCATATTCTGTGACGGAATCTGCCAATTTTGCACCGCCTTTCGTAAAGGTTTTCGGTGGCTTTAATTTTATCATGGACGTCTGAGTGTCTTCTCGATATATATAGGTGCGTGCGCGCGCGTATATCACACGCGCCCACTGTCTGTCAATACCTCACACACATTGGTTTTGTGGGATGGGTCACCGTCACGTAGGATTGACTCACGGCATGCGGGAGAGCATGATTAAGACATCGGCAGGGAGGACAAGCCACCCAGCCAGGGATAGAGAGGACAAGACAATGACCACCACCACTGAGAACATCACCACCGACACCGACATCGCCTACGCCGTCGGCACCGCTGCCGACGCCTGGGGCGACACGGACTACTGGGAGGACGAGACCGGCGAGACCATCGGCCTCATACGACGCACCACCGACGGCGGCAAAGCACTCGGACTCCACGCGTGCGACGACGTCGTCTCCTGGGGACTCTGGCAGTACGATGCCGATGGATTCACTGTCGTCCACGAGGGGCTTTCTGCTCTGACTGACGAGACCATCGCCTACCTGGCGGATTGGTGGCTGGAGCACTGACATACACATAACGGCGGCGACCCGTCGACCGTGACGGGCCACCCACCACCCACCACCATCACACACATATTTTGAGAAGAGGATTACTATGGCACGCCGTCGCACAGGATACGGATCATGCAAAACTACAGGAGGTGCTGTATTCACTAACCTGAAGGGCACTAAAATTCACTTCCCCGCAAAAGGATACGAGAAAGGCGAGAACGAATTCCGGGGAATCCCCGTTGAGCGAGTGACCGCTGTCGCAATTCTCACCGGGGCCGACCTCGTACAGGCCATCCCGGTTCAGCGGCCCGCCCTCATCGGAAACGTCCGCAATGTTTTCATCCCAGAACACGCCCACGATTCCTTCCTTGTGGTCTGCACCGAAGGAAACGTCTACCGAATCTTTGATATCAGCGAAGAGGAGTTCGGGAACGCGCGCAACTTGATCAATGATTTGCGCGGGCTTCTCGGCGACGGAATCGAGTGGATCAAATCATGAAATACCCAGCAATTCGCCGTATGGACGGACGCGGGGATGAGGTTCGTCGCAAGACAATCGAGTTTCAAGAACACAAGAGGAATCGAGCGAAGAGAATCAAGAGCACACGCCACACTAAGCGTACGAATTTCAATTACAGTGACGGCTGGACCAACCGTCTCATGGCAGAACTGAACGGAAAGTGAGGAAAACTATTATGCCTACTTTTTCGAGTGCCCCGTCGGCGCCGACTCCCGCGCCGCCTCCGCCCGCGGCTAGTGCACCTACCCCTCCACCGCCTCCGCCACCTCCGCAGCCTCGGCCTGCCCCGGCGCCGCCCGCATGGTCTGTGCCGCTCAGCGTGATGGCGCCCCCGCGCCCCACTAATCGTTTCATGGCATGGCTCCGCAAGCCGCGGTCCACAGGCGAAGGTATGGCAATGGGTGCGGTAGCTCTCATTGTAGGTGTTATTGGACTGTCATTGGCGTGGCGCGCATTTTGGTGGCTCCAAGTATTCTTCGCTTACTTCGCTACGGTCGGCACTCTCGGCAACTGAAATAGCGTGAATGATTGTGGACAAGGTGTTTTTGAAACCGGTTTGGCTGTACTTGCCAGACGGCAATAAAGAGAGAATCATAGCACAAACCGACAACAGCAAGGGGATTGGTTTCAATTCTATTCATGACGGTGTAGAACGGATACACTATTTCAGATACGACGAGTATTCGATCACACAGACAGAAAGAGGAGATTATGTGGTGTCACTCGTAGATGATGGGTGCGAGAAGATTTACTATCCGAATGGCGTGTATGAGTATGTTTCGAAGGTAGTGCCGCATGATGGGTTTTGGGAGGTGCACGTCCGCCGCAATTCTTTCAGTGAACGGCGGGTAGAGTGTTGGAGCCGCCGCTACGTTTCTCTGGAACAGAAGCATGATGGCTGGTATTGGTGGCGTATTGGCAGATATAAGTCTGATCCCGGCTGTGAGTTGAAGTTTGTGGGCGAACCGATTCGTTTTCATGTCTCCGACGATTATGACGCGCTTGTCAGGAAGGTTTGTCGGTATTTCACTGGCGAATGGTGCATTTGGTATGAGGATGAGAATGGTGGGGGAGCGTTTCTCACGTTCGACGAGCAGCTCTATGAGTTGACCACCAACGATAATGTTCTCCATATCGTGATGAAGAATGATGAGTATGTCAAGGATGATGTGCACGAGAATGCCGTGTCTCACCCATCGCATTATGTGGCCCTCGATCCTGAGCCCATCACTTTCATTCGCGACAAAGACTATCTGACAGGCAGTGCTTTGAAGTATATTTTCAGGGCGGGTCACAAGAATGATGCTGACGAGAATGTTGATATGGGAAAGGCGGCGTGGTATCTTCGTGAACTCGTCAACGACCATGGAAGCCAGTCGGTGATTGCAATTCTGCGAAACGTCTACTGGGACACTATTGATAGACAGCTCACCCCACAGGGGCGTGCCAGGGAGGTTCGAGACAGGCTCACAGAGTTCATGTCCGCCATTTCACACGATCACCTCAGTAACTACATTCCAGAAGAGAGATGAGCGTTATGGAAAATATTGTCAACATTGTTTTCGTTGATTTGGCGAAATGTGGTGAACTGTGGGGCGCGGCTGCGTTTATGCATGCCACCGACTGTAACTTCACTATCAGGAGTTATGCTATCGATCCGCCTGCCGCGATCCGTGGGCTTATGCACACCGTGCAATTTGTTCAGGGAGTAACACTTACCTTGCGTTCATGGCGGGAAGGAAGGGTCACTTTTACTAGGTGCACATATTCGGATGAGATAGGCGGGTATGTGCTCACTTACAGCGACTCGTCGGACGACGATGCGTACGTCTGCGCGATCGTACTGTCGGAACGCGGTAAAGACATGGTAGAAATTATCCCGGGAGAGAAGCCTGCACTTGCCCTCGAAGCCGAAGCAATCCTACGCAATAAAGGTTACACGGTCCATATGATCAAGGAAAACGAAGACGGGAGTCGCCAGAATGGCTACACTGAGTGATTTCACTCTCCGACGCAGAATCGATTGGGGTGAACTCATCTCCGACTGGCGTAAACCGTTGTCTATTCAACCGGCGTCGGTAGAAGTGCGGCTAGACGAGAACATTATCACCTACCGTCACGACGACGAGAATGTCACCATCGGCGAGAATGGTTATGAGCTGTTGCCGGGTGAGTTTATTCTCGCGTCCACCCAGGAGAAAGTCAGCGTGCCAGCCGACCTAGTAGCTAGGGTGGAAGGTAAGTCGTCGTGGGCGCGCCGAGGAATTCTCGTGCACGTGTCTGCGGGATACATTGATCCGGGATTCCAGGGAAACGTGACTCTGGAAATCGCCAATCTACACTCCAGTAAGGCTGCTCGTCTTTTCCCGGGGGATAGGATTGCGCAGATCGCTTTCGAGGATCTGGACAGGCCGGCCAGCATGCCATACGGCACCAATGGTCTCGGATCACACTATCAGGGGCAGACCGGCGTCACGCCATCGGCTATGGAGATGAAATAATGAACAAGATTGATCGCCGGGAAATTGCGCTGACTATTGCTAAGGAATTGCAGAACACGATTACGTCGCCCCGCATTTCGGACCGCACGGGAGTTACCGTCATTGACTCCCCGTCAGGGAATATCGAGATCACCGATAACGGTGTTGCGGTGACGACGAAGCGCGGAGTCTCAGCAGGATGGACTCACGAGGAATCCTGCAGCCCGGAGCATTCTGCGATGCGTTGTAGCCTACTTCTGCGGAGCGTTTCATGACAGCAAATAATCTAATGCTGGAGATCGAGCGAGAGATCAGCCTTGTACAGTTATGGCTTCCGAAGCCCGACGTGTGTGATATTGACGAAGCGCACATGGTCGCTCTTCTGAAGTGGCACAACCAGCATAAGGGCGTTGGGATTGATGTCACCGTAGAAAATGACGACGGCGGCACTTTCAGCAAATGGGTTGTCTGGGGTTGGCCATTGAACGTTGTAGGTGTATACCATGAAACAAGCGGAGAGAATACGTCTGATCTTGCGCGCCGTCTAGCACGGCGTTGGGACAGTGTAGAGTGTGACGCAATCGCTGGCCGCCGATTTCGGGAAATCAACAGTACGATTCATTCGATCCTGAACTCGCCGTCTATCACCGTTCAGGACGATGCACGCTCCGACCTCATGGGCGTCTTGGACGATATTGCTCGCGAGCACGGAGGAGACTATCAACGCCTGGGACTATAGTCTCTTCCGTCGGGTACGAAAACATTCCCCCTCACCACGATTTCTGTGGTGAGGGGGAATGTTTCACGTGAAACACTCAGGCGCCCGGCTGAGGAGACGGAGCCGGAGCCGCTTTCGCCTCCAACGCGGCAACACGCTCAGCCAGGTCGAGGTAGCCGCCATGCCAAGCAACCACGCGCTCCATGATCCAATCCGACGGAGGATTCTGGTAAGGATTCTTCTCAGGAACCCACTGGCCGCCCTCGCCCTGCACCAGCTCGCCGTCGGTCACATACAAATGTGACACACCGAACGATGCGGCGCGATCGATTACCTGCCGGAAATTCTCTTTCGTAACCCCATGAATAACGTGCCACCACTTGGTGGAAGGCTGCGCCCGCATCACATCATTCGCAATCGGGTTATTAGGGTCGTCCGTCAAATACTTGGCGGCAGTATTCTCAAAGCTCATGCACACATCGAAATCGAGCGAGCACACTGCCTCAGTAATATTGCTACCAGGGTTGATAGCGATTGTGAAATCCTTGCCGTAGGTGTGTCGAATTTCGCCGATGAGATCACCGTACCAACCAACGCGTCCCGCCTGGACGCCCCATCCGTTGATTACCTCGTCCAAGAATACACCCTGGAAAAGACCATCGTACTGGGAGCGCAGGTTGGCGCACAGCTGCATAATGTATTCGCGCGTAAACTTATCCGGGTCCGGCACACCATTCCTAGCGGCGTCCTCCTTAGCGAGCGACGCGACACCATAACGGGTAGGAATATACCAGAGAACCCTCTTTGCCCCGGCCGCCTGGGCACGCTGCGCCTGCGTAAGAAAGTCGTTGTCTTTGGCGGACCAATCGCCCGTGGAACGATTCATGATCACATAGCCGAGCGCATTCCCATAGGCCAGCGTCTTGGCCCACTTCGAAATCTTCCCGGCCTGACCCTCATTGTAGAAATCGGGCCAGAAATACGTGACGGGGGAGTAGTAGTGTCCGCCGACCGCGAAAGGCGAGATTGAAGAGAACAGCGGGGCGACCAGCTTATCTACGCCGGCCTTAGTGTACCCAGTAACGTTTGCCATTGTGTTTTCTCACTCTCCGTAGGTCCAGGTAAGACCATCGTCGCTGACGGTGATCTTGCCACCGTTGTTCTGGCCGCCTCCGCCAGGATTGCCAGGATCGGGGGTAGTGCCGCCGTTCCATGCTGACAGGGATGTCACCTGCACGTCGCCGGACGCGGGCAGCTCTGCACCTCGGACTTCACGTGCCCACACGCCGGCGACGTTCAGAACGATTGCCCATCGTCCGCCGTGGCTGGCGTCTACTTCCACCTCGATCCTGCCTTTGTCGTCGGCGTCGCCGCGCACGGGTGCGGGGACTGTCGTAATATTGTCGGACGTGTAAACGGTTTCAGGGCGGACGCTCATTGTTGCGTTGACTGTCTTGCCGGCCGCATTCACAACCGTAGCTATGACTTTAGTCATATTATTATCACCTATCTCCAATAGTGAACTATATTTGTTGATTACAGGTCAACGCGGGTCGCGCCAAGGGTAGCCACCGTAAACACCGTGCCCGGGAAAACGCCGCCATCGTAATGCCAGTACGGGTCGGCACCATAGCTGCCCGCCGTAGTGTAAGCGACCCTGTGTGAGCCGGCTTCCACGGAAAGGCGCCATTGCATATGGTGCGTCATAAACGTGCGATTGTATTGAATCTCGGTCTGCCAAATACCCCTATTGTCGAGCTTGAATCCGAAGAAATACGAGCCGACAGCCTTATCCTTCTCCTCCTCGGAATGATAATCCTCATGCGCAATGCTCACGCACACGTCAAGCGAGAACTCCATGAGACTCTTAATAGGTAGGGTAACAATACCGTCACCCCACGTGTAAGTAGCATGATCCGAGGTAGGGCGTCCACGGCCGTTCGTATTATCACGGTGCCGGTAAAGTACACCGCTGAACGAATTCGCTGGGTTAATGTTGAATGACCCGTCGCCAGCCTTGGAGCCGTCAGCGGTGTACAGAATGTCGTCAATAATGAAAACTGCGGGGCGCGCTTTCGATACCGCCCCGGATGGTGCGGCCGCAAGCATGACCCGTGCCGCGGCTACGGACGCCGCTGGCATAACTCTGCCGGCGGAATCATCATACGCATCCCAGGCCTCAATGAGATTATCATCTACCGTGGGGACGATGCCGCCGGTCCACCTAGTATTAGGCATATTGTTTTCTCCTAAAAATATTGTTACACAATCTTCAGTAGGTGAGCCAGCTAACCGTCATCTCGCCCCAATCCATAATTGTACCCTCGTCAATATTCTGATACGTATAAAGCGCGATCCGATCTCCGACGTTCAGGCGCCTAACACCTGTCACCTGCAGTGCAGTCCACAGGCCGTGGTTCAGCGCAGCATACATGTAAACGCCGTATTCGACATCGTTGCTGCGAGCGACCCTTGTGCCGCCAACATATCCCGCCCATGATGACCTGTACCATGTTGTGCCGTCTAGACGATAGAGCCCGCTCTGCGGGATAATGATTTCGACACCATCCACTTGCATTCCGCCGCGAACGATCTTCTCCTGCGACCCGACCGGGACCTTGGTCCACTTGTCTTTCACAGTCCACAATTGTGCGTTGTTTGTTGCCATGTGGGCGAAAGGCGGCTCTGTGAAAGTACGCCACGACGACGCGTGAGGCGAAGCTGACCCTGGCGGGTCATAGGACACACCATTCGTGTCCATAATGAGCTCGCCGCCCTGACGGTCGGTGATCTGTATTTTCGCAACACCCTCGTCGTCGCGGAAAATATGCAGACCGGAGGAGCGGCTCATTTTCCATGACACGTACATGGAATAAATGATCCCGAGCTGCATTCCCGGCGTGAAAACATCATTCGTGCGGGCACTAATGTAGAAAGGCGTGTCAGTGTCTTGGATCCACGTACCGTCGGGGAGCGTGAAATCGAATCTTATTTTCTTCCCAGCCGTCGCCTGCTCGTCAACAGCAATAATTCTATTCTTGCCAATGTTGATTGTGAGAATCGCACGGCCGTTCCACGACGGAGTGAAAAGAATATACCCCTCGACCTTGCCAACGCCCTCACCGGCGATACCGTATGTTTTTGGTTTCGCAACAGCAATATCGTAGATTGCCATCTGCGCGCCATCGTTACGATTAGGACGATCCCTGTCCGTCAGAACGAACCGCGTACCGCCTTCGAGTTCCTCTACGGTCGCGATTTTGGGAGACCAAATAGACTCCCAGAACTCATATTCGCTGCCGAGCCCGAATCGAATATTCTTCTCACCTGACGTCGGCTCGGTGTCAACGAGCGAAAGTTCCCCACCAATAAGCCTGTTACCGATGAGATCGCCGGTGACCTTTGCTGCGTTGAATGTGGCGTTTCCTGCGGTCAGCATTTCTGTAGTGACGGACGCGAACGCCGCGATCTTGGCCCAGAGTTCCCCGGACGCGTAAATATTACGTGCGGACACAGAACCGTCAGCCAGTGAAACGTTTCCCACGGACGATGGGACGAGAATACTGCCGGCGACCATTGTCCTGGTCACCCACTGTGTGCCATCCCAAATACGCACGTCAGTAATGTGCCCCGCATTGTCGGTGACATACCAAATCAACCCTGTGACAGGATTCTCTGGCGCGGTCTGGGCCACTACAGGAGGCCGATTAGCTTCCGCAATCTGGACAGCTTTCTCCGCGTCTTTCGCCGCTTTGTTCGCAGCACCCTCGGCTTTGTTGGCTCGGTCTCGAATCGCGTCGGCTTCCTTGAAAGCGCGCTCAGCGTCTTTCGCGGCCTGACTGAGCATTTTGCCAGTGTGCCCGAGGTTCTCGACCTTTGCGCCGGAAGGCGGTTCGGCGATAGGGTCACTGATCTTGACTACACGGCCGGATGAGTCAATGATAACGAGTACGCGGGCGCCTATCCATGTGGCAATCCCATCGGATTCGCCAACGGCATGAGAGGTCGGATTACTGTAAGGGATACCCACCTCTACCCAGCCGGACGGGAGCGTAGAGTCCGTGGCGGACGTGCCAGTGATTTTCCCGTACGTCCACGATACTGAGGATTGCTGAACAATAACATTGTTATTGTTGCGGCCGCCGCCATTTCGTGGCGCCGTATCAAGCAATAGTGACGGTCTAACCATGATGCCCGCTATTCTCCCAGTACCTCTATGTCTACCCTCATTGTAGCGGACGGATCAGACAATGGAAGACTGTAAGCGGAAACACGACCAGCAATATGCTCACCCTGCTCAGTAATCACACCAACAATATCCCCCACCTCAATACGAGCATCCGGAATAATCGTCAAAGACCTGGAAGAGCGAGAAGAGATGTCCTGAATCATGTACGTGTCTGCGGCCTCGGATACCTCTCGCGCCGACCCGGCGGCGCTGAATTCTTTGTGCGAAGTAACCCAACCATAGCCGGCCGGCTCGTATGGCGGGTCAGTGATTTCGCGTTCCGCGGTCCAACGCTCCTCTTGCTCGCCCTGAGCTTTCTGTTGCTTACTGCCGGTAACGTACCAACGATTCGGACGACGGCCGCCCGACCTCGGAGCGCGCGGAGCCTCCAAAAGAAACCCCGACTCATACGTATAAATCTCGTCAGGCGCCGTCTTGTCACGAAGCTTGAAAATATGCAGCATTCCATCGGCTCCGCTACGAATACCGCAGCCTCGCGATTCGACGAGTTTATAGATTGATTCGATTCGTGAGTTTCCCCATTGCGTGGTGCGGGGGATAGGCGCGTCCCATACGTCGTCCTCCAGTTTTACTCGCACATATTCGGCGAGTTCGTTGGCTTCGGAGAGCAGAGTGGCCCCAGCGCTTGGGGAGGACGGCCACGGCCTCGGATTATCGGCAAGAATCTGCGTCAAATCCTTACAGGAAACGTTCACCTTCTCTTTCGACACGGACCATTCCATGTTGACGAATTCGCCGAGCGGAATTTCCCAGTAGTCGCCGCGCCGATTCTCGTAAAGCGCTGTCACCATGGAACGCTGCCCGAAATTGTTGAGCGCGTCCAATGGCCATTCCGGAACCCAGGACATCGGGCAAGAGTAAGATAGGGCGCCCGGGACCTGGCGGTTCGTTGAGGACCACTCGACTTTCACTTCGGAGGCGGGTATTCCGGTTTTGAGGACTTCTCCGCCTCGAATGATGTCGATTCTTGCGCCGATGCTGAGGCCGTCTGAAAGGGCGGCCAGTGTGGGGCCGTTTCTCATGGCATTCCCGCAATCATTTTGCAAATCTCAATGTATGTGCGCGATTTCCAGACTTTGTCGACTTCGCGCCATTCACCCCAGGTGACGCATGGTGCTGCCCCCCAGCCGGCGTGAGGGCCGACAAGCATGGGTGAGTCCTCGGGGAGTTCATGCCATTTCACGTTCCACCGGATAATACCGTCTCCGGTGATTCTTGCGCTGTCGACTTTGTCTACGGTGATGAATCGTGATGGTAGGACGTCAGCGGGGGCGCCGGGCGTAAGAATGAGAGGCTCACGCTTCTGCAGGATTTCCCAAACGCTGTTAACGTGTGACGGGTCGTCTAGGACGAATTGTCCGCCTCCTGTGCGGGCTACTTCGAGCATCGGCCACCTGGCGATAAGTGAGTTGTATCTCGAAATCGGGGAGGACCATTCTCTTTTATCCTGGGCCTCCTCCCAGATGAGCCCGGGCACGGTGCGCCCGTTGAGGCCGCTCACCATGCCACGCCACCACTCCACCTCAGGGCGAGTCAACGTGACCGAGGAGTCGCCCTGAGTGTATTTTAGTGTGGTGCCCGGCACGGCGTAAGCGTCCGAGAGGATCATTGTCACAGGCTCAGTCAGTTTGGGGCCCTCAAGCTCGCGAATCATTTTCGCACGCCCAGTGAGAGGTCTTTTGTCTCGAGCCATACCCGGGACAGCGAAAAGGCGATCCCCCGCGTAGACGGGTTCCTTGCCTGTGGCCATTATTGACGGCAGCCCTGTGTGTGTAGCAATCCATCCCGTAATCGGCATTATTATATGCTTTCCGTCACAATGGTTTTCATCGGTTCATTCGGTCATAGTCTACTATGGCCGACGTTGCCTCTACCTGCATACGCCCCACAAGATCATTGTCAACGTCCCGAATTTCGAGCACGTCAGGGCCGAGCGCACGATTCTCCAGGAGGCTGATCAATTTATCCATTTTCTCCCACTGGGCCGACGTAAAAACAGGCTCAGGACGACCAGTTTTATTTTCGATCGTTGAGAGGCCGGGCTGCAGGAAACCGCCATTATCGTAGCGGAGATTACCCGCGGACGGCCCACCATAGATCGGAACCTCACGCACCGGAATACCAAAAGTCGGCGCCTCAACCATCATGCCGTTACCGGAGGCGATAGCAACGTGGTGAGCTGGGTAACCCCAGAACAGAAGCGTACCGGGAACCATAGGGTTACCGGGCGATGACATTGCCTGATATCCGGCCGCCGTGAGACGCGGCACATGAACGCCCATTGCGTTGAGCGCCCAATAAACGAGACCAGAACAATCGAGCCCACCGCCCGGGGAGACGCCGCCCCAAACATACGGTGTACCTATAGCCCGTCGCGCCGTATTCACGAGGTCGCCGGCGGCCGCACCGATTGCACCGATTCCGCCACCGAATCCACTGACCACAGGCATGTGATCTTTGATCCAATCGCCGAGCGCGTCAATGGTTTTATCTACGCCCGCTTTGCCTGCGTCAAAGAATGGTTTCGCCCCGTCGCCGCCCCACGAATCGAGAAGCTTGTGAACCGGAGCCTTGATGACAGTCTCGACGGCTCCGATTGGGTCGGAGAATATCGAGGATACCGCGTCGGCCGCGCCGGTGATCCAATTAAGGGCAGCAGACGCGCCCTTTTCTACCGTTGATTTGACAGGGTCCCAAATACCGCCCGGGGCGAATGCGGCATAGCCGGCATCGCCGCCGGGAATCCTGTCCCCGTGCGCGGCGGCACGATTCATTGCATTAACCATTGCAGGGCCGCCGACAGCTTTCACCCATTCGGGCCGCATGATTGCTTCTCCGCCGGAAAGGGCGAGCCGGCCACCGCCATCGGGTGATACGAAATGGTAAATGTCACGGCCCGGGGAGTATCCGGGCAGGACACCACCGGACGCGTACCCGCCAATCGTGGGAGCCTCGGGAAGACGAAGATCGAGAGAAAGTTTCTCCATCATACCGTTAACGAGTTTCCGCAGCCCATTGTTGTAGACTGTGCCGATAACGAAGTTAACGGGCTTAGCTGCGGCTTCCTTGATTTTGTCCCACGCCGTCCTAACGCCGTCTTTCATGGTGTTAGCGGCGGCTACGACCCTGTCCCAGGCGCTCGTGATTGCGGGGACGAGCGTGTTGGCGATCCAATCTTTAACGATTTGGATTTCGCCTTTCAGGATGTTCCATGCGGAGACGACCATGTTTTTCAGCCAGCTGGTCCACGAAACAACGGTGTTCCAGGCTGCGCTGATCGTGGTGGCTGCGCCTTGAATTACGGCGACCCCCATGGTGACCGCAGCGATGATGGACGCGAATACGAACGCAATGATTCCGCCCAGAATTTTCGCACCCGTAGAGATTATTTCCCAGGCCACACTAATAACAGGTGCAGCATAGGTTTGAATCCAATTCACCACCGGCTGCATAACGGCCCAAATGCCGTTCCACGTCGCCGATAGGGAGCCCCACATAATAGACGCCGTGTCTTTAATAGCATTGAACGCGCCGACCACCCATGGCCATGCAATATTGTAGATCCAATCAACGACGGGCTGAATGGTGGCCCAAATGCCGTTCCATGCTGCTGATATGGTGCCCCAAAGTGCGGAGGCGGTATCTTTAATTGTGTTGAATGTGTCGACGACCCAGGGCCAGGCCGTATAGTAAATCCACTCGACCACGGGCTGCATAGCCGCCTGAATAGAGGTCCACGCAGCCTGAACCGTACCCCAAAGATTGGACGCCGCGTCCTTGATAGTGTTGAAAGTATCTACGACCCAAGGCCACGCTGTATAGTAGATCCATTCAACTACCGGCTGCATAGCAGCCTGAATCGCAGCCCACGCGGACTGAATATCGCCCCACATGTTAGTGGCCGTATCCTTAATCGCATTAAAGGCGCCTACAACCCACGGCCAAACCGTATTGTAAATCCAATCCGCAACGGGCTGAATTGCGGTCTGAATAGCAGTCCACGCGATCTGAATATCGGCCCACATCATGGAGGCGGTGTCTTTAATCGCGTTAAAAGCGCCCACCACCATGGGCCAAATATCATTGTAGATTTGTGTGGCGACGGGCATGATTGCCGCCCAAATAGCGTCCCACGCCCACTGAATCGTAGACCAGAGCGCACTCACACCCCAACTAATGGCATCCCATGCCGTGGTGAGATACAAGGCGGCGACGTTGACGATCCAGTCGACGACGGGTCGGATTATGTCGCTGATCCCTTGCCACGCGGCGACCATTCCGTTCCAAACGATCATTGCGCCCGCGGAAATACCGTCCCAGGCGGCTTGAAGGTTGGGCCAGGCGGTATTTACAATCCAATCGACGACAGCTTGAATGACGGGCTGTATTCCCTGCCAGACGTTGACGATGCCGTTCCATACCCATTGGGCGCCGGCGACGATTCCGTCCCATGCCGCCTGGAGCGCGGGCCATGCGGTGCCGACGATCCAATCAATGACCGCCTGAATAACGGGCTGCATTCCTTGCCAGACGGATACCATGACGCCCCACATCCATTGGGCGCCGGCGACGATTCCATCCCATGCGACTTGCATGAGAGGCCATACGTTAGCGGCGAACCAATCGGCCACGGCCCCGGCGGCTGTTTTGATTGCTTCCCAACAGGAAATGACGACGTTGCGGAATGTTTCGGAGTTCTGCCATGCCACAATGATTGCCGCGACCAATGCTGCGATAGCGATCACGACGAGGCCGATTGGGTTGGCGTCCATTGCTGCGTTGAATGCCCACTGTGCCGCGGTCGAGGCGATTGTTGCAGTTTTGTGGAGGACCATCATTGCCGTGGCCCTACCCCAAGCAACCGCCTGCATCGTGATCTGCGTCGTTGCGCGCGCGATATTTGACAGGAATTCGCCGGCGTACATGAGGTTGAGCTGCGCGGTCTCCACCACGTCTTTGACTTTCGCCACGGTCATCGCATTAATGGCCGTGGTGACACGCCCCGCAACCCCGGCTACGCCCTCCATGTCATTCAACCATTGCTGCATTGAGGACATGACCATGACAGCTTTCCATGCCGTAAACGCAGCCGCAATACTATAAACCGCCACTTTACTATTGAGAATAGCGACGGTGAGATTCTCCATGAATTGGACGAGGCTGCTGTTCGCGATGGTGCTGAGCGCCGTGGCGATACCAGGGACGAGCGTCCCGACAATGAATTTACCTAGCTCGACAAAACTGTTACGAACATTGGTGATGTAGGAAATGATTCCGGAATCTTTGTCGAATCCAAAAATCGTCCCTGTGAAATCACCGGACAGAAGCAAATCTTTAAGATTCTTCAACGACGGGACGAGCGTCTTGTTGATCCATTCCCCGGCAGCGGCGGCAGCGTCACGCATGCGGAAAAGGAAATCAACGAAACTAGAGTCTTCTTCGAACGAGAAGATCGGGCCCGTAAAATCACCCTTGCGGATAACGTTGAAAGCATTCGTAATACTGGGGATGAATGAATTGCTCACCCAGTTGAATACTTTTTCGAACCCTTTGCTCATGGCGTCAAGGGATGCGGTGATCCACGGTAGTGCTTTTTCGGCGATTTCCTGCGCCCCAGTCACAAGGGTCGCTTTGAAATTCCCCCAAGCGCCTTCCAGGGTTTTGGTGGATGTAGCGGCCTCAATGGCCACGTCCTCCATACCGAGATCGAGGATTGCTTGGTTGAATTCCTCGGCGGTGATCTCGCCTTTTTCCATGGCTTCCCGGAAATTGCCAGTGTAGGCGCCATTCTTTTTCATGGCTTCCTGCAATTTACCGGACGCGCCAGGAATGGCGTCGGAAAGCTGATTCCAGTTCTCGGTGGTAAGTTTTCCGGCGCCCGCAGTCTGCGTCATAACGAGACCGACCGTTTTGAACGTCTGCGCATTTCCACCAGCAACAGCGTTCAGGTTACCGGCAGCCTCGGCGAGCTTATCGTAGCCCTTTACGCCGTTGGATGCAAGCTGCGCGGTAATGGACTGGATATCGTCGAGCTCGTAAATCGTGCGGTCCGCGTAGGAGCGTGTGCTTTTTGTGAGCGCGTTGATTTCGTCCGCACTTTTACCGGCGAACGCGAGCGTTTGCTTGAATTTGATTGTGGCGTCGGCAGCATTGAATGCCTCTTTTGCGACACCGCCGAACGCAACTGCGATTCCGCCGATTGCGAGTCCTCCGAGCGCGGCGCCGGCGACTTTCGCTACCGATTTGAACGCACCACCAAGCCCGGATGTGATCTTTCTCTCGGCCGGCCCAGTATCGACGTTACTGATTTCGCTATTGATACTCCGAGCGAGGCCTCGCACGGACGGGCTGATCTGAATCCATGCGGTCCCGAGATCATATCCGGCCATTGATACCTCTCCGAAATCATGTGTAGCGAAAATGATTCACGCCAATCAAACCGTTTTTCGTGTTTGTCTTGGCGTGAACCATTTTACACTATCCAATAGAAACGCGGGTCATCTGCCGTATCGGGCAAGCCATTTCTCACCCTTGGCCTTCTGTGCCTTAGCGTGCTTGCTTGATACCTTGGGGTTACCGGTTTCCCGGTATCCTTCAGCGGGCGGTTTCGGCCCCTCAGGCCACTTATCTTTCTTGACACCATTGACGGCAAGCAATGTGGTCTGAATGTTGTGTGCTGACATTATTGTGGCGGCTACTTCGTCGGACCAGTATCTGTCTCCGCCTCGCGCCCTATCGAATGTTGACCCTGGCGGGAGTCCTCCGATGAGTGCCATTACCCGCCTTGGGGTTATTCTGCCTCGATATAGATCGAGGAGATCTGTGTTGTAGTATCGTTGCAGGTCGGCTTCTATCTCCCACCCATACTCGCGGAGTAGTGGTGAGAGAATTGTCAGTTTCCCGCGCCCACCTCGGACACGATTGACTGCATAAAGTCGGTCACCGCGTCGATCGGGACGCGACCGTTCTCGTCCTCCAGAGCAGAGTAGACCTCGTCCTTGTGGTCGCCTACGATAAGGCGGAAAAGCGGGAACGGATTGCCGGCGTCGAGAGCCTCGAATGCGCGGAAGTCCTCCAGCGCCTCCGGAGGAATATCAAACTCGATACCCTCGTAGTCCACGTGAATCGGGTCGCGCGTGGCCTCAGCCTTAGCCAGCCTGTCAGCCGGCGCCTTGGCGCCAGCGGACTTTGCCTTGCTCTTCGTGGTCTTGTCAGACATAATGGGTTGTCCTCAAAATTTGTTTAATAAAGTGGGTGGGTTGTGTTTGTTTTGGATCTTCCCCGCTATCCCGCGACAACCCATCCGAAACACGGAATAGCGGGGAAGTATTGTTGTCAGGCGGGGAGCAGGGCCTTGTGGTCGGAGTAGATAATGTAGTCGCCCAGCACGGAGAGGTTGTACTCGTAGCCGGTGATCTCGGCCTGCTGGAAAGTGATCTCGCCGCGCTCGCCGAGCTCCAGGCGCGGGAAAACGATACGAATCTGCGCACCCACGCCAGACACGTCGAAGAAATCGGCGACACCGCAGAGGAGCTTGACCTTGCGGGACGACTTAGCGGTGATCTTCACGCCCTTGGTGGCGCCGCCATCCTCAACCTTCTCGCTAGTAGCGTCAAGATACCAGGAGAGCGGGGCGAGCATCGTCTCCAGGAGAGTGGCACTGAAAGTCGTCTCTGAGGAGTCGAGGAAAGTCTTGACAACTCCGTGACCCTGGTGCCCCTTGATCTTGGTGACAGAGTCATCGGACGTGAGCTTGAACCCGTCCTCGCTAATCCACCCAACATTAGTGAGACCGGTCACGCCGGAAAGGTCCTGAGTGAGCGACGTGACCTTCTCACCGAACTTCTCGACGTAGTCGCCCAGCCAGAGCGCGTCATTGTCGGACGAGAAAATGAGTGCATTGTCAGCGTTAACAGCCATTATTTGTTCACCTGTGTGCTGTAATTGTTAATATTGCAGTCGCCCTCGCCTGAGACGTGTCCGGATCGGGCATTTCTATCGGATAAGATGATTGTACCATCACTATACCATCCCGATAGTTGGGCATAGTGTGCGCCACATTCACGGCATCGCACGCGATTTTCATCGCCTCACCCGACGACTGCGCGTAAGCGTCGATCGTCTCCAGTGCGGTGCAAAGTGCTTTCTTCGTGACTCCTGTGCCTCCTGTTGAGAGGACTCGAATGAACGCGGCGGGACGATCCGGGTTCTCGGGTCTGCGGGCCACTACCGGCACGCTCATGTGTGCGGACAGGAAGTCCATGAGCCTCTTTTTTATGTCCGGCACCACGGGGGCACGATCATATGTTGGACTCATTTCCCGCCGCCACCCATTGCGAAGCCGATCGCACGCTCCAGCGTATGCTCCCTCATCTGTCTGCGCATTGCAGCAATAGTGCGCGCTCTGACGTATCCGCGGGTACGATTTCCGTGCGTCGTTTCACCCTCGAACCCGCGGCCGGCGGCGTTGGCTACGCGCCCCGTCTCAAGTGCAATCGTCCGGGCTACGTCAGGGCCGCGCAGAAGATCGGCGACACCGTCACGGTTGAGCTGGAATTTTACTTTCGGCATTATTCGCTCACCTTGTCTTCGTTGGCGCGAATCTGCACAACCATCCCCTTAGGGTAAGGCGAGGGGCGGCCTTCGACACGGTATTCTATGCCGTCTACAATGAGATGATCTTCTGAAGTCACGTCGATTGTGGTATTCCGCCAGTAAAGGGCGGCGGGCACGGTGACGGGCATTGCCCCAGCACTGATCGGCTCAGTGGACGTGGCCGGCGCAAACACAGCAGGAGGCAGGGCAACGTTCTCCCACTGCCCCGGCACGGGATTACCGTACTGGTCTTTCGATGCCGGGCCTCTTCTGCGTCGCGTGACGGGAACGTATCCGGATAGCATTACGGTTCCTGCCCGCTGATCGCGTTAATGTCTTCGATCAGTTGATCGGTGACGGATCGCGCATCATAATCTTGCAGGAGGTCTACCTCGAACGCACCACCGGAGCCTCCGAGGGCGTCTTTTTCCTCGCGTTTCAGGTAGAGACCGCCCTCGGGATTCTGATACGTAAATTGGTCAGAGAATGGTCCAGTTGTGTGCGATTCTGAGGCTATAATCCCGTGCGGCTCGGAGTAGATTCCGCCTCCGCTGTCTGTGACGCCGCCGATAACATCCCCGCCCTGCATTGCACGTCGCACTACAGCACATGCTACTCGCTTTCGAGTGCGAGGGGTAGCGGATTCCCAGCGGGGGCATTTCGACACGATGAGATCGGTTGCGTCGGCGAGGAGTACGTCGGCGCGAATACGCTCGTTGTCGGAGAGTGCCCGCCACCGCGCTTCTAGGTCTTCGACCGTGGCGAACGGGATAATGTCGTCAGGGATCACTTTGCCGTCTTTCTAGGGCGGCCTCGTCCTCGACGAGAGGCGGGTACTGGCGGGGCAGTACGAGGGGAGGGGGAGGTGGGCTCATCTGCCCCGCCAGTGTCATCATTCTCAGGATCGATTTCAGTGTATTCGTCTCCAAGCGCCACATTATGGTCGTTTGCGAGATGAATCACAATGTCGTGGTCTCGGTGCTTGTAATATCGCATTTCCGAAATCGCCTCTAAGAAAAATTTTGTTTGGATGGGTTGTGTTTTGTTTCTTTACGGCGATTTTATCAGGCGCCAGCCTTGGTCTTAATCGTCGCGAACTTATCCGGGAAAACATACCAAGCGTACAGAATCTCGAGACGCAGAGCAATCTGGTTCCGTCGCTTCAGGTCGCCCTGACCGTCCGGGTCACCGAAACGGATAATCTCGAGCGGCAGGGACCGCTGAATTCCCCACCGAATACCATCCACGAAGTCACCGACAATGCCCTCGACATTGGTGGCGGCGGTCGCCTCGGGCTTGCCGGCAACGGTGTTTCCAGCGGCGGCCTGGAGGCCCATAAAATTGTCAATGTCAACGCCGAGGCCGATCTGCGGGTAACGCGGCGTGCCCGACGGGGAACCGTCAGCATTCTTGGTCTGGAGGCTACCGAGCGCCCAAACGGCGGACGGGGCCAGGGCGAGACCAGTGGGGGTAATCGGCGCGGCATTGTCGTTAATGAGCAGACCGGCGGCCTGACGGATCGCCTGGTCCATCTCCGTAGTGCCGATCTCGACGCTCTTGGTGGTGGAGGTAAGGTAGTTGGTCCACGCGTCGATAACGGCGCCGGTCAGCGGGTTAACACGGTGGTAAAGGCCGAGGTCGAGGGCGCGGGAAAGCGCCTCACTACCCTTCTGTGCGAGCCGGTTGAGGACGTCCAGCTGATAGTCCTCATCGGCCCACTGAACCTCCTCGCTGAAACGCATAGTGACCTGAGCCTTATGCGGCTTAGCGGTTACGTAACCGAATTCACCGTAGGTGGGTGCCTTCTCAGCGCCCTCGTCAACGAACTCAGCGCGCGGGAAATTATCGAAAGTGATAATGTCCACGTCGCCGAAGGTCATGGGGATTCCACCGTTGAGCTTGGCGACGGTGGAGAGAGTCTGGGTGCGAGTGATGATCCCGTCGGCGATCTGCCGAGGCATGAGGACCTTCGCCTTGCCTGAATCAAACACGGCCATTTTAGTTGGTTTCCGTTTCTTTCTAGTGTTTTACTTTTAGAATAGCGGCTGTACTTGTATCAGTCGCCGGTGAAAACATTCCGAGCGAATTCTGCAAGATTGCCGCCGTCATTGTCGGGCGTGGCTCCGGCCTGTGGTACCACGGGGGCGACGGACGGCTTAGCGTCGTGCAATGCCTTGGCGATTGCGGCAGCATGAGCGTTGATTTCATCCTCGGTTGTTCCTCGGATCAAATCGGCACTGATACCGTGCTCTGCGGCCGCGTTAGCGGACCATTCGCGGACCTTAGCAGCAGCTTCAAAGTCAGCGACCTTTGACTTTAGGGCTTCGATTGTGGCGTCTTTGTCGCCGATGGCCTTGGCAAGCTCATCCCGTTCGTTGGCGGCGCGCCGATTTTCCTTGGCGCGGCTCTCCCACTTACGGGACTCGCTCTTCCAGTCGATTTCAGGCTTACTAGCAGCGTTGTCCCCATTCTTGGGGGTGTTGTCGTCGTTAGTGGCGCTGCTGTCGGCTGGCGTGTCGCTTGCGGCGTTGTCGCTCATTGGGCGTTTCCTATATTTTGACCGTGCGGTTATTGTGATGTTTTCAGGCAACTACTTTTGGGCTTTGCAGCCGTCCTTCAGTGGCCCCTTGTTTATGCATTGTAGCACAATCATTCAATTGGCCGGGTGCGCCATTCTGTGAGCTCTTCCTGGTGTGTGTCTATCCACGATGAGACGAGTTCACGATGGCGTTTGCGACCTTTTTCAGTTTTGTGTCTGGCTGCGAGCGTGTATGCTTTCGCGGGAACTTCGCGTGAGGTTGGGTCCCATGCTGGGACGGCGACACATTTGCAATTGTCGTGCGCCCCGAACGATGCCGTCCCCTGGCTGCGGTAGTAGCATTCGTTCATTGTGAGCATGACGCAGAAATTGCATGCTTGTGGGTTGCGTGTTCGTCTTTCCCAGCCCATGGCTTCCGGGTCGGACCATGTCATGTCTGCGATTTGTGAGCGGGCTCCGTCGCTGACGTATCGGATGAGCGCCCCGGTCAGATAGGATAGGGCGATGTCAGGGGTTCCGGCGTATAGTGCGCCCGCACTGAATCTGACACTGTCGTCAATTTCGCCCTGTGGGGTGAGTGACGTTTGTACCGTGGGGGCGTCACCGGGGACATCCTGGTCTAGTCGCATGTCTCGGTACCATTCGTCGGCGATTGCGGCGGCCGCACTACCGTATTGGTCTACGAGGGCAGGCATGAGTTCGAGTAGAAGGTCGCGCGCTTGCTCGGGGCGCTGTCTAGCGGCGTGCGCCCAGAGTGTGTGTAAGTCATTTTGGGCGAGCGTGACGAGTGAGTCTATTGCTCGCCCGTATGCCCCGATTTCTGCGGTTGACAGCATAATGGTGTTAGTTTATTGGTGTTTTGGTGCCGCCGGGGAGTTTAATGTTGCGCTTAACCCTGTTTTTTGTATTGGGTGCGTTATTAAGGTTCAGGTTATTGCCGCTACCGTTGCCGTTATTGCTGACATTGTTGACGGCGTTGTCTGCACCATCGTCGCCATCATTGTTGGCCGCGTCACTGTTTTCGGTGTTCTCGCCGTTCTCATCCACGGTATTCCCGTTGTTCGTGGCGGCGAGAGCACGATCAAGCAGAGACATCGCATTCTTTTTACGATTTTCGGCGTTGATATCTGCGAGATCGTCCTCGGTGAGTCCAGCACGCCGCATGAGAGTCTGAGACTCCTGCAATGACGGGAAAGCACTGACCATTTTGACTGCGAAATCGGCGGCAGACGACGGCGAGGAATAGCGGGCGGGGGTCCACTTCACTGAGGTCTTCCACGACTCCTGCGGCGGCTCGTCGAGCTTATCCCGAACCATAACGATGTTCTGCAGTGTGCGCCGCAACGGGGCAGTGAAAATGCGCCACTGATACTCGGCCTCGTCCGCGAGCCCCGCCTCGGCCGCCTGCATCGCCTCAGCCGAGGCGGGGTTCTCCGCGAATACCCCGATAGCGGATTGAGGGAGGTTTGTGGCTGCACACAAATTTTGCGCCAGCTGACGGTACATTTCCAGGTGAGGGCTCATAGTCATTTGTGAGAATTGCCCAACGCTGGGAATGTCTCCGTTCTCATTCGGCTCCAAAACCTGTACGCGTGCCATGATTGCGGACCACCTGTCTTGGCCGGCAAAATCTGCTCTTTCCGCACCGAGCACGTACCGCTGCGGGGAGGAGAAAAATTCGGCGGACGTTTCTGCGCGGACCAGTGTCCTCACCGCCGCGTCCGTGAGATATCTTACTTCACGGGTGATTCGTGAATGCCCCAACGGCCGGTTCAGCTGCGGGTCGTAGCAGAGTGCTTCAACGAAAATACGGTTGGGCGTGTCTCCGAGCTTCTCTGCTTTCCAGCCGCCGCCGTTCTCTTTGGCGTCGATTCGCCAAATGGCGGTGGGTGTGTGCATGATGGCGCCGGCCGGCTGACCGTACTTGTCAGTCTGATCGATTGTGAGGGCGGCTTCGATTATGCGACGTCTAGTGTCCCATAGTGCGGCGGACCATTCCGCATCACGGGCCTGCACCACGACAGGCGGCTCACCAATGGTCTCATCCCCCCGCGTCACTGTGAGCAACGAAAAGGAATGCTTGTACGCGGACGTTATCGCCTGGGCGAGATCAAGATCATAGTTATTCGCGGAGAGTATTTCGTTTGCTTCGAAAGCGTCGGGCGCCCCGTTCAGGGAGTAGCCCTCGAATACGTGCCTCCTGGCGAGCATGGTGACGACTTTCTGAGGCCACCCCAACGCGGCCTTGGTGCGCGTCATTTGCGGCGGAATACTGATACCAAGGTCCTGGAAAGCGCGGTGGCCGTCATAGTAGACGGAAAGCAGCTTGTTTTTGTTCGAATGCTGCTGCCATTTCTGCCACAGTTGCAGAAATGTTACCCGGTCGTCGTCGGGAAGTCCGGAAATGCGGGTCGGTGCCGGCGTAGCATTAACGAATCGCCCATCATCAGGATAAATTTCAGTCATAGGAACAATACTCCGCCGCCACGATCATTTCTACTATTGGCGTTCTCGATTTTATCATAAGGCTTGTAACGGGGCCGTCTTTTTGTTGTGCGTGCCGCCCACATTGCGAGCGTGCAGGCTTCTAGGCCGGCTACGGTGGCGCCGGGCGGGGCCTGTAACGCCCACCCTCCGGATGTTCCGATTGGGCGTGGAGTAGCAGAAGCGGCCTCGGTCCTCAGTTGCATGTCGTCTAGGTGTGTGATTGTGTTTTCGCGTAGTGAGGCGTCTAGCATGCTGTAGGCGTCTATTATTTGCGTGATTGTGGGGGTGATGATGACTTGTGGGCGTACTCCGATCGAACGGAGTCTTTCGATTGTGTCGCCGGCGCCGTATTTTCCGTCTACGATGATTTGCGCCCACCTGTCTTTGGTGTCCGCAATGTAGTCGATTATCCATTGCGTGCCCTCGCTCATACGGCGGACGCCTTGGTGTGTGCACAGTTCGACGTGTGTGGGCGTGTTGGCTTTGTGTCCTGCCCTGGCTAGGGCGCATGTTGATCCGTCGGGTGCGAACCTGATCGCGGCGCACCATCGCATGCCGTGTGGTGTGTTTTCTGGCCGTATTGTGGCGGTGTTCCAGGCGACAGGGTCGATTGCGAGTCTGTCGTTGGCGCGGTCCCATATTCCGAGGCCTTCGCGTCGGAATGATTCTTCCCCGAGCTGTCGGCGCATTCTTAGAATGGCGGACTCGGGGGTGCGGCGCGGGTATGATGGGTTGGCTTTTTCCCATTGTTTCCTGTCGTCGCTGTTAGCGTCGTAGTCGGCGGCTAGTTCGAGGTAGAGGCCGTCTTTTATTTCGCCTTGCAGGGCGAGGTTGCGGAATTCGCTGAACGCTTCGGATGGGTCTTTTGGTTTTGGCGGTGTCCCAATTTTGATGATGAGCGGATCCGGGGCGGTGTTTGTGGCGGGGATCATGTCGTCTAGTGCGGCTGCGCCGAGGATTTGGGCTTCGTCGAAGAGGATCATGTCTACGCCGTGGAATCCGCGTCCGAATCCTCCTTCGCGGGCTCCGAACAGGATTCGTGACCCGTTGTTGAAGAGGATGGCTTGCTGTCCGTTTGCTTGCCGTATTTTATTCACATACGGGGCGATGTCGGGTATTTGTGCCATTCCTTTCATGTCGTTGAATGTTTCGTCTGCGGTGCGTGTGCGGTGTGCGGTCCAGAGGACGAAGTAGTTGGGGTGGAGGGTGGCGAGTGCGAATGTGA
>ERZ772948.147-NODE-147-length-43307-cov-5.239226_pt1 | contig 43307 bp, 48 predicted proteins | sample MGYA00511945_ERZ772948 | MGnify/ENA primary metagenome ERZ772948 (study PRJEB29015, sample SAMEA2737927) | human oral metagenome | biome: human oral; feature: human-associated habitat; material: dental | place: China | collected 2141 ... | reverse complement strand
AGCCTGAGTTTGCTGGCGCGCGAGTGATTGAGAATGAGTTTGCGTCGGAAAGTATTGATAGCTGCAGATTGGCAAAGCGTGTTGACGAAGTGGCAACAATTGCTGGCGAGTGTATCTGCTGCAGTAGCGGCGAAGAGCTGATTGACATTTTGCACAATTTTGCAATAAGCGGAAAAGCACCAGTTATCATTGAATCGACTGGTGTCGCTAATACTCTGCGGGTGGTCGAAAAATTGCTGGCTGGTGATATCTTTGAGCAATATGATTTGAAACAGTCGTTGTATGTTGTGGATGGCGCCGAAGCCAGGGCTGATGGCCTGGCGGAGGCTTTGCTAGCGGAAGCTCGGGCGGCGGACATGGTATTGATTAGTAAGCTGGATTTACTGGCTGAAAAAGACAGCCAACAGCTAATTGAAACATTGTTGCAACAAGGGGTAACCGACGTTGTGAATATAGATCACGGCAAATTTGATCTGGCCCAGCTTGGCGGCGAGTCGCACATTTTGGATTATTTACTACTGCACGAGCCTGTGAAAAACGCAGCTGAGTATGCTTTAAATTATAGCGTGATTGATGTGGCTGAATTGGCTATTAGTGCTGAGAAGATTGAGAATATCTGGGCTAGTTTGCGAGATAAATATGCTTTGCGGCGCATGAAAGGCGCGGTTGCTGATGGTGACGAGATATTTCACATCGAAGCAACGCCGCAGCAAATACAAGTCACGCGCGGTACCACTGACGAGTCATTAAAATTGGTTGTCATTGGTGAGCGGGCACGTGAGATTACGCGCGCAGTAATTATGAAGGAGTTGGGATGATGGAAGGTACGAATAGCGCGAGAGCGGCGGTTGATAAGCTGCTTGATATGTATGATGAGTATAAGGCTTTGATAGCAAAGATTGCTGTTGTGGAGCGCCGTTTGGCGTTGGCGAAACTGAAGAATAGCGGTGTCGAACAGATACGGATAGAGCTGGACAACTTACGGCATAGCCAGCAGCAACTGTCTGATAATATGACGTTTGATACGCCACTAGTTTGGGTGATGTACAAATTCGAGGCCTACCAGGATGAGGCACAGCCGATTAAAACCATGCACGATTTTCGCTTGCACTGCTCGAAGCCCGGCTATATTTGCACTAAACGCTTCACATTTTTAAATACACACTTGTGCAATAATGGGCAATGTCTCCTGACGGACGACGAACGATACCCCGACAAAATGCTACTTAGTGAGATTTTTCCGCTCCTTGGCGAAATTGAACAAGATGAAGCTTTCTTGTCCAGTTGGCGCGCACATGAGTACTATCAGGAGGATGGAATTGTCAAAAAATGGCAGGACTATGTGGACTGTAGAGGATAGCCTTTTGCCCGCTGGTTTGAGGTAAGCGTAAGATTGCGCTCATAGATATGCTATACTAAAGCAATATGAAGCATCTCTGGCATTCACATCATCCATTTCGAATTTTTTGGTTTTCAGCACTATTGACATTGATTTTGGGCGGTTTGACGTTCATGCACTTGGGTCTTGGCGGTCTCTGGTTATTTGCTATTTTGGTAGTGCTGGAAGTTACGTTTAGCTTTGACAACGCGGTGATTAACAGTAAGGTGTTGGCTGGCATGAGCTCGGCATGGCAAAAGGTATTTTTGACGGTCGGCATCTTTGTGGCGGTCTTTGTGGTACGGTTTATTTTGCCAATTTTCATCGTTATGGTGGCGAGTGGTCATGGTTTCACCGAGGTGGTTGACTTGGCTATTAATAAGCCAGCCGAGTATGGTCACATCTTACATGAGGCGTCACCAATGATTGACGCATTTGGTGGTGCGTTTTTGATCATGATTGGGCTGAGTTATTTCATCGATTATAACAAGCGTATCCACTGGGTCAGTCATGTTGAGCCGTGGCTGGCCAAGGCTGGGCGATTTGAGAACTTTAAAGTTTGTTTGATGCTGGCGGTGGCGACGATTTTGTACTTTACGGTGGAGCCAGCACATCAGTCGATCATTTTAATCTCATCTATTTTGGGAATTATACTGCACATCGGGCTGGAGTTATTTGGCTCATTTTTCCACGAGGAAGACGCTCAATCTATCAAAATCAAGACTGGCTGGGCGGCATTTGCAAGTTTGTTGTACCTTGAAGTGTTGGACGCTAGCTTTAGTTTTGACGGCGTCATCGGTGCGTTTGCTATCACCAGTAGTGTCCTGTTGATTGTTGCTGGGTTGGCGGCTGGAGCTATTTGGGTGCGGTCTTTGACAGTGTATCTGTTGCGGACGGGTGTACTCAGCAAATATAAGTATTTAGAAAATGGCGCACACTGGGCAATTACGGCACTTGGTATGATGATGATCGCGAAGCTGTTTCATCTGGAGTTGCCGGAGTGGGCGACGGGAGGCTTGGGGCTGCTGTTTGTGAGCTTGGCGGTCGGCAGTAGCGTTCTGGAAGCACGGGCCATCAAGTTGCGAGAAACAGCAGCAAAAATCAAGCGCCGAAAACGATAAGCGTTTTGCAACGTTGTTGCAATTAGAGCTTGATGCTCAGCGGCTCAATGGTGCTGTTGAGAAATGTCTCGGTCAGTTTGATTGATTCAGGGATTGTCCAGTCGCGGAGAATCGTTCGTTCGTCAGCGTTGAACTTGCTGAGGACGAAATCGACATCGCCAATTTGCCGGCGTAGTAGGTTGTCGGTGCCGATGCGAATATGCCAGAAGTCACTACTAATATGTCGATGCAGTGACTTCAGTCCGTTGTTGCCAGCGCTTTCACCGCCCTTGCGGACACGAATTTTACCAAAATCAAGCGCCGTATCGTCATGAATAATCAGGAGATCATCAAGTGTCAGCTTATAAAAATCCATGAGCGCCCGCGCCGCAATACCGACCTCGTTGTAGTAGGTAGTTGGCTTGACGAGCAGGACTTTGCCTGGCGCTTCGGAGCGGCTAATTTCGGCAATGTCAGCAAAGAATTTGGGCTTATTGCTAAATTGTGCACCCTGCTCCGCCGCTAACTGGTCGGCCACCAAAAAGCCAGCGTTATGCCGCGTGTACGTGTACTTATCGCCAGGATTGCCGAGGGCTAGAATGACTTTCATATCTTCAGTATATCACCTCGGACGTGATGGCGTATAATGGAGATATGGCAAAGCGCGATGATGATTTGGAATTTAGTATCAATGCAGCGTTTGACGAGACGCGGACGATTGTTGACAAGGTGCCGCTGTATTTGGTAAATGGCTCGCTCGGCGCTGGCAAAACCAGTGTGCTGGAATTCTTATTGCAACAACGTGACTTTACGGGCGCGCGAGTGATTGAAAATGAATATGCCAACGAAAATGTCGACGGCTACCGGTTGGAGGGCTTGGCAGACATGGTGACGACCTTGGCTGGCGACTGTGTTTGCTGTGGCTCGGAGGATGCACTGACCAAGATGCTGATGGATTTTAGTCGCTATTCCCCTGCACCAGTGTTCATCGAGGCGACGGGCGTGGCACGGACGATGAATTTGGTGGAGCGATTGATCAGCGCTAAGATGTTTGCTAAGTACGAGCTGATGCAGAGTTTTTACGTGATCGATGCGCATGAGATTTTACGCGGTGTCGAGCCGGCGCATGAAATTGAGCTACAAGCGGCAGATGTGATTTTGGTGACCAAGGAAGATCTATTGAAGGATAATGAACGAGCTGAATACGAGGCCAAGCGCCGCGCCCTGCCCTATGCCAAGGTGCTGAGCGCCCCACACGGCCAGTTTGACCTCAGTAAAATCACCACGCCGTCGGGGCTGCTGGCATTTTTTGACCAGTATGATGGCGAGCTCGCGGTGCCGGACAATCCAACCTATAGCGTGGTTGATTTATCGGCCGTCGCTGTCAGTGAAGCGGTGTTTGAAAAGCTGTGGCCAGAGTTGTTTGCGGCATATGGTCTCAGGCGGCTGAAAGGTTGTTTTATAAACGACCGTGGTGAGCGGCGGCACATTGAAGCGACACAGTATCAGATTGAGATTCGTCATGCGCACTCGGACGAGGCGGCGAAAATTGTGTTGATTGGCGAGCGGGCAGATGAAATTACGCGCGATATTTTGCAAGCGCACATTCTCATGTATGGTGGATGATCAGCTTTTTCCTGCGGTGTCTGGGCTATCAACAGTGATAGTGTCGTGAAATTCTCCCTCTGGTCTATGAGTTTCACCAGGCTTCACAGTAAGAGTAAAACCTTCCTGTAGTTCGGGAAATGGTCCAAGTAGTCCGCGGGCTGCAACCTCTCCAACTGCTCGCATGAAGTTCTCGACAGCTTGTTTTCGCTCAGCTAGTTCTACTGGATTTTCATCTGCTACTCCTGGTATCTCAACACCAGTAATAACTTCACTAAAGTTGGGATACTTGGTGTCACCTGGTTCCGCTGTAACAGACATGCTTGCACTTGTGCAACCAGTAGCTTTGGACATGTCAAAGATGGATGATTTTTTACCAGCACGGTCAAGTAGTGGTTGGTGGTTACCAGTGTCTCCAGCAATGAGAGTAACTTCTACTATAGTCTCCTCACTCGTCGTGTTTTTGTCATGTTGCGGTAGTACTTGGATGTCATCGACTGAGCCGATACGCATGGAATATTCGTCTGCCTTTTTGCTAAAAAAAGATTTAACGGTGACCTCAAAGGTAGTATGCTTAGGGTCTATGGTGTCAATAGGTGATATTTGATCGGGGTGCGCAATGGTATCAGAGGTTGCCTGTTCAGAGTGTGTAGAGTTTGTCAAGTTTTCCATATATGCTGTATTATACCACATCAGATGATATTTGTAAATAGTGTATTGACATGAAAATAGCCCACCCAGAGAGGCTCAAGCCGAGGTATAAGACCTTCAAGGCGAGCTATTTTCTGAGTGGGTAAGCCTTAGCTTATCCACGAAAGAACAAAGTAGAGCGCCACGAGGGCGCCTATCCCCAGTAAACTGCCAGCAACGAAAGGCCTCCAGTTGACTGGATTTCTATCAGTGTCGAGTATGATGATTTGGCATGCTATCGTAATGATAGCACCGCCGACTCCGTATATCAGCAAATCATTCATGATACACCTCCTTCCGAAAGGTACATCATGCTCAAAGCTAAGGGGCAACTTCTGCCTCAAGACAAAACTTTGAGCAAAAGCTGGTCATCATTATATCACTAACATTACAAAATGTCAATATTTGCCACTGAGGTTGTGGCTTGTGCTGCCTACATGCCCTTTTTGGCATTTTTGGCTTGTTTGTAGGCCTTGGTGACGGGAGCCAGGCCGCGGGCGATGCGTTCACGGTTGGCTTTCAGCTGCTTTTCGTCGCGGAAAGATAGTTTAATGGGCGTCCCCGCAAAGTTGAAAGCTTCGCGTAAAGTTCGCTCCAAGTAGCGTTTGTAGCTCCAGTGGACGAATTTGAGGTTGCTGCCGTAGATGACGAACCATGGCGGTGCGATGTCGGTCTGGACGATGTAGCGGAGCTTTGGATGTGAGTTCTTTAGGCCGGCTGGCGGATGAGCGGCGACGGCTTTTTGTAAGAGGTCGTTGAGTACGCGGGTTTTGCATTCTTGGCGACGGCGTTTGTAAATATCAAGGGCTAGGTCGAACAATTTGGCGACATTCTGCCCAGTGACTGATGAGGTGAAGATCAGCGGCGCGTAGGGCGTGAATTTGAAATGATAGCTGATTTGCGGCGCTAGCTCGTCGCGGGTGTAGGCGTCTTTACCTTCGACAGAGTCCCATTTGCTGACAACGAGGACTAGTCCCTTGCCTGCCTCGTCGATGATACCTGCCAGTCGTTGGTCTAGCCCGACGTTTAATTCGTTGACGTCCATCAACAGGAAGCAGATGTCGGCTTCGTTGATGGCCTGCATGGTACGTAAGACCGAGAACTTTTCGATACCGGTTTCTTGCTTGCCCTGGCGGCGGATGCCAGCGGTGTCCAGTAGCTCGATGGTCTGGCCGTGATAGCGGACTTGGACGCGGTTGACGTCGCGGGTGGTGCCAGCGACGTTGGCGACGATGGCTTGCTGCTTGCCTGCTAGGGTGTTGAACAGGTTGCTTTTGCCGACATTTGGCCGGCCAATGAGGGCGACGCGGATGATGTCGTCTGGCGTGGTGTCGGTAGCTGGCGGGATGAGCTGGGCGATGTTGTCAAGTAGCTCAGAGATGCCGATGTTGTGCTCAGCAGAGGTTTTGATGATGGTTTTGATGCCGAGGCGCTTGAATTCGTCGGTGTGGAGTGAGCCTTTGAGGTCAGCTTTGTTGGCGATGAGCAGGACGGGCTTGCCGCTTTTGAGGGCTTTTTTGGCCAGTTGGCGGTCAGCGTCTGATGGGTAGACGGTGGAGTCGACCATAACGAGGATGACGTCGGCCGCGGCGGAGGCGTCAGCGATTTGGTCTTGGATGCTGGCTTCGAATTCGTCTTCGGCGGGTTTGAGGCCGGCGGTGTCGATAAGCCAGAATTCAGCTTGGCTTGCCTCGTCAGGAGATGAGGTGCGGCGCTTATATGAAACTTTGCCAACGACGTTGTCGCGGGTGGTGCCGGCTTCGCGGGCGACGATGGCGGTGCGGGCGCGTGTCAAGCGATTGAACAATGAACTTTTGCCAACGTTAGCTTGGCCAATGATGGCGACGGTAGGTAATTTATGAGACATAATTACGCCTATTATACCAGAGGCGCGGCAATTTGGCGAGGATAAGTGGTATGTAAAATAGGGCTGACCTTAACCTGCTGGAGTGGGTATTGCCGTAGCAACTGGTGTTGGGCTGCTTTCTGGTGCTTGTGAAGCGGTGCACTCGGGACTGTTAGGAACTGCTGTTATGCCACCTTGCCCGTAGTAATTATAATATTTATATAGTAGCGTGGTACCATCACAACCTTTCTCTACGGATGATATTGCACGCTTGCAGTCAGGTTCATCAAGACAGTTCTGGTCAACAGTCTGCCAATCGATATTGGACTGGTTGGTTGAGTCTAGCTCCGAGCTGGTTGTAGATCCTTCTGTAGTTGCCGTTGGTGCTGTTTCTGATATTGGTGCACCGCAGCCTGATAAAGCCAGTGCAGCGCTGGCTACTGTGCCGAGCACGACTCCTACTTTTTTATGCAATGACTCGACATTAGTTTCGATTGAAAATCTGTTACCTTCTCGCATGGTATGTCCTCCTATATACCTATACGATACATCAATTATTGACCTGGTGTCAAATTGCTTTCTTGGAATTCCCCGCGTTTGATGTTACCAAGGGCGTAATTGCCAAAGTCTGTGCGGTGGAGTTTGGTGACGGTGTAGCCGAGGGCAGCGAAAGTGCGGCGGATTTGGCGGTTGCGACCTTCGCTCATCTGAACGATCCAGCGGTGGTCGTCACCCTCGTGCTGACGTTCAAGTGTCAAGCGGCTGGGTCCGTCAGGTAGCTGCACGCCAAAGTCATTGATCATTTGCCGGTGGAGCGGCTGCAGCGGCTGGTCAAGCGTCACGAGATAGCGCTTGATTTTATAAAACGACGGGTGTGTCATCTGGTGGGCAAAATCCCCGTCGTTGGTGAGGAGGATGAGCCCAGAACTGTCTTTGTCGAGGCGACCGACGGGCTTGAGGTGATGGAGGTCTTTCGGTAATAATTCGTAAATAGTCGGTACGCCGCCCTGCGAGGTGCGCGAACAGAGGTAACCGACAGGTTTATGGAGGAGGATGAGTTGGTGGGTTTGAGCGGTGAGTCGTTTGTTACCATAGCGAATGATGTCAGTTGCGGTGATGCGTTGGCCGAGCTTGGCGGGCTGGTCGTTTACGGTGACCTTGCCCTGATCGATCAGCTCGTCAGCCTGGCGGCGCGACACACCAAGTGCCAGCGCCACGAATTTGTTGAGGCGCTGAGTGGGTTCATGAGTCGGTGTGGTATTGTCTGACATTTACGCTTGTGGTTGTGCTGGTGGAGGAGTTTGCGGCGGTTGTGGCGGCTGAGACGGAAGCGGATGCAGGACTGGAGCTGGTGGCGTATGAGTTGGCGCAGTATTTATTGGTGCTTGCGGAGATGGACTAACTACCGGTGCTGCTGGAATAGTTGGAGCTGACTGTTCTGGAGTAGCGACACTTTGTAGGCTTTGTGGAGCTTGAAGCGCTGGTGTCGTCACGGGAATGTGAGTAGGCTCTGCTGGAATGGTTGGAGCTGACTGTTCTGGAGTTTTATCAGTTTGCGGAGCTGGTGCTGTTTCCTCTGGAGTGTTGTCAGGTGTGGCTGACTGTGGTTTAAGATTTGGAATACCTTCTAATTCTTGTTCCATGAGCTTGGCGACATCTTCTGTCGGCGTCAGGCTGGCGCCTTCAAGTGGGCGGATGACACGCTCACCTAAGTTGGCAGGGCGCGGTGCTGAAGATGAGAAAGGCGCAGTTGGTTGCGGCAAGGTAGCTGGCGCTGGTGCAGCAGCTTGCAATGTTGGCTGTGGTGACAATGCTGAGACATCAGGCCGGACCGGCGGCATTTGCGGTGACTGTGGCATAGCTGGCGCTGGCTGAGGTGCTGCTGGCTGGGCGGCTGGTTGCGGTTGCGGCGCTGGCGTAAGTCCCGGAACATCGCCCAAAACTTCGTGGACCGTGCGTACGACGTCTTCGATGCCAACTTGGGATTTCACAAGATAGCGGTCGGCGCCTAATTGTTCACCACGAGCTCGTTGGTCTTCTGAGGACAAGGCGGTCATGATGATCACTTTGATGTCTTTAGTTTCGGTGGCAGACCGCAAAATATCCAGCATGTCAAAGCCAGAAATTTTCGGCATCATCACGTCACTCAGGATGAGCGCTGGGCGTTCTTTGATGGCCATGGCGAGCGCTTCTTCGCCATCACCTGCGGACACGATATCGTATCCTTCTGCTAATAATCGTACGCCATAGATTTCGCGTAAACTTTTGTCATCTTCAACGAGTAAAATTTTTGTCATATCTACTACCTACTATACGATATTATTATTAAAATTGCTATCATTCTTATGCTTTTATGAATTATTGGTTCTCCGCGGTATGCTGATGGCGCGACGGCTGGTCTCTAGATGATGTTCGATGTCGGCAAGCGTGGCGTGTTCTGGGCTGGTTGGTGTTGGTTGCGGCTGTAGTGGCTGGTTGGGCTGGACAGGTGGCTCAGTGACCGGGGCAGGTTCAGTTAGCTGCGGAGGCTGTTCTATCGGTTGCTGAGACTGAGGTGTCACTGGCGGCTCAGCGGGTGTGACGACAGAAGCTACTGGAGTTTGCGGTTGATGGTACTGAACTGATGCTGGCTGCAAGGATGCTTCTTTGTGAGCGGCTTCCTCTTTGGAAATTCGCGGTATTTCCAGAAAGAAAGTGCTTCCCTTACCGTACTCGCTCTCGACACGTAAATCGCCCGACATGCTTTCGGCGAGTCGGCGGGACAGGTACAGTCCCAGACCAGTACCGCCGATTTCGCGAGTGGCTGAATTGTCAACCCGATAAAACTTTTGGAAAAGATGCGGCACGTCTTCTGCGGGGATGCCTAGGCCAGAGTCCATCACACTGACAACCACCTTTGACGAGTCGCCAGTGACGTCAACCACCACCTCGCCTTCTTTGGTGTATTTAATGGCGTTTTCTATGAGGTTGGCGGTAATTTCCCGGAAATGGTCGGGGTCAACAAAGGCGTAATAAATGGGCTGCAGATGTTGGTCAGCGGAGTCTTTGGCTAGCGCGTGCGGCCGAAACGAATAGAGCAGATTTTTCTCGGCGGCTTTGTGCGCCAGACCCTCAAAGATGTCTGCCACAAAATCAGTTACGTTGAATAGCTTTGGTTCATCTTTGAGGCGTCCGTCCTCGGCTCTACTGATATCCAGCAGGTCTTGAAATAACCGGCCCAGGTGTTGAGCGGAGGCGTGCGCTTTGGTGATGAAATCACGTGCTTTATCGTCAATTTGGGCAGTTGCTGGGTTGAGTGCCAGGCCCAGATACCCCTCGATGGAAGCCACGGGCGTACGCATTTCGTGGCTGGCAGTGGAAATGAACTCGGCTTGTTCTCGCTCCTCGGCACGCTCTTTGGAAATGTCCCGGAACACGATGATGACACCTTCCTTTTGTGGGCCTATGGGAGAACTGACGATGGTGATCGGCAACCGTTTGTCTGAGGAAGTTTTGAGAAATAAGTTGTCGCTGTGGGTGGGCTGGTTTGAAGACAGTGCTTGAGCAACAGGATGTTTGCCCTCTGGGATGTCAGATCCGTCTTTGAGCACCAGCTTGAGGACACTTTGCCAACTCAGACCCAAAGCGTCGCCTTTGTCCCAGCCGATCATCTGTTGCGCAGCTGGATTGATGAGCTCAATGATACCATCATTGGAAATAGCCATCACGCCGTCGTCGATGGTATTGATGACGACATCAGATTTACCCTCGGCGGAGGTTAGCCTATTTTCCAGTTCAGTAAATCGGTCATCAAGCTTTTTCTGCGGTTGGTATCGCCATAGAACGATGCTTAGGACGAGTGGCATGATACCAAGCACCGCGCTGATGGTTATCTGTTCCAGCGTCAGTGGTGTTTCGAAATGAATCATGGCGATGTGCGCTACGACTAACAAGATGATGCCACCAGTCAGCCACAGCCCAAATACTGCAGCAAAGATAGTCACCATGAGCCAGAGGCTGGTAAATGGAGAATAGATGCCGCCGCTGGTGGCGATGAGTGCGGCGATGGTGATGATGAGCGATGCATAGGTGGCGCATGCCAGGTAGCCGCGTTGCTTTTTGGGCGTCCAAAAGCATAGACCAAGCGCCCAAACTGCGGACAATACGCTGATAGCGGCGGCCAAGTCAGTCACTGAATCGCCAATAGTAAAGCGATAATTGCCAGGCAAAAAACGAGCTGATGCGTATGTGAAGAGAATGAAGAGATTGACTAGTAGCGAAGCTTTGCTGAGACGACGCAGCCAAAATTTGGAAAATGTTCTGTCAGACTGCCCCACCCTCGATTCTTTCATGATATATAAGTATAGCGTCAAACGGTGGTAAAACGCAAGCGCGTCTCTGTTGGCTGGCGCGGCGGTATAGACAAAAGTGGTTGCGTCGTGGTATGATGCTTAGTGTTGGCCTCATCGTCTAGCGGTTAGGACACCGGGTTCTCATCCCGGCAACCGGGGTTCGATTCCCCGTGAGGTCACCAATATAGATTCAAGAGGCTCTTTGGAGTCTTTTTGTTTTGTCATTCAATATTGTAATTATGGTTAGTACACCTAGGACGTTATCGATGACTAGGTCAGCAAACGTTACAAGAAGTCATAATTGATTTACCGACACAAATTACCATCCTTCGTGTTTTTCTATCAGTTTCTCGGCTAATCTTCTCAACGGAAGGATGGCCTTACTGACTTCATTAAACAAATCAGGATTATCTGGGTCTTGCGTCACATCTCCTTCAAGACGAAAATGTGCACACGCATGTCTTATGCTCTTGAGCTTCTCCCAGACAGATGACTCAAGAGGTTCAAGCTCATGAAACAAATCAGGTCTAGCATTATAGAAGTTATTAATGTAACGCTTCATTTTTGCCCCACGACTGTTAGAGAATAGTTCTACAATTTTCCAGTATGACAAAACTGTGTAGTATGGCGTTTGGGCTATATCTGCCTGACGATAGTGGGCAAGCGCTATCCATCGCTTCTCGGTAAATGTATCAAACTGTAGATGTTGTATATGCGCCTCTAGGTCGTCGTGAGAGATAAGTCTCCCAATATATTTTTCAGATGGCTGTATAACACTTGGAAAGGGCTGGGCAGTGCCAACCCACACTCTTGGTGCAATTGAAGCCTTTGTTATAAAACACAAGACACTTGAAAGTCTGTGCGCCACAATATGACCATCGAACGCGTCCTTTTTGCAAGGAAAAATAGTGCGAGGCATTAATGGGTCTTTATCTATGGCATCTTGTACCTGATTTACCCAGAGAATCTTTCTCCCGAACAATTCAAGCTCATGAAATGGGTCATAAGAAGAGTTATTGCTAATAAGCAATGTTGTATCATAGGCTGTTGTCTGGTAGTAGGAAGGTATACCTTTCCATGCAAAATAGTCTACTGCTTTGTCGGATATTTCTTGCGATGTAACTACGGGTAGTTGTTGTCTCATATTCGCAAATAATTATAAAGTATACAAAGTAATAGTTCTAGCGCCTTATCTGGTATAGATCACCAGGTATAAACTCATTACAAAACCACATATTCTTTGAGCTCTATGAGGTTATCGGTCCAGTTCGATTCAACGATGTTCACCAACCTTAGAGAAACTCGAGCTGTTGTCTGTTTGGACAATTTCTAATTTAGGTCGTGATGAAAATGGACGGGGTTGTTTTACTTTTAACTACTCCCCCAGCTGTTCAATCACTTCCAGCAGCTTCCGTGGTGTGATGTCGGCTTTGATGAGGTAGCCGTCAATTCTGGGTAGCAGCTGCGACTTGGACTGGTCGTCTTGCTCAAAGTTGGTCATGATGAGAATCTTGCTGTTAGGCACTAGATCGGTTTCGCCGTTTCTGAGGGCGTCCAAGATCTGGTCGCCGCGCTGTTCTGGCAACATCAAGTCCAAAATGATCAAATCGTACGGCTGGTTACGCGCCGCCACCAAACCGTCGTTACCGTCCACCATCCAGGTGACGGTGTAGCCAGCACGCTCCAGGCTGCGTACGTACATTTCGCCGATAAATCTGTCGTCTTCGATGCATAAAATTGTTTTGATCGCCATGATTACTCCCTATACATTTTGTGATTTTTTATCCACCCGCCGTCAGTGCGAATGAGCCGATTGTTTAGCTGGCCGTCTTCTAATAATTTTTCTTTCACCGAGGCGTAGACGGGGATGGTGAAAGAAAAAATTGAACCTTGGTTCTCCTGGCTACGCGCAGAGATGCTGCCGCCGTGTGATTCAACAAAGGCTTTACAGATGTATAGGCCGATGCCAGTGCCGGCCACTGTTTCGCGTGATCGGTGTGAGCGGTAAAATTTACGAAAGAGGTTTTTGATCACGCCAGCTGGCATGCCGACGCCGTTGTCTGAGACGGAAACTTCTACAAATTCGCCTTTTTGCACGGCGGAAACTTGGACAACTCCGCCTTCAAAGCTGTATTTGATGGCATTGTCGATGAGGTTGGAAATCACTTCCCCGATGCTACCACGGTCAGCTGCTACGGTCGGCAAGTTGCTAGGGATGGATACATTCAACATGCGGTGCTGAGCCGAGGCGCGCAGCTGCATGTCGTCAGCGATGGTAGCGTAAATGGCCTCCAATGTGTCTTCGCGCAGATGCACGTACAGGTGGTGCCGATCGAACTTTGAAACATTGAGGATGTTATTGATGTAGCTGGACAAACGGTTAGCGGAAACGGTCAGACGATTGAACAATTGCGGTTCGTCGTCTCGCAGGCGGTCGTGAAGTTCTTGCTCCAAGATGTCCAAGTAACCGCGGATGACGGTGATGGGCCCGCGGAGTTCGTGCGCAGCAAAAGCGATGAAATTGAGATCCTCTTCCTCGGGTAAGTATTTGGCTGAGCGATCAAAGAGGATGATGACCGTTTCACCAGCTGCACCTTTTTCGTAGGAAGCGCTGACGTCGTAGAACTTTTGTGGCGCGGAGGTTTTGGATTGAGCTGGTACACGTGTCCACTGGTGGTGAGCGGTGATGTTGTCTTTGGCGACTTCTTGGATCCACTCATTGATGGAAATTTCATCAATAAAATCTAGCCCCAACGTTAGCACGCCGTCCATGTTGGAGACCACAGGCGCGGTTTCATTGGCAAAGATGATGTTTTTTTGGTGGTCCAATACGACGATGCCACACGGCGTGTGATTGAACGACTGAATGATGGCGTCAAGTTGAGACGAAGCTTTTTGGGCAGTTGGTTTGGCGGGCGCACCGTTGGTATAGATGGCCTCAAGCACGGTTTGGAAACCAGTGCGTGCGTGTGCTGGCGAGTTGATCTTGACTGGCTTTTCGGCGGTTAGCTCCCCTGTTTTGTAAGCCGCAGCGTAGAGGATGTCGCGCATCGGTTTGCTGATGGATGGCGTGATGGCAACAGCGCCAATGATGCCCCCAGCTGCACCGAGCAGGATGATGATATACCAATTAACTTCAACGGCGGCCAGGTTTGTCAATATGAGATGAGTGATGGTCGCAAAAGCAGCAGCGATGCCGACAGGCAGCAGCAATAGCAATACCGACCGACGCATGTAATATCGATTGTAGTCGCGAATCGATCGGCGACAGGTTACTGCCATGCAATACTTCCTCGCCCCGGTGTAAAGGCGGCGATCCACGTCTGGCCGCGGTTCAACGCGATGTCTTTGCCGGCGGCGTCGACCAATTTCAATTCTGCACTTTCATTGTCACGCTTCCAGGTGGCTTGAGCTACGACGCCATTTTGGAAGATATATGCTTTGCCGGTGCCGACGGTGATGACATCTTCGTAGCCTTCACGACTGCCTGGGCGATGCTCAACGTTCACCTCCAGCGCTACGATGCTGTTTGGCGCAATTTGCCCAGCCTCGGCGTCATTGTGCGGTTGCCCTGCTAGTGTGCGAGCGTAGGTATTTGAATCTTTGTTGTAGGTGTAATTGGTGTTAAATAGTGGACCGCTGAAATTGATGGCAATCTGAGTCGCATTTGGTGTTTCGGCAGGCTTGCCATCGGCGCGCTTGAACCCAGTGAACACTGATTCATTATGCCCTTTGGCGGTGTTGGTTTGGTCAATTTTCTCACCTGAGGTGTAGGCATTGTGCGGCGCGCGTCGATCATTAGTACGCCAATACGAATTGCTATTGCTGAATTCGTCGATGTCGTGATATTTGCCGTTACGAACTGTGCTGAGGGCGTTGGCGCTACCACCGACGTGGAAAATTGAGGCCTTGTACGGCGTTGACCACTGCAAATAGTACAGGCGCAAGCTGCGCACTGGACCAATTTTGGCCGGCTTATTTCCCTGGTACAACGCGAAGAAACGAGTGATACCACCCTCAGCGACAGCTTCGTAAACGATGCCGGCTTTTGATAGTCCAGACTGTGGTCGGGCGTTAGGGCTATTTTCGACAATTACACCAGTAACTGGAGCTTTGACCGCATTGGCATCAGCCACTTCCAGACCGGTTAGTGACGAGTAAAACTTCTCCTTTGGCTTTTTGGTGCCAGCGAAAAATGGTGAACCGCTATCTGATTGGACGGAATACATGGCGATGATGAAGATAATCGCAACAACCGCCGCGCTTACGACGAGTGCCAGTGCCAAATGGTGTTTGTGGACCCACTGAGTGAACGCTTTAAATTTAGAGTGATTGATGAGTTTATCCTGAGGAATTCGAGGCTTTTCCATATGATTAGTATAGCATGTCGCTTATGCTAATAAAACTAAGACAGCGTGCGTCGGCCTTCAAGCGCATGCGACAACGTGATCTGGTCGGCGTATTCTAGGTCAACTCCCACAGGGATGCCGCGAGCCAGTCGCGAAACAGTCAGCGTCAAGCCAGCTTCTTGGATGTATCGTTGCAGAAACAGCGCGGTCGATTCACCTTCTACTGAGGCATTGGTGGCGATGATGATCTCAGTGACGCCGTCATTCTTGATGCGCTCAATCAACTCGGGAATGTGCAGCTGTTCTGGCCCGATACCGTCAATTGGTGAAATCGCTCCACCCAGTACGTGGTAGGTACCATCAAACTGGCCAGTTCGTTCCAGCGCCATGATATCCAACGGTTCTTCGACGACGCAGACGAGCTGGCGATTGCGGCGACTGTCGGTGTAAAGCGGCGATACGTCATCGCCATCATCAATCAGCGCAAAGGTCACCGGACACGTTTTAACGCGTTGATGCAACTCATTTAAAGCTTGAGCTAACCTTTTGGATTGTCCTGGCTCGCGCCGCAAAGCAGCATAAGCGTAGCGTTCGGCAGTTCGCGGACCAACTCCCGGTAGATTACCAAATTCATCAATCAACGCTGTCAGCGCTTTTGGCAAAATATGAGCACTCATTATTGAGATTAGATGCCCAGGTTACCCAAGCCGCCCATCAATGGCTTCATTGTTTCAGCAGCGACTTCTTGCGCCTTTGCTAGACCGTCGCGCACTGCAATTTGAATCCAGTGCTCGAGCTGTTCGATGTTGTCTAGGTCTACCATATCAGGATTAATCTTGACTGATTTGATTTTCAATTCACCAGTGATCTGAACGATGACTGCACCGTCGCCAGCCTCTACTTCGATGATTTCTTTACCAAGTTGTTTTTGTGCTTTACGTAGCTGTTGCAGCATTTTCACCTGATCAAAAGCCATAATGTTCCTCCTTCAATTAACTCACTTATTATACCGCATTATTCACTAAGTTTGTAGACATAAAACCGATCGCCCGCCTCAGCCCAATCATTGGTGATGACGCGCGTGATAGTTCCTGGGATGCCAGTAATATTTTGGCGAGCAGCGCGCGTGACGACTACTTCTTCTTGAGCACCCTCTGCTGGCAGGCCGTCGCTGATGGATATTGTCCTATTATGCTTATTCATGTGGTTGGACAAGGCGTCGTACAGCGGTTTTTCGGCAGCTGCTACGACGAATATATATTTCTTGTTTGCAGCGTCGCGCAGTAGTGTGTCACGCACAAGGCTCAGATCTTTGGAATGCTCACGCACGGCGTCAGGTAGATCGTGATAGCTATGGACGTATCGATTGACACCACTCAGGGTCATGACACCGACCAAGATGATCATCAATACGAGTCCAGTGCCGCGCGCGTATGGGTTCTTTGGGAATAATCGATACCACTCGTACAGCAGTCGTTCTACGCCAGTAGCCAGCAAGATAAACATCGGCACAGAGATGATCATATTGACTTGAGGCGCCAGGGCGAGTAGCGGCAATGACAAAAATAGCCAAATGTTGACCACGTAGGACCGAGCGGTGTGCCAGTTGCGGAAAGTGATGATCATGCCGAGGAGCATCAGTGCTACGGTGCTCACGTCGATAGCTGGCAGCACTTGCCCGTTGGAGATGTATGGCACTGGCCAGAGATAGGTTCGAACGATAATTTTGAGGTTTGCTAAGACATCAAAGTTGAGTGACGACCAGCCTGACACGTCCAGCAAGAAGCCGTGATTTTTCAGGCAGAAATACACTAGCGGCGCGCTTACCAGCAAAAAGACGATAAATGCTGGCGTCCAGCTGGCGCGATATTTTCGTGACACGATGATGTAGCGTGTATATGGGTGCAATAATGCTACCAAGATGAGACCAAGGTTGAGATACCAGAAAAATGGCGTATATAAGCTGGTGGCCATGACGGCGGCGAGGAGGATTTTCCAGAGTTGGGCGAATTTGGCTTTTTGGATGATCAGGCTGGCGAACAGCAAAATCAATGACGCCGTGGTGATGTAGATGATGCCAGGGGTGAAGCTTTGTGCTAAGTAGATGAATTGACCAGTGGCGATCATGAGAGAAAGTGACAGCACGGCGATACCTGGTTTGAACCAGTGCCTGAGGAGGAAAAAGAGTGCCAGAGCTGCCAAACACATCAGTGTGATGGCTGGTAACTTGATGGTGAGTGTGCTGACACCAAATAGCAAGAACAGTGCCGCTTGGAACGCGTGTAGTGGCAGATTGACGATGGACCAATTGCCTTCCATCAGCAAGTTGGTTCGTGCGACCATGTTGATTTCTGATTGGCTAATGCCACCTGGCGCGTACAACAATGCCACACTAATGACTGCAGAAAATATCAGTATCAAAGCACTATAGCCCCAAAGATAGCGCCAACGGTAAAGAAACAGATGAGACAGAGTTTTCTTTTTCACTGCGGTTTATTATAGCATGGTTTGTTAATCGTGTCGTCTGTCGAGACTCATAAAGCGGAGGCGTTCTGGGTGGAAGTATAACTGGACTTTACCGACCGGACCATTACGGTGCTTAGCGATGATCAGATCGGTGATATTTTGGACTTCTGGGTTGTCTGGTTCGTAGTAACCTGGGCGGTAAATAAAGCTGACAATGTCGGCGTCCTGCTCAATGGATCCGGATTCACGCAGGTCGGCCAGCTGTGGAATTGGTGGCGTGCGTGACTCGACAGAACGGCTCAGCTGACTCAGAGCGATCAGCGGCACGTTAAGCTCACGAGCGATCAACTTCAGGCCGCGGGAAATTTCTGACACTTCCTGGACGCGGTTGCCGTTGTGATTGTTGGTGGCCTGCATTAGCTGCAAGTAGTCGACGATGATCAGGCCAATTTCGCCTTCATGTGCCAGGCGGCGAGCTTTGGTGCGCATTTCCAAAATGCTGAGGCCCGGCGTGTCATCGATGTAAATCGGCGCTTCGGCCATCTCGCCCATAGCCTCAGACAATTTGGCAAAATCGTTATCACTCAAGTTTCCGGTGCGAATATTCCAGCTGTCAACTCCTGAAGCGTCCGCCAGCATACGGTCGACCAATTGTTCTTTACTCATCTCCAAGCTGAAAAACAGCACTGGCTTTTTCTCAATTGTCGCCACGTTGTACGCCAAGTTGGTCACCAGTGTGGTCTTACCCATGGCTGGACGAGCCGCCAGGATGATCAAGTCGGAACGCTGCAGTCCGGCGGTCATGTTGTCGAGGTCGCGGTAACCAGTGCGAATGCCACGGAGCGTGTCTTTGTTACGGTGCAATTCTTCGATTCGGTCAAAGCTGTCAGTCAGAATATTTTCCAGGCTAATCAAGTCTTGCTTGAGTGATTGATCGGAAACGCTAAATAGTTCAGCTTCAGCCTTCTCCAATAGCTCCTGAGTGGTCGTCGATTCGTCATAGCCGAGCTCAGTGATGTCAGCGCTGGCTTTGATGAGTCGGCGTCGTACGGCTTTTTGCGCCACCATTTCAGCGTATGCTTCAGCGTGCGCAGCGGTTGGCACGTAGTTGGTGAGCTCTGTCAGATACGCCGAGCCACCGATGAGGTCCAATTCATCCTTACGTTTCAGCTCATCGGTCAAGGTCAACAGGTCGACTGGCTTGTGCTTTTCAAACAGCCGCATCATCCCGGCGAAAATCAGTCCGTGATTTTTATCATAAAAATCAGTAGGATGCACGTGTTCGGTCGCATCTGCCAAAACTTCTTCGTCGATCAATATTGCACCCAGCAAACTCTTTTCGGCATCCAAATTTTGCGGCGGTAATTTACCAGATGATGTATGTTGACTTGCTTCACTCATTTATAATTCCTCCAACTTCACTTCTTCGCCACCGCCCATCATAGCAGCGATTTCCGCCAATTTTTCATCTTCAGGTGGTTTCTGCTCTCCAATTATATCAATTTCTAGCTCCATCCCCGCCTCTGCAGTGATGATTTCTGCCAGTAGCGGTCGATTTTTGGCATCATCCAATTTTTTCTTGTAAAACGTGCTGCCGGCAAAAATAGTTAGTTTATCTCCGTCAAACGCCCACTGACTTTTCTGGAGCAGTGATGACAGGCCGACTGATTTCTCCTTGGCTTGTTCGATCACCTTGTGCCAATCTAGCTCTAGTGGTGTATCAGATTTACGTGGTTTCGTGGACGACTTTTTAGCTGGCTGAGCTGGCTTGGTATCTTGGCTTCCGGACGTTTTTTGGGCTGGCTTGGTTGACTTGACGTTTTGATTTTTCGGTGATTTTTTTGCCGATGGAGTTGGCTCGGCTGAGGTTGAGATGACGGTTGGCGTTGCGGTGGCAGCCTGGGCGACTGTTTTCTTCGGCGCGGCTGGTTGAGTGTGATGTTTCATGAAAATAGTCAATAATTTCAGGTCGGGGTGTGGGTGGCGATCAACTTCGATGAGCTGCTGGATGAGTTCAACAAGCTCTGGGTTTGTACGCAGTCTGGCGCGAGCGATTGACAATAGCTGGTGCGACACCACAGTCGGGCTGATGCCACTTTGCTCTAGCTCTTGCAGAATGCTAAGGATACGCGCAGTATCCTCCGATTGATACGTATCAAGGAGTTCTTCTAGCGTAGCTGCGTCACTCAAGCCCAAATATTCAGTAACCATGGCGACGGTCAGTGGCTGATCGGGTGTAGCTAAGATTGACAATTGATCGAGCATACTGATGCCGTCACGAAACCCGCCGCGCGAACGTTCAGCGATTAGTCGTGCGGCGTCCGCCTCGATGGCAAAGCCTTCTTTTTCGGCGATGGCCATCAGCTGGCGTGCCATGACATCGACTGAGATGGGATGAAAGAAAAATTGCTGGACGCGGCTGAGAATGGTGGCGGGCAACTTGTCGGCGTCGGTGGTCGCCAGGATAAAAACTACGTGTGCTGGCGGCTCTTCCAGCGTCTTTAACAGCGCGTTAAAGGCGGGCTTGGACAACATGTGAACTTCATCGATGATGTAGATTTTTTTCGGCGCGGAAACCGGCGCGACTTGCGCTTTTTCGCGTAGGGCGCGGATGTCGTCAACGCCGTTGTTGCTGGCGGCATCAATTTCGATGATATCCAGGTGCGAGGCTTCCTCGTCGTATGGCAACTGATTGATCTTATGCGCCAAAATTCGGGCTACGCTGGTTTTGCCCACGCCGCGCGGACCCGTCAGCAAATACGCATGGGCGATTTTCCCCTGCTCCAACGCTCGGCGCAAAATGTTGGTCACGTGATCTTGCCCCAACACCTCGTCCAAGCTACGACTGCGATATTTGCGGTACAGTGCTTGACTCATTACTTATGTATTATAGCGCAAAGTGTGAGATTAGTAAGCTATTTAGCGGTTAGGAATGGGCACTTCTTCACCGCTCTCTAAAATCATGGTCTTTCTCGGCCATAGTTCTATCGGCTCATCGATGTACGGCAGGTTAGTCGCTTCTGCGATAGCTCGCATAGCCATGTCTATCGGTGCCCGTAAAGCTCGGCGGCGAGACTCATGATCTGTTGAAATAGCATAGCTTTGATGGGCTGCTCTATAGTCAATGGGGTCACACAAGGTAACATGGATCTGTTCGTCTTGAGGAGTATATGCGTCTAGGTCGGTAGGCCATGGTTCATAATGAATTCCTACTGGCAATAAGTTGGGCTTCGCCCCCCCTATGCTTGCTCCAAATAAAATTCGCGATGCGCCCGTTCGGCCTTTGGTAACTTGAGCATCACCGGTATATGCGCCCTCTGGAAAGATGAGCAGTGAGCGTCCGTCAAGTAACGCTCGTCTGGCCATTTCGAGCCCAGCTTTCAAATATTCTTTTCCGCCGTGTACTTCAAGTGGTATCGTATGCAGCGCATTTTCTATAACCAATCGTCGCACTGCCGTGTCCACAGAGCTATTTTTATACGCCAATCGTGAGCTAATGACAACGTCACAATCCTCCGGCAGACTTGCTGGTATGGCAAAGATATCGCGCATGCAAGCATGATTTGCGACGAATACATTCGGGCCTTCTGGTACGTCGTCAAAGCCATGAGTAGTAATTGCCATTTCCCGACCTATGGTCTGTAAGAGCGGTTTCTTTCCCCTGCTCATACCTGCCTCGCTTTCAAAGCTTGCTTAACAACGCGCGCCACTAAGCGATGTCCTTTTGCTGAAAAATGAATACCATCCGACAGTGGTATGAACGGCAGCTCAATGTACTCACCAAGCGCCTCCTTATTCTGCAAGATTTCTTGTCGTATAGCTTCTGATTGTTCGGTGAACTCTGGACCAGAGTCTTCACCGGTTGAAAATGCTGGTGGTAGGATATATATGATGTTAGCACCGTGAGCCAGTTTTTGATAATCTATTAAATCTTGGATGATAGCTTGTGCCGTCCTATTGTATTGCTGTTGTAAATCATTGGTGCCAAGGGCGATGATGATGGTATCCAGATTGCCCGCTTGCTGGAGGGCTTTCGTAAAAGCCTGCTTGCCATTTTTGTATGGCTTTGCTTCACAAAAATCTCCCGCTACGCGACCTGACAGTCCGTCGGCGATGATATGCGCTTTGCCTCGTAATTCTCGCTTCAGGCGGTTAACCCACCGGTCACTGTATCGCACTCGTGATCCAACGAAACTGTCTCCCCAGACGTTAGAATCGCCATAAATAAGAACCCTTTTGCTTGCGTGGTTGCTACTCATATATAAACTCCGTTTTTCATATTATACCATGTTCCGTCAAAACAGCGTCAGTTGCGTGTTAGGTATCTCAAGTTCAACTGCCCCTTGCACCACCTGCGCCCGGTGGCCGATAAACCTTTTCACGTTATACGCTAGGAGTTGCCTGTCATATTCAGTGATGAGCACTGAGCCAATGACGCTAACAACCGTGCCAGCCAAGACCGTATTCCCTGTCATATCAATCACACTGCTGAGGTCTCGACCCTTAGTATGAAAATAATCGTCGCACATGATGAGCGTTCGGTTTGGAAAATCCAGCCCTAACTGGTGGTGAATACGCATCAACGCATCAGCCAAGGTCTGTTCCGCTACCGTAGTATTCAATGGCTGCTTGATCAGCCCCAGTTTTTTACTGGCAGCCACTGTTTCCATGATGCCACTCAGACTGGCAATTTTCGCCTCATATTGCCGGGCGATCAACGCCGAAGCGAACGTCTCCAGTTTCAATGCCACGCGTGCTCCCTGTTCTAGCAGCCGACGAATACCGCGCGCTTCCTGCGAAATGCCGACCTTTATCACCTCTGGCGAGAAATATGCCAAATACAAAAAATGTGGAGTTTGATTGATTTTTTGCTGTTGCGCCGACACCGAATCGGCGTGATAAAACGCTGGATTAAATCCAGTTCGGTTACGACATTTCAAGCAATTTTCATATTTCTCATCGACCGTCGCGCCGTCAGGACAAGCCTGGCTACAGTGATTGTCAAAATCCACCCAGCCCGTACAATATTTGGTCGAAATATCAAACGCCAGTGACAACTCCTGCCCCACAACACCACCACGCTCAATCTTGCCATCAACCTGCCACTCTAAAAATGGCCGATTCTCAGCGTCAAAGCTAGCGTAGCTTAGTAAAAACTCCTCAGGCATAGCACAATTATATCAAAAACCGCCGGGCAACTGCGCGGACGGTTTCAAGTGCAAAAATAGTCTACAACGCTGCTTCAACGGCTGCCCAGGTAGCGTCAGGATTGTCCTCTGGCACGATGATGGTGACTTGGTCGCCGATGTTGATGCGGAAGAAGGTCACACTGGCGAGCAAAATGCGATACTCACGGCCATTAGCCTCGACGTAGTAGACGCCGTCATGTTGTACCAGTGTACCGATGACTTGTTTGCGCGCTACTGGACCGATTTGCTTGTAGATGAAGCTGCCGTCGTCAGCGATGGTTAATTTCAAAATATCGCCCTCAACCAGTTTTGATTTTGAAGCGTAGTTGGCTGGAATTGGGTAATTTTTGCCGTCTGGGCCGAGCATAGTCTGACCGTCAAATACGCCCTCGACGACCTTGCCGGTTACGTCTTCAGTCGAGGTTTTTGGTGTAACAACTTGACCGTCATCACCGATGATGCTGATCAATAGCTCTTTTGCCGCCGCCAAATTGGTTTCTGCCTCTTGTATCAGTGAGCGCAGCCGCTTTACTTGTTTTTCTGGTAGTTCAGACATAGTGATTCTCGCATTTCCCTGTCTATTTTTGATAGTTCTCGTTCTATATATAGCATAGGAAAAAGGTTCGGTCAAGGATTACATAAGCAAGTTATTTCAGATTTCCACAGCATTTTAAGGGGTGCTTGCAAAACTGTTGCAAATTTTACCCTTGCAATCAAAATACCGCCCATGATATAGAGCGGTATAGTGATTTCGAAAACAAATTGGCGTCATGTTCAGAATGAAATTAGCTGAGCTCGACGCTAGCGCCAGCGTCTTCCAGAGTCTTCTTAGCAGCTTCAGCTTCGTCTTTTGAAACTTTTTCTTTGACTGGTGCTGGTGCGCCGTCAACGATAGCTTTAGCTTCACCCAGGCCCAAGCCGGTGATTTCTTTAACAGCCTTGATGACTGCAACTTTCTGAGCACCAGCGTCCTTCAGGGTAACGGTGAACTCAGTTTTTTCGTCAGCCGCAGCAGCGTCACCGCCAGCAGCTGGACCAGCAACAGCCACAGCTGCAGCAGCTGGCTCGATGCCGTACTCTTCTTTCAAGTGGTTTTTCAATTCGTTAACTTCCAGAACTGTCAACTTGGTCAGTTCTTCAGCCAATTTCTTAATATCAGCCATGATATATCTCCTTAGATTATTAATTGATTGCTAAACTTAAGCCGTAGCTTTGGCTTCGATGCCGTCCAAAAGTCCGTGCAAATTGCCGCCCAGCGCGCCCACAGTGTCGTGGACTGGTGAGAGCAATTGCGCCACCACTTCGGCGACAAGCTGGTCTTTGCTTGGTAGACCTGCCAACGCTTTGATGTCAGCTTCGTTGATGCTGAGGCCTTCACCTGAGAAACCACCAGCCAACTGTAGTGCTGGGTGCGTCTTTGCAAACGTGTCCAGCACTTTCGCCGGCATGACCTCGTCTTCGGCACTGATGGCGTAGACCAATTGGCCGACCAGGAGGTCGGTGTCAGTTTCTTTGTAGGTGTCGACGCCCTCTAGTGCTACGCGTACCAAGCGGTTTTTGACCACCTTGATGACCACGTTTGCCTCGCGAGCAGCCTTGCGCAACTCTTGCAATTCAGCCACGCTCAGCCCCTGGTACCGCGCAAATGCCGTACCTTTGGCGTCTGTTAGAAGCTCTGTTAGTTCAGCAACCAAAGTTTGTTTTTTATCGCGTGAAATTGCCATAAAAATCCTTTCTTTGATTGAGTTAATTTCATTCTTTTCGCCAATTTGTTAACGTGCGGTAATGGAGAATCAAAAAGACGTCTTTGATTCTCGCACTACCAAAGACGTCAAATAAAACTGTTCGTTTCATCCCTCGGCGGCATATTTACATCTGTTTGTTATGCAGATCGCCGCTGTCTTTGGTAATGTTCCTCACCATTGTAGCAGAAATGACAACGAAATGCAACAGGCAGATTATATCAAAACAAAGAGAAAGCCCGCTCCGTGGTGGAGCGGGCGGTGCGAACCTTCTTCCTCTCTGTATCTTATTTCCTCACCGAGGGATGCCCGTCGTGATGACGAGCATCCCTCGGCCGGTATGTCACTCCTTGTGGGAGCGACGCCGCTGAGCCTCGACGAAACCGCCGAAGCCTAGGCCTACGATAACCAGACCTGCTGATATCTTAATCAGCAGGTCGCCGTTGGTGCCGGTGTGCGCCAGCCCCCCTCCCGGCCGCTTGTGCGGCGGCTGAGGGGGAGTCACGACCTCCTGACCCCGCGTAGGGGTCGGAGAGGCTGCGGGCGCTGGCACCGAAGGCGTGGCCCTCGGTGTTGGGGTTGCCGTTGCGCTGGGCGACGGGGTTACCGTCGGGGTTGGCTCCGGCGTCGGCGTTACACTTGGTGTCACTGACGGGGTCGGCGAAGGTGTAACCTCCGGAGTCGCCGAGGGTGTCGGCGACGGTGTGTCCGTCGGGCTGGGCGACGGGGTTACCGATGGCGTCGGCTCCGGACTTGGAGTCGGCGTAGGTTCTGGTGTCGGCTCCGGTTTCAGGAGGTAGCTTGCGCCACCTCCTGCCTCTGACCTCCGCACGGTGGCGGAGGTGTCCCAGGTTTTCTCCTGGGAAGTGATGGTAACGGAGTCGGTCCATGGACCCGGATCGCCCGGATCCACGGACAGAGACAACTCAAAACGAGCCTTTTCGTCTGTGTTGAGCTGAACCTTGATGGTTACGGTAGTGGAGGTGCACTCCACTACCGTAACGGGAATACGGTGGGTGTACTGGGGCTGACCCCAGACACCTGCCGTGCTGTACACAGCGGCTTGCCCCGCTGGCGCAGGGCAAGCAAACTCCTGACCTGGAGATGTCAGCACATCCCGGACCAGGAACTCTTGGTTGTCCTGGGTGGCGGTGGGTAAAACCACCGTCACTGTGACTCGGGAGGGGTTGTCCTGATGGACAACCCCCCACTTGGAAGTTCCAGGTCCAGGCTGCTCGCAGCCTGGACACTGGGCGACATAAATCTGGGTCCGACGGATCTGGCCGTCGATTTCCCAGATGAGGTCCCGGGTCTCCCCGGGGACCAAGGTGTCCTTCATGGACACCCGCCAGTACGCGAACCCCTCGAAACTGTGCTTCGAGGGGTCCTCAACGGCATCAGTCAGCGTAACGCTGACCTTGCCGTCGGCGTAGACGGCGTGGGCAATGACCTCGCCGCCGTCTGTGGTCAAGTCTACTGGGGAGCCATTACTTCCCAGTTCTTGCGGTGGGGTGAAAGTGATGCTATCACCCGCGCAGTGACCCTCGCTGAGGGCCAGGCCAAACCCGAACTCCACGGCTTTGTAAGCCGCGAAGTCGCGTCCATCGAGAGTGCGGATGTACTCCGCACTCACTTCTTCCGACCCAATGGGTCGCGGGGTGCACGACGACGTTGTTGTCGTCGTGTCGGTGCTCTCGGGGGCAGCAGCTGCTGCCCCCGAGAAGCCAAGAGTCAAGGCTAACAGCGCAAACAGCGCTACCAGCCCGCCACGTCTCCTGAATGACACGGGAATCTCCTAAATATAGGGATGAAAGGATACAGATGTTAAAGTACATTTCGGTTCGCGTCCAGCTGGGCTGGCAAGCGAATCAAAAAGGACTCTAGCACATCAGCATCCAACTGGGCTTTAGTATTCTAGCATAAAATGTAGAAAAATGCAATACCCCCACGGCTATCTCGGCGACGTCACCCCAGTAAAAATCCCGCCATGATCGGCGGGATTTGATGAGCCAACTGTCAAATTAACCGTATCTAGAGGTTGTTTTCGACCTTGATGCCAGGACCCATGGTGGTGGTCACGGCGACGCTTTTGACGTAGGCGCCTTTGAGGCTGCTTGGTTTTTGGGCGTTCAGGCTGCTCAAAAATGCGCGGGCGTTGTCTTGCAATTTGTCCGCACCAAACGACACCTTACCGACGCTCAAGTGAACGATGGCCTGTTTGTCGACGCGGTATTCAACCTTACCAGCTTTGGCTTCGGTGACAGCAGTTGCCACGTCTGTTGCTACGGTGCCAGACTTTGGATTTGGCATCAAACCACGTGGACCGAGCAAGCGAGCGTATTTACCAAGCTTTGGCATGTACTGTGGCGTTGCTACCAAAATATCAAAGTTCAGCTCTTCTTTGTCTAGTTGCTTCAAGAATTCTTCATCACCGATGATGTCGGCGCCAGCTTTTTTGGCAGCAGCATGTTCTTCTTCTGGCGCAAATACTGCGACGCGTACGTCTTTACCAGTACCGTGAGGTAGTGACACGGTTGAGCGAATGTTCTGGTCTGCCTGGCGTGGGTCAACACCGAGCCGAACGTGCAGTTCCACTGACGCGTCAAATTTGACTGGGCTGGTCTCGGTCGCTAGCTTCAAGGCTTCTTCCAGAGTGTAAACCTTATTTTTCTCAATCTTTTTGGCAGCTTCTTGGTATTTTTTACCGCGGCGCTCTAGGCGTGGTCGAGTGACTGGCTTTGGACCCTTTTTGATGTGTGCTTCAGCGTCTTCGTCCTGTGGAGTGGTGTCACCTGCTTCTTTGCGAGCTTCCTTCTCTGCTTTAGCTTCGGCTTCGTCCAAAGCTTTTTGACTGCGCTTGCCTGCTTTGGCGACGTGTGCTTCGCGAACTTCGTGTTTTTCAGCGCCCGCGATGGCAGCTTCGATTTCAGCGATGGTGTTCTTTTCGCTGACCTCTAAGTTTAGTTCTGCTGCTTTTTCCAGCAACTCGGCTTTTTTGGCCATGAGTGATATCCTTTCTGTGGTGCAATCGGTGCTCGGTTCCTCCGAATTCACCTCCCAACATTGATTGTTATTCTTGCTGATTATATCAGTTTTGGTGACTGTTTTCAATGAGGCTCGTGTGTCGAACGCCGAAAGGCTGTGACGAAGGTGTTGTTAGGCACCACAAACAGGTCCGCTCGTGAGCTGTCATCTATCGGGACGAGTCGTAGTCCAAATCGCCACTGTCCGGATACTTCCTCACAGTGCAGCTCTGGCTTGGCATTGATGGTATGGTCGTCAAACATCTCCTGCCATTCACCGTTGTTGTCGGTGTAGAATATCCCGTCAACATAAAACTTGCCTGGTTTAAGCATATGTTCTGTCAAAAAATTCTCATCAGCCATGAGCTGGGCGCATAGCTCTGAGGCCTCGGCTTGCATTAGTTTAGTGACGCGTTCAGCTGAGATGTTGCGCTGACTCAAATCAGTGACGCGATCGTTAAGTAGATATTCGGTAGCCTGGATTGATTGACTACGCCATTCGTCCTGAAAAGTCGCCAGGTAGTCAACTGACTGGTCGTCGTTTTTTTGTTCAGGGTAGATGAGGTCGATATCTGCTAGCTGATCAAACGGTACGATGGTCTTTGTTGCACCGTGAGTCATTTCGATATGAAGTTTGGGCAGTAGCTTCGCTTCCCCGTCTTCTAAAACAATAGGTACAAATACAGCGAGTTTGTCAGCGATGATTGGCTCGGTTTGCTTAAATATGTCGACTATGGCTTGACAATGCTCCGAGTCGGCAAGTAGCTCATCAAACTCCGTGGTGGCTTTTTCGGTGAGTCGTTGTATGATGAGCCGCTGTTGTTCGGAGTTAAGCTTGCTGAATGATTCCCTCGATAACACTCGGTTGACTAGCCCACCAGTATCATAAATCAGCTCGGCGTAATCCGACGGCTCCTCTGGTTCTTGTTGGCGAATCTCCATAATGTGAGACAATTCCAAACTATCGCCGTTGTCGAGCGCCAAACGTACTGTGCGCTCGCCTAGCTCTGAGCTGACTTCAAACCGTGCGACTGCCTCTGAGTATTGTTCGACGCCTAATATAGGTTCGCCTTCGCTGTTAGTGTGAGAGGTTATGGCGGTGATGTCAACCGGCTTGCTCAGTAAGTCAGGGGTGAATAGTTGATGGTTCAGAGTTGTCTGTAATGCCTCGTCTGGTACATCCAAGGTAGTGTAAGCCATGCCCATCAGACCGTCCAAATCAATTGGTCGCTTTTGGGGACTGGTAAATGGTGCTTCGCTCATGTACATATATTATACCAGTGAATTGCAGAAAAATCAATAGCAGTGAGCTCATTCTATGGAATAGTTGCGTTTTTGGCAACAATGTGATAATATGTGTAATTACTATGGAACGCGAGAAGAGCAATTTCACACCTGGTGGGCATGATGAAGCAAACGTAGATGCGACCTTTGATGACATTATGACTGGTGCAGGTCTAACTGGCGAAGATATGGCTACGGTCCCTAGGAAGTGTCGAGATTGTCCAGTGCTAAAGCACAATCTTGGGGGAATAGCTTGTATGCGCCAAGAAGTACAAGAAGGCCTGAGTATAGATACTGAACAAGTAAAACAGCGTTTACTGATGATGAGAGAGGCGGGCCATGAGGCCTTGGTGTCATTGACAGATGACCAGATAGGTCAAATGGCTACTAGTGCTATAGCCCATAAGCAAAGAGAGGTCATGGAGATATTAGACAGCTTTGACAGGCAGTCAGCTAAATTACAAGCTGGCGTAGACCGTCTTACCAGTCACTGCGCAGGGCCTCTTAAGATGCGCGGTTCACGGGATGGTAAGACGGTGACAGTAACTAGCTGTATGTCGGGTATAATAACCCATTCAGGTGAGACAGGATTTGCTGACGTACACTACAGTTAGTGGTCTATCGCGTGGTCTGATACAATAGATCATATGGACTTTATCACAATTACACACATCAGAGCACGTCAAATTTTAGATTCCCGGGGTAATCCAACGGTTGAAGCAGATGTCATATTGAGTGACGGCTGTTTTGGTCGGGCGGCGGTGCCGTCTGGAGCGAGTACTGGGTCTCATGAGGCGGTAGAACTACGAGACGATGAACTGCCATTTGGTGGCAAGGGTGTTCTCAAAGCGGTTGAAAATGTTAATACGGAAATCGCTGATGCACTGCGCGGCATGAGTCCGTTTGACCAAGAAGCGATCGACCAAAAGATGATCACCCTAGACGAAACGCCAAACAAGGGTCGTTTGGGTGCAAATGCTATTTTGGCAGTCAGCTTGGCGACTGCCAAAGCAGCAGCAGCGTCACGTGGCGTGGCACTGTTTACCTACATCAACACGTTAGCGGGTAACCCACAGATGAGCTTCCCGATGCCGATGGTTAATGTCATGAACGGCGGTCAGCATGCGTTGGGTGCAACAGACATCCAAGAATACATGATCATCCCCGTTGGTGCATCAACCATTCAAGACGCAGTGACCATGAGCGCCGAAGTATTTCACGTGTTAGCGAAAGTTCTCAAACAAGAGGGCTACCCAACGACTGTGGGTGATGAAGGTGGCTATGCGCCTCGCGTTCGTTACGGCAACTCTGAGCCAATTACCCTACTCAGTCGAGCCATCGAACAGGCTGGGTACTTGTTGGAGCGTGACTTTGCCTTTGCGCTTGACGTGGCTGCTAGTGAGTTTTACCAGAGTCAGACGGAACAGTACAATTTGTCCACAGAAAACCGCGTGCTGGATACTGACCAGATGATCAAAATGTATAAGGAACTGCGCGCACAATACCCAATCGTTTCCATCGAAGATGGGTTGAACGAAGAAGCCTGGCGTGGTTGGCAGAAGCTGACGCTGGAACTGGGCGGCACCACGCAGTTGGTTGGTGACGACTTGTTGGTCACTAATGTTGAACGCTTGGAGCAAGCCATTGAGCAAAAAGCTGGCAACGCCATCCTCATCAAGCCAAACCAAATCGGCACGTTGACCGAGACTATCGCCGCAGTCAAGATGGCCAAAGAAGCTGGTTGGAACACGGTGATGAGCCACCGTTCTGGCGAGACGGAAGATACCACCATCGCCCACTTGGCTGTTGGCTTGGGAACTGGACAAATCAAGACTGGTTCAATGTCTCGTTCAGAGCGCATCGCTAAGTACAATGAGCTGATGCGTATCTCAGAGCTGCGTCCCGACATCGAGCTGGCGCGTCCGTTTGTACAGATGTAGGGCGCACTAAGCGCGAATAGTGACGATGTCGCCGTCTTGCAACTTGATGATGCGTGATGCGACTGCAGTTGTTACTTCTCCGCCGTCGACATAGACACTCACCATATCACCGAAGTAACTGATGGCTTCGGTGATATTATTAGCTGGTGGCATGCCAGCTGGGTTGGCGCTGGGTGCCAACAAGGGGCCGGTTTGGCGGATGAGATGTGCTAAATTGCTGGTGACCAGTCGAAAAGCTAGTGTGCCGTTTTGGTGGGCAGCGTGCGGAAAATCGTTGCTGGCTGGTACAACGATGCTGGTTGGTCGCTCGGCGTTCAGTTGTAGGTAGTGCTGACGTTGAGTAGCAGTTAAACCCGGGATGTCGAAGATATCAGCGACCAGGATGATGCATGATTCGTTAGCTGGACGATGTTTAGCGCGGTATAGCCGCTCCATGGCGTGGCGGTTGGCAGCGGAAGCGACGATGCCGTAGATGGTGTCGGTTCTGAGGACGACCAATTTGGCACTGGTAAGTGCCTCTGACACACTAGGGTCTGATATGGTGCTGGTGATGAGCATTGAATTATTTCACTGGTGGTTAACCGCCAAGATTGTCGATAATAGTTTGCAAAAAGCCTCTGGGGGCTGGCGGTGGTGTTTGGTCTGGCTCTTGGGTCGATGATGTTTGCTCAGCTGAAGGTGTTGCGGTAGGTTCGGTGTTGATGTGAATAGAATTAGCAGCGGTATCGGCCGCTTCCTTCAGTATGATCGCTGGCGGAATGAACAAAGCAGAGGTAATGGCTACTGCACCGACAACGGATTTGATGGTGTCTTTGAGCCCTCTTTCGTTCTCTGTTGATAGCTTTGCAAATTCTGGAAGATCCATACCTATGTTATATCATATTTAGCCATAACATACAATTACTCCCGCCTGGACGAGAGTAATTTGTAGTTGATGCGAGAAACTGATTAGTCAGTAACTTCAACACCCATGCTGCGAGCAGTGCCGGCGATGATTTTGATGGCGCCCTCTGTGTCGATGGCGTTGAGCTGGTCTTTTTTGACTTCAGCGATTTCTTCCAGTTGAGCGCGGGTGATTTTACCAACTTTGTCGGTGTGTGGCTTGCCGCTACCCTTTTGGATGCCGGCTTTTTCGCGGATCATGTCGTCCACTGGCTGACCCAATGATTTCCATGCAAAAGTGCGGTCTTCGAACACTTGGATGTGCACGATGACGTCTTTGCCCATCAAATCTTTGGTGGCGTCGTTAAATGGATTGATGAAATCCATCATGTTTAGTCCCCACTGACCCAAGGTTGAACCAACTGGAGGCCCAGCGGTAGCACGACCGGCTGGAATACGTAGTTTTAGATTTCCAATGACTTTCTTTGCCATGATGATAAACCCTTTCAAAATTAGTTGAAGCGTATTGAAAGTGTGCGTAACATAGGTATTATACAAAAAAGTGTGGTATAATTCAAGCATGAACGTGCGAGGCCCGCTCCCGATTAAGCGCATCATTAACGCGTTTGGTGCGGTGGGCTACACATTACTCTTGTTTGTTTATGCGATCATCTCTTTGTCCGCCGTAGTGTGGCTGATACGTCGCGGTAAGTTTTTTGGGCTATCGGTGAATTTGCGCACTGCAGAACCGTTGATGCAGACAGCGCCGACAGAACCAGAGCCGCTGATGGCTCAGTTGTTGAGTGCTGTGTTAGGGATTGCCACGGCGTTGGTGCTGGTCATTACCCTCACCGCTCTCACCTATTGGCTAGGGCGCGGCGGTTCGCGGATGTTGAAGCGGTCAGTGCGGTTTTGTCAGTGTCCCGTCACCTTGGTGACGTTGTTGGTAGGCAAAGTGCTGGCTTGTGGCGTGGCGACGGTGCCGGTTTTGCTGGCTGGTATTTTGCAGATGGGTAATCTCTGGGTGGTGATCATTTTGTTGGGATTTATCACTGTGGCGTTGATCATCTTTCTGCTACAGCACTATCTAGCGTACACCAGTGAAGTCGTGCAAGCTAAAGATGTTTGGTAGTTTGATGCGTGACGCATTATTTTTTGCGTGAGAAAAAGTGCGTGACTGCGTTGCCAATAATGATGCCGCTTGCCACGCCGCCAGCGATAGTCAAGGCTTTGACGGCTTCTTTGCCAATTTCTGAGAACATCAACATGCGAGCTATTTTAGGGTCTTTGATTTCAAGGCTGGTTGGAATTTCAGGTGGAGGAGTATCGTCCTCTGGTGCCTGCGCCTCTTTTGATGCGACAGGTAAGCTGTCGTATGTGGAATTTATCATATTGGCCTGGTGTTGCCCCAGGGATATTGCAAAATTGGCAGCAAAATAAGCAGGCATACGTGAGAGGTCTTCTTCACACTCTTCCATGGACTCCTCGTACAGTTGGTTTACATGTAGTTTAGCTTGCGCTGGTATGTCTGTCTGCTTTTCTGGAATACTGTCTGGAGCGATGGCATGTGCTGCAGCCATAACCGCCTGTCTATCGCTTTCCATCAGATCGGCAAACCAAGCGAGCAAAGATTCCTTTTGCTTTGGCGTTGTCGGTAAGTCTTGTAAATAATGGGTGGCAAGTTCTCGTAGTGCTGGGAGATACTGCATATTTAATAAGGTGCTGGACTTATTTAAGACACGCTGTTGCTCATCAATGGTCTGGTTGGCAGATAGTCTTTCGAAGGTTGTGATTAAATTATTTATGGCAGCTAGATGTTTACGAGAGGCATCTGCTAACTCATTGCCATCAGGCTCACTCAGTGCTTCTAACCATTCTTCTGAGACTTTGGCGGCTTCCTGGGTGGTGTCGTCACTGGGCTGTATGACCTTCTCGTTCTTGTCGGAGTTATCATCACTGGGTTGTGGCATTTCTAGTGTACTCATGGTAAAACCTCTCCACCCTTTTGATAATATATAAATTGGACTGTTTGGTCCTGCGTGTTAGACTTTTTTCACCTGCAGGGCGTCAAGCTCGACTGGAGTGTCGCGTCCAAACATGCTGACCATGACGCGGATCTTGCCTTTAATTGGGTCAATTTCGGCGATCGCACCGTCAAAGCCTTTGAACGGACCATCGGTGATGGAAACAACTTCACCCTCTGAGAAATCAATCTGGTGCTTTGGCTCTTCGACACCCATGCGCTTTTTGATTTTGGCGATTTCTTTGTCAGAAACTGGCGTTGGTGTGGTGTCTGCACCGACAAATCCAGTCACGCCAGGCGTGTTGCGGATGATGTACCATGTTTCATCAGTCAAATTCATCTCCACCAAAACATAGCCTTGGAAGATCTTGGCTTCAACGACTTTACGTTTACCATTTTTGATTTGGATTTGTTTTTCTTTTGGGACCATGACGTCGAAAATTTTGTCTGCCATGTCAACACCGTTGATGCGCTGACGAATGGATTCTGCTACCTTTTCTTCGTAGCCAGAATAGGTGTGAATAGCGTACCACTGACGGGTTGAGTCGTAACGATTATTTGCCATAAAAACTCCTTTTACCTTTATTTCAAAATTTGCTCAAAGACCCAGTTAAATCCAGCGTCAAGTAATAAAATCAATGTGGTAAGCAGTAAAGTGAAGCCAATCACAGTGCCGGTCATGATCCAGGTGTTGGCGCGGGTTGGCCAACGAACTAGCTTCAGCTCGGCCCACGCTCCCTTGAAATAACCAACAAATGAGTCGCGCATGCCTGAATCTGCTTCAGTCTTTTGAATAGCGCGTGCTGGTTTGGTGGTTGGTTTCTTTTTGACGGTTTTTTTAGGGGAATCATCCGTTGCCTTGATGCGGCGTACGGTAGTTTTCCCTGTCTGCTTACCCTTTTCTGCCATGTGTTTCTCCCAAATTAAAAAGTCTGTTTTTCACAGACTGTCAAGTATAGCTTAGCACAAAAAATGCAGGTATTGCAAGTGTGAGCAGTATTATTGCTTTTTTGCTGGTTTCGCTGGCGGTAGGCTGAAGCTAAAAGTTGATCCGTGGTTGAGACGGCTTTCTAGCCTGATGGTACAGCCGAGCTTGCGGGCTAGCTTGGCGGCCACGTAGAGCCCCAGCCCAGTACCGCTGGTTTCACGCGTGCGGTAATCTTCGGCGCGGAAGAAACGGTCAAAGATTTTTTTCTGATCACTGCGCCCAATGCCAATGCCGGTGTCTTTGACGCCAAAGTACACTTTGCCAGCGCTGCGCTTCATGATGAGGGTGACGGAGCCTTTTTGGGTGTATTTGATGGCGTTGGTGATGAAATTTTGTAATAACTCTTCAAGGTATAGCCGAGACACATTGACATTGCCAACGCCTGCTCTGACGTCCAAGTTGAATGCCAATTTCTTTTCTGTAGCTTGCGGCTCGTATTCGTGGCGGAGTTTTTCTGCCAGTTCAGTGACGTTGATGAGCTCTGATTCATCAGCTATGCCACGTTCTGCGCGAGACAGCGTGCTGAGATCGTTGACGATGCGGGCTAAGAACATGATTTGTTTGTGGGCTTCGGCAAGCGAATCGTCTAATTTGTCGGTCATGCCGCGGTGCATCATGAGCTGGACGTTGGAGAGTGAGGCTTCGGCGATGGTGATGGGAGTGCGCAGTTCGTGGCTGATCACACTGATGAATTCATCGCGCTCCTCTTCTAGGCTTTTGACGCGAGTGATATCGCGCAAAATGAGGACGTAGCCGTCCGAAGTGAGCGTGTCATTGCCGCCCTGTACTGGCGCAAAAGTGGCTGACAAGCGCACGCGGTCACCGCCCTCAAGGGGCATGATGATGTCGTCGCGGGTACGAATGGCTGGCGATTTTCGCAACTCTTTAAATACAGGAACTGGCTGTTTGTCGTTGGTTTCAAAATTTAATAACTCATCAATGTGTACGCCTTGGATGCTGGCGTTGGTGTCAAGTAAGCTCAAAGCGGCGGCGTTGTAGAGGCCGATGATGCCGTGGGCATCCATGCTGATGATGGCGTCGGTGAGGTTGTTCACCAGTGTCAATACGCGGTCGCGTTCCAGCCGTTCACGGGAGCGACTACGTCGTAGCTCTTGGCGTGACTGGTGTCGTCCACGATAGGCGATGACGACGACTGCTAGAAACATCAGCCATGATATGACAAGTAAAATGATGATGGCATAGATAAGATTCCCTCCCTGCATATGTACCAGTATACCATAAGCATTATACGTGTGGAGTGTATTTTTTCAGGGCGGTGCGATGTTGTTTATAGCGTGGATTGATGGCGGCAACTTCGCACCAAAATGCTTGCGAATGATTCATCTGGCGCGTGTGGCACAGTTCATGGATGAGGACGTAGTCCAATAGTTCAAACGGTAGATTCATGAGGGCGATATTTAGGCTGATAGTACCATTTGAGGAACAACTGCCCCAGCGACTGGACGAATGTGTGAGTCGGGTTTTGTCGTAGTGAAAGCCGTGTTGCTCTGCTAAGAATTTGAGGCGGCGCGGCAAATAGCTTTTGGCTTCTTTGCGCAGGGCTTTGACGACGTGGTCGCGAATGGATTGTTGAAACATGGGGTCGGTGAAATTTTGCTCGTCCGTTACCCTGACGATGATGGTAGTTCCGACGGTTTTGACAGCGGGTGCTCCCTGCTCCACTAGTAGGTTGTGACTTTTGCCAATTTGTTGAGGTGTACCGTATGGAAAATCACCTTGCTGTTCGGTGATGAGTTGGTGGATGCTGCGGCGTGACTGTTTGACGAGGAGTTTGGCGGAAGCCAGTGGCGCGTGAAGCGGCATGGTGATGCGGATGCGACCGTTTGGGGCGATACGCAAACTGACGCGACTAGCTAATGCGCGCCTGGTGACAGTGATCTCGCCAAATTCAGGATCGGTGATGGTTGGCATCGAGCCCTCCGTCTACTGTACGCGAACGCGCCCGCCAATTGACCGTGGCTGAGTACGTATAGAAGCAGCTGGACGGGTGGCATCGCTGAGTTTTTTCAAAAGCGTCTTTGCCTGCGTATTGTAGGTGTGACGACCACTGATGACCATGTAAGGCTCGCTAGCGTGTGGTGGTGAGAAAGTTCGTAATTTCTGTTCGAACAGTGCTTCATCGCCGTTGTGTGAACGGAGCCATCTAGCTCTGGACATGGCAGGATCGGTCTGTACCCACACAAACAATGGCTTAAATCCAGCCTCACGAGCGACTTTGGCGATGTCGGAACGCCAAGCACGCTTTTCGGTGTTGCCGTCGAAAATGATTGTCTGTCTTGGCTTGAGTAACTCTCGAAGCAAATCGATTGCAGCTTTGTGAATCAGTGCATCATCGCTCGACAATTCACGCAGTGTGTCACTGCTTAATATTGGCGCATTGAACATTTTGGCAAATTCAGTCGCAAACTGTGTTTTTCCCGCCCCCGGTGCGCCGACCATGATAATCAAGTGCGGCGAAGATAACTGCAATGGTTTCATGAAATCAGTATACCACACGCCTGGTGAGAAAAAAACAGAGGGAAAACCTCTGCTATTTTATGGCTCTACGGCTCTATGGCAGGGGAGACAGGACTCGAACCTGCGACACCCGGTTTTGGAGACCGGTGCTCTACCAACTGAGCTACTCCCCTGTGTCTTGGCGTTATTTTACATGATTTTTCCGTCCTCGGCAACTCATTTTGGGTGATTTGAGGAGGCTATTTGACAGGTCGCTGCGTGAAATACTCCTGAAAAACCGTGAAAAACTATTGAAAAAACATAAGCATCGTTTTATGATAAATAGTAGGTATGAAAATATTGATGCTTGGGTGGGAATTACCTCCGCATAATAGCGGAGGGTTAGGCGTCGCTTGTTATCAGATGTCACGGGCACTAGCTGACTGTGGTGTGGATATCGACTTTGTTGTGCCCTACTCTGCCGAGCATCCGAATATTGATTTCATGAATGTGCACGCAGCGACGCATTTGGAGGCATCAAAAGATGGTTTTGGCGCCTATGATGATTTGGGCACTTCAGACAAGCAAGCGCATGATTGCGGACTAAGCGGTATGCGGGCGGTGCAGCGACGATATAACTGCTTTGTGAAAGAATTTGTCAAACAGCATCCTCCAGACGCTATTCACGCTCACGACTGGTTAACCATGGAAGCGGGCATCATCGCTAAGCAACAGTGTAATGCACCGCTGATCGTGCATGTGCACGCGACTGAATTTGACCGTTCTGGTGAGAATGAAGGCAATCCATTGGTACATGAAATCGAGCAGCAAGGGTTGTTGATGGCTGACCGAATCATCGCCGTGAGTCACATCACCAAAGATATCATTATCAAGAATTATCACATTCCACCAGAGAAAATCGAGGTTGTCTACAATGCCATTGACCTGGATGAACTGCCACCACACGAATACGACCAAGGCACCTATCAATACTTGGAAGACCTGAAAAAAGAGGGCTATATCATCGTTGGCGCATTGACCAGGTTGACAGTGCAAAAAGGCTTGACCTATCTCATTCGGGCGGTGGCTGAGGCCATCAACCAGCACCAAAAAATTGCATTGCTGCTGAGCGGTAGTGGTGAGCAGCGCGACGAACTGGTTGCTTTGGCGGCGCACCTGGGCATTAGTGACAAAGTGGTGTTCACGGGCTTTGTCCGTGGTCGGCAGTGGCGCGATGCTTACCATCTGATCGACGTATTTGTCATGAGTTCGGTATCAGAGCCATTTGGACTGACAGCGTTAGAAGCGGCGCATCATGACACAGCCCTACTCATCAGTCGCCAGTCTGGTGTCGGCGAAGTGCTGCATAACATTTTACGATTTGACTATTGGGATACCAACAAATTGGCGCGACAAATCGTCATGTTGGCGCGCTCACCTGCTCTTTTGGAGATTCTCAAGGAAGATGTGAAAACAGAGTACGCTCAGCTGTCCTGGCATGACGCGGCCCAGCATTGTTTGAAATTGTACGAGCAGGCTCGAACAAAAGGCGGTGGTGTATGAGCCGTCCAGCGATTACCCTGTACCTGCACGCTCACCAGCCATGGCGCGTTCGCAGTTATGGTGCACTCGATACAGCAAATCGTCATGATTATTTCAGTGGTGATGGCGACCAAAACAACAAAGAGATTTTTCTGAAAGTAGCTAACAAATCGTACCGACCGATGAATGCGCTGCTAGAAAAGCTACTACACGAATATCCAGAATTTTGTCTATCACTGAGTCTGTCTGGGGTGTTTCTGGAGCAAGCTGAGCAATTCGCGCCTGATGTGATTGAGAGTTTTCAGCGACTCGTGAAAACAGGACGCGTGGAGTTATTGGCTAGTCCTTATCATCACAGCTTGGCCTTTTTCTACGATCAGTCTGAATTTGAGGCGCAAGTTGCCCTCCATGCTGAGAAAATCAAACAGCTATTTGGCGTTTCGCCCAACGTTTTGGCAAACACGGAGTTGGCATACAATGATGAGCTTGGGGCCTGGGCAGAAGCACACGGGTATGACGGTGTGCTGGCTGAAGGCTGGGACAAAGTGCTGGGTTGGCGCAGCCCGAATTATGTCTATCAACCAAAAGGCGCCACGCACACAAGGTTACTCCTAAAGAATTATCGCTTGAGTGACGACATCGCCTTTCGTTTTAGTAACAAAAAGTGGAGTAGCTGGCCACTGACGGCTGAAACTTACAGCTCATGGCTCACAGCATCGGGCGGCCCATTGGTCAACTTGTTCATGGATTATGAAACGTTTGGCGAACACCAGTGGAAAGAACACGGTATTTTCACCTTCTTTGAGCGGTTTGTTGAGAAATGGATAACGGCTGGCGGTCAGTTTAACACGGTGTCGCAGGCCCTGTCGAATACGCCAGCGGGAGAGATCAGTATGCCAGAGACGGTGACTTGGGCTGACAGCGAGAGGGATTTGACGGCCTGGAATGGTAATGCTCTGCAACAAGAAGCTTTGCGCTATGTGTATCAGCTGGCGCCGCGAGTACTGGCGTCTGGCGATCCTCAGCTGATTCGTGATTGGCGTAATTTGCAAACCTCTGATCATTATTACTATATGTGCACCAAGTGGTCGTCTGATGGCGATGTTCACGCCTATTTCAGCCCGTATAGTTCACCATATGAAGCTTCGTTGTATGTGATGAATGCCTTGCGGGATGTCTATTGGCGCTCGAGGCATGTTCGCCCGACAGCATAAAGAAAACCCACGTCGTATGCATGGGTTTTAATGATACGCGCGATAAGAAACTAGCTTTTACGAGCTTTAACTTCGTTACGACCAAGGTTTTTCTTGGTTTCGGTGTAGGTCGCGTGCTGACGAGCAATTGGGTCGTATTTACGCAGCGTCAACCTACCTTGACCTTTGGTAGTGCGGTTCTGTGTATTGATTGTCGTGTAGTAAGTTCGGTGCTTGCTTTTGTCACTGACCAAACCGATCAACTTGCGTTTCGTATTCTTCTTTGCCATAGTTTCCCTTTAACAATTTGTACTTAAACTTCGATTATACAATATAACAGATTATGCAAATTAGTTCAAGCAATTATCAAATGTTCATTCATTGTGCTTCTGTAAAATATATGATACGGTAGTAATAGTAAGATATAACGCATCAGGTGGAGATGATGCAGTAAGGAGTGAGGGTATGGCTAGACAGTCGTGGAAAACATATATAGCTCGCTTGAAGCAAGCAGTGACGACATCAAAACAAGCAACCGTAAAACATTTGGGCATCGGTATGATGGTGATGGCTATGGTGCTGCAGTCGGTAGTCTTCTTCCAGGATTACGCACAAGCCGCGTCAGACGATATGATCCAAGGCGGTGTCGGCAGCAAAGAAGCAATTTTGGCGCATTATGACAAAAATACCAACAATTTCCGCGACGTACTAACCTACAATGGCATCACCAGAGCAGAATTGGCGAATATTTCTAGCACCAAGGTGCGTTATGAGGTTGACTCCTCTGCCCAGTCATGGGGTTGGACTTCACGGTTTTCTGAAGCCCAGGGTCAAAAAGCCCACACGGTTGCCGGACGTACCATTTACTCTCGTCCGCAGAAGTTGTGGGACAGTAGTTGGTACATGGGCTGGGAAGGCAGTTCGGCTACTCGAGGTAAATTCCGCATCATGTCTTCTTGCGGTAACTTGTTGACCTATAGCGTGCCACAGGCTGTTCCGGTGACGCCAACACCGCAGCCGCAGCCAAAACCAGAGCCTAAGCCACAGCCAGTTGCTACTTGTGACAGCTTGACCATCACTCAACTGTCACGCAACCGCTATCACATGAGTGCCAAGGCGTCAGCCAAAAATGGTGCCACCATCCAATCAATCTACATCCGGGTGTATGACCCATCAGGCAAACTTGTTGACGCTGGTGGTGTGACCGGTGACCAAACTGGTATGGGTGTTGAACTCAAGACGCCAGGTACCTACAAAGTTCAAGCAACAGCAGTTACCAGTATTGGCGAAGTAACCAGCCCTAATTGTACGGGTAGCTTTACCATTACTGAGGAAACCAAGCCAGAAGAACCAAAGCCGTCAGTCAGTATCACCAAAACAGTTAACAAACAAGAGCATGTCAAAGTGGCAGTCAACAGTGATTTCACCTATGAAATTACCGTCAAAAACACTGGCAAAACAGATCTGAAAGATGTTGTCGTCAGTGACACTGCACCAAAAGAAGTTACTCTGTCAACCAGTAGTGCTGGTAAGGTTGATGGTGTTAAGTGGACACACACTATCGCTAACTTGCCTGCTGGTCAATCACAAACATTCTCATTGACCGCTAAGTACGCGAAGTTCGTTGAGGGCAAGCACAAGAACACTGCTTGTGTCGACACGCCGACCATCACTGGTTCTCCAGACGCTTGTGATGACGCGACGACCGAAACGTACACAGTAACGACGTCTCCGGCAAATCCACCAACCCAGCCAACGCCAAATGAGCCAAATAAGCCAACGCAGCCGACACCTGCGCCATCAGTACCGACTGAGCCGAATAAGCCAGCGCAACCAACGCCGACTGAGCCGACGACACCACCAACTACCAATCAAACAACACCTCCTGCTACCACACCGCAGCCGCAGCCAACTCCTACTGCGCCAACCACTAAGGAATTGCCTCTCACTGGTACTTTGAATACCGCTAGCGGTATCTTGGGACTTGGTGGACTGGTGAGCGTAACGTGCGCTTATGTCATGAGCCGTCGCAGCTTGCGCTAAGCCACAGATAACAATCAACACGATAAAATCCGCGCCACAGAACCGGCGCGGATTTATTGTTGGCGGGCGAACAGTTACCGATAGTTGCCAAAGCTTAACGGAAAATCAAAATCTGCTTGATTGAGCGTCGCCATGACGGATTGCAACTCGTCTTTGCTGTTTGAGGTACAGCGCACGCTGTCGCCTTGAATCTGGGTTTTTACCTTGGGATGTGCTTCTTTCAGAAGCTTGGTGATCTTTTTGGCATTTTCTTGACTGAGGCCGTCTTTGAACGGTACATCTTGCCAGGCACGCATGTTGGCGGCATTGTGTGCCCCGCCAAGGTCGAGCACTTTGCTGGTCATATTGCGCTTGGCGAGCTGCCGGCCGATCATATCAATGATTGATTGCACCTGAAATTCATCTGCACCAATGACCTTGAAGCCTTTTTTGTCTGGCAGCCACTCGACATCGGCTGGCGTCCCTTTAAAATCAAAGCGGTTGGCGATTTCCCGCACTACCAATTGATGAACATTATTCATCTCTGGTTTGTTAAACGTACTTTCTATATCAAAACTAAATTGAGCCATAGTTCCTCCTGATAGTTATTATAACAAATGCTTTTCACTGAGAGGATAATTTGGTATAATCAGCTATGAATATGACGCCGCGATAGCTCAGTTGGTAGAGCGCATCCATGGTAAGGATGAGGTCTCGGGTTCAAGCCCCGATCGTGGCTCCATGTTGATTTTATAGAAAAGGCCGCTACGTGAGCGACCTTTTTGATTTGCAGCGGATAGGATACGTCCTATTTTTTACTGCGTTTGGTTGTCTTTTTGGCTTCGTGCTTTGGTAAGATTGGCGCGATGAATGCGTCGAGTAGCGCCCAGACAATACCATTGAAGATGTATACAACAGCGGTAAAGGCAGCGATGAGCATCAGTACGCGTCCAAAATCACTATTTAACAGAGACAAAAAGCCTGCTACTACTGCCAGTGAGATGATGATCAAGAAATACGCTTGCTGCAATTTGGTACGTTGGTTTTTGTTGCTATTCCATTCGGTCAGGAATTGTTTAAATAGTAAGAACATGACTAGATTATAGCATGTATATTGTATTTAGTCAATGAATGGCGGCCTGTGGTGACACTTGGAGGTAATCAAAAACCGCCTCATGGCGAGACGGTGTTTGATTGGTACCGGAAGTAGGACTCGAACCTACGAAGCCTTACGGCGGGAGATTTACAGTCTCCTGT